>Ga0066256_1000349_pt1 | contig 154593 bp, 138 predicted proteins | sample ThiBio_1000_biof_FD_87107 | JGI IMG/M metagenome (GOLD analysis project Ga0066256, IMG submission 87107) | Wastewater bioreactor microbial communities from Cape Town, South Africa - Thiocy_expt_1000_biof (version 2) | ecosystem: Engineered > Bioreactor > Thiocyanate-remediating >...
AGCCGTCGTCCGAGAACATCCATCTCGACGACAATGGCGATATCCAGGGCCTGAGCTGAGCCGCACAACAACCGGAGCAACCCTCCGCAACAAACACCAAGAGGCGCCCAAAAGGCGCCTCTTTTGGCTTTTGGCGGTAACTGCGTTCGGCGGCGCGTCTGGACGCGGCTGTGCGGCTTTTCTATAAGATCGAAAAGATCAACCGGCTGGATCGCTGGTGGGATGCCGGGCCTAAGCCGGTACATGTCCCTTCCCGAGCCCATTCGAAATGGACGCCGCCATGACCGGACCCAATCCCAACATCAAGCATCCGATTTTCATGCATCCGCGCGTCGGCTTCCTGAAGGCGCTGGTGGATGCGCCGAACATCGAGATCGGTGATTTCACCTATTATGACGACCCGGACGGGCCGGACAAATTCGTCGAGAGATGTGTGCTGCATCACTATCCGTTCATCGGCGACAGGCTGGTGATCGGCAAGTTCTGTGCGATTGCCGAGGGTGCGCGCTTCATCATGAACGGCGCCAACCATGCCATGTCGGGCTTCTCCACCTACCCGTTCAACATTTTCGGCCACGGTTGGGAAGAGGGCTTCGACGTTACGAGCTGGGAGAAGGAAAACCGCGGCGACACCGTCATCGGCAACGATGTCTGGATCGGCATGGAGGCAATCGTCATGCCGGGCGTGACCATCGGCGACGGCGCAATCGTTGCCGCCAAGTCGGTTGTCACGCACGATGTGCCGGCCTATGCCATCGTCGCCGGCAACGCGGCGAAAGTCGTGAAGATGCGCTTCGACAACAGAACGGTCGAACGGCTGCTCCGCCTTGCGTGGTGGGACTGGTCGGTGGAGAAAATCAATCGCAACCTCAATGCCATTCGCGGCAGCGACCTGAACAGACTGGAGAGCGCTGCGTGAGCGTGCAGGAGAAACTCGACGTCAACCTTTTCACGCGGCCGTGGGTGTTCATCCGCGGCGTGCCGGCGATGAAATTCCTGCCGCCGGAGGGGCCGCCTGAGATTGCCTTCGCCGGCCGCTCCAATGTCGGCAAGTCTTCGCTGATCAATGCGCTGGTAGGCCACAAGGGGCTGGCGCGCACTTCGAATACGCCGGGACGCACGCAGGAACTCAACTACTTCGTGCCGGACGGCTTTTCGGGCGAAAGCGGCGACCTGCCGCCGATGGCGCTGGTGGACATGCCGGGCTACGGCTATGCGCAGGCGCCGAAGGACCAGGTCGACCAGTGGACCAAGCTCGTCTTCGACTATCTGAAGGGTCGGGTGACGCTGAAGCGCGTCTACGTGCTGATCGACGCCCGCCACGGCATCAAGAAGAATGACGAGGAGGTGCTGTCGCTGCTCGACAAGGCGGCAATGTCCTACCAGATCGTGCTGACCAAGACCGACAAGATCAAGCCGGCCGGCGTGCCGCGCCTGATCGAGGAAACACTGGAAAAGATCCGCAAGCGCCCGGCGGCCTTCCCGGGCGTGGTGGCGACGTCGTCGGAAAAGAGCGATGGGCTGGACGATTTGCGCGCGGCGATCGTGCTGGCCGCAAATGGGCTATAGTTCGCCTCGCAATTCCAGACGGAAAACCGGCTGCCACTTTTCCTGGAATTGCTTCAGGCCGGCTTGAAGTTCAGCGACAGACCGTTGATGCAATGGCGCTTGCCGGTCGGCGGCGGGCCGTCATCGAAGATGTGGCCAAGATGGCCGCCGCAGCGGCTGCAATGACACTCGACCCGCACCATGCCGAGCGTTGAATCCTCGCGGGTGCCGATGCTTTGCGGCAGCGATTCCCAGAAACTCGGCCAGCCGGTGCCGGATTCGAACTTTGTGTCCGAAGCGTAGAGGGGCAGGTCGCAGCCGGCGCAGGCGAATGTGCCCTTGCGGTGCTCTTCGAGCAGCGGGCTGGTAAACGGCCGCTCGGTCGCCTCGTGGCGCAGCACCGAATATTGTTCCGCCGACAGCGTCTGCTTCCATTCGGCATCGGTCTTGGTGACGGCAAAGGTCTCGGCCCGCGCTTCGCCGACGCGGCCTGTGCGAAAGAACATCGCGGCAGCCGTCAGGAATGCAGCGGACGCGGTGCCGTTCAGGAGCAGTTGGCGACGGTTCATGATGCAGTTCCTTTCGCAGAATCTTGCCAGACGATGCCCGCGCCGTGAAATCAACAAGCGGTGACGCGGTGAATGGCGAGGCTGCGCGGTCGTTGAAGAAACCGCGCAGCCTGATGTCTTCCTGATCTATTCGCTGGCAGGGATGCCGGCGTTACATCTTCGGCAAAAGAACCTTGTCGATGACGTGGATGACGCCGTTGGATTGCTCGACATCGGCGATCGTGACGTTGGCGACATTGCCGTTCTCGTCGGTGACGGTGACCTTGCCGCCTTCATCCTTGAGCGTCAGTTCGCAACCGCCGACGGTCTTGACCTTGTGCGCGCCGCCATCGTCCTTGACCATCTTCATCACGTCAGCCGCCATCGCCTTGGCGCCGATGACATGGCAGGTCAGGATCTTGGTGAGCTGGTCCTTGTTTTCAGGCTTGAGCAGCGTGTCGACGGTGCCTGCGGGCAAGGCTTCGAACGCCGCGTTGGTGGGAGCGAACACCGTGAACGGGCCTGCGCCCTGCAGCGTCTCGACCAGGCCGGCGGCCTTCACGGCTGCAACGAGCGTGGTGTGGTCCTTTGAATTGACGGCATTCTCGACGATGTTCTTGTCGGCATACATGGCCGCGCCGCCGACCATCGGGTTTTCGGCATAGGCGACAGTACCGAGCGCGGACAGGGCGACGACGCCGGCGAACAGTGCAGTGGCGATCTTGCGCATATCAAGTCTCCTTGGATTTCGAACACCCCATTGGTGGGGCCGCAAGGAGATACGGTGTGACTTTGCAGGAGTTTCAGCGGACGCGAAGAATTGCAGCTAGATGTTCTTCAGGTCGCCCGTCGCGACGACAGGTCCGGTCGGCTGGCCGGTCGGCGAACCGCCGGGAGGCTCGACGCTGACGGCGAGGACCGCGCCTTGTTCGAGCTGCTGCTGGAGGGTGGGCGTGACCGGAACCGTTGTCGCCGCGCCGACCGGGATGACGCCGAGCGAAACGGGCGGCTTGTCGCCCTCGATCAGCCACAGTTCGAAATCCTTGCCCTGGTCGCGTTCGCCGGAGAGATGCGACAGGCCGACATTATGGTGGGCGGCGTCGTAGACGGCGAGGTATTTCACGTTGCTGCTGTCTGCGGCGAGCGAGGCGACAAGCCGGGTCTGCTGCTGCGCCGGCGGCTGCAGGTAGGGCAAAGCGATGGTGATGGCGAGGCCCGCAACGGCGGCAGCGGCCAGCCCGCGCCAGAAGCCGAGGCTCGTCCAGATGCCGGCGCGCGGCGCGGCTGCAGGCGATGGGGAGGCGGAGGCAAACAGCCGCCGGTCGATTGCCGGCTTGACCGATTGGGAAGGCTCGGCCGCTGGATAGGCGTCGGCCAGGGGCGACAGCCGCACTTCCCATTCATCGACCAGCCGCGCGAAGGCCGGATCCGTGTCGATGCGGTGGGTCGCTTCCTGCCGCTCGGCTGCGGACAGGACGCCAAGAACGTACTCGGCGGCGATGAGATCGTCGCTTTCCCGTTCCGGTCCGTGTTCACCCGTCAGCGTCATCTTTCCAGGCATTCCCGCAGTTTCATCAGGCTGCGCCGCAGCCAGGTCCTCATCGTGTTGAGCGGTACGTCATAGCGCTCTGCCAGCTCGGCATAGCTTTCACCTTTCAGGTAGGCGCCGCGAACGGCACCGGCCCTGTCGTCTTCCAGTTCCTCGAGGCAGCGGTGGATCTGGCCGGCTTCATCGCCCGACACCGCCGCAGCCTCCGGGCCGGGGGTCGGGTCGGCCACGTCGAGCACGGTCTCGATGTCGGCAGCCGGCTGGCGCCGCGCCCTGATGCGGTCGATGGAATGATTGCGCGCAATCGCCACCAGCCAGGATATCGGACTGAGGTCGGACACCGCGAAACGGTCGGCCTTGGTCCAAATCTTGACGTAGACGTCCTGCAGCGCGTCTTCCGCCTCGCCCCGATCGTTCAAGACACGCAGGCACACGCCGAAAAGTTTCGCGCTCGTCTGCCGATAGAGCAGATCGAACGCCGCCCGGTCCTTCATCGAAGTCCGGAGAATGAGCTTGGTGATATCCTTCGGCTCCATTGCGGCTCAAATTATGCGATCAGCCGGCATTTGCAATGCCGCATCAACGGTAACTGCCATTGGCTGCCAAAAGCGCGACAAGCCATTTGCCCCTGTCGAGGTTTCCCGCTAAGACCCGCCCGTTCCTTTAGATACGCCGGGAAAAGCCTTGATGTCGGATATTGCCGCCACCGCCGAAATGCAGGCCGCGCTTCTTTCGAGGGCATTGCCCTACATGCAGCGCTACGAGAACAAAACGGTGGTGGTGAAGTATGGTGGCCACGCCATGGGCGACACCGAACTTGGCCAGGCTTTCGCGCGCGACATCGCCCTTTTGAAGCAGTCCGGCGTCAACCCGATCGTGGTGCATGGCGGCGGGCCGCAGATCGGTGCGATGCTGGCCAAGATGGGCATCGAATCGAAATTCGAGGGCGGACTTCGCGTGACTGACCAGAAGACGGTCGAGATCGTCGAGATGGTGCTGGCCGGCTCGATCAACAAGGAGATCGTGGCGCTGATCAACGCCGAGGGCGAGTGGGCGATCGGCCTGTGCGGCAAGGACGGCAACATGGTTTTTGCCGAGAAGGCGCGCAAGACCATGGTCGATCCGGATTCCAACATAGAGCGCGTGCTTGATCTGGGCTTCGTCGGCGAACCGGTCGAGGTTGACCGCACGCTGCTCGACCTGTTGGCGCGCTCGGAAATGATCCCGGTGATTGCGCCGGTGGCACCCGGCCGCGACGGCCATACCTACAACATCAATGCCGATACGTTCGCGGGCGCGATTGCCGGTGCGCTGGAAGCCAAGCGCCTGTTGTTCCTGACCGACGTACCGGGCGTGCTCGACAAGAACAAGAAGCTGATCGACGAACTGACGGTGGCCGAGGCGAAGGCGCTGATCAAGGACGGCACCATTTCCGGCGGCATGATCCCGAAGGTCGAGACCTGCATCGAGGCGATCGAGCGCGGCGTCGAAGGCGTCGTCATCCTGAATGGCAAGACGCCGCATTCGGTGCTTTTGGAACTGTTCACCGAGCATGGCGCCGGCACGCTGATCGTGCCCTGATCCTATCGGCGCAGATGGGACAGCGGCACGTGGCCGGGTCCCTTGATGTTTTGCAGCACGAGTTGGGTGTGGACGTCGCGCACGCCCTTCATCCGCATCAGGCGGTGCATGACGAAGGCGTTGAGGTCGTCCACCGACGGCACCATGACATGCAGCAGGAAGTCATGATCGCCGGTCATGGTCCAGCATGACGACACCTCGTCCATGTGTTCGACGGCGGCGATGAAGGCCTCGGGCGAGCCGTCGCTATGGCTCGTCAGGCGGACCTCGATGAAGACCTCGACCGACAGGCCGACCGCGCGGCGGCTGATCCGCGCGGCAAAGCTCTTGATGATGCCCGTCTCCTGAAGTGCCTCGAAGCGCCGCGCGCAAGGCGTGGTGGAGAGGCCGATTTCCTGCGCAAGTTCCGATACCGGCTTGCGGCCGTCGCGTTGCAGGATGTCGAGCATCCTGATCTCGAAATCGTCGAACTGAGGCATTTTCACTCCTGATGCTCGGATTGAGAGTGATTGTTACCTCAAAATTCCGACCGCAGCGATATGAAAAGCCGAATTGCCCCGTCGAAGCGCGCTAGGTTGGCGGGCAGAGGAAACTGCTTTGCCGCGGGAGAACGACCATGACCATCAGCATTGCCGACTACGCCCGTGAATGTGCCGCACAGGGTCTGCGCGGTGACTATTCGGTATGCCGCACGGACTTCACGGTTCGGCAGGACTATGACTACAGCCAGGCGGAACAGAAGGTTTGGCGCACGCTGTGCGACCGGCAGACCAAGCTGACCGAAAGACTGGCGCACCACACCTATCTGGACGGCGTGAAGGCGCTTGGGCTTCTCGACCGCATTCCAGATTTCGGCGAAGTCAGCGAACGCCTGCGTAAACTGACGGGCTGGGAAATCGTCGCCGTACCGGGCCTGATCCCGGCGGGGCCGTTCTTCGATCATCTGGCCAACCGCCGCTTTCCGGTGACCAACTGGCTGAGAAGCGAAGAGGAACTCGACTACATTGTCGAACCGGACATGTTCCATGACTTTTTCGGCCACGTCCCGATCCTGACCCAGCCGGTCTTCGCCGATTTCATGCAAAGCTACGGCGCGCGCGCTGAGGAAGCGATTGCAGCCGGTGGCGACGAGATGATCACCCGGCTCTACTGGTACACCGCCGAATACGGGCTGATGCATGAACCGGGACAGGAACTGAAAGCCTTCGGCGCGGGCCTGATGTCGTCCTACACCGAATTGAGCTTCGCGGTGACCGATGCCAAGGCGCATCGCGTGCCATTCGACCTCGAGACGGTGATGCGCACGATCTACGAGATCGACAAGTTCCAGCGCGCCTATTTCGTGCTGCCGTCATTCGACGTGTTGCGCGATGCGTTCCAACGGGCAGACCTGAAGGAAATCGTGCGGCGCTGGAAGGATCAGCCGACGCTCGATCCGGCCAGTCTCCCAACGGCAAGTCTTTAGACTGCGATTTTCCGGGTCAGGTGGTCGCCGAGACGGCAGGCCAGCGCGGTGATCGTCGTCGTCGGGTTGCACTCGCCCGAGGTGCAGAACACCGATGAGCCGCCGACATAGAGGTTGGCCATCGCATGGACCTTGCAGTCGGCATCGACCACGCTTTTGGCAAGGTCGGTGCCCATGCGCGTGCCGCCCATGTGGTGGTGGCCGGCCAGTTCCTGATTGGTGGGGTAATCCTCGCCCGAAGTCAGCCAGTCGTCGATGCGGACTCGGCCGAGGTTCTTTTCGGCCATCGTCTGGCCGAAGAGGCGCAAGCCTTCGAGGATCGTGCGCCGCTCCAACTCGCTTTTCTTCCAGTGCAGTTCGATGCGCGGCACGCCCGCATGATCCGTGTCGGTGGTTGAAAGCGCGATGTGGTTGTCGGCGCGCGGAGCCTGTTCCCAGGCGACGTAAAGTTGCGCGGCGCAACGCAAATGCTGTCCAAGCTTGACCGCCGCCCATTCGGCGAAGTCGGGCGCGTTGCAGGCGAGGTCGGCAATGAGGCGCTTGGCTCCGGGATAAGGCGTTTCGATCAGCCGGATGCCGAAATTCATGATCTTCAGCCGTTCCATCGCGGCGGGCGAGGGCGAGAAGAACGCTTCGTTTGCCGCATCGACTTCGAACTCGTCATAATTGGCGAGGATGGCGTTGCCGCCTTCGAAGGTCGGGTGTTCCATCCAGTATTTGCCGAGCGCCTCGGCATGCGGCACCACGCCGCCGTTTGAGACCTGGTTCGACCACAGCAACAGGCGGGAGTTTTCCAGCCCGCCCGTGCAGACGACAAAGTAGTCCGCCTTGAGCAAGCCGGCCTGCTTGCCGTTCGACCGGATCTGCGCGCCGGTGATCTTGCTGCCGTCGCCGGCAAGGCTGGTGACGGAGGTGTCGAGCACCAGTGCGACGTTGCGGCTCTTGGTCAGTTCGTCCGCGAATTTTTCGCCGAAGCGCACTGCATTGCTCTTGATCAACTGGACCCAGCGCATGTCGTCTGAAATCGGAACGTCGGCGCGAAATTCCGGCAGTTCGAGAATGTCGTGGACTTCCGGCAGGAACGGCTCGATGTCCTTGCGTTCGATCGGCCAGCCGGTGTCCGGCGCCCATGCCTTGGGTTTGAAGTCGTGGGCGTCGAGGACGCGGCACCAGCCTGCCCAATGGTTGGAACTGCCGCCCATGTAACGCAGCCGGGTGATGTCGAGGTCGAAATACGGGTCGCCGACGGTGGTGCCGCGATAGAAATCCTGCGATTCGTCGCTGAATTCTCGCCCGCCGGCTTCCAGAACCGCGACTGGAATCCCGGCGGTGCCGAGTTTGCGCGCAATGGTAATGCCTGCCGGCCCCGAGCCGATCACCACGACCTTCGGCGTGAGCGATGCGGCCTGAAAGACCTCGTAGCTTTCGAAGATCATGCGAGGTCGCTTTTCTTCAGGATCCAGCCATTCAATTCGACGATTTCGTCACCCTCATTGGCTGGTGGCCGCGGACGGCCAAGCAGGGAGGGGACAAAGGGCAGCGCCAGCAAAAGGTTCAAGATGGAGCGGCGTGAAAAGGTTCTATCTGACATGGACGTGTTCGCGACTGGACAGGCGGCCTTGGTACACCTTTCCGGTAAAGGCGAAGTTGCTTCTTTGCTTAAGAGACGGAGGATTCGTCAGCCGGCATTCATGCGGCCTCGGGCATGTCCCGGTCGAAGACGACAAGGTTGCGGCCACGGTTCTTGGCGCTGTAAAGGCGCCTGTCGGCACGGCGCATCAGTTCCGAAACGGTAGCGCCTTCGCCGCAGATGGTGCCGCCGATGCTGACGGTCAGCGGGATGGTGCGTTCGCCGTCGGGACGGAAGCGGATCAACTCGACTTCCTGGCGCATGCGCTCGGCGATACGCGCAGCTTCGGTCTCGCTGGCGCCGATGAGGAAGGCGCCGAATTCCTCGCCGCCTATGCGGCCAAGCACATCGCCGCTTCTGATGCCGCCGCGCAGCGCCGCGACGATGAGCAGAAGCGCCTCGTCACCCACCAGATGCCCGAAGCGGTCGTTGACCGACTTGAAATGATCGGCGTCGATGATGAGCAGGGCACCGCGATCGGTCTTGCGTTGCGAGCGGTCGAGCGCGGTGAAGAAGCTCTCGCGGTTGAGCATGCCGGTCATCTCGTCGTGCCGGGCCTTGTCGGCCAGCCGGCGATGTGCCGCTGCCAGTTGTGCGTGTGCCCGCGAAAGATCGCGATGGGCGCTTTTCAGCCTGTCGCTTTGCCACAATGTGTAGGCGCTGGCCGGCCAGGCAATCAAAAGCGGGCAGACGATGCACAAAATCCATGCGATACCGTCGAGGCTGCCGCCCAAGGCGGAAACCGCCGCAAGAGCTATGAAAATCGAGCCGAGAGAGGAGGCGATGGCGACCAGAAAGGATCTAAAAATTACAGTCTTCATCCCGTCCCCCTGATCGCATCGCCTCTTTGGCAGCAAGCCCTGAAGGCAGAGTTTCCGGCTTCCGTAAAATTCGAATCGATTGGCGATTTTGGCGCGTGTTAACCCGTAGAAGTTGTGGATAAATCTCCACCCCTCGAACGCCATTTCATGCCATAAGGATCAAATGACCGAGCTTCCCGACCCCACCCGTTTTGCCCACGTCACCGACTGGGTGTTCGACCTCGACAACACGCTCTATCCGCATCACTCGAACCTGTTTTCGCAGATCGACGTGAGGATGACGGCCTATGTGCAGGAGCTGCTGACGCTGCCGCGTGATGAAGCGCGCAAGCTGCAGAAGGAGTTGTATCTTGAGTATGGCACAACCCTCAACGGCTTGATGAAGCGCTACAATATCGATCCCGACGACTTCCTGATGCGGGTTCACGACATCGACTATTCGTGGCTGGTGCCCGACCCCGTTCTCGGCGCTGCCATCCGCCAGTTGCCGGGGCGCAAGTTCATTTTCACCAACGGCAATCGCAGCCACGCCGAGCGGGCCGCGCGCCAACTGGGCATCCTCGAGGATTTCGACGACATCTTCGACATCGTCGCGGCCGGCCTGACACCGAAGCCTGCCCGCCAGACCTACGAGAAGTTTGCTTCGCTGCATGCCGTGACAGGTCACAATACCGTGATGTTCGAGGATCTCGCCCGCAACCTTGCCGTGCCGAAGGCGCTGGGAATGACGACGGTGCTGATCGTGCCGCGCAATTTCGAGCCGACATTTTCCGAAATCTGGGAGAGCGACCCGGACAATGAGGACGATGTCGATTTCGTCACCGACGATCTTGCGGGTTTCCTGAGCACCATCGTGGAAGGGCAGGCTTGACGCGGTTCACCTCGGTAGAGGCGGCGATTGATGGCGCCGCCCACTGCGTTATCGACAAATTGCCTGCAAGCGGCCTCTCCGGAGCCGCCGTCGAATTCCTGGTCTTCGGCCTGAAGCAGGGCTGGGCCTGCCTGTTTGGCGGGGCGATGCTGTTCCTGATCCTTGCGACAAGGCTGTTGTGGCCGGAAGGGGCATTCCTCGCCCGCTATGACTTCCTGTTCCTGGCGGCGCTGGCGATCCAGGTCGCCATGCTGGCCTTCAAGCTGGAAACCGGGGCCGAAGCCAAGGTCATCCTTGTGTTCCATGTGGTCGGGACCGTCATGGAGCTGTTCAAGACCTCGGCCGGTTCATGGATCTATCCGGAGGCGAATTTCTTCCGCATCGGCGAGGTGCCGCTGTTTTCGGGCTTCATGTATGCCGCCGTGGGCTCCTACCTCGCCCGCATCAGCCGCATCTTCGACATGCGCTATTCGCACTATCCGCCGCTATGGGCGACGGTCGTGCTGTGCGTGTCGATCTACGTCAACTTCTTCGCCCACCATTTCACGCTCGACCTGCGCTACGGACTTTTTGCAGTGTCGATTGCGCTCTACTGGCGCACCGTCGTCCATTACCGCGTCTTCCGCTTTCGCCTGAAGATGCCGCTTCTGGTCGGGTTCCTTCTGGTGGCGCTGTTCATCTGGTTTGCGGAGAACATCGGCACGTGGTCGCGGGCATGGGTCTATCCGGGACAGCACGTGGCGTGGACGCCGGTGAGCATTGGCAAGCTCGGCTCCTGGTATCTCCTGATGATCATATCGTTCGTGCTGGTCACGCTCGTGCGCCGGCCGCAGCCGGTTGAAGCTGCGGATGGGGCAAAGGCTATAGCCGATAGAACTTCTTGATGATCTCCCAGGCTTCGTCGGCCGTATCGACGAAGTCGATGATGTCCTGGTCGCCGGGGCTGATGGTGCCTTGCTCGGCGAGGAAATCGAGGTCGATGGCGCGCCGCCAGAACGATGTGCCGAACAGGATGACCGGAACGCGCTCCATGCGCCCGGTCTGGATCAAGGTCAGCGTCTCGAAGAACTCGTCCATCGTGCCGAAGCCGCCGGGGAAGACGGCGACCGCCTTGGCGCGCATAACGAAATGCATCTTCCGGATCGCGAAATAGTGGAAGTTGAAGCACAGCTCCGGCGTCACATAGACGTTGGGCGCCTGTTCGTGCGGCAAGACGATGTTGAGCCCGATCGACGGCGCGCCGACATCGTCGGCACCGCGGTTGCCCGCTTCCATGACGCCCGGGCCGCCGCCTGTGACCACGACGAATTCGCGGAAATAGGTGGTGGCCGATTGCTGCGAGCAGAGCCGGGCGAATTTGCGCGCTTCTTCGTAATATTTGCTGTTTTCTTCGAGATTGCGCTTTTGCGTCTCGTTCTTTGCTGCCCATGCGTCGCCGCCGGGTTCCGGGATGCGCGCGCCGCCGAACAGGATGACGGTGGAACGGATGCCGCGCTCGGCGAGAATCATCTCCGGCTTCAGCAATTCGAGTTGCAGGCGCACCGGGCGCAGCTCGCGCCGGGTCATGAACTCTTCGTCGTTCCACGCCAGACGATAAGTCGCAGCACGCGTCTGGGGCGTATCAGGAGCGCTTTTTGCCCGCTCCAGATCCTCGTCCGAGTGCGGCAGAGGCGTCCATCCGGCTTTTTCCATCGGATTCATATGAAGTTCCCCAAGTTTGCCGCCCAACAGCGCCGTCCCGTGACGCAGCCGCGATTGACCCTCTTCCTACCTTCAAATAGGGTCCGCGCGGCTTACAAACAGGTTAAGAGCCGCCCCTTAACAGCACGTGTAATGGAGCATCTAATGTCGAAGTCCGATATTGCGAACCTCGAACAGACCATCGACAGGGCCTTTGAGGAACGCGACGGCATTTCGACGGCGACGCGCGGCGAAGTCCGCGATGCGATCGAGACGGCGCTGAACCTGCTCGACCGCGGCGAAGTGCGGGTGGCGGAAAAGCGCGCCGACAACAGCTGGCATGTCAACCAGTGGCTGAAGAAGGCGGTTCTTTTGTCCTTCCGGCTCAATCCGATGGAGATCATCAAGGGCGCGCCGGGCGACGGCAACTGGTGGGACAAGGTGCCTTCCAAGTTCTCGGGCTGGGGCGCGGTGGATTTTGAAAAGGCCGGCTTCCGTGCTGTTCCGTCCTGCGTCGTGCGGCGCTCCGCCTATGTCGCGCCGGGCGCGGTCTTGATGCCGTCCTTCGTCAATGTCGGCGCCTATGTCGATACCGGCACCATGGTCGATACCTGGGCCTCGGTCGGATCGTGCGCCCAGATCGGCAAGAACGTGCACCTTTCGGGCGGCGTCGGCATCGGCGGCGTGCTGGAGCCGATGCAGGCCGGACCGACGATCATCGAGGACAACTGCTTCATCGGCGCGCGCTCGGAAGTGGTCGAGGGCTGCATCGTGCGCGAAGGTTCGGTGCTGGGCATGGGCGTGTTCATCGGCCAGTCGACCAAGATCGTCGACCGTGCGACGGGCGAAGTGTTCTATGGCGAAGTGCCGGCCAATTCGGTCGTCGTCGCTGGTTCGCTGCCGGGCAAGGCCTCGCCGAACGGCGAGCCGGGGCCGAGCCTCTACTGCGCCGTCATCGTCAAGCGCGTCGATGCCAAGACCCGCTCGAAGACCTCGATCAACGAGCTGCTGCGCGACTAGGGCTGATATTGTGAACCTTCAGCAGACCCTTTGGGTCTTTTTCGGCTTTTCCGGTCGATTGAGCCGGCAGGCTTTTGCCCTTGCCGGCCTGCTGCTCTATGTCATCCGGCTCTACCCGATCTACCGCATGTACGAGGCGCAGGGTGACGAAGAAGCGCTCGCCCATTGGGCAGGAGTTTTCCTGTTGCTCGTAGGCGTTCTCTTCGTGTCGCACATAGCGCTTGCCGTCAAAAGGCTGCACGATATGAACCGGACAGGCTGGTTCAGCCTTCTCTTCGTGATCGGCGACCTTGTCTTCTACCTGATACTTTGCCTGCCGCGGGGAACCGACGGCCCCAACCGTTACGCCCGGCAGACCAACGCTCCTGCCTGACCGGTCGTTTGCCATGTTGGAGCTGGCCCCACGCTCGGGCCGTGACAGCCTCGACGCTTTCGACTATCGCTTTGCCCATGATGCTGCCGACAGACCCCGCTGAAAACCTTGCCGCGCTGATCCGCTGCGCTTCCGTGACGCCTGCCGAGGGCGGCGCACTTACCGCACTTGAGAAGATGCTGAAGCCGATGGGCTTTGACATCGAGCGGCCGGTTTTTTCAGACGATGGCACGCCAGATGTCGAGAACCTCTATGCGCGGCGCTCGGGCAACGGGCCGCATCTGATGTTTGCCGGCCATACCGACGTCGTGCCGGTGGGGGATGAAGCGGCATGGACGCATCCGCCCTTCGCGGCCGAAATCGCCCACGGCGAAATGTATGGGCGCGGCGCCGTCGACATGAAGGGCGGCATCGCCTGCTTCATCGCCGCGATGGCGCGCCACGTCGCTGAAAATGGCGGACCCAAGGGTTCGGTGTCGCTGTTGATTACCGGCGACGAGGAAGGCCCTTCGATCAACGGCACCGTCAAGCTGCTTGAATGGGCGGCGGCCAAGGGCGAGAAATGGGATGCCTCGCTGGTTGGCGAGCCGACCAATCCGAATGTGCTGGGCGACATGATAAAGATCGGCCGGCGCGGTTCTATCTCCGGCCTGCTGACCGTCAATGGGCGGCAAGGCCATGCCGCCTACCCGCATCTGGCGGACAATCCGGTACGCGGGCTGATGACGCTGGTCGATGCCTTGCTTCACCCCGTTTTCGACAAGGGCACGAAGGATTTCCAGCCGACCAATCTCGAGGTCACCTCGGTCGATGTCGGCAATCCCGCCACCAACGTCATCCCGGCCAAGGCGACCGCGGCTTTCAATATCCGATTCAACGATACCTGGACGGCGGAGACGATCCAGGCTGAAATCCATAATCGGCTCGACGTTGCCAGCCGCAGGCGGAAATACCGGGCCGGCCGCAAGGAGGCCATCGAGTTCGATCTTCTGTGGCGCGACCGACCGAGCCATGTGTTCCTGACGCGCGACGACCGGCTGATCGAGACGCTGAGCGGCTCGGTCAAGGCCGTGGTCGGCAAAAGCCCGACCCTGTCCACTTCCGGCGGAACCTCCGACGCGCGCTTCATCAAGGACTATTGTCCGGTCGTCGAATTCGGCCTTGTCGGCCAGACGATGCACATGGTGGACGAGCGCGTCGCGGTGGCCGATCTCGAGACGCTGACGCAGATCTACCAGCGCTTCATCGCCGACTGGTTCGAACGAGGCTGACGAAAGATGCTGTCGGCGGATGAGATTCAGACATCACTCACCGGCGCCTGGCACTTGATGATGGGCAAGGCGGATGGCGTGCGCCTGCTTGACCTGTCGGCCGACGGCTTCTGGAACTCATTCTTCGCTCTGGTCGTGGCAGCCCCTGCGCTCATTGTCGGCTGGGTCGGTATTGCCAATGAGATCGGCGATCCTCACGCTTTTACCGGCCGGCTTGGCGTGCTGATCCGGGTGGCGCTGGTCGATGTCGGAACCTGGACGCTGCCGCTGGTCGCCCTGGCCGTCGTTTCCCGCTATGCGGGGATCGCAACACGCTTCGTGCCCTATGTCGTGGCCAGCAACTGGGCGTCCGCGCTCATCGCCTGGATGCTGCTGCCGTCTGCGCTCGTCAGGCTTTTCCTGCCCTCGACGGATCAGTTTGCGGCGCTGCTGACGCTGTTTTTCTTCCTGCTGTCGATGGTCCTGACATGGCGCATGACCAACGCAGTCGTCGCCAAGGGCACGGCTGTCGGTTCGGCTGTGTTTACCGGCATGCTGATTGCTTCGCTGGCGGTGTTGTTCGGCCTGCAGAGCCTGCTTGGCATCGAGCTTCCCGCCTAAGCTTGGCCCTAGGTGGGATAATCCACGCCCACGAGGTAGAGCCCGTTCGGCGGCGAGACCTGACCGCAGGCGGATCGGTCGCACGCATCGAGCGCCGCCTTGAGGTCTGCGCTGGTCCACGCGCCTTCGCCGACGCGTTTCAGCGAGCCGACCATGGAACGGACCTGATTGTGCAGGAATGAGCGGGCCGAGGCGCGGATTTCGATGTCGTCGCCCAACCGCGTGACGTCAAGGCGGTCAAGCGTGCGCAAGGGGCTGTTGGCCTGGCATTGGGCCGAACGGAAGGTGGTGAAGTCGTGCCGGCCCAAGAGCACCTTGGCGGCGCTGTCCATGGCTTCGGCATCGAGGCGTCTCGGCACCCACCAGACCTTGCCCTTGTCGAGCGCGGGGGGCGAGCGGCGGTTGGATATGCGGTAGAGGTAGTGGCGGCCTAGTGCCGAAAAGCGGGCGTCGAAATCCTCTGGAACCCGTGTGGCCTTGAGGACGGCGACACGCTCGCCGGCCTGTTGCAAATGCGCGTTCAACGCATCGCGCACCGTGTCGGGGCGCCAGTCCTTGTCGAGGTCGAGGTGCGCCACCTGCGCCGTTGCGTGGACGCCGGCGTCGGTGCGGCCGGCGCCGCGCAGCGAAACGGCCTGCGCGCTGAACTTCTCGACCGCTTGCTCGATTGCCTGCTGCACCGAATGCTGGTCGGCCTGGCGCTGCCAGCCGGCATAGGGGCCGCCGTCATACTCGATGTCGAGGCGATAGCGCGGCATTCCCGGAGGGCCGGGTCAGGCCGCGAGCGCTGTGTTGAAAGCCGAGGCGTAGACGAGCTTGCCGTTTTCCGGTGCCTCTTGCCATGCCAATGCCTGCAGCGCTTCGCTCTGGTAGTCGCTCTCGAAGCTGGCGGCACGGTCGTGGCTGTAGCCGAAGCGGCCATAATAGGCCGGATCGCCCAGAACCACGGCCAGTTTCTCGCCGCCGTCCTTCAGCCGGATATGGGCCTCGCGGATAAGCGCGCCGCCGATGCCCGTGCCGTGGAACGATGGTTCGACGGCAAGCGGGGCAAGCGCCACCGCAGGAAAGGTCTTGCCGGCCCGTTCAACCAGCAGGCGCGAAAACAGGATGTGGCCGACGACCTGTCCGTCTTCCACCGCAACCAGCTCGACGACGGCGTCGCCGTCGCTGACCAGCGCATCGACAAGGCCGGCTTCTGCCTGCTGGCCGAATGCATGCTCTTCAACGAGGCGGATCGCCTCGCGGTCGCGCGGCGTTGCCGCTCTGATCGACATCATGCTCATGACAGTTTCATTCCTTTTTCCAGTCTTGCGCCACGAAGGAACTCCGAGGCAGAGACAGGCCTTGAGCCTGCCCGTTGCACTTCGACCAGCCTGACCGCGCCTGAACCGCAGGCTACCGTCAGTTGGTCATCGAGGATTCCTCCCGGCTCACCCCGGCCTTCGCCGAGGCCCCGACCTTCGCCGAGGGTAGAACGAAGCAGTTTCAGCCGCTCTGCCCGCCCGCCGATTTCCGCTTCGCACCAGGCGCCCGGAAAAGGCGAGAGGCCGCGAATATGGTTATGCACGGCGCTCGCCTGCAAGCGCCAATCGACGCGCGTCTCGGTCTTTTCCACCTTTTTCGCGTAGATCGTGCCTTGTTCGGGCTGCGGCGTGAAGACGAGTGAGCCGGCTTCCAGTCTGGCTAGGGCCTCCACCATCAAGTTGGCGCAGCCTGCCATCAGCGTGTCGTGCAGTTCACCGGCCGTCATGTCCGGGCCGATTGCAACCGTCTCGCCGATGGCGACAGGCCCGGTGTCCAGCCCTTCTTCCATGCGCATGACCATGACGCCGGTTTCGCTGTCGCCGGCCATGATGGCGCGCTGGATGGGCGCGGCACCACGCCAGCGGGGCAAAAGCGAAGCGTGGCCGTTCAGGCAGCCGAGGTGCGGCGCATCGAGAACCGGTTTGGGCAGCAATAGGCCGTAGGCGACGACGACGGCAACATCCGCGTTCAGCGCCTTGAATTGGGTTTCAGCCTCATGGCTTTTCAGGGAGGTGGGCACGTGGACAGGGACGCCAAGCCGTTCGGCTTCACGCTGCACCGGCGAGGGCGTCAGTTCTAGGCCGCGCCTGCCTGCCGCGCGCGGCGGCTGTGTGTAAACGGCGACGATTTCATGGCCAGCATCCGCGATTGCGCTGAGCGTCGGAACGGAAAAATCCGGCGTGCCCATGAAGATGACGCGAAGGGCCATTGTCGCCCTTATCCGACCATCCGGCCGGCCGGCTTGTCCTTGGCCAGCTTCTTGAATTTCCGCATCACGATATCGCGCTTCAGCTTCGAGATATGGTCGATGAAGAGAACGCCGTTGAGGTGATCGATCTCGTGCTGCAGGCAGGTCGCCATCAAGCCGTCGGCCATGATTTCCTGTGTCTTGCCGTCACGGTCGAGATATTTCACGCGCACCGTCGCCGGCCGCTCGACCTCCGCGTAATAGTCCGGGATCGACAGGCACCCTTCCTCGTAGACCGAGCGCGCATCGCCGCTTTCGAGGATTTCCGGGTTGATGAAGAGGTGCGGCGTGGGCGTCTCGTCTTCCTTGGCAAGGTCGATGACCAGCATGCGCAGCGGCTCGCCGATCTGTATGGCCGCGAGCCCGATGCCGGGGGCGTCATACATGGTCGCCAGCATGTCGTCGGCCAGCTTCAGGAGCGGCGCGTCGACCTTTTCGACAGGCTTTGAAACCTCGCGCAGGACGGGATCCGGAAGGATGATAAGCGGCTTGATCGTCATGGCGTTTCACGTAAGGCCTTGGCCCCAACGCGTCAACTACGCTTACGTAATCATGTTCACGTTTTGATCTGTCGAAGCCGGCCGAATCGGATATGCTGTGGTGATGAACGAGATGAGCAGCATTCTTTCCGAGCCCATTATCCGCCTTGGCGCGACGGTGATTTCGCTTGGCCAGATGCTGGCTTTCGGGGCGCTGGTGTTCGTCGGCCTTTTCATCGCCCTCGTCGTCGCCCTGTGGCGCAGCGCCAAGGCTCGCACCGCAGCGGCGGCTGAAGCTGCCGAACAGGCCCGCGACACCGAGGCGCGAATGGCCGACATCCTGCAAAGCCAGGCCGAAATGCAGGGCCGCATGGGCGCCATCGCCGATGTCTTTGGCGCAAGGCAGGCGGAGCTGACCCAATCCATCGGCCAGCGCCTCGACGCCATGACCGGCCGGCTCGGCCAGACCATGACCGAGCAGACGAAATCGACGCATGAGAGCCTGGCCAAGCTGCAGGAGCGGCTGGCGGTGATCGACACCGCGCAAGGCAATATCCAGTCGCTGGCGGGGCAGGTGGTGCAGCTTCAGGCGATCCTGTCCAACAAGCAGACGCGCGGCGCATTCGGACAGTCGCGCATGGAGGCAATCGTTGCCGACGGGCTGCCGATGGGGGCGTATGAATTCCAGGCGACGCTTTCGAATGGCAACCGGCCGGACTGCCTGGTCAGGATGCCGAACGATGCGCCGTCGCTGGTGATCGATGCGAAATTTCCGCTGGAAGCGTGGAACGCCATTCGCGCCGGCGAGAGCGCCGATTTGCAGAAGGCGGCGGCGCAGGCTTTCCGGCGCGATATCGAAGTGCATATCCGCGATATCGCCGACAGATACCTGATCCAGGGCGAGACGCAGGACACGGCCTTCATGTTCGTGCCGTCGGAATCGGTTTTCGCCGAAATCCACGAGAATTTCGAGGCGCTGGTGCAGCGCGCGCATCGCGCCCGCATCGTCATCGTCTCGCCGTCGCTGTTGATGCTGTCGATCCAGGTCATCCAGGCGATCCTGAAGGATGCCCGCATGCGCGAGCAGGCCCACCTGATCCAGGGCGAGGTGGTGCGGCTGATGGAAGATGTCGCACGCGTCGACGAGCGCGTGCGCAAGCTGCACGGCCATTTCGGCCAGGCCGCCAAGGACATAGACGATATCCTCGTCTCCACCTCGAAGGTGACCAAGCGCGGGCAGAAGATCGAATCGCTCGAGTTTGCCGGTTCGCAGGCGGGCGAGACGCAAGGCGACGGAGCGCCGGCCACGGGCGGACGCGGCGCGGGGCGTACCAGCGCCGCTGATTCGAAGACCGGCCAGTTGCGGCTGCGGGTGGTCGAAGACGGCGAGTGAGCCGTTCGTGCGCGTCAACCAAGGTTTGCGCCCGTCATTGCCCTTGCGTGCAGTCAGAAGTCTTGGTTCACTCCACGCGCCGAGCATTGGAGGATTCGAATCATGGCCAAAGGTACGATGAAGCCGGGCAAGGAAGCCCGTAAGCCGAAGAAGGACGCCAAGAAACCGGCTGCTGCGCCGGCTGCCAAGGCGCCGCCGGTTCAGGCGACCAGAATCAAGGACAAGTAGTCTTAACGAGAAAAGGCCGGCAATCCCGCGGGATTGTCGGCCTTTTGTTGGGCACAGGACTGCAAAGGCCGCCGTCAAGGCGACCTTGTGCTTGCCTGAATTGAAGTGTCAGCGAGCGACGAAGCCGGGAGGCGTCCTGCCGACGCGCGCCTTGCGGGCGGCGTAACGGGCGTCGCGCTTGGCCTTGCGTTCGGCTTCATCGGCGAGGAGACGAGCGATGCGCTCATTCTCTTCGCTTTCGCGAAGCTTGCTTTCTTCGGCAGCCTTCGCCTCTGCCTCAAGCCTTGCCTGTTCGGCAGCAGCCTCAAGGGCGGCGCGTTCGGCTGCTTCGCGGGCAAGACGCTCCTGCTTCAGCTTTGCCTTCTCGGCGTCACGCTCGGCGCGGGCGGCAAGAATTGCCTGACGCTCGGCCTTGCGAGCCACGACGGCAGGATCATCTTCCGTGGGCCGTGCCTTGAAACGTTCGAGAAGTGCCTTCTTTGCTTCATTCGCGGCATTGCGCCGCTCGAAAATGTCTTTTTCTCTGTAGATAGCCAAGTGTAGTTCCCTAGAGTCAAATCGCGAGGCTTACATACGCGCCGAGGGCAAGACTTCAAGCGACAAAACAGCATGCCTGCCATGAATTTTGGCAATGTTGCAATGCGATGACACTAAAGGGGCATCCATAGGCCGTCTCGCGGCATCGGCTGGCGCAATCGGCGATGGCGCTTGGCCGAACCGACCCGTTTGCAGCATGCGCGCCGCTTTCCTATATCAGCGCGACCTGAATGCGGAACCGACCCATGGCAGAACTCTCCGTGCTTGATCTCTCGCCAATCGTTGAGGGCGGAGACGCGGCCAGATCGCTGGCCAACACGCTCGATCTTGCCCGTCACGCCGAGCGCCTGGGTTATAAGCGCTACTGGCTGGCCGAACACCACAATATGCCGGGCATCGCCAGTGCCGCGACTGCCGTGGTCATCGCCCATGTCGCCGGCGGGACCAAGACGATCCGGGTTGGTGCTGGTGGCATCATGCTACCCAACCACGCACCGCTGGTCATTGCCGAGCAGTTCGGCACGCTGGCCGCGCTCCATCCGGGCCGCATCGACCTTGGCATCGGCCGCGCGCCGGGGACCGACATGCTGACGGCGCATGCGCTGCGTCGCAATCTGGATGCCGGCGTCGACAATTTCCCGCGCGATGTCGTGGAACTGATGGGGTATTTCCAGCCGGCGGCGGAAGGCCAGCGCGTGCATGCCATTCCGGGAGAAGGCGAGCAGGTGCCGGTCTGGATCCTTGGATCGAGCCTCTATGGCGCGCAGCTGGCGGCGATGCTTGGCCTGCCTTATGCGTTTGCCTCGCATTTCGCACCGGCCGAACTCGACCATGCGTTGGAAGTCTACCGGTCGCGTTTCGAGCCGTCGGAGCATCTGGATAAGCCAAGGGTCATGCTGGGGCTGAATGTGGTGGCCGCACCGACCGATGCCGAGGCGGCCTATCTGTTCACCTCGTTGCAGCAGGCCTTCGTCAACCTGCGCGGCGGCAGGCCGGGCAAGCTGCCGCCGCCCGTCGAGGGTTATGCCGAGGCTCTCGAGCCTTCGGCGCGCGCCATTCTCGGGCAGGCGCTGTCCTGTGCCATCATCGGCTCGCCGGCGACGGTCAAGCGCGGGCTCGAAGCCTTCGTGGAAAGAACCGGCGCCGATGAACTCATGGTGACGGCGCAGGTTTTCGATCATGCGGCGAGGCTACGTTCCTTCGAAATCCTCGCGGATGTGCAACGCTCGCTGGCGCAGGCCGCCTGACGCGCTATTTGGACGGGAACACCGACGCAGTCGAAGCAGCGCCCGTCTGCGAAACGGCACTGCCACGGCACGACGCGAAGGCATCGCGCTTGACGTCGTAAACCTTGGTTTCGATGTCCATCATGCCCAGAACCGTATCGAACATGTTGTCGTGCGAGAAAACATCGCCGGTCTTTGTGCGCAGGCATGCCATGTCGACGCCGTTCGCGGCGGCAAAATCATCGGACAGCCAGGCAATGAAGGGGATGCGCTTTTGCGTCTCCGGCGCGAACATATAAGGCGCGCCATGCAGGTAAAGACCGTTTTCCCCGAGCGATTCGCCGTGGTCGGACATGTAGTACATCGCTGAGGCGTAGTCGTTGCCGTGCTTCTTCAGCACGTCGATAATCGAGGCGAGGATGTGGTCCGTGTAGAGGATCGAATTGTCATAGACATTGGTCAGTTCCTCGGCGGAACAATCGGCAAGTTCCGCTTTTCGGCAGGCCGGCTTGAAGCGCTCGAAGTCGGCAGGGTAGCGCTGGTAGTAGGCGGGGCCGTGGCTGCCCATGGTGTGCAGGATGAGGACGGCGTTGCCCTCAAGATTGTCGAGGCGCGCGGCAAGCTTGTCGACGAGAACCTGATCGAGGCATTCACCGTCGCTGCATAGCTTGGGATCGGGCGCAGCGGTCATCATGGTGGTCGCGATGCGATCGGCGATCTTCTTGGTGCCGGTGTTGTTTTCCCACCATTCGATGGTCAGCCCAGCGTGCTTGAGCACGTCAACCAGATTTTCCGAACCAAGTGCCAGCCGCTTGGAATAGCCGTCGCGGCCGAGATGGGAGAACATGCACGGCATCGAGACGGCGGTGGCGGTGCCGCAGCTGGTGACATTGGTGAAGGCGATGACATCGCGCGCGGCAAGTTCGGGATTGGTGTCGCGCTTGTAGCCGTTGAGGCTGAAATTCTGGGCGCGTGCCGTTTCGCCGACCACCAGCACAAGCAGCCGCTTCTTGGCCGCGTCCGCAAGTTTCGATCCTTGCCGCGCATCCTCGCCATAGGGCTGCGCGACGATGTTGGCCTCCCTGAACTGATGGATGCCGTAGTCTATGGACCCTATCAGCGCCATGGCCGGGTTGAGGTAGACCATCGTCTCCTTGCGCTCATGCTGCCAGAACGGGATGTAGGTGCGGAAATTGCTGCCGATCAGCGCGACCGCAACCACCACCAGCCCGAGGCAGAGCACGGTGTTTGTCCTGACTTTCCGCCAGAACGGCTTGTGATTGATGTGGACCCAGACGATGAGCAGGCTGGGCAGCACGCCGAACAGGAAAAGATGCAGCAGGAATTCGGGCGTGATCAGGTGGCTCGATTCCGGCCCGGTGGTCTGGGCGATGTTCTGGATCATGTCGCGGTCCAGAATGGTGCCGAATGTATCGGTGAAATAGGCGACGCCGGCGGATATCATCACCGCCGCGATCAGCACCGGCTTGAAGATGTAGGGCGCGGAGAAAGCGACCAGGAAGACGATGTAGAGCAAAAGGACTGCCATGCCGAGAATGGCCAGCATTGCCGGATGCCCGGTGAAGTGCCCGGAAATCTTGCTCCAGAAGGTCGAGTTGTTGAGGAAAAGCACATAGGTGGCGACAAGGACCGACAGAACGGTGCTGCCGATGACGGGGCGCTGCAGTTTCATGGCTGGCTCGACATTATCAAGTTGGCTGGGTCTTCAAGCCGCCTCGATTGTGTCTGTGTTATGGCGCTTTCGGCGGCTTTGCCGCCAGCGCACAAGCTTGCGGCAGGGGCAAGCTACTTCAATGCCTTGACCAAACCGGCGTCAGGAAAACATGTTGGTTTGACACCACTTTTTGCCTGCCATTCGCCAATCGAGCGGCGTGTCTTGAAACCGGGCAGGCCGTCGGCGCTGCCAACGTCGTAGCCCTTGCCTTCAAGGGAACGCTGAAGGGCCGCAATGTCGGAGCGGTAGAGGCCGCCGACCGCACCCCAGCTTCCTGAAAAGGGTTTGTCGCCATAGGCGATGCGATCCGCGCCATGCCCGATGAACAGGGCATAGAGGTCGCTCATATTGTATTCCTTGAGCACATAGAAATTCGGCGTGACGATGAAGGCCGGGCCATTGCGCCCTGCCGGCATGAGGAGGAAGCCCTCGGCCTTCGCCTCATGCGCGGGGAACGCTTTGCCGTTGATGCGGGTAATGCCCATCGAAGCCCATTGCGAGATGGGTTTGCCACGGTCCGGCCCTTCGAGCGAACATGAGACGCTTTGCGGGACGGCAACCTCGAAGCCCCAGTCGCGCCCCTTCTGCCAGCCATAGTGGACGAGGTAGTTGGCGATCGAGGCCAGTGTGTCCGGCGTCGAGTTCCAAATGTCGGGATGGCCGTCGCCGTCGAAATCGACCGCGTGCTTGAGAAACGAGGTCGGCATGAATTGCGGCTGGCCGAGCGCGCCGGCCCATGACGACTTCATGGCGTTGCGGGCAACCAGCCCGCGCTGGACGATTTCCAGCGCCGCCAGCACTTCCTTGCGGAACATGTCCTTGCGGGTGGCCATGAAGGCCTTGGTGCCGAGCACCTCGAAGGCGTCGTAAGGCAGCTTGGCCGCGCCGAAGCCGGATTCCCGGCCCCAGACCGCAAGCACGATTTCGCCCGGCACGCCGTAGCGAGTTTCGATCGCGGCAAGGGTCTTGGCATTGGAGGCGGCGCGCGAGCGCCCGCCCGCCGTGACCGCCTTCACCGTCTTTTCGGCGAAATAACTGCCCGGCGAGCCGAACTCGGCCTGATGCTGTTTCTTTGGGGTTTTCGGCTTTTCGCCGGGCATGACGAGGTCCGGCAGCTTCAGGTTTGGCTTCACGCCGGCAAACGCCGCATCGAAGGTCTTTTGCGAGATGCCGTTTGCCTTGGCTTCCGGCCACAAATCGTTGCTCAGCCACGCGCTGAACTGGTCGTCGATCCGGGCGGCTGAGGCTGTCGGCGCGAATGTGGCCGCAAGCACGAAAAGCGCTGACGCGAATAGGCGAAGCGCCATGGTCAAAACGCCGTTCTCGACTTCAGCGCCGCGGCAAGCGTGCCGTCGTCGAGGTAGTCGAGCTCGCCGCCGACCGGGACGCCATGCGCCAGTCGGGTGACCTTGACCTCCATGCCTGAAAGCTGGTCGGTCAGGTAGTGCGCCGTAGTCTGCCCTTCGACGGTGGCGTTGACGGCGAGAATGACTTCCCTGACCTCACCGCCGGCAACGCGATCCACCAGCGAACGGATGTTCAACTGGTCGGGGCCGATGCCGTCGAGCGGCGACAAGGTGCCGCCGAGCACGTGGTAGCGCACGTTCATCGCCGCCGCCCGCTCCAGCGCCCAAAGGTCGGAAACATCTTCGACCACGATGAGCGTGGCCGGATCGCGGCGCGCATCGGTGCAGATCATGCAGGGATCTGACGTGTCGACATTGCCGCAGGTCGAGCAGATGCGCACCTTTTCGACCGCCTCGCCCATGGCCGCGGCGAGAGGCGCGAGCAACTGTTCCTTCTTCTTGATGAGGTGAAGGGCGGCGCGCCTGGCCGAGCGTGGCCCGAGCCCCGGCACCTTGGCCAGAAGCTGGATCAGGCGTTCAATTTCAGGACCGGCGATTCGCTTCGACATGGCGCGGTTGTAGGATTTTTCCGCGCCCTTGAAAACAATCTGCTCCAGCCGCAGACGCCGGTCTACTGGTCCGAAAACGCCATGTTCTGGTTGATGATGAGCGCGCCGATCGCGCTGGTGTCGCTGGGCGTCTGCTCGAATGCCATCACGGGCTGCGGCTCGGGTTGGGGAATGGAGGCCGTCATGATCGACTTGTCGGCAATCGGGGGCGTGGCGGCTGGCAGTTCCGGCTTGGCGACCGATGCCACGGCTACGGCCTGCGGTGTGACCGGCACGGAGGCTGCTGCCGAAACCTTGAAGGCGGAATCGGGCGGCAATGGTTGCCATTTGCGGCCGCGTTTTTCGTAGAAGGCATTGCCGCCGGCAACGGCCACGTAATGCATGTTCTTGTATTTGAATTTTAGCCCGGCAGTGTGGAAGAACATGGCGTTCTTCAGCTTCGGGTGGCGCTCGCCTTGCAGCACCGCATCGGCGGCGGCAACGACATCCGGCATGGCCTTGGAGTTCATGCGCCGTGTCATGACGCCGGGCGCGAACTGCCGGGGTTCGCCGACCACCGAGCAGACGGAATTGCCGTGTCGGCCAGATTTCAGCCGGTTCATCACCACCGTGCCGACGCCGACCATGCCTTCGCGGCTTGAGCGGTTCGATTCAAAGAACATGGCGCGCTGCAGGCACGTCCTGTCCTTCATGGTGTATTGGTAGGAGGTTGTGTGGGCCGGCATGACACCGTCGGCGAGGTTGGCTGCGGACATGCCCTGCGTGGTCTGGCTGCAACCGGCTAACAGGGACAAACAACCCACGGCGCCCAACACGCATGGCGCCTTCAAACGCTTGGCGATCAACAAACGTCTCTCTTCTTTGTTGCCGCCACGTCCCCAGGTTGCGGCAAGAATGAGACTGTTTCCGGCAAAATGATGGCAGAGCGCCAATCTTGTGTTTTTGGCGCTCCGAGCCGTCTCGCGAAGGTTGTGCTAGAACGGCAGTTTCATGCCGGGAGGAATAGGCAGGCCGGCGGTCAGCGCCTTGGTCTTTTCCTGCATCACCTGCTCGACCTTGGCCTTGGCGTCGTTGTGGGCGGCGAGGATCAGGTCTTCGAGGATTTCGACCTCGTCTTCCTTGAACAGCGACGGATCGATCTTCAGCGACTTCATTTCGAACTTGCCGCTCAAGGTGACATTGACCATGCCGCCGCCAGCCTGACCGGTCGCTTCCAGTTCAGCAATCTCATCCTGCATGGCCTGGAATTTGGCCTGCATTTCCTTGGCTTTGCCCATCAGGCCGAGAAGATCTTTCATCGTGGGTCCTTCATCTTGATTGTTGGGTCGAAACGTCAGTCGTCGTCTTCGACCAGAGGCTCGGCAGTCATGTCCTCGTCCGCCTCGCCGCTGCCTTGCGCGGCATCCGGGATGCGGACATCGATAATTTTCGCGCCGGGAAATCGATCGAGGATGGCGGCGACGGCGGGATCGTTGCGCGCGTCGAGAAAGGCGTTTTCGCGCGTGGCTGAGTCCATTTCCGCCAGCGTCGGCCCGCCGGTCTCTTTCGACAGCGAGACGAAAAAGTTGCGCCCCGTCCAACTTCGCAGCTTGGTCGCAAGGTCGTTGAGCAGCGTCTTCGGCGCATCGTCGGTGAGGTTGACGTCGAGCCGGTCGGCGTCGAAGCGAACAGGGCGAATGTATTTCTTCAAGAGGATCTTGAAGGCCATGTCGCGGTGTTCTTCGGCAAGAGCTGCGATGTCGGCAAGGGACCGGATGGAGATTGCCGGCTGGGCATCGGGCTGCGGCTGCGGCGGCGTGAAGGCCGCCGGAGCAGGCGATGCCTCGACCAGACGCATGGTCTGCGCGCCATTGCCAACTGGCGCGAACGATGCGGTGGATACGGCGCTGGCCGTCTCGCCATTGCCTCGACCAGCCGATCCCGCCGGCGACGAAGAGGTGGGGGGTCGGGGACTTGCCGTGGCCTGTGTTCCGCTTTCCAGCGACTTCAACGCTTCGTCCAGCGTTGGCAGGTCGGCTGCATGCGCAATGCGGATCATCACCATTTCAGCCGCGCTGACCGGGCGGTTGGAGCTTTGCACTTCCGGAATGCCCTTGAGTAGCATCTGCCAGGTGCGCGACAGAACCTTGACCGATAGCTGTTCGGAAAAGGCGGCGCCCCGGCGGCGTTCGTCTTCCGAAAGCGAAGCGTCTTCCAGCGCCGACGGCACGAAACGCAGGCGCGTTACCAAGTGATTGAACTCGGCAAGGTCGGTGAGAACGGCGGCCGGATCGGCGCCGGTGTCGTATTGCGAACGGAATTCGGCAAGGGCGGCTGCGACATCGCCCTTCATGAGGTGCTCGAACAGGTCGACGATGCGGGCGCGGTCGGCAAGGCCGAGCATCGCGCGCACCGCTTCGGCGCTGACGCCGCCGCCGCCATGCGCGATGGCTTGGTCGAGGATCGATAGCGAATCGCGGGCCGAGCCCTCGGCGGCGCGAGCGATCATCGCCAGCGCATCGTCGTCGATTGTGATGTCTTCCTTGGCGGCTATTGCGCTGAGATGCGCGACCAGCGCGCCGGCGTCGATGCGCCTCAGGTCGAAGCGCTGGCAGCGCGACAGGACGGTGATCGGCACCTTGCGGATTTCGGTGGTGGCGAAGATGAACTTGACGTGCGGCGGCGGTTCTTCCAGCGTTTTCAACAGGCCGTTGAAAGCCTGCGTGGAAAGCATGTGCACTTCGTCGATTATGTAGACCTTGTAGCGCGCCGAAACGGGCGCATAACGCACGCGGTCGATGATGTCGCGGATATCGTCGATGCCGGTGTGGGATGCCGCGTCCATCTCGATGACATCGACGTGGCGGCCTTCCATAATCGCCTGGCAATGCTCGCCGGGGACGGAGAGGTCGATGCTGGGCTGGTCGACGGCGTCGGTTTTGTAGTTCAGTGCGCGGGCGAGAATGCGGGCGGTCGTGGTCTTGCCGACGCCGCGCACGCCGGTCAGCATCCACGCCTGCGCGATGCGGCCGGAAGAAAAGGCGTTGGTGAGCGTGCGCACCATCGGCTCCTGGCCGATCAGCTCGGAAAAGTTCGAAGGGCGGTATTTGCGGGCGAGCACGCGGTAGGCGCCGGTAGCCGGCTTTGCCCCGGTGTTGCCTGATCCGCTCGTTCCAGCTTCATTCATCGATCAGGACGGCTCCCAGCAAGGATCTACGGACCGCGACCGGAAGCGCCGGTTGCTCAAACCAGTTTCGCCCGCACGACCGCGCATCGTCAATGCTGGTGTGCCGCTCAAATGGGCCGCCAACATGGACCAGACAGGGCCGTGAAGAAGGTGGGAGGCTGGAACAATGACCCGTTCCGGGCTCGTTAGGGCTGCTTCCTTCCGGACCTGACCCGGTTGGCGAGTGGATCGTCCACCACCAACCTCCCGCCTTCCATATCGGCAATTCGATGCCGAAATGCAAGTGCGCGTCGAAATCGAACGTGGATGCTGTTTGGGGCCAATGAAACGCTTGCAGCGGGGCAAGCCTCGCAATAGCGTTCGAACAGTCGGACGCGCCGTGGCGGATGATGCTATAATGGGAAGCTGGCGGCTCATCCGCTTCCCGGACATACGTATGTATCGGGGCCTATGGGGGCCTTGCAGGTTCGAGGGGAACGCCCATGCTACCTGGCCTGAAGGCCGGTTTCACGCTTGACGCCCGGCTTGAGGCCGACAGCGAGCAATTGATGTGGCTCGGCCTGTGCGAACTGCGCGTGATGAACGACCGTCGCTGGCCATGGCTGGTGCTCATTCCGCAGCGGCCGGGCATCGAGGAAATCCATGACATGGCGCCGCTCGATCAGGCGATGCTGACCTTCGAGGTCAATATGGCGGCGCAGGCGCTGAAGCGCGTGACCGGCTGCACCAAGATCAACACAGGCGCGCTCGGCAACATCGTGCGGCAACTGCATGTGCATGTGATAGCCCGCTCCGAAGGCGACGCCGCCTGGCCGGGGCCGGTGTGGGGCCACGGCATCCGCGAGCCCTATAAGATTTCTGATCTTCGCCGGTTTGCAGAAACGGTCAAGGCGGCGCTATGAATCTGCCGGCTTTCAACCGTCGCTTCGAGTAGTTTCCCGATGAATTTTCGTCTTTTTGATGCGCCTGAGCGCGAGCCCAGCAGGTCGCTTGCCTTTGCCGGCAACCGCATCGAGCGCCAGTCCGAGCATCGCAGCGACGATTGCGTGGAAAAGGGGCTGGCCGATCCTTCGGCGCGGCTGCTGGTGCTGCGCGACGGCAGGACGCTGATCAAGCTGCACGGCGAAAGGTTCGATCCCTGGTTCGCCCTCGGTGAACTGGGCGGCATCGCCTCGTCGATGGAACAGGCGATCCTGCTTGGGGTGGACGAGCGCGGGCCGGTTCTGGCCGTTCCCGGCAGCATCGAGCCTGAGCAGTTGCCGGACACGATCAAGGCGATCGAGCATCGTTCCATATACATTCAGGGGCTGGTAGACGAGGCGGCACTGGGCGCGCTAGCGCAAGCCGCCGCATTGCTCGGCTGGAACGCCAGTCACCGTTTTTGCGGCAAATGCGGCGGCCAAACGCAGATGCGCGCCGGCGGCTACCGGCGGCATTGCCCTTCCTGCGGCGCCGATCACTTTCCGCGCACTGACCCGGTGGCGATCATGCTGACGGCGACTGCGGACAAGTGTTTGCTTGGTAGGGGCAAGCATTTTGCGCCCGGCAGCTATTCGGCGCTTGCCGGCTTCATTGAGCCCGGCGAGACGATCGAGGACGCGGTGCGGCGCGAAACGCTGGAGGAGGCCGGCATCAGACTTGGCCGCGTTGTCTACTACGCCAGCCAGCCGTGGCCGTTCCCCTATTCGCTGATGATCGGCTGCTATGGCGAACCGCTCAACGAGGATATCCATGCCGATTCGAGCGAACTCGAGGACTGCCGCTGGTTTTCTCGCGACGAGGTGCGGCTGATGCTGGCGCGCACCCACCCGGATGGGCTGACGATCCCGCCCAAGGGCGCGATCGCTCATCAGCTCGTCAGTGCATGGGCTGAGGGCGACCAGAAAGCTTAGTAGCCGCCGCTTACCTGCTCGCGGTATTCGTTGGCTTCGTAGACGCCGAGAATGCGGACTTCGCGCGAGAAGAAGCGCAATTCCTCAAGCGCCCGTGCGACATGCGCGTCATCGGGATGACCCTCGATATCGGCGTAGAACTGGGTCGCGGTGAACTCGCCGCCGAGCTGGTAGCTCTCCAGCTTGGTCATGTTGACGCCGTTGGTAGCGAAGCCGCCCATCGCCTTGTAGAGCGCTGCCGGCACGTTGCGGACCCGAAACACGAAAGTTGTGATCATCATGCCCTGGTTGACGTTGCGGTCGGCCCAACTGCGGCCTTTCGAAAGCACGACGAAGCGGGTGATGTTGCGCTCGGTGTCCTCGACATTCTCTTCGAGGATGTCGAGGCCGTAGAGCTCGGCGGCAAGCGTCGGCGCCAGCGCCGCCATCGTCCGGTCCTGCTTTTCGGCGACGAGCTTGGCGGCACCTGCCGTGTCGCCTGCGACCATCGGCTTCCAGCTGTTCTTGCGGATATATTTGCGGCACTGACCGAGCGCATGGATGTGGCTGTGCACGGTCTTGATTTCGCCGCGCGCCACGCCCGGCAGCACCATCAGCTGGAAGTGGATCGGCAGGAAATATTCGCCGACGATGTGTAGCTTGGATTCCGGCAAAAGATAGTGGATGTCGGCGACGCGGCCGGCGATGGTGTTCTCGATCGGGATCATGGCAAGGTCTGCCTTGCCGGTTTCGACAGCACTGAAGGCGTCCTCGAAGGTGGGGCGCGGCAGAGGCTCCATGGTCGGGTAGACATTGCGGCAGGCGGTGTCGGAATTGGCGCCCGGCTCACCCTGGAAAGCTATTCTGTTCGTCTTTTCTATCATGATGCGACCTGACTATCTGGAAAGTATCTCTCGGGCGCGCACGAGGTCTTCCGGCGTATCGACGCCGAGCGGCACGGACTGCACGATTTCGGCGTCGATGCGCATTCCAGCCTCGAGCGCGCGCAATTGTTCGAGCCGCTCGCGCCGCTCGAGCGGCGATGGTCCGAGCGCGACGAAACGTTTGAGGGCCTCGCGGCGGTAGGCGTAGAGCCCGATGTGGTGATAGAGCGGCCCGTCGCCCCATGGGGCGGTTGCGCGGGTGAAATAAAGCGCCTTCAGCCGGGTGTCGGTGCGCGGCGAGCCGACGATCTTGACCACGCTCGGATTGGTCTTTTCCTCTTCGCGCACGATTTCAACGCCAAGCGTTGCGATATCGACATTCGGATCGGCCAAGGGGGCGAGCGATGCTCCGATGATGCCGGGGTCGATGGTCGGCAGGTCGCCCTGGACGTTGACGACGACGGATACCTTGCCGGCCGGATCGAGCGCCTGCAGCGCCTCGAAGATGCGGTCCGAGCCCGATTCGTGGTCGGAACGGGTCATCACTGCCTCGAAACCGTGCGCACGAACTGCCTCGGCAACGTTCGTCGTGTCGGTGGCGACGACCACACGCCCGATTCCGCTCTCTGCGGCGCGCCGCGCCACATGTACGATCATCGGCGCGCCGGCGATATCGGCGAGTGGCTTGCCGGGCAGGCGGGTGGAGGCCATGCGCGCGGGAATGAGGATGAGTGTCGACATCAGAGGATGTGTGCTTCGAAAATCACTTGGAAAAAAGTGTCAAAAGGTCTCACTGGCAGCGCCCTTATAGGTGTTGCAAGAGCCGAGCAAAAGACCTAGTTTCCGCCCGATTTAGCAGCCCTTGCAGGCTGAGCGAAAATACCGACGGACGGGGGACGGGATAGTCCGCCGGAAAAGGGAGCCTGGGGCACATGGATTCATTCGAGGTCAACAAGGTCCTGGGCGGGCTGCTCGGCGCCGTTTTCGTCGTTTTTTCGGTCGGCATCGTCTCCGATTCGTTGTTTGCCTCCCATTCTCCTGAAAAGCCGGGCTTCATCATTGAAGCCGCCGAAGCTGCCGCTGGCGGCGAGGCTGCCGGTGCCGCCGATGCGGCCAAGCCGATTGCCGAGCTTCTGGCCGGCGCAAACGCCGATGCCGGTGCTGCCGTATTCAAGAAGTGCCAGGCTTGCCATTCGATCGAAAAGGGCGGCCCCAACAAGGTCGGCCCCGACCTCTGGGCCCTGGTGGATCGTCCGGTTGCCGAGCATGAGGGCTTTGCGTATTCGGCCGGCATGAAGGAGTTTTCCAAGGGTGGCGCGGAAAAGTGGACCTTCGACAACCTCAACCATTTCCTGACCTCGCCGAAGAACTTCGTGAAAGGCACGGCCATGGGCTTTGCCGGCATCAAGAAGGATGACGAGCGCGCCAACCTGATCGCTTACATCCGCACCCAGGCCGACAGCCCGGTTCCGCTTCCGGAAGCCGGCGCGGCCCCTGCCGATGCGGCTGCGCCCGCAGATGGCGCGGCCCCGGCCGAAGGTGCAGCGCCCGCGCCGGCCCAATAACGAAATTGTAATCTCCATCTCCATGAAAAAGCCGGGTTCGACCCGGCTTTTTTGTTGGAAATGGCTTCGATCCAGGAACATTGGCCGTCTTGCCGGTTCCCATCGGTCGCCAATGCTCTAGACTGGCTGGGTACGTTCCAAAGGGGATAGAATGAGGTTTCATCGATCGGGCATCTGGGCGGTAGCGGCTCTGGCGGCGGCATTGTTGCCCCTAGGTCCTGCAGTCAGTCATGCCGCGGACGAATGGCGCACGACCTCCTCCCTGATCGGCGAATCCAAATATGGCGAGAACTTCCAGCGTTACGACTACGTGAACCCGGATGCGCCTAAGGGCGGCACGCTGAATTCCACGGTGCTGGGCACTTTCGACAGCTTCAATCCCTACATCGTTCAAGGCACGCCGGCGGCGGGGTTTTCGCAACTGGGCGGCGGGCTGCTCTACGACACCCTGATGGAGCAGGCCACCGACGAAGGCAGCGTCTCGCATCCGCTGATTGCCGATGCGTACAAATATCCGGACGACTATTCGTCGGCGACCTATCGGCTTGATCCGCGCGCCAAATGGCATGACGGCCAGCCGATCACGGTCGATGATGTTGTCTGGTCCTTCAACGTGCTGAAAACCAACAGCCCGATGTACAACCGCTATTTCGAGAACGTGACGGAAGCCAAGGCGATTTCTGACCGCGAAGTCCAATTCATCTTCGACCAGAAGGGCAATCGCGAGTTGCCGAAGATCATCGGCGATCTGGCGGTGCTGCCGAAACATTGGTGGGAGGGCACCGACGCCAGCGGCAAGAAGCGCGATGTCACCAAGTCGACGCTGGAAATTCCGCTCGGCTCCGCCGCCTACAAGATCAAGAGTTTCAAGCCGGGCTCGGAGATCGTGTGGGAGCGGGTGCCGGACTATTGGGCTGCTAAGCTTCCGGTCAAGATCGGCCGCGAGAACTGGGATACGCGCCGCTACACCTATTTCCTCGACGAGAATGCCGAGTGGCTGGCTTTCACAAAGGGTGGCTTGCAGGACATCAACACGGAAAACAGCGGCCGGGACTGGAAGACCAAGTATGATTTCCCGGCGCTGAAGGCGGGCGACGTCATCAAGGCGGAGTTCAAGGCGATGTCGCGCGCCAACATGCAGGGCTACGCGATGAACACGCGCCGCCCGCTTTTCCAGGATCGGCGGGTGCGCCAGGCGCTTTCCTACCTGAACGATTTCGATACCATCAACCGCACGCAGTCCTTCGGCCTAAATACCCGCATCACCAGCTACTTCATGGGCAGCGACCTTGCCTCCAGCGGCCTGCCGCAAGGCAAGGAACTGGAGATCCTCGACCAGTACAAGGACAAGCTGCCGCCTGAACTGTTCACGCAGGAATGGAAACTCCCCGCCTTCGACACGCCGCAGGCGGAACGGAAAATCCTCAAGCAGGCGGTAGATTTGCTTGCCTCGGCCGGCTGGGTCATCAAGGGCGGCAAGATGGTGAACGCTGAAAGCGGCGCGCCATTCCGTTTCGAGATTCTCGACTTCAGGCAAGGGGCGGAAGCGACGCTGATGCCATACGTGACCATGCTGAGGAAAATCGGCATCGACGCGTCGCTGAGGTTCGTCGACCAGTCGCAATATGTGAACCGCGTCAACGAGTTCGACTTCGACATGATCACGGCGGTGCTGCCGCAATCGGATTCGCCCGGCAACGAGCAGCGCGACTTCTGGAGTTCGAGGGCTGCGGACGCACCCGGTTCGCGCAACTATTCCGGCATCAAGGACCCGATCGTGGATGCGCTCGTCGATCGGGTCATTTTCGCCAGCGACAGGGATGACCTCATTGCCGCGACGCACGCGCTCGACCGCGTGCTGCTGTGGAATTTCTACGTCGTGCCGCAGTTCACCCGGCCGGACGTCTGGCTGGGCTACTGGAACAAGTTCGGCATTCCCGACAAGCAGCCGACCTATATCGGCCCGGATATTGATTCCTGGTGGATCGATACCGAGAAGGAAAAGGCTCTCGCCGCCAAGTACAAGAGCGGCAACTGATGGCCGGCCTGCATCGTCGTGGCTTTCTCGGGCTGGGCGCCGCAGCGGCGGCAGCGGCGGTTTTGCCCGGAAAGGTCTTTGCCAGCACCCCGACGGGGGAGAAGCTGCATGGCCTGTCCGCTTTTGGCGAGTTGAAGTATCCCGCCGATTTTTCGCAATTCGACTATGTAAACGTCGATGCCCCGAAGGGCGGGACATTCAATTTCGGCCCGTCGCAATGGCTGTTCAACCAGAACCCCCAGACCTTCAACACGCTGAACAGCTTCGTGTCCAAGGGCGATGCGCCGCCGCGCATGGAAATGTGCTTCGATTCGCTGATGGTCAGCGCGCTGGACGAGCCGGATTCGATCTACGGGCAACTGGCGGAATCGGTCACGATCTCTGACGACCGCAACAGTTTCGATTTTGCGCTGAGGCCGCAGGCGCGCTGGCATGACGGCTCGCCGCTGACCGCAGAAGATGCCGCCTTCACCTACAGCCTGTTAAAGGAAGAGGGACACCCGGACCTTTCCCTGCCGCTGAAGGAATTGACGGCGGCAACCGCGCTCGATGCCGGCACCTTGCGGCTGACCTTTTCCGGCAAGCAGTCTGCGCGCACCATTTTGGACGTGGCGACATTCCCGATCCTGTCCAAGGCCTATTTCGCGAGCGCGCCGTTCGACAGTTCGCGCATGAAGGCGCCGCTCGGTTCGGGCCCCTACAAGGTTGGGCATGTGCAGGCTGGCCAGACCATCGAATATGAGCGGGTCGGCGACTATTGGGGCCGCGATCTGCCGGTGAACAAGGGGCAGTTCCATTTCGACAAGCTGCGCATCGAATTCTACGGCGACCGCCAGGCCGCGTTCGAGGCGTTCAAGAAGGGCGACGTCGCGTTCCGCGAGGAGGCAACCTCGCGCGTGTGGGCGACAGGGTACGACTTCCCGGCGCTCACCGCCGGCAAGGTGATAAAACGCGAATTTCCTTCGGAAAAGCGCCCCCTGATGTACGGCACCGCCATGAACCAGCGGCGCGAACGGTTCCGCGACGTCAGGGTGCGCCGCGCCATTGCGCTGTGCTTTGACTTCGAATGGACCAACAAATCGCTGTTCTACGGTCTCTATGATCGCTCCCAGTCGAATTTCGAGAAGTCGGAATTCAGGGCGACCGGCGTTCCTTCCGCTGAGGAACTGGCGTTGCTTGAGCCGTTGCGCGACAAGCTCCCGCCTGAAGTGTTCGCAGAGGTCTATTCACTGCCTGCTTCCGACGGCAGCGGCCGCGACCGCAAGCTTTTGCGTGAAGCGCAAAACCTGATGAAGGACGCCGGCTGGAAACGGGCCGGCGAGTTCTTCCAGAATGCCGCCGGCGAAACGTTCAAGCTGGAATTCCTCGCCGATGACGACGGGCTGGTGCGCGTCTATACGCCGTGGGTGGGCAACCTGAAGGCCGTCGGCTTCGACGCCTCGATCCGCCTCGTCGAATCGGCGCAGCATCAGGCGCGGCAGGCCAGTTTCGATTTCGACATGATCGCAATGGCGGTGCTGTTTTCGCCGACGCCGACGCGCGAGGGCATGGACGGCATCTTCCATTCGCGCTCGGCCAACCTGCAGGGATCGCGCAATCTGCCCGGTACGGTCGACCCTGCGGTCGATGCGCTTGTCGAGGCGATTGACGGCGTCAAGGACCGTGCGCAACTGACAACCGTGCTGCGTTCGCTCGATCGGGTCTTGCGCGCACGCATGGACTGGATTCCAAGTTGGTATTCGGCGAATCACCGCGTCGCGTTCTGGGATATGTTCGGGTTCAAGGAGCCGAAGCCGGATTACGGGTTTGCGATGGAAGCGCTGTGGTGGTTCGATCAGGACAAGGCGGCCAAGATTGGTAAGGGGTGAAATTGCAAAGAAGCGCCGGCCACCTAGGGCGACCGTGAGAGCCGCCTGATGGGTGCCTATATCCTGCGCCGCGTGCTTTTGATGATACCGACCCTGCTCGGCATCATGGCCATTTCCTTCGCTGTCATCCAGTTTGCGCCCGGCGGCCCTGTCGAGCAGGTCATCGCCAAGCTGAGCGGGCAGGGCGGTGACGCCAGCGACCGCATCGGCGGCGGTGGTGGCGGCGATATCGCGGGCGGAAACCTCGATGTCGGCAGCGATGCCGGTTCGAGATATCGCGGCGCGCAGGGCCTCGATCCTGAGTTCATCGCCAAGCTGGAAAAGCAGTTCGGCTTCGACAGGCCGCCGCTTGAGCGCTTCGGCAAGATGCTGTGGGACTATGCCCGCTTCGACTTCGGCGACAGCTATTTCCGCGACATTTCGGTGGTCGACCTGATCCTGGAAAAGATGCCGGTGTCGATATCGCTCGGGCTGTGGATCACGCTGATTTCATACCTGATTTCAATCCCGCTCGGCATCAGGAAGGCGGTCAAGGACGGCTCGGCCTTCGATGTGTGGACCAGCGGCATCGTCATTGTCGGCTATGCGATTCCGGGCTTCCTGTTTGCCATCCTGTTGATGATCCTTTTCGCCGGCGGCTCGTTCTACGACTGGTTCCCTCTCCGCGGCCTGACTTCCGACAATTGGGAGCAACTGTCGTGGCCGGCGCGCATCCTCGATTATTTCTGGCATCTGGCGCTGCCGCTGACGGCGATGGTGCTGTCGGCCTTCGCCACCACGACCTTGCTGACCAAGAATTCGTTCCTCGATGAAATCCGCAAGCAATATGTGGTGACGGCGCGCGCCAAGGGCCTGTCCGAGCGGCAGGTGCTTTACGGGCACGTGTTCCGCAACGCCATGCTGATCGTCATCGCAGGCTTTCCCGGCGCCTTCATCTCGGCCTTCTTCACCGGATCGCTTTTGATCGAGAACATATTCTCGCTGGATGGGCTGGGCCTGCTCGGCTTCCGCTCTGTGGTTGAGCGCGACTATCCGGTGGTGTTCGCCAACCTTTATATCTTCTCGCTCATCGGCCTCGTCATCAGCCTGATCTCCGACCTCACCTACACCTGGATCGATCCGCGCATCGACTTCGAGCGGAGAGACGTATGACGACGGATGTCGGCACGGCAGGTGCGGCGGTGGTGGAAGAGGCGCGCGGCAAGCGTCCGTGGATTTCGCCGCTCAACCAGCGCCGCTGGGCAAACTTCAAGGCCAACCGGCGCGGTTACTGGTCGCTGTGGATTTTCCTGCTTCTGTTCGTTTTGTCGCTGTTTGCGGAATTCATCGCCAACGACAAGCCGGTCCTCGCCTCCTACAAGGGCGAGATCCTGTTCCCGGTGCTGGTTGACTATCCGGAAGAAAAGTTCGGCGGCTTCTATGCCGTCACCGACTACCGCGATCCGGTCATCCAGGACGAGATCAACGCCAATGGCTGGATGATCTGGCCGCCGATCCGCTATTCCTATCGCACCGTCAACAACTTCGTGCCCGAAGCAGCACCCGCCAAGCCGTCATGGCAGTATGACGCCAAGACGCGCTGCAGCCAGTTGCCGCAAGGCGAAGCCGATCCGAACTGCATCGTCGGCAACTGGAACTGGCTCGGCACCGACGACCAGGCCCGCGACGTGCTCGCGCGCGCCATCTATGGCTTCCGCATCTCGGTGCTGTTTGGCCTGATCCTGACGATCGGCTCTGCGATCATCGGCGTATCGGCAGGCGCCGTGCAGGGCTATTTCGGCGGCTGGACCGACCTCATCTTCCAGCGCTTCATCGAAATCTGGTCGGCGATCCCGGTGCTCTACCTGCTGCTCATCGTAGCGGCGATATTGCCGCCCGGCTTCTTCATCCTGCTCGGACTGATGCTCCTGTTTTCATGGGTCGCCTTTGTCGGCGTCGTGCGGGCGGAATTCCTGCGCGCCCGCAACTTCGAATATGTCAACGCGGCGCGCGCGCTTGGCGTGCCCAACCGCACCATCATGTTCCGCCATCTGTTGCCGAACGCCATGGTGGCGACGCTGACCTTCCTGCCGTTCATCCTCAACGGCTCGATCTCGACGCTGACTTCGCTCGATTTCCTCGGTTTCGGCTTGCCGCCGGGCTCCGCATCGCTCGGCGAACTGTTGAAGCAGGGCCAGCGCAACCTCAACGCGCCGTGGCTTGGCATCACCGGATTTGCCACGCTGTCGATCATGCTGTCGCTGCTGATTTTCGTCGGTGAAGCGACGCGCGACGCCTTCGATCCGCGAAAGACGTTCAGATGAGCGCGCCGCTTCTGTCCGTCCGCGATCTGTCTGTCGCCTTTTCGCAAGGCGGCAACACCTCGCTCGCCGTCGATCACGTGTCGTTCGACATCGCCAAGGGCGAAACGGTGGCATTGGTCGGCGAATCCGGCTCGGGAAAGTCGGTTTCGGCGTTGTCGGTGCTGAAGCTCTTGCCCTATCCGGCGGCCAGCCATCCATCCGGCCGGATCGAGTTCGACGGCAAGGACCTGTTGGCGCTGGATGAGAAGGCGTTGCGGAAGGTACGCGGCAACAAGATCACCATGATCTTCCAGGAGCCGATGACCTCGCTCAATCCGCTGCACACGATCGAGCAGCAGATTGTCGAGGTGCTGGAACTGCACCTGTGCATGGGCCAGCGCGAGGCACGGCAGCGCACGCTGGATCTGTTGAAGGAAGTCGGCATCCGCGACCCGGAAAAGCGCCTGTCCGCCTATCCGCACCAACTGTCGGGCGGCCAGCGCCAACGCGTGATGATCGCCATGTCGCTCGCCAACGAACCCGAGCTTCTGATCGCCGACGAACCGACGACGGCGCTCGACGTCACCGTGCAGGCGCAGATCCTCGAATTGCTGGCCAAGCTCAAGCAAAAGAACGGCATGTCGATGCTGTTCATCACCCATGATCTGGGCATCGTGCGCAAGATTGCCGACCGCGTCTGCGTGATGACCAAGGGCAAGATCGTCGAGACCGGGCCGACCGCTGAAATCTTCGACAATCCGCAGCACGCCTATACGCGCCACTTGCTGGCAGCCGAGCCGAAGGGCAAGCCGCCGGCCGCAAACGATGACGCCAAGCCGGTCATGGCGGGCGATGACGTCAAGGTCTGGTTCCCGATCAAGCAGGGCTTCTTTCGCAAGACGGTAGACTACGTGAAGGCGGTCGATGGCATCGACATTACGGTGCGCAAAGGCCAGACCGTTGGCGTCGTTGGAGAATCCGGTTCCGGCAAGACCACGCTCGGCCTTGCGCTCGCGCGCATGATCTCGTCCACCGGCACAATCCGGTTCGATGGCCGCGACATCAACAAGCTGTCGTTCAACGACATGCGGCCGCTTCGTCATGAACTGCAGATTGTGTTTCAGGACCCCTACGGTTCGCTGAGCCCGCGCATGTCGGTGTCGGAAATCATCGAAGAGGGCTTGAAGATTCATGAGCCGAAACTGTCGCCGGAAGCGCGCGACCGGCGCGTGGTCGACGTGCTTGGCGAGGTCGGGCTCGATCCGGCCACCCGCTTCCGCTATCCGCACGAATTCTCCGGCGGCCAGCGTCAGCGCATCGCCATCGCCCGCGCGATGGTGCTGAAACCGCGCTTCGTGATGCTGGATGAGCCGACCTCGGCGCTCGACATGAGCGTGCAGGCGCAGGTCGTCGACCTTTTGCGCAACCTGCAGGCCAAGCACAATCTGGCCTACCTGTTCATCAGCCACGATCTCAAGGTGGTGCGCGCGCTGGCCAACCACGTCATTGTCATGCGCAACGGCAAGATTGTCGAAGCGGGCCCCTCCGAGCAGATATTCGGCAACCCGCAAACCGACTATACAAAGGCGCTGATGTCGGCCGCTTTCAGGATCGAAACCGCGCCAGTCGGCGTTGTAAGCGAATAGAACCAAGGGGCATAAGATGCCGACACTCGACAAGGGCCGTGTCCTGCTCGCCGTAACCGGCTTTCATCCGCAACGCTGGCATGAGCTTCTGTCGGCCGAGCGAGAGGTGGTGCTGGAACCGAACGGACCCGCCGACCCGACGATCGACTATGCGGTGGTGTGGAAACAGAAGCCCAATCTTTTGACCAAGCTGCCCAACCTGCGCGCGATCTTTTCCATCGGCGCCGGCGTCGATCACATCATGGCCGACAAGACGGTGCCGGATGTTCCGATCATCAAGGTGGTGGCCGAAAATCTGACCCAGCACATGGTCGAGTTCGTCGTCTGGCGGGTGCTCGACCACCATCGCCAGGCGATGCTGTACGAGGGCCAGCAGAAGAAGAAAATCTGGCATGAGCCGCCGCAGCGCACGGCCAACGACATTTCCGTCGGCATCATGGGGCTCGGCAGCCTCGGCCGGGCCGCAGCCCAGGCGCTGTCTTCACTTGGCTTCAGGGTCAATGGCTGGTCGCGCAGGGAACAGCAGATGCTGGGGGTGTCCACCTTCAATGGCGACAACGGTCTCGTGCCGTTCCTCAACGCCACCGATATCCTCGTGGTCCTGCTGCCGCTGACGCCGGCAACGCAGGGCATCGTCAACTATGGCTTGCTCAAGCAATTGCGCCGGCGCAATGGCTTGGGCGGCGCGGTGCTGATCAATGCCGGGCGCGGACGGCTGCAGAAGGATGCCGACATTTTGCGCGCTTTGGACGATGGCACGTTGAAGGAGGCAAGCCTCGACGTGTTCGAGGTGGAGCCGCTGCCCAAGACCAGCCCGATCTGGAACCACCCCAAGATCTTCGCGACGCCGCATGCGGCGGCGACGTCGGATCCCAATCATCTGGTGCCGATCATGTTGCGGCAGATGTCGGCTTTCGAACGCGGCGAACCGTTGGAGAACGTCGTCGACCGCAGCGCGGGCTACTGAACCGCCAAGGTTTGAACCGCGCCGTCACATTTGCGCCGGCTGAGCGAACGGTTCATCGCATTGATTTCGCCGCTTGCCTTCTCGACGTCGCGGCGGCGATTCGACCGTACATCAGGCGTTATCGGCCCCAGGCCCATCGCCGATCTGGCGAAAACCGGCTTGGCATTGATGGAAAGATTGTAGCGCCGGGCAAGCTGGTCCCGCTCGGTCAGCAGCGTTGCGCAGTCCACGCTGTCATAGGGCAGCGCGGAGGCGACATTGCGGTCCTGGTCCGCAACCAGCGAGTTGGCGCAACCGCTGACGGTCAGGCACAGAACAGACGCCGCTAAAGCCGATCTCACATTGCGCTCCGGAAATTCGTTTACCGGCGCTGAGTGCGGCAGGATTTTGGCTTTGTCTAGGCAGCAACAGTAACTTGGGTGGCCAAAGTGCTCGACAAGTTGGGTCTGTGGCTTTAGGCAATCGCCAAAATCTCCAGCAATCGCGAAAGGCCAGCCATGAGCGGAAAAACCCTGATCGCACCGTCGGTGCTGTCGTCTGACTTTTCCAAACTCGGCGACGAGGTCGAGGCCGTGGTGGCCGCTGGCGCTGACTGGGTGCATCTCGACGTGATGGACGGCCACTTCGTGCCCAACATCACCTTCGGCCCGCCGGTCATCAAGGCGATCCGCAACCGCACCAAGGCCTATTTCGACTGCCACCTGATGATTGCGCCTGTCGATCCTTATCTGGCGGCGTTTGCGGAAGCGGGCTGCGACGGCATCACCGTGCATGCCGAAGCCGGTCCTCATCTCGACCGCTCGCTGCAGACCATCCGCAACCTTGGCAAGAGGGCCGGCGTCTCGCTCAATCCGGCCACGCCTGAAAGCGCCATTGAATATGTGCTCGACCGGCTCGACCTGATCCTGATAATGACGGTCAATCCGGGCTTCGGCGGACAGGCCTTCATCCCGGCGATGGTGGATAAGGTGAAGCGCGTGAAGGCGATGATCGGGGGCAGGCCGATCAATATCGAGATCGACGGCGGCGTGACGGCGGAAACCGCGCCGCTGGTGACCGCCGCCGGTGCCGACGTTCTGGTGGCTGGTGCTGCCGTGTTCAAGGGCGATGGCTTCGAGGCTTACCGCAGGAACATCGCCGCGATCCGCACCGCGGCTGACGCAGCGGCGGTCTAAGCCGCACGAAATCAGTTCGTGGCGAACACATTGTTGCCGTCGATCCATACATTTTCGACGGCGAGCTTTTGCGAAAGCGCGACGATATTGGCTATTTGACCCTTGGCCAGACGACCGATGCGGTGCGATTGCCCGACGGCTTCGGCCGGATAGGTCGAGGCCATGCGCAGCGCTTCCGCCAGTTCCAGCCCGATGACCTCATGCATGAAGCGGACAGCCGAGATCATGTCGAGATCGGCGCCGGCAAGCGTGCCGTCGGCGAGACGCAGGCTGCCGTCCTTGCGGTAGATGGTGCGGCCGTTGAGGGTGAATGACGTCATGTCGGTGCCGATGGTCGCCATCGCATCGGTGACGAGGAAAATGTGGCTTGGCCCCGACTTTGCCCGACGCGCAATCCCGATCGTGGCCGGATCGACATGGATGCCGTCGGCGATCAACCCGGCGGAAAGGCTACCTGTGTCGATGGCGGCACCGGCAAGACCCGGCTCGCGGTTGCCGATCTGGCTCATCGCGTTGAAAAGGTGGGTGACGACCGAAGCGCCCGCATCTGCATAAGCGCGAGCCGTGGCAAAGCCGGCGTCGGAATGGCCGAGACTGACGACGATGCCCGCTTGCGCCAGCTTGCCGACCTGATCCGCCGTCACCGATTCCGGCGCAATGGTGGTCAGAAGCACCGGCAGGCCGTCCCTGGCGGCAATCAGGGCGGTCTGGTCCTTTTCCGTCATCTGGCGGATCAGCTTGGGGTCGTGCGCACCCTTGCGCGCCAGCGACAAATGCGGGCCTTCCAGGTGCAGGCCGAGGAAACCCGGAATGTTGTCCTTGGCCGCGGCCTTGCCCGCCGCGACGGCGGCTGCGGTGATTTCCGGCGTATCGGTAATGAGCGTCGGCAAAAGTGCTGTTGTTCCAAACGGCGCATGCGCCGCGCAGATCGTCCTGATCGAGGCGACGTCGGGGTGATCGTTGAGCATCACGCCGCCGCCGCCATTGACCTGAAGGTCGATGAAGCCGGGCGCGAGGATGGCGCTTTTGTCCTCGGCTACGCGCATCTCGGCGGGCAACGAGCTTCGCGGGACAATCGCTTCGACAATGCCATCGGCGACAACCAGCGCCGCATCCTCATGCCAGCCGTCGCCGTCGAAGATCCTTGTAGCTGCAAGTGCGAAACGGCCGGTCATACGGTTTCGGTCACCTTATGCAGATTGGGCGGCGCATCCGGGTTGAGGCCGCGATGACGGGCGAAAGCCTCGACAAAAGCATAGAAGGAAACGATCAGCGCCAGAGGCTCGGTCAGCGGATGGCCGGTGGCGACGAGGGGAAGCTGGTGGGCCCGCTTCACAAGGGTCGTCGTGGCGAAGGCCGCCGCTTCCTTTGCCGCCAGGGCGTCGGCCGTGTCGGCGACGGATTTTTCGGCGGCATCGCGCGAGGCGAGCGACAGGACAGGGAATTTGGGCCCGACCAGCGCGAGCGGACCGTGCATCACCTCGGCGGTGCTGTAGGCTTCCGCGTGCATGGCGCAGGTTTCCTTGAATTTCAGCGCCGCTTCGCTGGCAATGGCGAAGGACGGTCCCCTGCCAAGGATGAACAGCGATCTCTGGCCTTCAAGCGCACCGGCAAGCGCCATCCAGTCGCAGGCGATTGCCTTGTCGAGCTTGGCCGGCAGTTCCCGCAAGGCGGCAAGCAGCGTCTCGTCATTCGTGCAGTGCGCCATCAGCGCAAGCCCGGCAACCGCCGAGTTTACGAAGGTCTTGGTGGCGGCCACGCTGCGTTCCGGCCCGGCAAGGATGTCGATGGAATAGGTGCAGGTGCGTGCGAGCGGCGAATCCGCGGTGTTGGTCAGCGCGACGGTGAGCGCGCCGCGCTGCTTCGCGCTTTCGGCCATGGCAACGATGTCGGGGCTCTTGCCGGATTGCGAGACGGCGACGCAGGCAGAGCCGTTCAGCCTCAGCTTGGCGCCGTAGATGGAGGCCACGGAGGGGCCGATTGATGCCACCGCCAGACCGGCGGTGAGCTCAATGGCGTATTTCAGGAATGTTGCCGCATGGTCCGACGAGCCGCGCGCCACTGTGACGATGAAGTTGGGGTCAAGTTCGCGTATGCCGCGCCCTGCTTCGATAAGCGCGGGTGCCGAGCCGTCGAGCAGGCGCGCGACCGCTTGCGGTATCTCCTCGATCTCGCTGCGCATATGCGTCTTGGTTGCCGTCACGAACGGTCTCCTGTCTCTTCGCCGGGCGCGCTTAGGCGCAATTCGGCGACAAAATCATAGGTGTCTCCGCGATAGATCGAGCGGGTGAACTCCACGACCTTGCCGCTCGCCAGATAGGAGATGCGCTCGATGTGCAGGCCCGCCACGCCGGGCTGCACATCCAGCAGCCTTGCATCGGTCTCGTTGAGGTTGGCTGCCGAAATCCGCTGCACCGCCCTGACCGGCCGGTTGCCGGTTTTTCCAAGCGTGGCGTAGAGCGAGAACTCGATTGCCGAAGGATCGGGCAGGATCGAGGACGACAGCGAGGCCCGCTCGATGGCAAGTGGCGTATCGTCGGCGATGCGCAGGCGCGCTATGCGCGAAACCAGCTCCTTGGACGACAGGCCAAGCGCCATGATTTCCTCCGGCGAGGGCGTGAACACGCCACGATCGAGCCATGCCGAGCGCACGGCCATGCCCCGGCGCGCCATGTCTTCGGTAAAGGAGGTCAGCCGCGACAGCGATTGCTCGACGCGCTCGACGCGCGGCGCGACGAAGGTGCCCGATCCGTGGCGCTGGACGAGGATGCCGCCCTTGACCAGGTCCTGCACCGCCTTGCGCACGGTGACGCGCGAAATGTCGGCCTTGGTGGCGATATCGCGTTCGGATGGCAAGGCGTCCCCGGGACCTATCAACCCGGTCTTGACCGCGTCTTCGATGCTTTTGCGAAGCTGGAGATAGAGCGGCAGGCCGCTCTGGCCCGCTTGCTTCAGCCCGCTGAACATCTGGTCGGAGACGTCAGCCATTCGCCGCCTCCGCCGAAGTCGCGAAAACGCGCGCGGCCATGCGCACGGCACCACCCAGCGCATCGTCGAGCGGCGGCCGCAGCAAGGCCTGGTATTGGCGAGACAGGCGTGGCGCATAGAGCCCGGCCAATCCACCGAGCAGGCACAAGGCGTCACCTGCTTCGAGGTTCAGCACGGCGAGCGAGGCTTCGACGTCGGCCACTGCCTTGTCGACGATCCAGATGGCGACGACGTCGCCCTTGGCTGTATGCTCGAACACCTTGGGTGCGAAGCCGCCGAAGTCGCCGGGCTTGGCGTTGGTGGTGAACTCGACGACGTCCTGCGGATCGCCTCGAAACACCGTGAGCATTTCCCGCGTCAGGGGTGACGCCTCGCGAATGCCGTCATGGGCGAGCAGGGTCTGCTCCAGCAGATCGCGCCCGATGCGAGCGCCGCTGGCCTGGTCGCCGACCTGGAAGCCCCAGCCGCCGATGGCGCGCGATTTGCCGGCCTTGCGCGCCATATAGGCCGAGCCGGTGCCAAGCACGGCGATAGCGCCGTCGCCATCGCCGATCGCGCCTTCGAGCGCGATTTCCGCGTCCGTTTCAACACGGCTCTGGCTGAATGGCAGGATGGCCGGCAATTGCTGGCGGTAGGTGCCGACATTGGCTCCCGCCAAGCCAAGCACGGCAGGTGTCTTAGATAGGAGTTCGGCGTCCTTGCCAGCATCGAGGATGGCCAGCCTTGCCGCCTCGACAATATGCGTGCGCGCGCCGGTCAGGTCGGTGCGGATGTTGGCGGCACCGCTCTTTGCGCGCCCGATGACCACGCCATCCGCTGTCGCAAGCGCTGCCCTGCAACTGGTGCCGCCGCCGTCTATGCCGAGCACGAAATTCACGATGATGCCTCCACTGACTGGATGATACCAATAAAATACCAATAGCCAAGTCTTAATTTCCGTTTCGAAAAGATTAAGACGTATTTTATTGAAAAATATAGGATTTATGGCGCACTGCACGTTTTAGGTGAGAGAAATCGTTAATGCGTGTGGACAAGTGGTATTTTTTTGGTATTGTTTTGTCAGTGGAGGAATTGGGATGGCGGAAATGCGCACGGAAGCGCTGCACAGGAGTGCCGAGGGGCTGGATATCCGGCCGCCGCACGTCGTGCTTTCTGCGCTTGCCGATGCCCAGATCGAGGCGGCAGGCGCGGTCAGGAATTCCGTTCCGCAAATTGCCACCGCCGCACGCCTGATAGCCGACAGATTGGCAAGCGGTGGCCGGTTGATCTACGCCGCCGCAGGCAGTTCCGGCCTGATGGCGCTGGCCGATGCGCTGGAGCTTCCCGGAACCTATGGCATTGCGCGCGACCGTATCGTGATCCTGATCGCGGGTGGCGATGAGGCGCTTCACAATCTTGCCGGCGGACCCGAAGACGATACCAGTGAAGCCGAAAAGGCAGTTGCAGACGCCGGCGCAGGTCCCGCCGATTGCGTCATCGCCATCTCGGCCAGTGGATCGACGCCCTATGCGGTGCGGGCGCTCGAGGTCGCGAAGGCTAACGGCGCTGCAACGATCGCAATCGCCAACAACAAGAACGCGCCGCTGTTTGCGAAAGCGGACGTTGCCGTCCTCATCGAGACGCCGCCGGAAGTGATTGCCGGCTCGACCCGCATGGGTGCCGGCACGGCGCAGAAGATCGCGCTCAACATGATGTCGACATTGGCTGCCGTGCATCTCGGCCACGTCCATGACGGCTACATGATCAACCTGACCGCCGACAACAAGAAGCTGCGCGACCGCGCCAGCCGCATCGTCTCGGCGATTACCGGTCGCGGCAAGGACGAAGCAGAAGCGCTTCTGGAGCGCGGCGGCGGACAGGTGAAGACGGCAATCCTGCTTGCGGCTGGTGCCGCCAGCGCGGAAGCGGCGCGCAAACTATTGGACGGGACGGGCCAGAAATTGCGGCCCGCCCTTTCCGCAATTGAGGGGAGCAAGGGTCAGGCGACCTCCGATCTCATCAAAAACCGAACCTGACAAAGGTCAACAGGGAGACTGAGCATGAATACGAAACTCTTGACGGCAATTCTTCTTGGATCGAGCGTTCTCTGCTCCGCCGGGGCCGCGTTCGCACAAGACGCGACGCTCACAATCGAAAGCTGGCGCAACGACGACCTCGCCATCTGGCAGGACAAGCTGATCCCGGCCTTCGAAGCCAAGAACCCCGGCATCAAGGTGGTGTTTTCGCCATCCGCGCCGACTGAATACAACGCCGCCCTGAACGCCAAGCTCGATGCAGGCTCGGCCGGCGACATCATCACCTGCCGGCCTTTCGACGCCTCGCTCGATCTCTACACCAAGGGCAAGCTCGCCGATCTCACCAGCCTGCCCGGCATGGAGAACTTCTCCGACGTCGCCAAGTCCGCCTGGACGACCGACGACGGCAAGGCAACGTTCTGCGTGCCGATGGCATCCGTCATCCATGGCTTCATCTACAACAAGGATGCCTTCGACAAGCTGGGCATCACGCCGCCGGCGACCGAGGAAGAGTTCTTTGCCGCGCTCGACAAGATCAAGGCCGACGGCACCTATATCCCGATGGCGATGGGCACCAAGGACCTCTGGGAAGCAGCCACCATGGGCTACCAGAACATCGGCCCGAACTACTGGCAGGGCGAGGAAGGCCGCCTTGCGCTGCTCAAGGGCGAACAGAAGCTGACCGACGCGCAGTGGGTCGAGCCCTATGCGACGCTTGCCAAGTGGAAGCCTTATCTGGGCGACGGTTTCGAAGCCCAGACCTATCCGGACAGCCAGAACCTGTTCACGCTGGGCCGCGCCGCCATCTACCCGGCCGGTTCGTGGGAAATCTCGGTCTTCAACACGCAGGCGCAGTTCAAGATGGGCGCGTTCCCGCCGCCGGTCAGGAAGGCAGGCGACACCTGCTACATCTCCGACCACACCGATATCGGCATCGGCCTCAACGCCGCTTCGAAGAACCCGGATGCAGCCAAGACCTTCCTGTCCTGGGTCGCGTCGCCCGAGTTCGCGGAAATCTATGCCAACGCGTTGCCGGGCTTCTTCAGCCTGAACTCGACGCCGGTGAAGATGGCCGACCCTCTTGCCCAGGAATTCGTCTCCTGGCGCGACAAGTGCAAGTCGACCATCCGCTCGACGTACCAGATCCTGTCGCGCGGCACGCCGAACCTCGAGAACGAAACCTGGGTTGAATCGGCCAACGTCATCAACGGCACCGATACGCCGGAAGTGGCGGCCAAGAAGCTGCAGGACGGTCTCGACAGCTGGTACAAGCCGGCGAAGTAACCGCCGCGCCTTACCCTCCCCCTTGCGGGGAGGGTCGCGAATGAGCGAGCGGGGTGGGGGTCGAATTTTTCGGCATTGACCCCCACCCCGTTTCGCAAACTACACTGCGTTGCGTTTGCTCTTCGACCCTCCCCGCAAGGGGGAGGGTAATCATTCCGACGCATGCGCTGTAGCAAGACCAGACCGGTCGGAGGCCGAAGGCATGACTGCGACATCCGCAAACAAGCGACCGTTTCGCTGGCACATCGCCATTTTCCTGGCGCCGGCGGTGCTGGTCTACACCGCCATCATGATCATGCCGCTGTTCGGCACGCTGCAGCTCGCGCTGTTTCGCAATGTCTCGCAAAGCCAGGTCTTCGTCGGGTTGGACAATTTCCGCACCCTGTTCGGTGATCCCAACTGGTCGGTGAATTTCTGGAATGCGTTGAGGAACAATGTCTGGTTCTTCATCATCCACATGCTGGTTCAAAATCCTATCGGCGTCGTGTTGGCCGCACTTCTTTCGAGCCCGAAGCTACGCTTTTCGGCCTTTTACCGCACGGCGATCTTCATCCCGACCATCCTGTCCTTCGTCATCGTCGGTTTTGCCTGGAAGCTGATCCTGTCGCCGCTGTGGGGCGTTGCGCCCAACCTGCTCGACCTCATAGGCCTGAAGAGCTTTTTCACGCCTTGGCTGGGCAAGGAAGAGTATGCGCTGACCACGCTTGGCCTGATCTCGGTCTGGCAGTTCATCGGCATCCCGATGATGCTGATCTATGCCGCGATGCTGTCTATCCCCGACGAGGTGATCGAGGCCGCCGAATGCGATGGCGTTACCGGCATGGCGCAGTTCTGGAAGATCAAGCTGCCGCTGATCCTGCCTGCCATCGGCATCATCTCGATCCTGACCTTCGTCGGCAATTTCAACGCCTTCGACCTGATCTATTCGGCGCAGGGCGCACTCGCCGGTCCGAACTATTCGACCGACATTCTGGGCACCTTCCTCTACCGGGCCTTCTTCGGCTTCCAGTTGCAGGTCGGCGATCCCAACATGGGTGCGGCCATCGCCACCATGATGTTCCTCATCATCCTGGTCGGCGTCTGCATCTATCTGTTCCTCATCCAGACGCGCCTGCGTCGGTACCAGTTCTAGGGGGCGGGTCATGAGCAGAGCAACCAACTCGTTTTCCCGCTCGGCGGCCGCGCATGCGATCCTGATCGCCTACACGATCATCGCGCTGTTTCCGGTGTTCATCATCGTCATCAACTCGTTCAAGTCGCGCAACGCCATTTTCCGCACGCCAATGGCGCCGCCGACTGCCGAGACGTTTGATCTTGTCGGCTACCGCACCGTGCTGGCGCAGGGCGATTTCCTGCAATATTTCCAGAACAGCTTCATCGTCACGGTCGCCTCGCTGTTCTTCGTATTGCTGTTCGGCGCGATGGCGGCGTTTGCTCTTTCGGAATACCGCTTCCGCGGCAACAAGCTGATGGGGCTTTATCTGGCGCTCGGCATCATGATCCCGATCCGGCTGGGCACCGTCGCCATCCTGCAGTTGATGGTGGCAAGCGGGCTGGTCAATACGCTCGCCGCGCTCATCCTCGTCTACACCGCGCAAGGCTTGCCGCTCGCCATCTTCATCCTGGCCGAGTTCATGAGCACGGTTTCCGACGATCTGAAGAATGCCGGGCGCATCGACGGGCTGTCCGAATACACGATCTTTTTCCGGCTGGTGCTGCCGCTGGTGAGGCCGGCCATGGCAACGGTCGCCGTCTTCACCATGATACCGATCTGGAACGACCTGTGGTTCCCGCTGATCCTTGCGCCTTCAGAGGCAACCAAGACCATCACGCTCGGCGCGCAGATGTTCATCGGCCAATACGTCACCAACTGGAACGCGGTGCTGGCTGCGCTGTCGCTGGCCATCCTGCCGGTGCTGATCCTCTACCTCATCTTCTCGCGGCAACTGATCCGCGGCATCACCTCTGGAGCAGTCAAGTGAGCAAGGAACAACCGATCAGGGTCGTGGTTGCCGGGCTCGGCAATATGGGCCGCAGCCACGCGCTCGCCTATCACAACAATCCGGGCTTCGAGATCGCGGCGCTCGTCAACCGCTCCGACGTGCCGTTGCCGGGCGGATTGGCGGGCCACGAGATCCGCCGTTCGTTCGACGATGCCTTGCGCGAGGAAAAGCCCGATCTTGCCTCCATCGCAACCTATTCGGACAGCCATGCAGACTATGCGGTGAAAGCATTCGAAGCAGGTTGCCATGTGTTCGTCGAAAAGCCGCTGGCAACGACCGTGGCCGATGCGCGGCGCGTGGTCGATGCCGCCAAGGCCAATGGCCGGAAACTGGTGATCGGCTACATATTGCGCCATCACCCGTCATGGATGCGGCTGATCGCTGAGGGGCGCAAGCTTGGCGGGCCTTATGTGTTCCGCATGAACCTAAACCAGCAATCGTCCGGCCCGACATGGGAGACGCACAAGCAGTTGATGCAGACGACCTCGCCGATCGTCGATTGCGGCGTTCACTATCTCGACGTCATGCTGCAGATCACTGACGCTAGGCCGGTCGAAGTGCGAGGCATGGGTGTGCGCTTGAGCGACGAAATTGCGCCGACCATGTACAATTACGGCCACCTGCAAGTGCTGTTCGATGACGGCTCCGTCGGCTGGTACGAGGCCGGCTGGGGGCCGATGATTTCGGAGACCGCGTTCTTCGTGAAGGACGTGATCTCGCCCAATGGCTGCGTGTCCATCGTCATGGCCGAGGGCGCGAAGTCGGACGACATCGATACCCACACCAAGACATCGACCATACGCCTTCACAGCGCCAGAACCGGTGCCGACGGCAAGTTCGCCCGCGCCGACGAGATGCTGTCGATGCAGGGTGAGCCGGGTCATCAGGACCTGTGCGATCTGGAGCAGGCCTTCGTCTTGAAGTCGATCCGCGAAGACCTCGATCTGAGCCGTCACATGGACGATGCCGTGAAATCGCTCGCCGTCTGCCTCGCTGCCGATGAGAGCGTGCGCACCGGCAAAGCCGTCAAGCTATAGGAAAACGCCGTGGGTTCTCTCAACATTGAAAACGTGAAGAAGTCCTTCGGTCCGGTCGACGTGCTGAAGGGCATCGACCTTGCCGTGTCCGACGGCGAGTTCGTGGTCTTCGTCGGGCCGTCCGGTTGCGGCAAGTCGACATTGCTGCGCGTCATTGCGGGGCTGGAGGATGCAAGCTCCGGGCGGGTCATCATCGACGGCAGCGAGGTCACCTCGACGCCGCCGGCCAAGCGCGGCATCGCCATGGTATTCCAGACCTACGCGCTCTATCCGCACCTCACCGTCAGGAACAATATGGCTCTTGGCCTCAAGCAGGCCGGCACGCCAGCCGCCGAGATCGACAAGCGCATCACGGCCGCTTCAACCATGCTTTCGCTGGAGCCTTACCTCGAGCGGCGTCCGGCCGAGCTTTCCGGCGGCCAGCGCCAGCGGGTCGCCATCGGCCGCGCCGTGGTGCGCGAGCCAAAGCTTTTCCTGTTCGACGAACCGCTGTCGAACCTCGACGCGGCGCTGCGCGTCAACACCCGTCTCGAGATCGCGCAGCTGCATCGACGGCTGAAGGCGACGATGATCTACGTCACCCACGACCAGGTCGAGGCGATGACGCTGGCCGACAAGATCGTGGTGCTGAACGCCGGCCGCATCGAGCAGGTCGGCGCGCCGATGGAACTCTACAATTCGCCGGCAAACCTGTTCGTTGCCGGCTTCATCGGGTCGCCGAAGATGAACTTTATCGACGGTGCGCGCCTTGGCGAAAGCGTCAAGACCATCGGCGTCAGGCCGGAACACCTTTCGGTCGATGCCAAGAAGGGGACGTGGAAAGGCACGGTCATCCATGCCGAGCATCTTGGCGCGGACACCAACATCTATCTCGACTGCGAGAAGGCCGGGCTTCTCACCGTGCGTGTCTTTGGCGTCTACGATGCCGAGCCGGGCGCGACGCTTTACGCCACGCCCGATCCGGGAAGAACCTATCGCTTCGGCGAAGATGGCCAGGCGGTTAAGTAGCTCTCTTACGTTCAGGCGTCTGCGCGGAAGGTCTGTTTCTGCGTGCCGAGGCCTTGGACGCTGAGTTCGACCATGTCGCCCGCCTCCAGATAGCGCGGTGGCTTCTTGCCCATGCCGACGCCGGGCGGCGTACCGGTGGCGATGACATCGCCGGGATGCAGCGACATGAACTGGCTGAGGTAGGAGACGAGGTAGGAAACGCCATAGACCATGGTCCTGGTCGTGCCGTCCTGCATTGTCTCGCCATTGACCTTCAGCCACATGCCGAGATCCTGCGGATTGGCAACCTCGTCCTTGGTCACCAGCCACGGTCCGATCGGGCCGAAGGTGTCGCAGGACTTGCCCTTCGTCCACTGGCCCTTGCGCTCGACCTGGAACGCACGCTCGGACACGTCGTGGGCGACGCAGTAGCCGGCAACATAATCGAGTGCGTCGGCTTCGGAGACGTATTTGGCGCTCTTGCCGATGACGATGGCAAGTTCGACCTCCCAGTCGGTCTTTTCCGAACCGCGCGGGATGAGCACGTCATCGTTCGGGCCGATGATGGCCGAATTCGCCTTCATGAACACGATCGGTTCGGATGGAACGGCGGAGCCGGTTTCGGCTGCGTGGTCGGAATAATTGAGGCCGATGCAGATGAACTTGCCGACATTGGCAACGCAAGGGCCGATGCGCGGGCTGCCGGCGACCGCCGGGAGCGTCTTGGGGTCGAGCTTGGCAAGTGCTGCCAGCGACGCCGGTTCAATCGCCTTGCCGCCGATGTCGGCGACATGGCCTGAAAGATCGCGGATCACGCCGTCCGCATCGAGAAGTCCCGGCTTTTCGGACCCGGTCTCGCCATATCGCAACAGTTTCATGTTTCCTCCCTCGAACTCCGCGCCCGGCTCATCTTGTTTGAGCAGACAGGACTCCCTATCCCGCTCTGCCCCGACAGGCCAATGAGACACAACCGCCCATCGCGCCGCATTGGGCGCAAATGGTTGCGCCACGTCTGCGCAGATGTTTATTTATGGGAAACTTGTTTTCATCACAAGAGAATTTGACAACCCGGCTGCGCGGCGCAGCCGGGGCCAAATCCTCGTTGGTGAAAGTGCGGTCGCTCAGCCGACGAAGGCGCGCTCGACGACGAACTCGGCCGGATGTGCGAGCGAACCTTCCTTGAAGCCGAGCTTTTCCGCCAATGCCTTGACGTCCTGCAGCATGTGCATGGAGCCGCAGATCATGATGCGGTCGGTTTCCGGGTTCAGCGGCCCAATGCCGAGGTCGGAATGGAACTTGCCGGTTTCGATGAGGCTGGTGATGCGGCCCATGCGCTCGGACACTTCGCGCGTTGTCGAATTGTAGAGCGTCACGCGTCCACTGGTCAGTTCGCCGATCAACGGGTCTGCTTCCAGCGATGCCACCAGCTCCTGCCCGTAGGTGAGCTCGGCGTTGTCGCGGCAGGTGTGGGTAAGCACGATCTGGTCAAACTTCTCGTAGGTGTCGGGATCGCGCAAAAGGCTTGCGAACGGCGCAACGCCGGTGCCGGTCGAGATCATGAACAGGCGCTTTGCCGGCGTCAGGGCATCGACCACCAGCGTGCCGGTGGACTTCTGGCGCATCAGCACGGTGTCGCCGATTTCGATCTTCTGCAGTTCCGAGGTCAAGGGACCGTCGGGAACCTTGATCGAGAAGAATTCCAGTTCGTCGTCCCAAGCCGGGCTGGCGACGGAATAGGCGCGGAACACCGGCTTCTCGGCGTTGGGAAGCCCGATCATGACGAACTCGCCGGAGCGGAAGCGCAGCGACTGCGGGCGGGTAATGCGGAAGGAAAACAGCCGGTCGGTATAATGCCGGACAGAGACGACGCTCTGGGCGTAGACATTGGCCGGAATCGGAAATTGCAGCGGTCGCGCGTCGGCTGTATTCAGGAGAGGTACGGTATTCATCAAGACGACCTTCTGCCAAATGCGGCGCACGAAACCCTCTGTGCGCCCGTGCCATTTTGGGTCCGTAGCGCCTTCGTGCAGTTCTGTCTGGTAAGACCTTGTTCCCTGAAACTATTAGTATACAAATGAGTTTTGCGTCAAGATACGCTCGTAAAACGCCTTTCCAATCTGGTACATAGAAGCAGTTCGGGCATTTCGGATTTGGCCAATGCATGAGAAAGTTCCGGCACAGTCGGGCAGCGTCGTCGCTGGCATCGATGTGGGCGGCACTTTCACCGACCTCCTGCTGATCGATGGAAAGAACGGCGGAAGGGTGCATATCGCCAAGACCCCGACGACTACCGACAATCAGGCGTTCGGCGTCGTCGCAGCCCTTGGCGCAACTGGCTTTCCCGTCCGTGAAGTCGACCTGATCGTCCATGGCACGACGACGACCACCAATGCCGTTTTGGAACGCCGCCTCGCCAAGACCGGCATGATCACCACGAGGGGATTTCGCGACATCATCGAGCTTGGCCGGCGCACGCGCCCGCAAGCCTATGGCATGACCGGAACCTTTACGCCGGTCGTTCCGCGCAATCTGCGGCTGGAAGTGGAAGAGCGTGTCGAGGCGACGGGTAAAGTGCGCGTGCCGCTGGATGAGGATGATGTCCGCCGCGCCGTTGCAGCCTTACTGGCCGCCGGTTGCGAAGCGCTCGTCATCCATTTCCTGCATGCCTATGCCAATCCCAGGCACGAACTTCATGCCGCCGAAATCGCCGCCGAAAGCTGGCCGAACGGCTACATCACCACGGGGCACTCGCTGCTTTCCGAGGCCCGAGAGTTCGAGCGCGGCGTTACTGCCTGCGTCAACGCTTCGGTTCAGCCGATCCTGGAGCGCTACGTCGCGAAATTGCGCAACGAACTGGCGGCGCAAGGCTACGACCGCGACTTCCTGATGATGAATGGAAATGGCGGCATGATCTCGGCCAGCTATGTCACCCGCGAGGCGGCTAAGACCGTGATGTCCGGGCCGGCCTCCGGTGTCATTGCCGCCGCCTATACCGGCAAGCGTGCGGGCCATGGCAATCTTGTCACCTACGACATGGGCGGGACATCGACCGACGTTGCCTTGATCCGCAATGCCGAGCCGGCGGTCTCGAATGAAATCGAGATCGAATATGCCATGCCGATCCATGTGCCGATGGTGGCGGTGCATACGGTGGGGGCAGGCGGCGGCTCGATTGCCCGCGTCGATGCCGCCGGTCTCATTCAAGTGGGGCCGCAGAGCGCCGGGGCCAATCCGGGGCCGATCTGCTACGGCCGTGGCGGAACCGAGCCGACATTGACCGACGCCAATCTGGTGCTGGGGCGGCTTGCGCCGAAGAAGCTTCTGGCCGTCGACAATCCGGTGTCGGTGGAAACGGTACGCAAGGTTTTCGCCGAGAAGATCGGCGCGGCCAGTGGACTTGACGGCGTCGAGGCGGCAGGTGCGGTGCTGCGGCTGGGAAATCTGAAGATGGCCGGAGCCATTCGCATGGTTTCGGTGTCGCGGGGGCATGATCCGCGTGACTTTGCCCTGTTCGCCTTCGGCGGTGCCGGCCCATTGCATGCGGCGGCCTTGGCGCGGGAGCTTGGGCTGCCCAAGGTTCTGGTCCCGGCGCGGCCGGGTATAACCAATGCGCTGGGCTGCGTAGTGGCAGACCTGCGCCATGATTTCGTCAACACCGTCAACCAGCCGGTTGCCTTGGTCGATGAGACGCTGATCAGGCAGGTTCTGGAGCGTCATCGCGAAGAAGGCGCGAAGCTGATCGCCAAGGAAGCGGTGCAGCCGCAATCGCTGCATGTCGTCCACTCCGCCGATATGCAGTTTGTCGGCCAGACCCATATCATCAACGTGCCGCTGCCTTCCGCAGAGCCGACGCGCGCCACGTTGCAGCATCTGTTCGAGACGGCCTACTTCGCCCGCTTCAAGGTCGAGTTGCCGGAAATCCGCGCCAATCTGGTCAACCTGAACACCTCCGTCATTGGCGTTCGCCCCGATATCGACCTGTCACAGCTGATTGATCCTGCCGGACGGGCGACGCGGCTGGACGATGCGCGGCTCGAGACGCGGCCGGTCTGGTTCGCTGGCAAATGGCACGACACTCCAGTCTATGCCCGCGAGAAGTTGCCGCTGGATGCGGCGGTCAACGGGCCTGCGATCTTCGAGCAGATGGATGCGACCACGGTGCTGGAGCCCGGGGATGTCGCGCGCTCCGACAGGGACGGCAATCTGATCATCGAGATTGCGGGAGATTGAGCATGGCACGGCTCGACGCAATTACGCTTTCGGTTATCCAGGCAGCTCTGCAGCAGGCTTGCGACGAGATGGATCTGACCTTTTCGCGCGCCGCGTTTTCCCCTGTCATCGCGGAGGCAAACGACCGTTCCGACGGCATTTATTCCGCCGTCGACGGATCACTCATTGCACAAGGCAGTCAGGGATTGCCCGTTTTCGTCGGCGTCATGCAATATTCGACCAGGACCGTGATCGAGATGATCGCGGATGGCCGCTGCCTGCCGCCCGAGCCCGGCGACATCTACATCGTCAACGATCCCTACCTCGGCGGCACGCACCTGATGGACGTGCGCTTCGCCATGCCGGTCTACCGCAACGGTGCGATTTTCTGCTGGCTGTCGAACACCGGCCATTGGCCCGATATCGGCGGCGCGGTGCCGGGCGGCTTTTCGGCGTCCGCCACGGCCGTCGAGCAGGAAGGTCTGCGCCTGCCGCCGGTGAAGCTGTTCAAGAAGGGCAAGCTCGATCCTGAGATTTACGCCATCATCTCCTCGAACATCCGGGTAGCGGACCAGCGCATCGGCGATATCAAGGCGCAGGCGGCAGCCTTGATGGTGGGTCAGGATCGGCTGTTCGAAATCCTCGACCGCTATGGCGACGATACGGTGGTCGAGGCGATTGCCGAGTTGCGCTCGCGCGCCGCCAGCCAGATGCGCGCCAACATCCGCACCATCGAGGATGGCACCTACCGCTCAAAGGCCTATGTCGATTCCGACGGCGTGGTGGATGAGCCGCTCACCATTGCGCTTGCCATCAAGAAGCTGGACGACACGCTTACCTTCGATTTTTCCGCCTCGTCCAAGCCCTGCGCGGGGCCGATGAACAGCGTTTTGGCGACGACACTGTCGTCGGTCTATCTCGCCATGCGCCATATTTTTCCGGACGTTCCGATCAGCACAGGCGCGTTCGAGCCGCTCGTGGTCAAGCGACCGGAAGGGACCTTTCTCGATGCGAAGTATCCGCGACCGGTTTCGGGCTGCGCGGCGGAAGTTTCGCAGCGCATAGCCGAAGCCGTCTTCGCGGCCATGGTGCAGGCCTTGCCGGATAAGGTGACCGCGGCGCCAGCTGGTTCAAGCGGCAATTTTGCCCTTGGCGGCAACGACCCGGTACGCGGGCGCGACTACGTCATGTACCAGATTTCCGGCGGCGGCTATGGCGGCAACGCCGGGCACGATGGCCTGACCAATGGCTGCTCGACCATCGGCATTTCCAAGTCTCCGCCGGTGGAGATCATGGAGCAGGCGTTTCCGGTGCTCTATCGCCACTACGCCTTGCGTGAAGGGTCTGGTGGTGCCGGCGCGCAACGGGGCGGCTTCGGCCTAGCCTATGAGGTGGAACTGCTGCGTGGCCAGGCTAGGGCTTCCTTCGTCATGGATCATGGCCGCTTCGGTCCGCAAGGCGTGCTCGGCGGCGCCGACGGCGCGGTCAATTCGGTAACGGTCTTCCGTGACGGTGAGGCGCATGTGCCGCCGCATCTCTCAAAGGAGCAGGACATTCCGCTCAAGGCAGGCGACCGCGTCCGCGTCGCGACGCCGGGCGGCGGCGGTTATGGCGATCCTTTTCAGCGCGAGCCGCAGGCCGTGATGAGGGACGTGTCGCTTGGCTACTACACGCTGCAGGAGGTTGCCGGGAAGTTCGGTGTCGCCATATCGGATGACGGTTCCAAGATCGATTTGGAAGCGACGGCTAGGCTGAGGCGCGCTGACAGCCGCGCGAGCTAGCCGACCCTGCGGACCGGGCCGCAACCTTCCGCCTTCAGCACGCGCCGGGTCGACGCGGGGTATTTGGCCAGCATGGCGGCGGGCCTGATAGGCCGGGCTGAAAAATTCCCACCGCAATTGGGGCAAACGCCGCCCAGAACGCCCTCGGCACAGTCAACGCAGAAGGTGCATTCGAAGGTGCAGATACGGGCGTCGGCGGCCTCCGGAGGCAAATCCCTGTCGCAGCATTCACAGTTTGGGCGCAGCTCGAGCATCTCGGATTTACTCTGCATTTTGCGGAAACGCGCTGGAGTTTGGAACCTTAAGCACAATACGGGCTTTGTTGATATGGTTGTTGCTTCGCTACGTTTCGGTTTCTATAGAGGATAGGCTCTTGGTTCTCTCGGAGCGGTAAGCGGGGCAATCTTGGGTTTGCCGAGGCTATAAGGGCGCTGAAGCGTCAGGTCGGGAAGGGAAAAGGAACCGAATGGCTGATCAGCTCGCGACGGAAATTATCGAGAAGATCAAGGAACATGCCGAATCTGGCGACGATGAGATCACCGTCAACACCGAGCTGACCGCTCTTGGCATCCATTCGCTCGAATTGACCGAGATCATTTTCGACCTCGAGGAAAAATACGGCATCGAGATCGAGATGAACACGGTCGAGGCCTGGAGCAACCTGAAGAATGTCGGCGACATGGTCGCGGCCGTTCGCGCGCTGATCGACAAGAAAGCCTGATTTTCCGCCCTATGCGCACGCGCGTCGTCATCACCGGCATTGGCGGAATATGCGGCCTCGGCACGAATGCCGCCGACATATGGACCGAAATGCGCGCGGGCCGCTCGGCGATCGGCCCCATCAGCAATCTGGCGCTGCACGACATCAAGGTGCGGACCGGCTGCGAAATCAAGCAACTGCCCGATCATGGCATCGAGCGCAAACAGCTCGTTGCGATGGACCGTTTCAGCCTGCTTGCGGTGATTGCCGCGCGCGAGGCCTTGCAGCAATCCGGACTGGACATCACCGACGCCAATACCCATCGCGCCGGCTCGATTGTCGGTGTCGGCATCTGCGGCTGGGAGACGGTCGAGGAGAACTACCGTTCGATTTTGATCGACGGCAAGAACCGGGCCGGGATATTTACCGTGCCGAAGGTGATGCCGGGTGCGGCCGCCGGACAGGTCAGCATGAACCTTGGCCTGCGTGGGCCCGTCTACGGCGTGACGTCGGCTTGCGCGTCATCGAACCATGCGATTGCCGCCGCCGTGGACCAGATCAGGCTTGGGCGAGCCGATGTCATGGTTACAGGCGGTACGGACGCCCCCATGGTCTGGGGTATCCTCAAGGGCTGGGAAGCGTTGCGCGTCCTGTCGCCCGATACCTGCCGCCCATTCTCAGCCGACAGGCAAGGCCTGGTGCTGGGCGAAGGTGCAGGCATGGTGGTTCTGGAAAGCTTCGAGCATGCCAAGGCGCGCGGCGCCACGATCCTCGGCGAGATCGCCGGTGTGGGTCTTTCTGGCGACGCATCGGACATCGTGGCGCCGACGATAGAAGGCCCGGAAAATGCGATGCGGGCCTGCCTTGCCGATGCCGGTCTCAATGCCGAGGATGTCGACTACCTGAACGCTCACGGCACCGGCACGAAGGCCAACGACCAGATCGAAACCGTGGCGATCAAGCGCGTGTTCGGCGATCACGCCTACAATCTGTCGGTGTCATCGACCAAATCCATGCATGCGCACTGCCTGGGTGCATCTGGTGCATTGGAAATGATCGCCTGCATCAACGCAATTTGCGAAAGCGTGGTGCCGCCGACGGCGAATTTCCGCGAGCCGGATCCGGATTGCGACCTCGACGTTACGCCGAACGTGGCGCGCGAGCGTAAGGTGCGTGCAGCCCTGAGCAATGCCTTCGCCTTTGGTGGAACCAATGCGGTGCTTGCATTCAAGGCATTTTGATTGAGCTTGAAGTCTTGGTCATCTCGCCAAACATATGCCCCGTCCCATATGGATGGCGACGGATCGCGTGCCTGCCTGATGGTGGCGCGCCGGCAAATTTGCCTTTCCTCCCAAGGAGTTCTTGATGACCGGTATTTCTGATTTTCCCATCAACAAGCGCTGGCCGGCAAAACACCCCGACCGCATCCAGCTCTATTCGGCTCCCACGCCGAACGGGGTCAAGGTTTCGATCCTTCTGGAGGAACTCGGCCTTCCCTACGAAGCGCACTATATCGATATCGGCAAGGACGAGACGTGGACGCCGGAATTCCTGTCGCTCAATCCGAACGGCAAGATTCCCTCGATCATCGATCCTGACGGTCCGGGCGGCAAGCCGCTGGCGCTGTTCGAATCCGGCGCGATCCTGCTCTACCTTGCCGAGAAGACCGGTAAACTGCTTCCCGCGGATTCGGCCCTTCGCTACGAGACGATCCAGTGGGTGTTCTTCCAGATGGCTGCCATTGGGCCCATCTTTGGCCAGCTTGGCTTCTTCCATAAATTCGCGGGTAGGGAAATCACCGACAAGCGCCCGCTGGAGCGCTACCGCGTCGAATCCCGTCGTCTGGTCGGCGTCCTCGACGGGAGGCTGAAAGAGCGGACCTGGATCATGGGCGACGACTACACCATCGCCGACATCTCGATGCTCGGCTGGGTCCGCAACCTGATAGGTTTTTATGATGCGCGTGAACTGGTCGGCTTCGACGATTTTCCCGCCGTCGCGGCATGGCTCGAGCGTGGCCTAGCACGACCGGCCGTGCAGAAGGGCGTCACCATTCCCGCACGACCATAACGAAGCTGCGCTTGCCTATTTGGCCTTTGCGCGAGACCCGGCCTTGCTGCTGGACTTGCCCACGGCCGAAGAGGCGAGCGTCGCCGCGCCCTTGGCTGTTGCAACGACAGCGCCGACAGCAACGTTTGCCGTGGTCTTGACGGTGCGCGCGACTTTCGAGGCAATTGACGTGCCTTCGCGAGCAGCAGTCGAGCCGCTTGGCGACTTGGTCTTTGCCGCCTTCGCAGACGTCTTGGCGGTTGCCGGTGTCACTCTTTTCGGTGCAGCCTTGCCGAAGGCAGGCTTGGCATCCTTCGAGCGTGCCGCGACGGCGGGGTCAGCCCCGGCCTTGACCTGAGTCGCCTTGGCTGGCTTGGAAGCCGCCTTCTTTACCTTGGTTGCCATCGATTCCCTCGTTTCCTGATTGGTTTGCTATCGGCGATAACGAACAAGCGGACGCTCGGTTCCGGCAGAGGTTCGGGCCTTCAACTGCGGCCGCCAATGACGAGGTCGGCCGCGCGCCGGCGTGAAACCACCCGCTCGACATTGGGAATGTCGTTCGAGGCGACCCAGGCGCGGGCATCGTCCTCGGATTTCCCGTGCTCGTGCCAGCGCGACAGGAGCCGCTGCTCGAGGTCGGCGCGGTCGGGGTCGATAAAGATCGAGAAGTCGAACAGGCTGCCAAGACGCGTCCACGGCTCTTCGTCGAGAAGCAGGTAGTTACCCTCGATCAGCACAAACTTGACATCGGACGAAATGACGGCGGCCGCAGCCCGCGACAACTCCATGCTTCGGTCGAAGACGGGCACCGCAACATCGGGTTCACCGACCTTGATCCGCTTGAGCAGGAGTTCGAAGCCGGCAAAGTCGAAGGTTTCCGGCGCGCCCTTGCGGGCACGAAGGCCGCGCTTATTGAGGATGACGTCGTCATAGTGAAAGCCATCCATCTGTACGACTTCGGCCGTTCCCTCGGCAAGCAGGTCGCGCAATGCGATTGCCAATGTCGACTTTCCGGCGCCGGGCGGGCCGGCAATGGCAACGAGGCAGCGCTGCGCCTTTCCAGCGCGTTTGAAGATGGCAGCGGCAATGGTTGCGATCTCTGACATGCTCTCTTGCCCGTGGACCCACGCACTGTGTTTACAGATTGCGGCGATTTCAAATCAGGCGGGTGAGAGAAATTTCTCGTCGAAAGGCACCTCCCGCGAGATGCCTGACTCAGACGCAATGCGCAGACAGCCGCTTGCCGTTTCGATGCGGCGAGGCAGCCCAGAAGCATTCAGAGGCAAGGCGCCGATGATCTGGCGAAACGAGACACGCTCTCCGAGCTCGAACGCAGTGGAAACGCCTTCGCGGGTCAGCCAGTTGTCGCCGAGTGACGCGGCATGGCCAATTGCTGCACGCCCGTCTTCGATGCCGAGGACGCCGTCGCGGCCATTCCACGGCGCATAGTCGCGCCCGCCATTGCTGATCCACAGCATGGTGACGGGAAGTTGCGCCGGGTTCTTCAGCACCAGCACAAGATCGTCCTCTGCTTGCCGCGCGACGGCTGTCCAGCCGAGGCCATGATGATCGGCTTCGACAAGCGTCACGAAATCCTCATGGCGACCGTTCGCCCGGTATTCGGTGAGATCGGTGAACGTGCCATCCGCTGTTGGAAACTGCTCGAGTTTCGAGGCGCGCGCCGGATATGCCAAAAGCGAACGGCCGCGCGCCGGGTCGGGCTCGGGCGCTTGTTCGGGTGTGACGGCAAGCCGCTTGAGTGAAAACGCCAGCCGGCCGCCCGCACCCATCTGCGTCATTGTGTGATGAGCAACGGAAATTGCTCCCGACCCGCCAAGGAAAACATGCTCCTGGTAGAGGAAGGGATGATGGTCGCGCAGCGTCAGGACCTTATCCACGGTTGCGCCCATGACCTTGCGCTTGAGCCGAAACAGGACGCGCCAGCCACCGTCTATCGCTGCACTCTCGACAACATCCCAGGCGCTGTTGGCCGGCCAGCCATGCAAGGGTGCTTCCTCGATATCGCTGCGTGAAAATGGCGCGCACAGGAAATCGCCCGAAAGACGCCGCACGCCTTCCGGCAGGTGAGCTGGTAGCTGTTCCGGTGGCCAGTCTGCCCATGGCGCGCGGTGCAGGGGCCTTAGTTCGCGGTCGCCGCCTTCAATCACAAGGTCCGCCAGATGACCGACGGCGAGATCGACGGAAACCCGAATACGCTTGGCCTCGAAGGTGGCAACATTCATCCCGGCTTCCTCCCCAAGTCCATCAACGGACCTGAATGCAAAGCCTGAATACAAAGGTTGGCGGATGTTGCCCACAGCAATTCGCGATGGTTGTGCATGCAACCGGGGATCAAAATGGACGCGGCAAACATGTTAGGCTAGGTTCGCGCCGCTTCCTGAACCGGTGTCTTAGTCAACGCAGATATGGTCTTGTCCAGCGCTCGCCTACTTTCCCTGTTGCAAAAGATTGTCGTCTTCTTCGCCCTGACGGCGTTGATAAGCGGCTGCACGACTGCGTCTACGCCCGAACAGGTGCTGACGGTGCCTGCAGCGCCGCAGAAATATGCGGCAATCGTGGTGGATGCCCGTACCGGCAAGCAGCTTTTCGAGATGAATTCGACGGCTCCGCGCTATCCGGCTTCGCTCACCAAGATGATGACGCTCTATCTGGTGTTCGAGGCGCTGGAAGCGGGACGGCTGTCGAAGGAAACGCAGATACCGGTTTCTGCCCACGCCGCATCACAGCCGCCGACCAAATTGCGCTTCCGCCCCGGCGAGACGATCGACGTCGATACGGCGATCAAGGCATTGGCGGTCAAGTCCGCCAATGATGTGGCCGTAGCCGTTGCCGAATATCTGGGCGGCAGCGAAGATGCGTTTGCAGCCGCGATGACCAACAAGGCCAGGCAGATCGGCATGCGCAGCACTGTCTTTCGCAATGCCTCGGGCCTGCCCGATGACGGACAGCATACGACGGCGCGTGACATGGCGGTTCTTGGCCTTGCGCTGCGCGCCCGCTTTCCGCAGTTCTACTACTATTTCTCGGCGACGGATTTCATGTTTCGTGGCCAGCTTGTGCGTGGACACAATGAACTGCTGAGCCGCGTGCCGGGCGTCGACGGAATAAAGACCGGTTACATCAGGGCCTCGGGCTTCAACATCGTTACGTCGTATGATGCCGGTGGCAAGCGGCTTGTAGTCGTCGTGATGGGAGCCGACAGCGCGCGTGAGCGCAATGCGCATGCCGAGATGCTGCTGCAAAGGGCGCTGTCGCCGTCGCCCGCCAAGGCTCAGTTCGTGTTCGGGAACTGAAGTCTCAGGCCCCCGAGGTTTCGTGCTGTAGCTGCGCGACCGCTGCGGCGAGGCTTGCGATGCCCGACCAGATGCGGTCTTCGGGGATCGAGGAGAAGCTGAGGCGGAAATAGTTCCGGCCTTCCTCGGGGTTGGCGAAGTAGACGTCGCCTGTCTCGATGACCACGCCTCTTTCGATCGCCCGCGCCGCCAGCAGCCGCGCATCGATCGAGGGCGGCGCCTTGACCCAAAATGAGGTGCCGCCGAACGTAGGGGCCTGCGCCCAGCCTGGAAGATAGGCGTCGAGCGCCGCGGCAAGTGTCTGCCAGCGCTGTGTGTAGGCGTGATGCAGCTTGGCGATCAGCGCATCGTGATGGCCGAGCGAGAGGAACAGCGCCGCCACGCGCTGGTTGTTGCTGGGCGGATGGCGAAGGATCAGCCGGCGCAGCGCCCGCGCCTGCTTGATAAGTTCGCGCGGGCCGACCATGAAGCCGATGCGTAGGCCGGGCATCAGCGATTTCGACAGGCTGCTGGTGTAGAGGACGCGGTCGGCGGTATCGAGCGACTTCAGCGCGGGGATAGGACTGCCGTAGTAGTTGGTCTCGAACTCGTAGTCGTCCTCGATGACCAGCGCGTCTGACGAGCTTGCCCAGTCGAGCAGGGCACGCCGCCGGTCGAGGCTCATGGTGACGTTGGTCGGAAACTGGTGGCTTGGCGTCACGAAGGCCAGTTGCGCTGCGCCCAGTTGATCGACCAGCAGCCCTTCGGTGTCGAGGGCAACCGTGCGCACGTCTGCCGACAGCAGCGAGAACATGTTGCGGATGTCGGCATAGCCGGGGTCTTCCATCGCCACCACGGTTCCGGGCCGCACCAGAAGGCTTGCCAAGAGATAGAGCGAGTTCTGTGAGCCGAGCGTAACCAGCACCTCATCCGGCTTGGCCAGGATGCCCCGTCGCGTCAGGACCCGCTGGCGGATCTGCTCGACCAGCATCGGGTCGTCTTCGGTGTAGCGATCCTCTGTCCAGGCGTAGAGCCATTTACGGTTCATTGCCTGGCGCGTGCAGTCACGCCAGACGCTGACCGGGAACAGGTTGGCATCGACCTGGCCGTAGATGAACGGGTAGGGATAGTCATACCAGTTCTTCGGTTTGACGATGTTGGACTGTTCGGCCGGATGCAGTGCGAGCTTGGCTTCCCAATCGACGGGGGAGTTGCCCGGTTGAACTGCCTGCGTTGGCTTTGTTCCGGCTTCCGGAGGCAAGCGGTGCATGATGTCCGGCGCAACATAGTGGCCTGATCGATCGCGGGCGACGATATAGCCGTCCTCAGTCAGGGCCTGATAAGCCAAAAGCACGGTGTTGAGGGATACTTTCAGCCGCTTTGCCATCAACCGCGAGGAAGGCAGGCGCGAGCTAGGCGGCAGGTGGCCCGCCAGTATGGCGCTCACCAGCTTTTCCCGCAGCAGCATCTGAAGGGTGAGTCCGCTGCTGCGGTCGATGTGGAACAGGCTATCGCGCATCAGGCGTACCTTTTGCGAAACAGGCCGGCGATTTCAGTTTTCCAGTGACGTTTCTCCGTCAAGATCCCCGTGAACCCATGCCTTCGTGAAACTGTATCCATCTGTTTGCATACACTGTTTCTATGTGTGGTTCCATGTTTCTAGGAAGCTGGCATCACAAGAGAAATTAACGTGATCTGGCTTTCACGAATTGGTTCCGGCTTCGGTCGGCAGCGGTTCAGGTGCGGGCAAGAACGGATCCTGAAACATGAACGACCTCGTTGACCTGCCCCATATTTCTTCGGTTGTCGCCGGCAAGCCGGCGAGGTCCGACAGGCAGGCGGTGGTCATCGATCCGGCAAGCGGTTCTGCAACGGCACGGCTGCTTTGTGCCGACCAGTCGATTGTCGAGGCCGCCGTCAGTGCCGCGAGCGACGCTTTCGAGAGTTGGAAGGAAGTGGCCCCCGCCCAGCGGGCGCGCCTTCTGATGCGCTTTCGCGACATCGTGGAACGGGACAAGACCCGGCTGGCGCATGCCATCGTGCGTGAACATGGCAAGCCGCTTTCCGATGCGTATGGCTCGATCCAACGCGGGCTCGAAGTGGTCGAATTCGCCATGGGCGCGCCGCATCTGCTCAAAGGCGAAAACTCCGACCACGTCGCAACCGGAGTGGCGACCCGTTCGTCCAGGCGGCCACTCGGCGTGTGCGTCGGCATCACGCCGTTCAACTATCCGGCAATGATCCCGATGTGGATGTTTCCGCTGGCGCTGGTCTGCGGCAATACCTTCGTGCTGAAGCCGTCCGAAAAGACGCCAAGCGCGGTCAACATGATCGCCGAAATGCTGGCGGAAGCCGGTTTGCCTGACGGCGTCTTCAACGTCGTCCACGGTGGTCGCGATGTAGCCGAGGCACTTGTCTCGCATCCAGATGTCGCAGCCGTCTCCTTTGTCGGCTCAAGTGCCGTGGCGCGCTCCGTCTATGAGACGGCCAGCCGGCATGGCAAGCGCGTACAGGCGCTTGGTGGCGCCAAGAACCACGCCATCGTCATGCCCGATGCCGATCTGCCGACGACGGTGGACGCCATTTTGAACGGCGCCTTCAATTCGGCCGGCCAGCGCTGCATGGCGATTTCGGTCGTGGTGGCGGTGGGAGAGGCTTACGACAAGCTTATGCCCGCATTGGTCGAGGCTGCTTCGCGCCTGAAGGTTTCGGCAGGCTCGCAGGCGGACTGCTTCGTGCCGCCGGTCAATTCACTGGAACAGTACAAGAAAATCCTGCGCCTCATCGAGACGGGCGTGCAGGAAGGAGCCGCGCTGCGGCTCGACGGTCGACCCACCAATACTTCCAATAATAACGGTTTCCTCATCGGTCCGGTCATCTTCGATAACGTCACACCTAGCATGACGATATACAAAGAAGAGATTTTCGGACCGGTACTCGCTGTGATGCGAGTGGAAACTTTGAACGGCGCCATCAAGCTGAGCAACGAGCACATGCTCGGCAATGGCGCCGTTCTGTTCACTTCGTCCGGCAAGGCTGCACATCAGTTCGAGCGGGACATTCACTGCGGTATGCCGGGCATCAACGTGCCGGTACCGTCGCCTGTCGCCTATTATTCCTTCGGGGGCAGCAAGAAGTCGATCTTCGGGGATCTGGCGGTCCACGGGCCGGATGGCGTCAATTTCTATACGCGCCGGCAGGTTCTGACGACGAGGTGGCCATAGCAAGCCGGTCGACGCCAATGGAGAGGTGCTAGCCAACGCCGCGACGGGCGAAGTCATTTCTTCTCAAATGGCGAAAACAAAGGAAACTATGCCTATCGACAACACCATGAACAACTATACTTTTGCGGGCGGTGTCGCCGAACAAGGTTGATACGGCTACGGGGCAGGTGAAATCCGTGACGATAGAACTGAAATCAATCAGCAAGATTTTCGCCGGCGGCGGTGCGCACCCTGTACTGGATGACATCAACCTCACCATCAAGGACAATGAATTCTTCACGCTTCTTGGGCCGTCTGGTTGCGGCAAGACTACGCTTTTGCGTCTTATTGCGGGTTTTGAACGGCCGACTTCCGGCACGATCGAATTGTTCGGCGAGCGCGTCGAAGGGACCGCTCCCAATGCGCGTCCGGTCAATACCGTCTTCCAGCACTATGCTTTGTTTCCACACCAGACTGTTGCGCAAAATGTCGGCTTCGGCCTGAGGATGCTGCGCCGGCCTGCGCCGGAGATCGAGCCGGAAATCGAGCGCATGCTTCGCCTGGTTCGGCTTGAAGGGCTTGCTCACCGCTACCCGCACCAACTTTCCGGCGGCCAGCAACAGCGCGTGGCGCTGGCACGCGCGCTAGCGGCAAGGCCGCGCGTTCTGCTGCTGGACGAACCGCTTTCGGCGCTGGACTCCAAGCTGCGCGACGAGATGCGGGTGGAACTGAAATTGCTTCAGCGCAACACCGGCATCACCTTCATCTTCGTCACACACGACCAGGGCGAAGCGCTTTCGATGAGCGACCGGATTGCCGTGCTCTCGGAAGGGCGCATCCAGCAGGTCGGTACGCCCGATGACATTTACGAGCGCCCGCGCAGCCGTTTCGTCGCGCAGTTCGTCGGCGAAACCAATGTCTTCGAGGGCAAGCTCATCCGGCTGCCGGGCAAGCCACTGGAATTCAAGACAAGCTCCGGAGCGTTGCTGCCGCTTGGCGATACGCCCGCCGATGACGACAATCCCGCTCTTGCCTTCGTGCGCCCTGAAAAGCTGCGCCTCGGCAATCCGGATGATCTGGCAAGCGACCCGCAGGCACGATTGCGCGGCGTGGTGACCAACAAGCTCTATCTCGGCACCGATACGGTCTATTACGTGGACCTCGATGGCGGCGAAACCTTGCGGGCCCGCATCCAGAATGCGAGCGCGGTCGACAATCGCTTCGACGTCGGCGCTGCCGTCAGGGTTCGGGCCGAAGAAGGTGCATTCCGGACGGTGGGGCGTTCAACTTGACCTACGCACGCGCCAAACTGGAAACCGCACCGATGCCGGAACGTATCCCGGTTCCTGAACCCAAGCGGGAAAAGTTTCCCAAATCGCGCCTGCTGCTGTTGCCGGCCGTTCTGGTGATCGGCTTTTTCCTGGTTCTGCCGCTGGCAATCATCATCACCTACTCATTCCTCGTGCCGGCAACCTTCGGCGGTGTGGTCTGGCAGTTCTCGACCGAGGCCTACACGCAGTTCCTGTTCGAGCGCGATATTTTCGACGAAACGCTGGCCTTCAACGCTGCCTATCTGCAGATTTTCCTGCGTTCGGTGATGCTCGCCGTTTCGGCGACAGTGGTCAGCCTCATCATCGGCTTTCCAACTGCGTACTTCATCGCGACCCGGCCCGACCGGCAGAAGATCCTGCTGATTTTCCTGATCACGCTGCCGTTCTGGACCAACCTTCTGATCCGGACCTTCTGCGTGCTGCTGATCCTGCGCGACGACGGACTGGTGAATTCGATCGCTATAGGTCTCGGCCTCTACAGCACGCCGGTGACCTATCTCTACAACGACTTCGCGATGGGGGCCGGGCTGGTCTACAGCTATCTGCCGTTCATGATCCTGCCGCTCTACGCCAACCTGGAGAGGATGGACCGGCGCATGGTCGAGGCGGCCTATGATCTCTACGCCACGCCGCGCCGTGTCTTCACCGAAGTGATACTGCCGCATGCCCGGCCCGGCATCGTCGCCGGCAGCCTGCTCGTCTTCATTCCGAGCCTGGGAACATTCCTGGTGCCGGACATGCTGGGCGGCGGCGGCAAGCTTTTGATCGGCAACCTGATCCAGTTGCAGTTCGGCAGCAGCCGCAACTGGCCGTTCGGTGCGGCACTGGCCGTCATCCTGCTCGCCGCGATCCTGGTCGTGCTGATGCTGGCGGCGCGCAGAAGCCGCGTTCCTGACGCAACTGAGGGACGCTGAGATGGCACTTCTTGCGCGCAAGGAACCTCGTTCGCTGATTTCGTTCCGCGGCTTCGGCACGGTGACTGGGCTGTGCCTGTTCATCCTCTATGTGCCGATGCTGGTCCTGGTCGTCTTTTCCTTCAATGCAAACCGTGCGGTCACGGTGTGGGGCGGGTTCAGCCTGCAATGGTACGCCAAGGCCGCCTATAATGGCGGGCTGCAGAATGCGGCGTGGAATTCGCTTGTCGTCGCGGTGATTGCGACGACCGTCGCCACCGCGATTGCCACCGCAGCGGCGCTTGCGACCGGACGCGGACAGCGCTTTCGCGGCTCGCAGGCGTTCTACATGCTGGTCAACCTGCCGCTGATGCTGCCCGAAATCATCATCGCCGTCGGAACGCTGTCATTCTTTGCCCTGCTCGGCATGAAGCTGTCGCTGTTGACCATCATCATCGCGCACACGGTGTTCTGCATTCCGTTCGCCTATCTGCCGATCCGCAGCCGGCTGGAGACGATGGACGCGCGGCTGGAGGAGGCTGCGTCAGACCTCTATGCCTCGCCGCTGGATGCCTACCGCCATGTGACGATGCCGCTTCTGATGCCGGGCATCATATCGGGCGCCATGCTGGCCTTCGTTGTCTCGCTTGATGATTTCATCATCACGGCAATGGTTGCCGGCGCGGGTTCAGGCACGCTGCCCGTTTATGTCTATACGCAATTGAAGCAAGGGGTGACGCCGGAGATCAATGCGATCTCGACCGTGCTTCTTGCTGTTTCAATCGTCCTGGTTGCCGCTTCCTATTTCGTCGCCAAGGCGGGTTCCAAGCACGTTCGTCCAGCCACTGAACAACCATAAACATCAAAAAGGGGAAGGTTCGATGAGCCGCATTTCAACAGCATCCACCATCGCAATCGCTGCATTCATGATGATGCCCGTAGCGGCGCATGCAGAAGGGTCGCTCGCCATCTTCAACTGGGGTGACTACATCTCGGAGGAAATGGTCAAGAAATTCGAGGCCAAGTACGACGTCAAGGTGACGGTCGATACCTACGATTCCAACGAGACCATGCTCGCCAAGCTGAAGTCCGGCATCACCGGTTACGATCTTGCCGTGCCGGGCGACTACATGGTGGAGATCCTGATCAAGGAAGGCCTGATCGAGAAGGTCGAACCCAACACGTTCGAGAACTACAAGAACCTCGAACCGCAATGGGCCGACGTCTACTGGGACCAGGGCCGCCATTATTCGGTGCCGTGGGTGTGGGGCACCACCTCGTTTACGGTCAGCACCAAGGTTTATAAGGGCGATGTCGATACGCTCGGTGTGATGTTCAATCCGCCGGACGAGCTCAAGGGACGCATCAACCTGCTGCGCGACGTCAATGACGTCATCAACGCGGCCCTGCGCTATCTCGGTCTGCCACGCTGCAACGAAAACCCCGATGATCTGAAGAAGGTGCAGGCGCTGTTGACCGAGCTCAAGCCCTCGGTGAAGAGTTTTGCCTATGAATCTAAGGAGCTTGCCGAGTCGGGCGAAGTCGATCTGGCGCAGATCTGGAACGGCAAGGCCTATCTGGCGAGGAAAGGCCGCGCCGACCTCCAGTATTCCTATCCGAAGGAAGGCTACACCGGCTGGATGGACAACCTCGTCGTCATCAAGGGTGCTCCCAACCTGGAGAACGCCAAGCTGTTCATGAATTTCCTGATGGACCCTGAAAACGCGGCGATGATGACCAATTTCACCGGCTACGCCAACGGTGTTCTCGGCAGCGAGAAATTCGTCGACCCCGATCTGGCCAAGGCGCATGAATACCGCCCGCCGGAAGGCGCTCCGAAGCCGGAGTTCGTCAAGGTGTGCAACGAGAAGGTCATCAAGCTCTATGACCGCTTGTGGACGAATTTCCTCAAGTGATGTCGTTTGGACGGGAGTAGGCCATGGCCATGGGGCGCCATCCGCAATGGAGCGATCTTGATCTTTCCGACTTCATGAAGGACGCAGCCTTGCTGGTGATCGACCCCAGCAACGGCGTCTTGCACAAGGATGGCGCCCAGAGCGGCGATGGGTTGTGGCGGCGCGCCCGCGCCGAAAACGGCTCGCTGGAGAAGATCCTCCGGCTCGTGCCGTTCGCTCTCCGGCGGCACTTCCCCGTCGCCTGGCTGCGCTCCGAATATCTGCTCCAGCACTCACCTGCGAGCGCCCTCCGTACCGCGCCGTGCGACGACTGGTATCAAAACCGCCGCTGGACACCTGACCAGAAGGCCTGGGAAGGCGCGCTGATCGACGAGATTTCGGCAGTGCGTGAAGAGGGTGACCTGGACAGCGTCTACACGTCGTTCGGCAACGTGTTTCTAGGCTCGCCGCTTCTGGCAACGCTCAACACCTGGCGCACCCGCACGCTGATCATCTGCGGCTACCACATGGATCATTGCGTCGAGCAGGCGGCGAGGACCGCGCGCGACTTCGGTTTCATTCCATTGGTCGTCGGTGATTGCAGCGGAGCTTCAGACCCTGCCGACGAGGAATCGACCCTGAAGCGGGTCGACGCCAATTGGGCACCGGTTATCCAGCTTGCGGATATAGTCGACTAGCGCCAGCCCATGGCCGGCGCGACGTGCTTGAGGATCGCCTCAATGACGTGGGCGTTGTAGTCCACGCCGAGCTGGTTGGGGACCGTGAGCAGGAGCGTATCGGCCTCGGCGATCGCTTCATCGCCCTTCAACTCGTCGATGAGGACATCCGGTTCCGCCGCATAGGAGCGTCCGAACACCGCGCGCGTGTTGGCTTCGATGTAGCCGAAATGATCCTCGCCCTCGCTGCCGCCGAAATAGGCTCGGTCGCGGTCGTCAACGAGCGCGAAAATGCTGCGGCTGACGGAGACGCGAGGCTCTCGGGTATGGCCAGCGTCTTTCCAGGCTTTCCGGTACGCTCTTATCTGCTCGGCCTGCTGGACATGGAAAGGCAGGCCTCCCTCATCGAATTTGAGGGTAGAGCTTTGCAGGTTCATGCCCAGCTTGGCAGCCCATTCGGCGGTGGCGTTTGTCGCGGCGCCCCACCAGATGCGCTCGCGCAGGCCTTCGGAATGCGGTTCGACCCGCAGCGGCCCGGGCGGGTTGGGGAACATCGGGCGCGGGTTGGGCTGCGCAAAGCCTTGGCCGCGCAACACTTCCAAAAGAACTTCGGAGTGGCGACGGGCCATGTCTGCGTCGGTCTTATTTTCCTCCGGGACATAGCCGAAGTAACGCCATCCATCGATCACCTGCTCGGGCGATCCGCGGCTGATGCCGAGTTGCAGGCGTCCGCCGGAAATTAGGTCGGCAGCACCTGCGTCTTCCGCCATGTAAAGCGGGTTTTCGTAGCGCATGTCGATGACTGCCGTGCCGATCTCGATCCGGCTCGTTCGCGCGCCAACGGCCGCCAGAAGCGGAAACGGCGAGGCCAGTTGGCGGGCAAAATGATGGACACGGAAATAGGCCCCGTCAGCGCCGAGCTGTTCGGCCGCGACCGCAAGATCGATCGACTGCAAAAGCGCATCCGACGCGGACCGTGTCTGAGACTGGGGCGAGGGGGTCCAATGCCCGAATGACAGGAAGCCGATTTTCTTCATGAACCTGTCTAACCCACGGCCGGGCGGGCGCGCTAGATCGAACTGGTGGACAGTCTGTCTATTCGAAATGCCATGTGAAATCCGGTCGCTGGCGCGATCCGAGCACGAGATCGACGTTCTTCATGTCGCTGTTTTCGACCCAGGCGCGGGCTGCCGTTTCCGCATGGCCGAGGTCAAGCCATCTCTGGACCAGCCGCCGCTCCAGTTCGGGGCGGGGTACGTCGATGAAAATCGAAAGGTCAAACAAGGGCCGCAGGCCGGACCACGGTGCTTCGCCGAGCAGCAAATAGTTGCCTTCCACGAGTATGTATCTCGTCTCGGGCGTGATCAGGCGGGCGCTGGCGCGCGAGAGGTCAATCGGGCGATCGAACACTGGAACCGCCACGCCGCCGGCGTTGTGGCGAAGGCGTTTCAGCGTTGTTTCGAAGCCATCGAAGTCGAAGGTCTCCGGTGCGCCCTTGCGATTGCGAAGTCCCAGCTGGTCGAGGATCGCATTGTCGTAGTGGAACCCATCCATGGGCACCACTTGCGCGCTGCCCGGCGGCAAGGCGCTGCAGGCCTTTTCCGACAGGGACGATTTGCCGGAGCCCGGCGGGCCGGCGATCGCGATTATGGCCCGGCGTTCGTGATCGCCAAGGTCGACGATACGCGACACTAGTTCTTTCAAATCTTGCAAGATGCTAACCGATTTTCTGGCCTGTTTTTGCCCAGTCGGCGAGGAAGGTCTCAAGACCCTTGTCGGTGAGCGGATGCTTGACCAGCGCGCGCAAGGTCGCCGGCGGCACGGTGGCGACGTCGGCGCCGATCAGGGCCGCATCCTTGACGTGGTTGATGGTGCGCACCGAGGCGACCAGGATCTCGGTGGCGAAGTCGTAGTTGTCGTAGATCTGGCGGATCTCGGAGATCAGGTCCATGCCCTCGATGCCGATGTCGTCGAGACGGCCGACGAAGGGCGAGATGAACGAGGCGCCGGCCTTGGCGGCCAGCAGCGCCTGCGTGGCCGAAAAGCACAGCGTGACGTTGACCATGCGGCCTTCGGAGCGGATCGCCTTGCAGGCTTTCAGCCCGTCGAAGGTGAGCGGCACCTTGATGGCGACATTGTCGGCGATCTTGGCCAGCACCTTGGCTTCAGCCATCATGCCGGCATAGTCGGTGGCGGTGACTTCGGCCGAGACCGGACCGGAGACGATGTCGCAGATCTGGCGGGTCACCTCGCCGATCTTGCCGCCCGACTTCAGGATCAGCGAGGGATTGGTGGTGACGCCGTCGACAAGGCCAAGCTCGTTCAGCTCGCGGATTTCCTTGATGTCGGCGGTATCGACGAAGAACTTCATGGAGGTTTCCTTATCTCGTGTGGATCGACGTCGTTCCTAGGCTCGTGCGTGGCGGTCATGCCGCACGCTCACCCAGTCGATCATGTTGACCATCAGCCTGGGATAGCCTTCCCAGTCGACGAATTCCTGCGACAGCCAGTGCGGCCCGATGTCTGTCGCCCAGGCCACGGTTCGGCCCCTGCCGTATTGGCGGGCTGCGAGAAGCGGCCACGCCGTGCCGCGATAGGAACAGGAGGCAACAAGCTGGGATGAACCATCGGCCCGGAAATCAAGCTTGTTGAGACCGAGGATCGGCGGCCATGCGCCATCGATTCCGTTGAGGAGGGGGTGGTCTTTCTGGACAATGCTGGCGCTTAGGCCCTCTGGAGCCTCCAGACCATCGCTGAAGGGAAGGCAGCGGACAGGAAGGACATCCTCGACCGCCGTATCGTAGAAACGCGCGGTGCCAAACATGCCTTGAAAGCCCATATAGCCGCCGGCAACTACAAGCCCTCCACCGTTCTCGACATAGGTCTTGAGAAGTTCGAGGCGATTGACGCCGGTACGGCCGGCCCGGGTGTTGGGTGTGACGAGCAGCGTGAGCGCGCTGACGTCGGAGATGACGACTGCCTGATAGCGCTGCAAATTTGCCAGATCGACGGGAAACTCCGCACCGCAGCGTTCGCCGCCAATCTGCGTGACCGCAATGCCGGCATCCGCGAGTGCAGCGATGAAGGCGAGCGCCCCATTCGACCACGCAGCACTGGTTATGACGTCGGCGCCGGTGGCAACCGACGTCATCGCCGAAAACGTTTCGCCGGCTAGCAGAACATCCATATCAACTGATCCCATGCACAGTAGCGCGATGAAGAGGCGCCGGCGTGTGCCGGCGCCTCTCTTTTCGTAGTCCGATCAGAACTTGAACTCGGCCAGGTTGTCCGGCGTGACGATCTTTGCCGGGCCAAGAACGAGCTCGCCGCTTGCGCCGATGGTGTACTCGCCAAGGCGACCGGCCTGGAACTTCTCACCTTCCTTGCCGGTGATCTTGCACTGAGCCAGCGCCTGGGCCGTCTGGTAGGTCAGGTAGCCAAGGTCGGAGACGTTCCACCAGATGTCCTGTGCAGCGCCATCCTTGATGTACTTCGAGATGAGCGTCGCCGGTGCAAGGCCGGTCAGCTTGACCTTGCCGATCATGCCTGCTTCTTCAAGCGCGCGCGCCGCTGCCGGCAGGCCGATGCCGGCCGGAACGATGATCGCCTTCAGGTCGGGAAAGGCCTGCACCAGCGCCAGAGCCTGCTGCTGGTTGACCTGCTCGCTCTCTTCGCCATAGGCGACCTGAACCAGCTTCATCTTGCTGAATTTCGGCTCGGCTTCCATCTTCTTCTTCATGAAGTCGATCCAGGCATTCTGGTTGGTTGCCGTCGGCGTCGAGGACAGGATTGCGAACTCGCCTTCGCCGCCGATCAGGTTGTAGGCGCTTTCCAGCATCATTTCGGCAAGGCTGTCGCCTTTGGCCTGATTGATGAACACCGAACGGGCATCGGCCGCCACGTCGGAATCGTAGGACACGACGCGCACGCCCTGCTGGGTGGCGCGCTTCAGCGCCGGCGCAACCGCATTCGCATCGTTGGCCGAGATGGCGATGACGCCAACCTGCTGCGACACGAGGCTGTTGATGAATTCGATCTGGGCTTCGGCAGTAGCCTGCGAAGGCGCGACCTGGACGACCTTGCCGCCGATCTCCTTGGCGGCCTCTTCGGCACCCTGCTGGGCGACCTTGAAATAGGGGTCGGTGTCCAGCTTGGGCAAGAAGCCGACTGTTACCGGTTCCTTGGCGCATTCCTGGCTGAACGCCAGTCCGGACGGTGCCAAGAGGACAGCCGAGGCAAGAAGTGCCAGTCGAAACGCTTTCATTTTTTCCTCCATACTATTCGGGCTTCATTCAAGGGGCCGAACTCACCCTTTGTGTTTCGCGCATCGCGCGCGATCTCTGACGTGTCTCCTGGGCCGAGCGCCAAAAATTGCCGACCAGAAGCGATCCGATCAGCAGAAGCCCGATCACCATTCCCTGGGCGTCTCCGCCGATCTGGTTGAGCGCAAGCACGTTGCGGATGATGGCGATGAGGGCGAGCGCCAGCATGACGCCGGTGAGCTTGCCCTTACCGCCGAAGACGCTGACGCCGCCGAGCAGCACGATGGTGATGACATCGAGTTCCATGCCGAGCGCATTGTTGGCGCGGGCGTTGGAGAGGCGGGCCGTATAGACGATGCCGGCAATTGCGGCGACGACGCTCGACACAACGAAAAGCCGGAACACCATCCGCTTGATGTCGATGCCGGAGTAACGCGCCACTTCCGGATTGCCGCCGAGCGCGTAGATGCGCTTGCCCGTCGGTGTCTTTTGCAGGACGACGGCAAAGACCGGAGCGAGCAGCAGGAAGGGAACCACCGTCCAGGGAATTTGCGTTCCCGGCAGGTTGTTGATGCCGAAGTCCACTATGGCGGGCGGCAGTATGTTGACCGATCCGGTGCCGAGCAGGATGTAGCCGATGCCCCGGTAGAGGGCCATCGTGCCAAGGGTCACAACGAGGGACTGGAGGCCGAAGGCGGTGACCAGAATGCCGTTGAACGCGCCAAGGATCGCGCCGAACACCAGTGTCAGCGGGATCGCCGCAAGCGTTGGGATGCCGGCCTGGACGGCAAGGCCGAAGATCACCGATGTCAGCGCCAGCACCGACGCAATCGACAGGTCGATTTCGCGCGTGATGATGAGAAGCGTCATCGGCAGGATCAGCAGCGCCTTTTCAGAGGCGCTTGCGGCCAGTTGCGAGAGATTGAAGCCGGACAGGAAGTTCGGGACGAAAATGGCCGCGTAAAGGAACGTGGCAAGGCATGCCGCCGCCAGCAGCATGTCCCAGAAGTCGATCGAGGCGAAAAACTTCCGCATCAGGGCCTCCTGCGGCCAGATTGCTGCGTACGGCGTACGATCAGTGAGTCAATGCCGATGGCGACGAGAATGACGAGGCCATAGACGCCTTGCAGCCACAGTGGATCGACGCGAACCAGTGTCAGCCCGTTCTTGATGACCAGAAGGGCGAGCGAGCCGAACACGACGCCCAGCAGCGTTCCGGCGCCACCTCGGATGGCGACGCCGCCGACGACCGCTGCCGCGATCACGGTCAGTTCAAAGCCCAATGCCACGCGAGCATCAATGGTGGCGTAGCGTGAGGCCCAAAGTGCGCCGCACAAGCCTCCGAGCAGGCCAGCCAGGGCGAAGGCGGCAAGGATGCGACGGTCGACCGGTATGCCGATCAACCGCGCGCCTTCCGGGTTTGAGCCTGCCGCGAACAGTTCGCGTCCGAAGGCGGTGCGATAGAGGATGACGTAGCCTGCCACGACCACGAAAATCGCGATCAGCACGATCAGCGGTACGCCGAGGATGCGCTGGTTGGTCATGTCCAGCCAGGACTGGGTGACCTCGTCGGCGCTGACCTGATCGCCAGCCGCCCAAAGTGAATCGAAGCCGCGAAAGATCGACATTGAGGCAAGCGTCACGACAATCGCCGGGATATTGCCCTTGGTGACGACCAGCCCGTTGAGGAGACCTGCCGCGAGACCGACTGCGCAGGCTGTCGAGAGCCCCACCAGAATATCGAGGCCGGGATAGGACTGCACCATACTTGCCGCCAGATAGGCGGACAGGCCGATGACCGAGGCGATGGACAGGTCGATGTTGCGCGTAATCAGCACAAGCATTTGCGCAAGCGCTGCAATGACCAAAAGCGACGCATCCATCGATACGGCGGTGATATTTGCGGCGCTGAAAATACGGGGGTTGATGAACGCGACCGGGATGACGACGGCAAGCATTGCCGCCAGCAGGCCGAGCTCGCGCCGTTTAAGCGCATTGAAAGGCCCGGGCTTCTGCTGGTCGTCCTGTGCGGCAGTTTCCTCGACCGCCGCCATCGCAGTCGGTTCGCCGCTCTTGGTGGCAGCTTCGAGAACTTTTTCCTGGGTGGCATCCTTGCGCTCGAATTCCGCCGTCTTGTGGCCTTCGCGCAAGACGACGATGCGGTCGCACATGCCGATCAGTTCGGGCATTTCCGAAGAGATCAGGATGATTGCCATGCCTTGCCGGGCAAGCTCGGCGATCATCGTATGGACTTCGGCCTTGGTGCCGACGTCGATCCCTTGCGTCGGTTCGTCGAGAATGAGGACGCGGGGTTCCGTGCGCAGCCACTTGGCCAGCGCCACCTTTTGCTGATTGCCGCCAGAGAGCTGGTTGACCGGCTGGTCATAACCGGCGAACCGCAATTTCATGCGCTTCAGCCAATCCGCAACCAGATCGGTGGCCCGCCTGGTGCTGTAAAGGCCGCTTGGCGCTGCCTTGTCCAGAACAGGAAGGACGGCGTTGTCCAGAATGGAAAAGTCCATCACCAGGCTTTGGCCCATGCGGTCTTCGGATACGTAGGCAATGCGCGCATCCATCGCCTCGCGTGCAGAAGCGAAGCTGACCTGTTTGCCGTCGACCAGGATTTCTCCGCTGTCGGGCCGGTCGATGCCGAACAGCACGCGGGCTATTTCGGTGCGCCCGCTTCCGACGAGGCCGCCGAGACCGAGAACCTCGCCGGCGCGCAAAGTGAGGTCGATGCCCGAGAATACATCGGCGCGCGAAAGCGCCTTTGTTTCCAAGACGATTTCGCCCGGCTGATGGCTTCTGTCGGGATAGAGATCGCTGATCTCGCGGCCAACCATCATGGCAATCGCGGCAGCGCGTGTCAGTTCGTCCTTCTTCCGGACGTCGATCAGCCGGCCGTCGCGCAGCACGGCGATGCGGTCGGCGATGCGGAAAATCTCGTCCATGCGATGACCGACGAACATCATCGCAACACCGCGCCGCCGCAGTTCGCCGACGACGCTGAACAGGCGCTCCACCTCGCGCTGGGACAACGCGGCGGTTGGCTCGTCCATGATGAGCACGCGCGCATCGAGCGAGAGCGCGCGCGCGATTTCCACCAATTGCTGCTCGGAAGTCCTGAGCGTTCCGAGACGGGTCTCGACGGGGACATCGAGGCCGACCAGGGCAATGACCTTGCGCGCGCCGGACAGGATTGCCGCGTGGTCGATGCCGCCGAAGCTGTCGCGCGGCATATGGCCAAGATAAATGTTCTCGGCGATCGACAGGTCGGGAAAAAGGCCCGGATGCTGGTGCATGACGGCAATGCCCGCCATCTGCGCATCGAGTGGCGAGTGGAAGACCGCCGGCTGCCCGTCGAGGACGATGCTGCCTTCCGTGGGTGTATAGACGCCTGCGAGAAGCTTTACGCAGGTGCTTTTGCCCGCTCCGTTTTCCCCGAGAAGCGCCAGTACTTCGCCAGCGCGCAGTTCGATGCTGGCATCCTTGAGCGCGACGGTGCCTGCGAACGCCTTGGTGACGTCCTTGAGTGCAAGCGGCGCGGCAGAGGCGGCGTCACTTTCGGTGCGGTTGACGGTGGCGTGATCGTCCAGCACATATCCTCCCATGTGCTATATATTTTTTTAACTTGCTATATTAAATGAACTGATGTTGCAATGGGTAATTCGCTCCGGACGGTTCGACGGGGACAGAGCCGCATGCCCCTTGACCCCGCCGGATAATATGCGGATAGGTGATGGCGGTGGTGAGCAGGGGCGTTGAAAAGCGCCGAGGGGAGTGGCTTTTTGTCGGGAAAAGGAAGCAATTCCGTTAAGCTTCGGCACTACAACGAGCGCTTTGTGCTCGATGCCATCCGACGCCTCCGGGAAGCCTCGAAGTCGGATCTGGCCCGCACCGCGAACCTGACCAATGCCGCTGTCGCGGACATCGTCGACAGCCTGGAGGCGTCCGGCTTTATAAAGCAGGTTGGAAAAAGATTCGGCCAGCGGGGCTCGCCGTCCACGCTCTATCGCCTCAATGCCGAGCGTCTGTTCAGTATCGGGATCAAGATCGGCAGGCGCGCACTTGAGGCCGTGATGATCGACTTCGTCGGCAATGTGCGCTCAAGGGAAGAACACGAATACGGCTATCCCGATCCGGCCTCGGTCCTGAAGGCCGGAAATGCGGCCTTGGCCAATTTCAAGCAGCAGGTTGAGCGCCTGGATGAGGCGACCATTGTCGGGCTTGGCATCGCTTCGCCCTATTTCCTAGGCGGCTGGAGCGAGGAGCTGGATTTTCCAAGCGACCTGGGCAGCCGGTGGGAAGCCTATGACCTGACCAATTTCTTTGACCTCGACCCGAAGACCCCGGTCTTTGTCGAAAACGATGCCTCGTCATCGGCCCATGCCGAACTGGTTTTGGGAGTCGGCTCGCGCTTCCGCGACTTCATGCATATCTCAATCGACACGTTCATCGGCGGCGGCCTGGTCCAGAATGGCAAGGTGCACACCGGCCCGCATGGCAACAGCGCAGCACTCGGCCCCTTGCCGGTGTCGCCGTCCGGCCTCGATTCCATGGCTGCCAAGCCGGCCCGCTACCAGAGCCTGCTGCACCGGGCATCGATCTATGTGCTGGTCAATCATCTGAGGTCGCGTGGGGTCGAGATCAACCGCATCCGCGAACTCGATCCGCTGCCGCCTGCGGCGCGTGCGCCGCTGGCTGAATGGATGGACGACTGCGCCGGCGCATTGGTGGAGGCGATAATCGCCATCACCTCGGTCATCGACCTCGAGGCGATCATACTGGACAGCATCCTGCCGAGGCCGATTCATCTGGAGCTGTTGAATCAGGTGCAGACGCAGTTCAACCGGATATCTGCCTTGGGCATCGTGCCGCCGGAAATCCTGAGCGGTCAGTTCGGTTCGCAAGCGTCGCCGATCGGGGCCGCGACATTGCCGATGACGGCACTTCTGGCACCTGACAGCAGCGTTCTGATGATCGGCAAGCACGCGAGCAACCTGACCGGCAGCCTCGTCGATTTTCGCTAGGGTTTTTCGCGGTTAGATGGCGACGAGATGCCCGTTGCCGATGTCCTGCAGGGCCACCTTGTGGGGCGCGTCCCCGACCTTGTAGGTTGAACTCGGGATTTCCTTGTCGAGACGCTCGAACCGGATGCGCCGCCTTGCCGGATCCGGCACCGGCACGGCCTCGATCAGGCGTCTGGTGTAGGGGTGGGAAGGGTTCGAGAACACCTGATCTCGCGTACCCATCTCCAGAATCTGCCCGAGATACATCACCGCGACCCGATCGGAGATATTCTCGACGACCGCCATGTCATGCGAGATGAACAGATAGGCGATGCCGAACTCCCGTTGCAGTTCCTTCAAAAGCTCCAGAACCCGCGCTTGGACTGACACGTCGAGCGCGGATACGCTCTCATCGGCAATGATCAGCTTGGGCTTCAACGCGAGTGCGCGCGCAATGCAGATGCGCTGGCGCTGGCCGCCCGAAAATTCGTGCGGATAGAGATCCATTTGGTCCGCCGACAGGCCGACGCGCTCGAACAGGGAGGCCACCTGGTCCCGACGCTCCTGGCCTGAACCGATGCCGTGTATGAGCATTGGCTCGGCGACGAGGTCGCCGACACGCATGCGAGGATCAAGGGATGCGAATGGATCCTGGAAGATCATCTGTACGTCGCGGCGAACCGCTTTGCGCTCGGCGCTCGAGCTTCCGGGCAAGCTGCGTCCGTTGACGATGATGTCGCCACTGAAAGGGACGAGGCCGGCTATTGCCTTGGCCGTGGTGGACTTGCCGCAACCGGACTCGCCGACAAGGGCGAGCGTCTCGTTGGGGCCAATTGAAAAGCTGACACCCTCCACGGCGTGAACGCGGCGCGTGACCCCGCCAAAAAAACCGCCATGAAGATCGAAGCGGACCTGCAAGTCTCGCACTTGCGCGATGTGTGCCGGATTGGCTGTGATCGGAGTACCGTCGGCCCGTGCCGCGCCGTCGCCGATGCGGGGCACTGCTGCGAGGAGCTGGCGCGTGTAGTCGGCCTTCGGAGCAGCGAATATCTCGGTTGCCTTGCCCTGTTCCACCATTCGGCCATGACGCATGATGATGACCTGGTCGGCCATTTCGGCGACGACCCCCATGTCGTGGGTGATCAGGATGAGGCTTGTTCCGTTTTGACGCTGGAGGTCGCGCAACAGCTCAAGCACTTCTCCTTGCACCGTCACGTCGAGCGCGGTGGTCGGCTCATCGGCGATCAGCACATCGGGTTCGAGCGCCAACGCCATCGCAATCATCACTCGCTGGCGCATGCCGCCGGACAGTTCGTGCGGAAACTGTTTGAGCCGACCTTCTGCCTCGGAAATGCGCACCGCCTTCAGTGCCTCGATTGCACGCTGCCTTGCGTTGCTTCCGGAAAGACCGGTGTGCGTTTCGATTGCCTCGACCAATTGCCTGCCGATAGAAAGGACCGGGTTGAGCGAGGTCATCGGTTCCTGAAAAATCATGGCGATGCGGTTGCCACGAACCGTCCTCATCCGACGCTCGTCCAGCGTGGCAAGGTCAAGATCGCCCAACATGATCGAACCGGCTGCAATGCGGGCGGCAGGCTCGGGCAGGAGACGCATGATTGCAAGCGACGTCATCGATTTGCCCGACCCGGATTCGCCGGCGATGCAGAGCGTTTCGCCGCGTTGGATTTTGAAGGAAAGGTCGGAGACGACTTCTCGTTCCCCTGTTTCGCCGCGAACGGCGACAGTCAGGCCGCTGATTTCAAGCACTGCCTCGGTAGTCGTAGCTGCGACCGGGGCAGAAGTCCCGGCCGTTGGCCTTGTCACAGTCTTGCTCATTCGAAGACGCAGCGCGGGAAGTAGAACGATACGACCCAGTTCGGCTGGTCGACGATCTCGCTGATCCTGAGGTCGCCGCAGACGGAAGCCAGCATGTAGGCATCGACGGCGTTCAGGTTGTAGCGACCGGCAAGCAGGTCGACCATCTGGGCAACGGCGACCTTCGCCCCTTCCATCAGGTCCGGCCCAACTCCGGTCGTCACCTCATAGCCCTTGGCGTCGAGATGGCGTGTCACCGGTCCCGACGTGGTGAAGCGCGGCGTCTTGAGATTGGCGTTCTTCACAAGGTCAAGCGTCAGCACCACGTTCATGGGACTTTCGATTGCCGTTCCGCAAACCTCGCCATCTCCTTGGGCGGCATGGGTATCGCCCACGGAAAACAGCGCTCCGTCCACTTCCACGGGCAGGTAGAGGGTGGTGCCTGCCGAGAGGTCGCGAATATCGAGATTGCCGCCGACACGGCGCGGCGGCACGACAGAGTGCAGTCCTTTCTCGGCGGGTGCGACACCAATCGTGCCGGCAAACGGCTTCAAAGGTACGCGGCCATGTTTGCCGAACAAGGTGGGTCCCATCTTGACCGCGTCATACTGCCAGATCGTGAGTGCCGGTTCGTTGAAGTCATCGGCCAAAAGGCCGAATCCTGGAATATTCGCCGTCCAACCAAAGCCCGACGGCTTGAACTCTTCTATGGTAATCTTGAGCGCATCGCCGGGTTCCGCACCGTCCACGTAGATGGGGCCCGTTACCGGATTGACCTTGGCGAAATCGAGCTTGGCAATGTCGTCGACAGTGCTCTCCGGCGAGATTTGCCCGCCGGAGGAATCGAGACATTCGAAGAAGATGGTTGAACCGGGCGCGGCCTTCTCGGCCGGGACAAACGAGTTGTCCCAGCCGAAATGATGGTTACGCCCGTGGATGGTGTAGTTGCAGTTATTGCACATCGTTCACATACACATGGTCGTAGTTGACGGGAATGTGGACCGGATCGACGTAGAGGTTGTCGGCACCGCCCATGCGCGGAGACTTCATGGTGAAGCGCTGCTCGTTGAAGACGGGTGCCCATGGAGCGTCTTCCATGATCTTGACGTAGATGTCGCTCCACATCTTGTAGCGCTCGTCCGCCTTGGCTGGATCGACGATCGAGTCGGCTTCGGCAGCCTTCTTGTCGAGATCCTCATTGCAGTACCACGACCAGTTCCAGCCTCCCGGAACCGCGCCGCCGCAGCCGAGGATCGGGCCGTAGAAATTCGACGGATCGGGGAAGTCGGCAATCCACGCCATGCCGCCCGACCAGATCATCGGCGCCCCTTCCTTCTCGCCACCGGCGGCAATCACGTTTGCCTGGGCAAGCGCCTGGATGTTGGCCTTGATGCCGATGGCTGCGAGATCCTGCTGGATGCCTTGCGCGATACGTGGGTTCGGATCGGTGTTCATGACATAAAGATCGGTCTCGAACCCGTCGGCATGGCCTGCTTCTGCAAGCAGTTCCTTTGCCTTGGCCGCATCGTAAGGATAGCCCTTGTAGTCCTTGGCATAGCCCGGCATCGACGGCGGCAGCGGCTGGTTGGCCGGCACGGCGCGGTTGTTGATCAACTGCACGATGCGGTCCTTGTTGATGGCCATGTTGACGGCCTGGCGCACCTTGACGTTGTCGAACGGCGGGATGTTGACGTTCATCGTGACATAGCCGGTGTGAAGCTGACCGCCCTCTACGACGCGTGCCTTTTGAGCTGGATCGCTCATCACCTCCTGGAACTTGGCTGGCGGGATGCCGTCGCCGGGGACGTCGATCTCACCCTTTTGCAGGCGCAACAGCGCCACGATGGGCTCCTGGCCGATCTCGAAGGTGATCTTGTTGAGGTAAGGCAGGCCCGTGTTCCAGTAATCAGGGTTCTTCTCGAACACGACGCGTTGGCCGAGCGTCCATTCCGCCAGTTTGAACGCACCGGTGCCAACCGGGTGCTTGCCGAAATCGGCGCCGTATTTCTCGACTTCTTCCTTGGGCACCACATGCGAGAAGTTGATCGCCATGACGTGCAGGAAGGTCGCGTCGGGACGCGTCAACTCGAACTTGACGGTCAGAGGATCGACGACGGTGATGCCGGAGAGCCCGTCCGCCTTGCCAGCGGCGGCCTCTTCATAACCTTTGATCGAACCGAAGAAACCTTGGCCGGGACTCTGCGTCGCCGGGTTCACCACGCGCTCGATCGAATACTTCACGTCTTCGGCCGTCATCTCGCGGCCGTTGTGGAACTTGACGCCCTTGCGCAGCTTGAAGGTGAAGGTCTGCCCGTCTGGCGAGATCTCGTAGCTCTCGGCCATATCCGGACGCAAGGTCGTGGTGCCGGCTTCGTAGTCCATCAAGCCGTCGAAAAGGCTCTTGATCATCGACCAGTTCTGCCAGTCGTAGCCGATTGCAGGATCGAGCGTGGCCACGTCGTCCTTGTAGGTGATGACGATCTCGCCGCCCGGCTTTGCGTTCGGATCGAGTTGTTCGGCCTGGACGTTGGTCGAGGCCATGCCGATCATCAGCGCAAGCGCCGATGCGGCAACTGTGGTTGTCAAAATGCGTTTCATCGCGTTTTTCCTTTCCCTCTGGTTATCTGAGTTTGATGCGTGGATCGATGAATGGGGCGACGATGTCGGCCAACAGATTGCCGAGCACGATTGCGAAGGCGGACACCAGTGTGACGCCCATGATGATCGGAATGTCGACGCGTTGGATCGCTTGCCAGACAAGCTGGCCAATGCCCGGCCAGCCGAACACGCTTTCCACCACGACGATGCCTCCCATCAGGATGCCGACATCGATGCCGATCATGGCGACGATCGGCAGGATCGCGTTGGGCAGCGCGTGGCGGATCAGCACTGTGGCACGCGCCAGGCCTTTGGCGCGCGCAGTGCGGATATAGTCCTGGCGCAGCACGTCGATCATCGAAGACCGCATCATGCGCGCGTACCAGCCGGCGCCAAGAATGCCGACCGTCAGCGAAGGCAGGATCAGGTGCGAGAAGGTGCCGTAGCCGCCGATCGGGAACCAGTTCAGCCGCACCGCAAAGACATAAAGAAGCAACAACCCGACGACGAATTGCGGGGCTGAAACGCCGACAAAGGATGCCACCATCAGCGACTGGTCGGTTGCCGATCCACGCCGCACTGCTGCGAGAAGACCCATGGTCAAGCCGATCAGCAACTCGCAGACGATGGCTCCGACCATCAGGAGAAGTGTTGCAGGCAGGCGCGCCACTATGAGTTCAGACACTTCCGAGCGCTGGATGTAGGAACGGCCGAGATCCCCCTGCACGAGGTTCCACAAATAGCGCCCATATTGAACCAGGAAGGGCTGGTCGAGGCCGAGCTGGCGGCGGATGCTCTCGACCGTTGCAGGTGTTGCGCTGCGGCCCGCGATCTGGCGCACAGGGTCCGCCGGTAAAAGGTAGAGCAGCGCAAAGGTGATGATGGATATGCCGAGCAAGATGAGCAGCGACTGGAACAAGCGACGGCAGAGATAGGCGATCATGTCCGCCCCCGCTGCGTCGGATCGAGAATATCGCGAAGTGCGTCGCCGATCAGGTTGAAGGCTAGCGCAAGGGCGAGGATTGCCGCGCCGGGAAAGAAGACAAGCCAGGGGGCGGCTTGGAAATAGGTCTGGTTCTCGAAGATTATGTTGCCCCAGGACGGGGTTGGCGGCTGCACACCTATGCCCAGATAGGAAAGCGTGGCTTCGAGCAGGACGGTCGTCGAAATGCCAAGCGTGCCCCACACAATGATTGTGGGCACCAGATGCGGAAGGATATGCCGGAACAGGATGCGGGCGCTGCTGGCGCCGATGGTGCGCTCGGCATCGATGAATTCGCGCTCTGCAAGCGAGCTCGTCTGTGTGTAGGTCACGCGCGCAGTCTGGACCCAGTTCACCAGCGCAATGACGAGGGCCACGATCCACAGGCTTGGCTGGAACACTGCGGCGAGGCAGATGGCGAGCAGGAGTGCGGGGAAGGCCATCATCAGGTCGGTGAAGCGCATCAGGATGCTCCCCACCCAGCCGCGAAAGTAGCCGGCAGTTACGCCGACAAGCGTCCCAATGATCAGGGCAATGCCGTTGGCTACGATGCCGATGATGAGTGAAGTGCGCGCGCCGTAGAGAATTCGCGTCAGCAAGTCGCGCCCGAGCAGGTCGGTTCCCAACCAGAATGTGGCATTCGGCGGCAGCGGCTCGCCTGTGAGCGTCAGGCCGTCGAACATCTGCTGATCGGGGTCGAAGTTTGTCAACCACGGAGCCAGCAGCGCGCCCAGCACCACGATAGCCACCACAGCAAGTCCGATGACGGCCAAAGGTCGCCGAGCAAGTTTCTGCAGGACCCCTCGCTTCGGCCTTGCCGAGACATTGGGTCGTGCGGGCAGATCAGGCGAGGCGGGAATGCTCATCGTCGCCCTCCTTCTCCGACATAGCCACGATGCGCCGCGCGGCATCTTCCAGATTTACCTGCCAACTCATCGCCAGCGAACGCAATTGAGCATAGCCGCGCTCGGGGTCGGCACCTCCAGCCAGCGCCGCCACTGCGCGCACGATGGTCTGGCGTTCGGCAACCCGCGCTTGCAGCGAGGCGATTTCGCCTGCCAAGCGCTTGCGCGCTTCAAAGCTTTGCCGGGCAATCAAAAGCGAGGTGTAGACGCCTGAATTGCCGACCGGCTTCATCAGGTGCGCATCCGCCTTGTGCGAAAACAATGCCCATTCGATGCGGCCGGGCGCTTCCGACCCGATCAACGCCACAATGGGCATTGGCGCTTCGCCGGGTTTCCAAGGAAACTGTTCGTCGAAACCCAGATCGACATCGAAGAACACGAAATCAGCCGAGAGTGCGGCTGCCGGCAATTCCGGCCAGCAATCGGTGACATTTAGGCCGATTGCCGAAAGCTGGCGGGTAATTACTTGCAGCGTTGGGTGCGGGCGATGCAGCACGAACGCCGACGCCCCCCCAAGGTTCGGAATCCTCGCCCTCGTCGTCATGGCACCGCCTTGAGCCGTGGCCGGCCGAAAACGACGCTGCGGTCATAACGTGACAGATAGGGGTCCGGCGCAACCGCCTCTTGCCGGCTGATCTGACGAAAGCCTGTTCCTTCGATCTGGCCAATCACCACCGGCATGGTAGCGTGTTGGGTCTGGGGGTCGATTTCGGTCTGGCCAAACGGGGTCGTAAATTTCCTGCCGGAGAATGCGGTGGGCAAATCCGCCCATCCGGTTTCGGGCTCGCGCGAAAGGATGTCGGCAAGAATACGGACGCTGGCGTAGGCGGACGCCTCGAACGACGATGCGTGCGTTCTTTTCGCGGCAGGTTTGCCCGAATCGTGGAAATACGGGCCGGCGGACAGATGGCCCTGGCCCGCCTCACCGATGGCCGGCAACTCGCATTCGGTGAGATTGCAGGAAATGACCGGGCATCGCTGCGGCAGGAAATGGGCGTCCTCGGTTCCAAGCGCGGCATAGGCGGCGAGGAACGCATAGGAAGAGGGTCCGATCAGGTTATTCAAAACGAAGTCGGGACGAGTGGCGCGTATCTCCTCGATGAGGCGCGAAACGTCGCTCTCGCCGAGCGGCAGATAGCGCTCGCCGCGAACCTCGCCTCCCGCGTCTGCAATCAGGTCGCGTGCAACGCGGTTGGTCTCCCAACCCCAGATATAGTTGGATCCCAACAGGAACCCATTCGGGCCGAAGCGTGGCACGACATAGCCGAACAGCGGTACGAGCTGCTGGTTCGGGCAGGAGTGCATGTAGACGACGTGATCGTTCGTCTCGAAGCCCTCATAGGGACAGGCATACCAAAGCGTGCCTCCGGTCTTCTCCAGCACCGGTATGACTTCCTTTCGGCTCAGCGAGGTTACGCAACCGATGACGTGGCGTGCCGAGCTTTCACGCAGGATTTCGGCACAACCGGTCGCGTAGCGGTCGGCATTGCCTTCGGGATCACGCTCCACCGCGACAAACTCGATCGGGCTTTCCCGGTCGGCGTTGACATCGGCAATCGCGGAAAGCGCACCGGCGCGGCAGGCATCCGACACCAGCCGGTAATTGCCGGAACGCGAATAAAGTATGCCGATTTCGACGCGCCGCTTCAAACACCACTCCAAAATGACAAATGCCCCGCAGCCAGCGCGGTAGCGAGGCATACGGGGCATTTTTGCCGTCCGGCATCCAAGGCCGGTATTTGTTAGTCAGCCTATCTGACGAGATACGTCAGTCAAGCGTAGCTGCGCGGAATTGTGCTCAACAAGTCGAGAGCGCTTCTGCGCTGGAGTGTCGCTATGTGCGCAGTTCTCAACTCTGCCAAAGCGTCACCTGATCAGAGATAGCCGAGAAAATAGAGAATGATGATGCCGATCAGCGGGACACCAAGCAGCCAGAGAATGAAACCTCGAAGCATTTAGCCCTCCTGTTTTTTCCAGGAGAACAATGGTGTTGGGCGGACTTTGTTCCGTCGGTTCTAAAAAAGCTTTGGGCAGGCCGGGGCGCGACGCGATACGCCAACTGCAGATTGGCGAGATGTATTGTCAGCGCTTGTCGGCCGGTTGCAAGGGCCGACGCGACTGAATGTGCAACAGTCGGGTTATATGCGTCAGCCCCTGCGCGGCAAGATTCTGACAATGACAATACCCGTTCTGTGAAACGCCTCACATTCGCGCATCATTGTTGCGTGCATTGCCGTGCCATGACGCAGGTCGCATTGCCCGCGCGTAGCAGGGCAATGTGAGAAGAAATCGGTCTGTGGGGCCGGATGGTGCCCAGGGGCGGAATCGAACCACCGACACGCGGATTTTCAGTCCGCTGCTCTACCAACTGAGCTACCTGGGCATCTATCGGAAGGACCAAATTGGTCGCGCCTCCGGCTTTCGCAACATGCTTGGGCACCTGCGAAAGCGCGTGGGTTATAGCACGAGAATCCCGCCTGTCTAGACGCGTTGCAGGGTTTTAGATGCCATAAAGATGCTCCCGCCCGGTGCGGCATGTAGAGGAACTCAGGCCGGGGCCTGCTAACCCATGCGCCGATAACTCGTCAGGCTCGAATAGCGTTTCCGCGGGCCGTTTACACGCCAGAATTCGATCCAGAAGTTCGTGTTTCTAAACAGGAGCTTGCCGCGGTACATATCGCTGCCGCAGTGATGATGAGCGATCTGGTTCGGTGCCAGTCCGAGCCTCACGAATTCCAGTCCGGTGAGAAAGCGCACGCTGATGCCATCATCGTCCATCGCAAGTTGATAGCTTCGATTTGCCTCGACGGTGGCAGTTCCGATCTGCAGTTCTCCGCGCTCGGAAATCAATGTCTCGGTGACTGTCGCCGTACCGGCAAATCGATGCTTGGCGCGGTTGAGGTGATCGACGACCGTACGTCGCACCTGCCAACTGCCTACGAAGCTGTTCGCCAAGCGATCCATTGCAACACCAAGTTTGCCGGCATTCCTATCACGCGCGGAACCAATCGTGTCCAGAGCCGAATTGATGAGGGGGACCGGCACGAGGTCAAATCAATCGAAAAAAGCGAACATTCCGACAAAAACAATGCGTTGGAATCGCTATATGAAGAATGTCATTCCTCAGACTGCGAAGTATGGAGAATGAATTGTCTTCCGTTTCCTCAGTCAGCCGTGTGGCCGATCCTTTGCCGTCTGAATCCGCAGGCAAGGCGATGCACTCTTCGATGTTCGACCGGTCGCTGGTGCTGTGGCCTGGTATCGTCCTGGTCGCGATTGTGGTGGGGGCAGCTTACTCACTGCGTGAGTTTCCGGGGCTGGCCATTTTCAGCCCGATGATCCTGGCGGTGATTATCGGAATGGTCTTTGCCAATGTCGTCGGCGTGGCGCCGAACACCAAGGCCGGCATCGGCTTTTCCCAGAAGGGCCTGCTTCGCTTCGCCATCGTCATGTTGGGTTTCCAGCTCACGATTGGCCAGGTGCTTTCAATAGGAGCAAGCGGGTTCGGTATTGTCGCGCTCACCCTTGCGGCCACATTCGTTTTCACGATTACTCTGGGTCGTTTTCTTGGCGTCGAGCGGCGCCTGGCTGAACTGATCGCCGCGGGAACGTCGATATGCGGCGCCTCGGCCATTGTCGCCACGAACGCGGTTACATCTGCACGTGACGAGGATGTGGCTTACGCCGTAGCCTGCATCACTTTATTTGGAACTGTCGCCATGCTGGGCTATCCAATGCTGGCGCCTGCATTGGGCCTCGACCAGCATCACTTCGGGCTCTGGGCAGGAGCGTCGATCCACGAAGTCGCGCAGGTCATCGGTGCTGCATTCCAGAATGGGGCGGACGCAGGCGAAATCGGAACCGTTGCGAAGTTGACCAGGGTGGCGCTGCTCGCGCCGATGGTTGTCGCACTAGGCCTTGTGGTTCGCCGTCGCAACGGGGGTCAGGATGCCGCGTCGCGGCCGCCTTTGCCCTTGTTCGTCGCGGGCTTCGTTGCGGTGGTCTTGTTCAACAGTTTCGTCGGCATTCCCGACACGATCCGCCCAACTGTCTCCTTTGTTACGACACTGATGCTGTCGATGGGCCTGGCAGCAATGGGACTTCACACCAATGTTTCCGAGATCAGGTCCCGAGGCGTCAAGCCGCTCTTTCTTGCGCTTTCCGCATTTGTGTTTATCGCTGGTTTCAGTCTGATGCTGGTGAAGCTGGCGGGTTGAAGGAAGCGGGATGACGCTTGAACAGTTGCGGATTTTCGTTGCTGTGGCCGAACGCGAACACGTAACGCGCGCTGCCGCCGACCTCAATCTGACGCAGTCCGCAACCAGTGCCGCCGTGGCGGCCCTTGAATCACGTTATGCAACGAAATTGTTCGACCGTGTTGGCCGCCGCATCGCTCTGACCGATGCCGGCAGGATATTCCTTGTCGAGGCCAAGGCAGTGCTTGCGCGCGCCGCCACGGCAGAACTCGTGCTGGCAGACCTTGCCGGATTGAAAGTGGGATCGCTCAACCTCGCTGCCAGCCAGACCGTCGGCAATTACTGGTTGCCAAAGGTTATCCATGCTTTCCGCGCCGCCTATCCTGGCCTCTCCGTCGAACTCACAATGGGAAATACGGAAACGGTTGCCGCACTGGTTCGGGAGGGCGTCGCCAACCTGGGCTTTGTCGAGGGCCTCGTTGAGGAAAACGCGCTGCAGGTCACTGCAGTTGCCGATGACGAGATGATGCTGGTTGTGCCTGTGGGCCACCCTTGGGCGAAGGCGAGGCGCGGTGCGGAGATTGATTTGAGATCGAGCCGCTGGGTGTTGCGCGAGCATGGGTCCGGCACCCGCTCCATCGTCGATGCGATGCTTCGGGAACGCGGCTATGGTTTGCGCGATATCGAAATCGACATCGTGCTGCCCTCCAACGAAGCCGTGCGTGCCGCAGTTGAATCGGGCGCGGGCGCGACGGTCCTGTCTAAGCTGGTCGTCAACAGCGCGCTGCAGACGGGAAGCCTTATGGCGGTGGATTGTGCTGTGCCGCGCCGGCAGTTCTACATGCTGCACCACAACCAGCACCATGTGACCGCTGCCGAGCGGGAGTTCGTCCGGCTCGTCAAGGAAGTCTCGGCCTAAGCAAGGCCGATTGCCGGAACTCTCTACGATTTACTCAGAAAATCGGCTGCTCGTCAGCGATCACCTTGCCAGCGCTTGGCAGGCAGCCGGGCGGCACGGTTTCAGCGGCACCTACAATTTGGCGGGCACAAGGGGCGCGGCCTCGACGGCAGGCCCAACAGCCGGCAAGCGGTGCCGGATTGTGCAAATTGTGCGATAAGATCAGAAGACATATCGACATCGTCCAACCACAATAGCCATTCGCCCGGAGGCATCCATGACCAATTCGACTATCTCTGCCCGCAAGAATGCATCTATTTCGCGCGGTGTCGGCATGACGACGCAGATTTATGCCGATCGCGCCGAGAATTCGGAGATATGGGACGTCGAGGGCAACCGCTACATCGATTTCTCATCGGGCATCGCGGTGCTGAACACCGGCCACCGTCATCCCAAGGTGATGGCGGCGGTGAAGGCGCAGCTCGACCGCTTCACGCATACCTGCCACCAGGTCGTTCCCTACGAGAGCTATGTCCATCTTGCCGAGCGACTGAACGGCATGCTGCCCGGTAAATTCGACAAGAAGACGATTTTCGTCACCACCGGCGCAGAGGCGGTGGAGAATGCAGTCAAGATTGCGCGCAATGCCACTGGCCGCCAGGCCGTCATCGCCTTTGCCGGCGGGTTTCATGGTCGTACCTTCATGGGGATGGCGCTGACCGGCAAGGTAGTCCCGTATAAGGTCGGCTTCGGCGCGATGCCGGGCGACGTGTTCCATCTGCCGTTCCCGGTTGAACTGCATGGCGTATCCGTCGCGGATTCGCTTGCCGCACTCGACCGCCTGTTCAAGGCCGATGTCGATCCGGCTCGCGTTGCGGCCATCATAGTCGAGCCCGTGCAGGGCGAGGGTGGTTTCTACGAGGCCCCGCGCGAATTGATGAGCGTTCTGCGCAAGGTTTGCGACCAGCACGGCATCCTCCTCATCGCCGACGAAGTGCAAACCGGCTTTGCCCGCACCGGCAAGATGTTTGCCATGGACCACCATGAAGTCGCACCCGACCTCACCACAATGGCCAAGAGCCTTGCTGGCGGTTTCCCGCTTTCCGCCGTGACGGGTCGAGCCGAGATCATGGATGCGCCGGGACCGGGCGGTCTGGGCGGCACTTATGGCGGCAACCCTATGGGAATCGCAGCTGCCCACGCCGTACTCGACGTGATCGAGGAGGAAAAGCTTTGCGACCGCGCCAATATGCTTGGCAACCGGCTGAAGCAGCGGCTGGAATCCCTGCGCGGCGATGTTCCCGAGATCGTGGACATTCGCGGCCCCGGCTTCATGAACGCCATCGAGTTCAATGACGTCAAAAAGAAGATGCCGTCTGCCGATTTTGCCAATGCCGTGCGCCTGAAGGCGCTCGACAAGGGTCTGATCCTGCTGACCTGTGGCGTCTACGGCAATGTCGTGCGCTTCCTTGCCCCGATCACCATCCAGGACAATGTGATGACTGAGGCCCTCGACAAGCTGGAAGCCTCGATCAGGGAAGCAAGAGCGTAGAAAGCAATTCCAGCAAAAGTGGAACCCGGTTTTTCGTCCGGAACTGCGTAATTTTTACTTATCAGGTCGTAGCTGGAACGGCCTGGTAGGCGGCGAGATCGGCCTTGAGCGCATCGGCGCCGGCTGTGACCGCGGCCTTGGTCGGCGAGAATCCTGCCGCCATCATTTTGCGGCCCATCATGTGGTCGGTCGGTCGGTTGACGGATTCGATTGCCACCAGCCGGTCGCCGATGAAATGGTAGATCGAGAATTTGTTCTCGCTGGTCTCACCAACCGCAATATGATTGTCCGCGCCGGTTGTCAGGCCGACCATCTGAAGCTTCATGTCGCCTATGTCCGACCAGAACCAGGGTACTGCAGAGTAAGCGTCCCCGTGACCGACAATGGTGCGGGCGGCAAGGCGAGCCTGGTCGGTGGCGTTCTGCACCGACTCCAGCCTCACATCGTTGCCGGTGAACCAGTGCCGATAGGACGCGACGTCACCGATTGACAGTATTTGCGGTTGAGAGGTGCGCATCTGCGCGTCAACGCAGATACCGTTGCTGGTAGTAACGCCGGCGGCCTCGGCCAATTCCACATTGGGGATCACGCCGATACCCACGATGACGAGTTGTGCCGGCAGACGCTCTCCATCCTGAGTTACCGCAGCCGATACCCTGCCGTCATTGCCGTCCAGCCGCGATACGGTGGTGCCGGTCAGGATCCGTACGCCCGTTGCCTCAAGCCGTTGCCTGACATGGCTGCCGATTGCCGGGGCAACCACCCGGCCAAGCAAGCGGTCGGCGGCTTCGACGACGGTGACGTTGCGCCCACCGGCTCTCAAGGTGGCCGCGATTTCCAGCCCAATGAAGCCGCCGCCGAGAATGACGACGTCTGTACAGTTTGAGCTTAGGTCGCGGATCAAGCGCGCGTCCGCAATGGAGCGCAACGAGACCACTCCCTGCAACTCTATCCCGGCTATAGGCAATTTGCGTGGTCTCGATCCGGTCGCAAGGATCAAATGATCGAAGGCAAGCGACGCTGCCCCGGCAAGCTCGAGCTTCCGTCCGGCCAGATCGATGCGGTCGATCCACAGACCGGGCCGATAGTCGATTGCATTGCCGCTGTAGAAGGCCTCGCCGCGCATCGGTTGCGGCTTTGCTTCACTATCCTTGATGAACGTCTTGGACAGAGGCGGCTTGTGATAGGGCAGTTCGTTCTCGTCGCCAATCAGCACGACCGGCCCGTCGAAACCCTCTTCACGCAAGCTCGCTGCAGCCTGCACTCCGGCATGGCCGGCTCCGACAATGACGACACCGTTCTTCATAGCAATCAGCTTCCCGAAGTAAGAAGGTAGAATTTCCAGCCAAGTGGCGATTTCCTGGTTACGCCACAAGTATCCACATCGGGTCGCACCCCGAACGGCCTCGTGTCAACTGATGGCTATCGAAGGCAGTGCTGCGCGGGCGCCTCAAAACTTGACCTTATCAGTTTAGAATAGTTCTAAACTATTGTTTCAATTATCTTTTCCTGACGATTCCGGTTGACTTTGGCAATCGTCGTCGTTTTATGGAGAGAGAGGCGCTCCGGCGCTCGTCCTTTGATGTCTGGGCCTTTAACCCTTTCGATTGGAGGTAATCGGTGTCTTGCTTGGCCGGCTGGGCGGTATCGCGCCAATCTGGTCTTGTCCGCACATGGTGCGGGTTTCGCGACGACGTCGGTCCACCTTGTCGAAGAAATCGGTCAGGCAGGCCAGGAGACCACGTTGGCGCGGTTGAATGGTTTTTAGTGTCTTCGAGGAGATGAGAACGATGGTCAAATCCAGGGTTATGGTCCGCAACAGGGGCAGGCTGGCCGCAATCGGCGCGACGGCGTTGCTGACAGCAGCGGCATTCGTGCTGCCCGCCAGGGCCGAAACGGACGCCAAGGCGGTCGTCAAGACGTATGCCGACATCGCGCTTGCCAAGTATGAGGATTCGCTGACGACGGCCCAGGCGCTCGACGCTGCGGTTGATGCGCTGATCGCCAAGCCCTCGGAGGAAACGCTCAAAGCGGCGCGCGACGCGTGGAAGGCATCGCGCATGCCCTACCAGCAGACGGAAGTCTATCGCTTCGGCAACGCCATCGTCGACGATTGGGAAGGTCGCGTGAACGCTTGGCCGCTGGACGAAGGCCTGATCGACTATGTTGACGGCAGCTACGGCACGGAATCAGACGAGAACTCGCTCTATACCGCCAACGTCATCGCCAACAAGAAGATCGAGATCGACGGCAAGGAGATCGACGCTTCCAAGCTGACGCCGGAATTCTTGTCGGGTACGCTGCAGGAGGCAGGCGACATCGAAGCCAACGTCGCCACCGGCTATCACGCCATTGAATTTCTCCTGTGGGGTCAGGACCTGAACGGCACCGGTCCCGGTGCCGGCAACCGCCCCTATACGGACTATGACACCGCCAACTGCACCGGCGGCAATTGCGACCGTCGCGCCGAATATCTCAAGTCGGCCAGCACGCTCCTGGTTTCAGATCTTCAAGAAATGGTCGGCAACTGGAAGGAAGGCGGCGAAGCACGCAAGGTGCTTGAGGGTGAAGATGCCAAGGCTGGCCTTGCCACGATCCTGACCGGCATGGGCTCGCTCTCCTACGGCGAACTGGCTGGTGAACGCATGAAGCTTGGTCTTCTGCTGCACGATCCGGAAGAGGAGCATGATTGCTTCTCGGACAATACCTACATCTCGCATCTCTATGACGCCGTCGGTATCCGTGACGCCTATCGCGGCAGCTACAAGCGCTTGGACGGATCGGTCGTCGAAGGTCCTTCGCTCGCCAATCTGGTCAAGGAAGCCGATCCGGCGCTCGACACCGAGCTTTCCGGTAAGCTGGACACCACTGTCTCCAAGATGGAGGCAATAGAGGCGCGCGCTGTTGGCGGCGAGGCCTACGACCAGCAGATCGCCGAAGGCAATACGGAAGGCAACGCGACCGTCCAGGCGGCAATCGACGGACTGGTCGACCAGACCAAGTCGATCGAGCGCGCGGTGGCTGCTTTGAAGCTGGATGCCATCGCCTTTGAAGGGTCGGACAGCCTCGACGCGCCGGACAAGGTATTCCAGTAACGGGAAGTCGTCATTTCCAGCTACGCGGCGCGCAAGGCGCGCCGCCAAGCCAGACCGATAGAAAATGCTTATCTGCCATTGCAACATCATCACGGAAAAGGAAATCGAGCAGGCGATCATCGACCTGCTCGACCAGGATCCGTGGCAGTTGATTGTGCCTGCAAAGGTCTATCATTCGATGAAGAAGCGCGGTCGCTGTTGCGGCTGCTTCCCAAATGTGGTCGAAACGATAATTCGGGTAACCGAGCAATACCACGCGCGCTCGGAGGCGGGCGCCGTGGACATCGTTTCACACTTGGATCGCGTACGAGGATTGCGCGTCCAATACGGGAGCATGACCCATGAAAGGCGAAAGTCAGATCATCGAGCGGCTTAATGAAGCTCTCTTTTTAGAGTTGGGCGCCGTCAACCAGTACTGGGTGCACTACCGCCTTCTCGAAGACTGGGGATACATAAAGCTTGCCAAGAAGGAACGTGAGGAATCGATCGAGGAAATGCAGCATGCCGACAAGCTAGTCGCGCGCATAATTTTCCTCGAAGGCCATCCGAATCTGCAATCCGTAGCACCTCTTCGCATCGGGCAGAACGTGAAGGAAGTACTGGAATCGGACCTGGCCGGCGAATATGACGCACGAACCTCCTACAAGAGGTCGCGCGAAATCTGCAATGAGTTGGGCGACTACGTCACCATGAAGCTGTTCGAAGAGCTGTTGTCTGATGAGGAGGGTCATATCGACTTCCTCGAGACGCAACTTGACCTCCTTGCCTCGATTGGCGAGGAAAAATACGGACTGCTCAACGCTGCGTCGGCCAACGAGGCCGAATAGGACATGCGGGAATGCGGCGCATACTGAAGCTTGTGCGCCGCGCGCGGCGGGCCTTTGCGGGCCTGCCCTCCCTCCAGGAACCCGGGCTCAAGTTCGCATGCCTGAGCGCCGCCGTTCTTGTTTTGCTGGCCGGCCCGGCCAGTTCGCAGGAGCCCGCTGGACTCTCGCCTGTCCGCAAGGACGTGACGCCCAAGGATCAGCGGCGCGTCGAATCCGTCACCAAGCCGACCACGGACTTTTCCAAGCCCGAGCAATTCGAATTGATGCAGGGCGGCGCCGGCACGTCGAAGCGTCGGGTCAACGCCGATTCATTCTCGCACTTTTCGGCAAACATCACTTTCGAGGAAGAGGGCACCTTCAAGCTCGGCAACGCCATCTTTCGCAAGAACTGGGTGTCTTCTCCTTCCTCGACGCAGGCGTCGGATGGCTTGGGGCCGCTGTTCAATGCCCGCGCGTGCCAAAGCTGCCATCTGAAGGACGGGCGCGGTCATCCGCCGGAAGGCAGCCTTGATGCCACGTCGATGTTCCTGCGCTTGGCGCGTGAAGCGGGCACTGCGGAAGAAAAGGCCGCAGTTGCGGAGCACAGGGTTCTGAACTTTCCGGACCCGACCTATGGCAGCCAGTTGCAGGACCTTGCCGTACCTGGCCTTGCCGGCGAAGGTCGTATGAAGATTACCTATCAGGAACAGCCGGTTACCCTTGGCGACGGCACCCTCGTTTCGCTGCGCAAGCCGACTTATTCCGTGGATGATCCCGCTTACGGTCCGCTCGATCCGCGTATCACGCTGTCGCCGCGCATCGCCAATCCCATGATCGGGCTTGGCCTTGTCGAGCAAATCCATCCCGCGGATATCCTTGCCCATGCCGACCCCGACGACAAGAACGGCGACGGCATTTACGGCAAGGCCGCCATCGTGCGCGATCCGGTTACCGGCGAACTGACGCTCGGCCGTTTCGGCTGGAAGGCACAGGCGGCGACCATACGCCAGCAATCGGCGGACGCGCTGGCCGGCGATATCGGCGTGTCTTCACCCGAAGCGCCACGGAACTGGGGTGATTGCACCGAAGCCCAGGTAAAATGCCGCGCCATGCCGACGGGCGTCCAGCAGCGTCTTGGCGACACCGAGGCTCCGGTCCCGGTGATGGATCTGGTCACCTTTTATTCGCAAAACCTTGCAGTGCCGGCGCGGCGCGACCTCGACAAGCCTGATGTCTTAGCTGGCAAGAAGGCGTTCTACGAAATGGGGTGCGTTGCATGTCACACCCCGAAGTTCGTTACCCGGCGTGATGCGCCCAACAAGGCGCAGTCATTCCAGTTGATCTGGCCATATTCCGATTTCCTGTTGCATGACATGGGCGAAAGCCTTGCCGATGGCCAAAAGGTTGGCGAAGCTTCCGGCAGCGAATGGCGCACACAGCCCTTGTGGGGTATCGGGCTGACCCAGCGCGTCAACGGCCACACCTTCTTTCTGCATGACGGCCGCGCCCGCAATCTCACGGAGGCCATTGTCTGGCATGGTGGTGAGGCGCAAGGCGCGCGCGACCGTTTTGCGGCAGCGAGCGCTGCCGAACGTGATGCCCTGGTCAAATTTCTGGAATCCTTGTGATGCTGAAGCGTTTGACAATTGCCTTGGCCCTTCCAGTGGCCTTGCTGCTGACCTTGCCAGCTCACGCGGCGGTCAAGGCGTCCGATGTCATTGGCCGATCGATCGACGGCTTCATCCGACCTGCATATGCGCAGTTGCATGAACGCGCAGCCGCCTTGACCACGTCCGTCAAGACGCTGTGTGCGGCACCGAGCGATGCCAATCTCACTGCGGCGCGCTCCGGGTTTTCGGAAGCCGCAAAGGCGTGGTCCTCGGTCGAAATAATTGCTTTCGGCCCGATCCGCGTGGGCAATCGCTTCGAGCGCATGCTGTTCTGGCCCGATCGCAAGTCGATAGGGCTGAAGCAGGTGCAGGCGGCGCTCGCTGCAAAGGATCCGGCGGCCGCCGACCCGGCGCAGATGGCGGGCAAAAGCGTTGCCATGCAGGGTTTTGGCGCTTTGGAATATGTGCTTTTCGGTGCTGATGCCGAGACGCTTGCCGGCCAGGACGGGGCTTACAGGTGCTCGTTTGGCGCAGCCATTGCCGGCAACATCGAAACGATGAGTGGTGAGGTTAAGGCCGAATGGGATGATCCGGACGGGTTTGCCAAGACGTGGTCCAATCCGGCTGGCGATAATCCCGTCTACCGGACAGGTTCCGAGGCCGTGACCGAACTCATGGGTGTGTTCATCAACGGGCTGGAAATGATCCGCGATGTCCGGCTCAAAGGGTTCCTCGGAAACAGCCCCGATACGGACAAGCCGAAGCAGGCGATCTATTGGCGTTCGCAAGGCACCGGTGCTTCGCTCGCTGCCAATCTGGATGGGATCGATCGCCTGTTCCAAAGCTCCCATCTCATCGACGCTCTGGAACCCGATGCACGCTGGATCGGCGAGTCGATCCACATCCAGTTGACGAACGGAGTGGCTGCGGCCACGTCCGCTTCCGGGCCGATCGACAAGGTTCTGGCTGATACCGGGCGACGCAAGCAACTCGAGCATTTCGCCTTGGTGACGAGCAGTCTGTCCAACCTGTTCGGCACGCGGCTCAGCGGCGAATTTGGGCTAACGGCTGGGTTCTCGTCGCTCGACGGAGATTGAACGGTGAAGCGGGTTCTGATCGACCGCCGTGACTTCCTGCGTGCTGCGGGCGCAAGTTTCGCTGCAGCCGTGGCGCCCGGCGCATGGGCAAGTACACTGGCTGCGGACGCGGTCTTCGCGACTGCCTTCGTGCGGCGTGACGGAAGCTATGGTGCGGCCGTGCTGTCCGAAGCAGGCAAGGTGCTACATGCCATAGACTTGCCCGACCGCGGCCATGACGTCACCTTCGATCCGGTTTCCCGCCGCTCGGTGGTGTTTGCTCGGCAGCCCGGCACTTTCGCCATGGTGTTCGACCATTCAGGCCGCGAAAAGCCGCTCACCATTTCCAGCATCACGGGCAGGCACTTTTTCGGCCACGGCGTCTTTTCTCCGGACGGCGCGCTGCTCTACGCTACCGAGAACGATTTCGACAACGCAGCCGGTGTTGTCGGCGTCTACGATGCGCGTTCGAATTTCGAGCGCGTAGGCGAATTTCCCACCTACGGCACCGGTCCGCATGAACTGCTTCTGCTCAATGATGGCCGGACCATTGCCGTAGCCAATGGCGGCATCGAAACCCACCCCGACTACGGCCGTGCCGAGTTGAATCTGGCCACCATGAAGCCCTCTTATGTGCTCATCGACCGCGTCAGCGGCGACCTGATTGAAAAGCACGAACTGCCGGCCGAACTGCACCAGCTTTCGATCCGGCATATGGCCGCGGATGGCAACAACACAGTGTGGTTCGGATGCCAATATCGCGGCCCGGTAACCGACAGGCCGCTATTGGTAGGCCGCGCGGCACGCGGCAGGGACCTGTCGCTTCTCGAAATGCCGGACGGAGTGCTGAATGGCTTCCGCAACTATATCGGTTCGGTGGCGACGAACCCCGATGCCGGAACGATTGCGGTATCCTCGCCGCAGGGCAATTCGCTTGCCGTGATCGAAGCTGCGACCGGCAATGTCGTTTCGACCGGAAGCCTCGTCGAGGTTTGCGGTCTGGCTCCGGATAGGACAGGCTTCATTGCGACCACAGGCGGCGGCGCGATTGTGAGGCCGGACGGCCAGACCTCGACCGATCCCGACCATGTCTGGGACAATCACATGCTGCGTATAGAGGCCTGAGAACAGGGCTTAGGCTTTCAGCAGCCACTCATGTTCGGCGGCGTTGTTGAATTTCCAGGTGCGCTTCGGCCCTGCCATGACATTGAGATAGTAAAGGTCGTAGCCGTGGCAGGCTGCGCAAGGGTGGTAGCCTTTGGGCACCAGCACCACGTCGCCATCCTCGACGGCGATCGCTTCATCCAGCGACCGGTCATCCGTATAGACGCGCTGGAAGGCAAAGCCCTGCGGCGGGTTGAGCCTGTGGTAGTAGGTCTCTTCCAGATAAGATTCCGCCGGCAGATTGTCCTGGTCGTGCTTGTGCGGAGGATAACTGGACGTGTGTCCACCGGGGGTGATCACTTCGACGACCAAAAGGGAATCGGCGGGTTGTCCTTCAGGCAGGATGTTGGTCACGTAGCGGGTGTTGGTGCCCTTGCCACGTGTCTCCTGGCCGAGTTCGTCGTGGCCGATGACACGGACCGGCAGGCCGCCACCGAGGCCGGGCGCTGAGCATACGGCAAGCTCGACTTCGGTCTCGGCACGTACGTGCCAGCGCAAGCCTTGCGGCACGTAGACTGACCAGGGCTTGCCTTCGAACGGCGACATGCGCTCGCCGAGCAGTCCAAGATTGCGGCCGTCGGCTTCGACTGTTCCCTTTCCCGAAACGAAGACCAGGCAGATCTCGCGATTACCAGTTTCTGCGGAAACCGTTTCCCCTGACTGCAAGCGATGAAGTTCGAACCCGACATATGCCCATCCCGCGCTTTGCGGTGTCACATCGACGACGCGGCCATGATCCCCCTTTTTTGGCCTGACGAGGAGTTTCGACATGGCGAAAACCTATTCCTTGGGATCGGCGGGGGCCGGAGGGGCGGCGTCCCCTTCCCGACTTGTTGGCGGCAAGAACTGCCAGACCCCATAGGCTGCTGCGCCCAGTGCGATCATGCCCCAGAAAGGCGTGCCAGTGGCAAACTCGATGCCAGCCCAAAAAAGGCACAGTGCGACAACCGCAATGCGCCGCCACAACGGCCGGAAGAAGGGGTGTTCGGAATCCTTGACCATTCAATCTCTCTCGCTCAGCCCGACGGGAACCCCTGCGTCTGGACGGTATAGCCGGCAGCGGTCATTACACGCATCAATTCCTTGTAGCCCACCTCAGCCATCTTGAGCGGTGAGTTTTTCTTCGGGTCCTGTTCCGCCTCGACCACGAACCAGCCTTCATAGCCGTAGTCGGCAAATCTCTGCACGATTGCCTTGAAATCCAGTGACCCATCGCCCGGAACGGTAAAAGCCCCTAGCGCCACCGCGTCGAGGAATGAGCTTTTTGTCCAGTCGAGCGCCTTGATGATCTCCATGCGCACATCCTTCACGTGCACATGGCTGATGCGCTTATGATGATTGTCGATGGCGCGCAGCACATCGCCGCCGGCAAAGGCAAGATGGCCGGCATCGAGCAACAGCGGAATGCCTTCGCCGGAATGGTTCATGAAGGCGTCAAGTTCGTGCTCGAACTGCACCACTGCGGCCATATGGTGATGGTAGGAAAGGGGCATGCCTTGATCGGCGCACCATTCGCCGAACTCTGTAACCTTATGGGCATAGGCCTTCATTTCATCGTTCGAAAGCACGGCCTTTGTGGCAAGCGGCTTGGAGCGGTCACCCTGTATCGAGCGGCCGACTTCGCCATAGACGATGCACGGCGCGTCGACGGCCTTGAACAGTTCGATCATTGGCGCGATGCGGCTCTTGTTGGCCGAGAGGTCCTCGCTGACCAGAGTGCCGGAAAACCATCCGCCGCATAGCGTCACGTCGGCCTTCTTCAGGATCGGCAGCATCACCGAGGGGTCGCTGGGGAAGCGACGGCCCATCTCCATGCCGGTGAACCCTGCCGAGCGCGACTGGCGCAGGCATTCCTCCAAGGATACGTCATCGCTGAGTTCCGGTAGATCGTCGTTCCACCATGCAATGGGGGACATGCCGAGTTTGGCCTTCACGTCGTCACTCCGGTTTTGGGCTAGTCGCCGATGTTCTGCATCTGGCGCTTCTGGTCATAGGTCTTGCGGGCCGCTTCGACCTCGGGGCGCGCACTGACCTGCGGCACTGCGACATCCCACCAGTGGCCACCTGCTTGCGTGGAAACGAGGGGGTCGGTCTCGATCACGACTACCGTCGTGCGATCGTTGGCCTTCGCCTTTGCAAGTTGGGTTTCCAGTTCGGCAATCGACGCCACTTTCAGGCCGATAGCGCCCATGCTGGCCGCATGCGCTGCGAAATCGATATCGGGCAGCGTCTCGTGGCGCGTGTCCTTGAGCAGGTTGTTGAAGTTGGCGCCGCCTGTCGCCATCTGCAGGCGGTTGATGCAACCGAAGCCGCGATTGTCGAGCAGCACGATGGTGAGCCTCAATCCAAGCATCACCGAAGTGGCGATTTCGGAATTCAGCATCAGGTAGGAGCCGTCGCCAAGCATGACGACGATTTCCTCGTTCGGCTTCGCCATCTTGGCGCCCAACCCGCCGGCGATCTCGTAACCCATTGTGGAAAAGCCGTATTCGGCATGAAACGAGCCCGGCTTTCCTGCTTGCCAAAGCTTGTGAAGTTCACCGGGCAATCCGCCGGCGGCGTGCAGGACAGTCGCCTCGGACCCCATGACGCGCTGGACCGCACCGATCACCTGAGCGTCCGAGGGATAGGCAACATTGGTGGTAGCGGTGACCTTAGCAGCCTCAGCCTGCCATGCCTCTTTGCCCTTGCGTGCGTTCTCGGACCAACTGGTAGGGTCCGTCCAGCCATTCAGCGCCGCGCGCAATTCCTCAAGCCCCTCGCGCGCATCCGCGACCAAGGGCAAGGCACGATGTTTGCCGGCGTCGAACGGCTGTATATTGAGCCCTATAATGCTCTTTGTCTTGCCCTGGAAAAGGGCCCAAGACCCGGTGGTGAAGTCCTGAAGCCGGGTGCCTATCGCCAGCACCACGTCGGCTTCCGCCGCCAAACGGTTAGCGGCTTCCGTCCCCGTCACACCAACGGCTGCCATGTTGAGCGCATTGACGTCCGGCAGCGAGGATTTGCCGCCTTGCGTCTCGCACACCGGAATGCCTGTTGCCTCGACGAATTTCGCCAGTTCATCGGAGGCCTGCGAATAGAGCACGCCGCCGCCGGCGACGATCAACGGCTTCCTCGCGGCCTTAAGTGTACTCACCGCCGCAGCAAGTTCAGACCGGTCGGGCCGGGGCCGGCGCGGAATCCAGAGCCGCTCTGCAAAGAAGCTCTCGGGATAATCGTAAGCCTCGGCTTGCACGTCCTGGCACAGCGACAGCGTAACCGGACCGCATTCCGCCGGATCGGTCAGGACTTGCATTGCCCGGTTGAGCGCCGGAATGATCTGCTCGGGGCGGGTGATGCGGTCGAAGTACCGCGACACTGGTCGGAAGCAGTCGTTGACCGACACAGTGCCGTCGCCGAAGTCTTCCGCCTGCTGCAGCACGGGGTCTGGAATACGACAGGCGAACACGTCGCCTGGCAGAAACAACACCGGCAATCGGTTGACATGGGCAAGCGCAGCCGCCGTCACCATGTTGACTGCGCCGGGACCAATCGAACTGGTGGCGGCCATGAAGCGCCGGCGAAAATTGGCCTTGGCAAAGCCGATGGCGGCATGCGCCATCGATTGCTCGTTCTGCCCGCGAAAGGTCGGCAACCGATCCTTAACGGAGTAGAGCGCTTCGCCAAAACCGGCCACATTGCCATGGCCAAAGATCGCCCATACGCCGCCGAAGATCGGCAACTTCCGGCCATCGATCTCGGTCATCTGTGCGCACATGAAACGGGCCAACGCTTGCGCCATCGTCAGGCGGATTGTCTTTGCCATGATAGCTCTTCTCCGCTCTGTTATGCTGCCTTGCGGTTGCGCGCGGCAAGCCAAGCTTCGGTGAGTTGCCGGAAGCGGGAAGCCATGTCCGCGATAGCTTGCTCGTCGGTCATGCGTCCCGCGAGCCATTGTTCTGCGGCATGGACGAAAATGGTGCGGCCGACCGCGAAACCCTTGACGATGGGGGCGTTGGCGGTAGCCGCAAATGCCGTCTCCAGCTCGTCCGGAGGCGCCTCGAGACCCAACAGCAGGACGCCCCGGCACCAGGGATCGTGCTCGGTGATTGTCGCTTCGATCTTTGCCCATGCCGCCGAAGACGCTTGTGGTTCAAGCTTCCACCAATCCGGCTTGATGCCGAGTGCATAAAGTTCCGCCAGCGCGCGGGGGATAGTCGTTTCCTCAACCTCGCCGTGCTTGCTGGCGATGATTTCGACGAGCAATTCGCGTCCAACCTTGCGTGCTGCTTCACAAAGGCTGCGTAGTTTCTGCTGCTGTTCCGCCTTGAGTTCGGCAGGGTCGTCCGGATGGTAGAAGCAAAGGCATTTGATGCAATGTTCCACCGGCCACTCGACCAACTGCGAACCGATATCCTGCGAGAAATCGAATCGCAGCGGCCGCGAGCCCGGCAATTCGACCGGCCTGCCGAGCCAGTCCATCTTGTGACGGTTGAACTCGAACATGGCCCTGCGACCATGCTTTTCGTCGAGCAGCATGCCGTAGCCGGGACGGCCGCCAGCGACTTGCCCGGCCGCTTTGACCGCGAGAACCTTGAAGGCTTCGATGCGGGCTAGATCGGAGCCTGCTTTCCTGGCGACCTCTTCGAGTTGGGAGCGGTGGTCACAGGCGAAAGCCATCAGCGAAGGGATTTCACGCCGTCGCGTCGTTGCCCAATGGATATGGTTGATCGCCTCGTCCTTGCGCAGCGCCAGATGCCGGCTGCCGTTTTCAAGGAAGAACTGCAATTCCGCAAATGTCGGATATTCGGACGAACACAAAAGGCGCGACACGGCGAACGCGCCGCAGGCATTGGCCCATGTTGCCGCGACCTTCAAGCTCTCTCCGCCAAGCCAGCCGCGCAGGAAGCCGGACATGAAAGCATCGCCCGCGCCCAGCACGTTGTAGACTTCAATTGGAAAGCCGTCGCCGACGATACCGTCCTCAAGGTCGTCGCTGATCGCTCCGTCATAGACGATGCAACCCATCGCACCCCGCTTGAGAACGATGGTTGCCGCCGACAGTGAACGGATCATTTTCAGCGCCGCCAGAAGGTCGCTTTCGCCGGACGCGATCAGCACCTCTTCTTCCGTGCCGACGACAAGGTCGCAATCCGGCAGCACGCTTTTCAGGCGTGCCGATACGCGCTCCGATTTGACATAGCGCCCAAACCCTTCGGCATGACCCGCAAGGCCCCACAAATTCGGGCGGTAGTCGATATCGAAGACCACCTTGCCGCTTTTTGCCTTGATTGCATTCATTGCCTTGCGTTGGGCGGCGTCGCTGTTAGCGCGGGAAAAGTGAGTGCCGGTGACAACGATGGCCTTCGCCGACTGGATGAAGTCTACGTCTATGTCGTCTTCAGCCAGAGCCATGTCCGCGCAATCACTGCGATAGAAGATCATCGGTGATACGCCCTCGTCCTCCACCGAGAGCAGAACCAGCGCGGTGAGACGTTCCGGATCGGTCGTCAGGCCATCCACGCAGACGTTTTCGCGCACCAATTGTTCGCGGATGAAACGTCCCATCTGCTCATCGCCCACCCGGGTGAGGAGAGCCGAACGCAAGCCAAGACGTGCAGTGCCGATGGCTATGTTGGCCGGGCAACCGCCAACGGACTTTGCGAACGAGGCAATGTCTTCCAGTCGCGAGCCGATCTGCTGCCCGTACAGGTCAACCGAAGCGCGGCCAATGGTGATGACGTCAAGCCGCGCAGTTTGTGATTCCACGGCTTCGCTCATGCTCAACTCCCGGCAACCTCGTGGCTGGATGTCGGGCAACCCGCTGGTTGCGCCTTGCAATATGAAATATTAATTCCAAATGACAGTCAATATGGAATACATGTTCTTTTGTGAAATATGGCTGGAGCGTCGCTCAGCCTTCCATATTGCTGCGCCTTTTTTCGGCGACGCCAACAGCCAGCGCCATGGCAAGAGCCATGGTCGCGGAGAGTGAACGGAATCCGGAAAAGTCCGCCTCCGCAACTTCAAACCAAACCTTGGCGAATTGCGCCAGCGGTGAAAACGAACTGTCGGTGATGGCGATGACTGGAACGCCCTGTTCGGAGAGGAAGCGGGATTCCTCCACGGTCGTCGGTGCGTAGGGCGAGAAACTAATGGCGATCGCTGCATCCCGGGGGGTCGCGAAGCCCACCATTTCACCGTTCAGTCCGGCGGCCGACTCGATCAGCTGGTTCCTGATCCGAAGCTTGCCGAGCGCATAGGCGATATAGGAAGCGACCGGATATGAACGGCGTCGGGCCAGGACATAGACAGTCTCAGCCTTGGCCAGCGTGGCGATGGCCTGTTCGAGATGTTCTTCGTTCAATGAGCGGGAAATGTCTTCCAGCGACGTCGTGGCCGCGGTTACGAAGCCGTCAAAAATGGCTCGATGCCCGCCTTCCGTCTCGGCCTGTGTCCGTAGCGCCAGCAGTCGCTCGTCGTAGGAGGAATTGCGCTCGCGCAAGCGGTCGCGAAATACCGATTGCAGGCTGGTGAATCCGTCAAAACCGAACTGCTGCGCGAACCGGACCAGGGTCGATGGCTGTACTCCGGCGGTGCTCGCAATGCTGGCGGCGGTGCCGAAGGCAATGTCGTCCGGATTGTCGAGGGAATAGGCGGCGATCTGCGCAATGCGCTTGGGCAGGCTATGGCGCCGTTCCAGGATCGTGGTTCGCAATGTCTCGAAGTCGCGGGGCACCCGTTCGTCCATGTCCATTCCAGTCGATTGGTTGGCCCCTGTGTGCCCCATCATAGCGGCCCTGTGCAAGAATGTCATAAAAAATGAGTGATACGTTCCATTTTATGGACAAATGGATTATTCGATCCATGTGAGTTTCTTGAGTTGGAGAGCGCAATGATAGGCGTGGGCCTTATCGGGACCGGGTTCATGGGCAAATGCCATGCGATCGCGTGGAACGCGGTCAGCACCGTTTTCCCCGAAGCGGGGCGGGTGAAGCTTGTGCACCTCGGCGAAGCCAACGAAGAGCTTGCGCGCCGCCGCGCGGCGGAGTTCGGATTTGCCAGGTCGTCCGGCGACTGGCGGGCGGTGATCGACGATCCGGACGTCGATGTCGTGTCGCTGACGACACCCAACCAGTTCCATCCGGAAATGGCGATTGCGGCTCTTGAGGCGGGCAAGCACCTATGGTGCGAAAAGCCGATGGCGCCAGCCTTTGCCGATGCCGAGGCGATGGCCACCAGCGCACGCCAGTCGGGTAAGATCGCTGTTCTCGGCTACAACTACATCCAGAGCCCGGCCATACGTCATATCGGCAAGCTGCTCGAAGAGAGCGCTATCGGTGATGTCAATCATCTGCGCATCGAGATGGACGAAGACTTCATGGCCGATCCCGAGGCACTGTTCTTCTGGAAGCATGAGGCTTCATCGGGGTATGGCGCGCTGGACGATTTCGCCGTGCATCCACTGTCGCTGATTTCGGCGCTTTTTGGCCGGGTCGCGCGCGTGATGTGCGACATGGCCAAACCCTACAAGGATCGCGCAACAGCCGGCGCCGGGAGGCGGGCCGTTGAAACTTACGACATCGCCAGCGTGCTGATGCGTCTGGAGAACGGTATCGCCGCGACGTTGCAGGTGAACCGTTCGGCATGGGGCCGCAAAGGCCGGATCGCATTGCAGATATTCGGCTCGAAGGGCTCCATCCTGTTCGATCAGGAGCGCTTCAATGAGCTTCAGCTTTATGTGACATCCGACCGTCCTTCGGAGCAGGGCTATCGCACCATTCTTGTGGGCCCGTCGCACGGCCCCTACGGCGCGTTCGTCCCGGCGCCAGGCCACGGGCTCGGCTTCAACGACCTCAAGATTGTTGAGTGCCGCGAGTTGCTGGAACGCATTGCCGGCAGACAATCGCGAACCATTGATTTCGACGAAGGGCTCGAAATCGAACGGACCGTTCATGCCATGGCGCGGTCGTTCGACGAAGGAAGGTGGGTCGAGGTCAGGTGACCCCGACCGGTAGCATCTACTCTCCGACCACGCCGGCGATGTTCTGGTCGTAGTCTACCAGCGACCCGGTCATGACCCCGGAGTGAGGGCTCAGCATATAGGTGATCAGCCGGGCAAGTTGCGCCGGCTTTACCAGTTGCCCCATCGGCTGGGCGGCTTCGGCCTTCTCCAGCCAATCGGCAGGCGCGTTGTGGAATTTCGCCTGCACCAGAGCCTCACCTTCGGTGTCCATCCAGCCGGGCAGCACTGCGTTGCAGCGAATGCGATTTGCGCGATAGGCGCTCGCCACGTTCTTCGTCAGCGTCATCAATGCGCCCTTGCTGGTTGAATAGGGCGTCAGGAACGACTGTCCGGCATGGGCTGACATCGACAGAACGTTTACGATCGATCCCGGCGTCTTGGCTTCCAGCAGATGCCTGACCACGCCTTGCATGAGGAAGAAAGGGCCGCGCACGTTGGTGGCGAAGATCTGGTCGAACAGATCTTCAGTAGTGTCGATCAGCGATCCGCGGGCCGAGGTTGCCGCTGCATTGACGAGAGCATTGATGGTACCGAAGCGCCCGAGCGCGGTCCCGACCACGCGCTGGCAGTCGGCAACCTTGGCCACGTCGGCGCTGATGAATATCGCGTCCACGCCCCTGTCGCGCAAAGCCGCCACTGCCTTGTCGCCCTTGCCTTGCGAGCGCCCCACCAGCGCCAGCGCCTTGCAGCCTTCATCTGCAAGCGCCTCGGCAACGGCAAAGCCAATGCCTTGCGCGCCGCCGGTGACAATTGCGCGCGTTTGCGCATTGCGGCTATCCATCCCGTTCATGGTCCTGTGTTCCGATCAGCGAATGGCATCGAAGCGTATGGTCTTGCCTTGCTTCACCGACTTCAGCGCGGCGTCGGCGAGCTTGAGTGCTGCAAGCCCGTCCTGCCCGTCGGGGCTCACCGTCTTGCCCGCTGCCGCCGAGGCGATAAACGCGGCGATCTCGTTGGCATAGGCATCGATGTAGCGGGTCATGAAGAAGTCGTGCAGCGGTGGCCGGGTGTAGCCCTTGTCGTTGGCGAGTTCGATCGAGACCGGCCGCTGGTTTTCCGCCGAGATCATGCCCTTCGAGCCGTGCACTTCTATGCGCTGGTCATAGCCATAGGTCGCGCGCCGTGAATTCGAGATCAGGCACTGCTTGCCGGACCTTGTCTCGAGGATGACGCTGACGCTGTCGAAATCGCCGGCCGCACCAATCTTCTTGTCGACGAGGACGGAGGCATGCGCGCTGACCGCAACGGGCTCCTCGCCCAAAAGGAAGCGGGCCATATCGAAGTCGTGGATGGTCATGTCGCGGAAGATGCCGCCTGAACGCGCGATATAGTCGAGCGGCGGCGGGCCGGGATCGCGAGACGTTATCGTCACCATTTCGACGCTACCGATAGCCCCGTCGTCGATTGCCTTGCGCCCCGCCGCGAAATGCGGATCGAAACGGCGGTTGAACCCAACCATCAGCGTCGCCTTGGTCTTCTGCACCACGGCCAGGCACCTCTCCACGCGCTTGACGTCGAGATGAATCGGCTTCTCGCAGAAGATCGACTTGCCGGCTTTGGCAAAGCGTTCGATCAGCTCGGCATGCGTATCGGTCGGCGTGCAGATGATGACGGCATCGATATCCTTGGCCTTCTCGATGGCATCGATGGTGCGGACTTCCGCGCCATAGGATGTCGAGATTTCCTTGGCTGCCTTTTCGGCTGCGTCGGCGACTGCCACCAGACGAGCATTCGGATTGGCGGCGACGGCGCGCGCATGCACCTTGCCGATGCGGCCCGCGCCAAGCAGGCCAAATCGAATAGTCATGATACCCTCATTTCAACGTTCCTGAACTCCATGGCGTATCCGGCCTCAGGCAAAATTGGGCGCATCGACGGCCGTCTTTACACCGGTAATCAAGGACACGATCTCGTATGCCGTCTTCTGCTTGAAAAAAACAGCACCGACGATGCGCCCGCGCCGGAAGACCCAGATGCGGTCGACGAGGTCGAACACCTGCCTCAGATTGTGGCTGATCAGGATAAGCGGAATGCCGCGACTTTTCAGCGTCCGGATGATGTTTTCCACTTGCGCGGTTTCCTGGACACCCAGTGCCGCCGTTGGTTCATCCATGATGATAAGCTTCGAAGCAAAACTGGCGGCCCGGCTGATCGCAACGCACTGCCGCTGGCCGCCTGACATGTTGCGGATCTTGTTTCTCAGGTCGGGAATCTTGACGCCTGTCGTTCGCAACGCGTCCTGGGCATGAGCGAGCATCTTGCGCTCGTTGAGGATGCTGAACGGCCCGAGATTGAAGTAGCGTTCCTCGCGTCCGAGAAAAAGATTGGACGGCACGTCGAGGTCATCCGCCAAAGCGAGATTCTGGAACACCGTCTCGATCCCGCAGTCCCGTGCCTCGATCGGACTCTTGAATTCGACCTTCTCGCCGTCGAAATAAATCTCGCCGGCGCTCGGTTGCTCGACGCCCGTGATCTGGCGCACGAAGGTGGATTTCCCCGCGCCGTTGTCGCCGACGATGGCGACATGTTCGCCAGCCTTGAGCTCGAAGTTGGCATCCTCAAGCGCGTGGACGCCGCCATAGCGCTTTGCCAACCCCACCGTCCTGAGGATCGTATCTGTTTGCGTGTCGCTCATCTCAATTCCTGCCACGATAGCGTTGGCGATAGACGTCGAGCACGACTGCGCCGACGATGATCAGGCCCTTGAGCATCTCCTGATAGTAGGCGTCGATGCGCAGGAAGGTGAAACCCGAAATGATGACGCCGAAAATCAGCATGCCGAGCGTCGTGCCGACAATGGAGCCGCGCCCTCCGGCCAGCGAAGTGCCGCCGATGACGGCCATGGCGATGGCATCGAGTTCATACATGACGCCCATGCCGGACTGCGCCGTCAGGCCGCGCGCCGAAAGCACCACTCCGGCCAGGCCGGCAAGCACGCCAGCGATGACGTAGACGAGGATGAGATGCCGCTCGACATTGATGCCTGAAACACGAGCGGCCTGTTCATTCGAGCCGATTGCGTAGGTGTGCCGGCCATAGATCGTATAGCGCAGGATCAACTGGAACAGGATCGCAACGGCAATGAATATCAGGACCGGGGTCATACCAGCACCGATCGCGGCATAGCCGTCAGTGGGAAATGAGACAGGCTGGCCCTTGGTGTACCATTTGGCGATGCCGCGCGCGGTGACCATCATGCCCAGCGTGGCGATGAAGGGCGGAATCCTGGTGTAGGCGATCAGCAAGCCGTTGATCAGGCCTGCAAGCAGCCCGCAACCAAGACCGACCGCTATCGGCACGATTACCGGCAGGTCGGTCAGGCCGGGAAAGACAGCGCGTGGATAGGTGCTGACCTGCGCGAAACTCATCGCGATCATGGCTGTCGCGCCAACGACCGATCCCGACGACAAGTCGATACCTCCGGTGATGATGACTTGAGTGACGCCGACCGCGATGATGCCGACGACGGAGACCTGCAGGATCATGATCCTCAGCCGTTCGATATTGCCGAGGAAGCTCTGTCCCTGAACCAGCCAGCCAAGAACTTCAAAGATGATGGCGATGACCACCAGTCCGATCAGCACGTTTATCTCGGCCGGACGATTTCGCCGGACGGGCGGGGCGTCGGAGGCCTTCGTTGGATTCGCCACCTCGGTCATGATGTGCCTTCGTCTCCCCTGATGTCATAGTAGGTCGATGCGCGGCAGATCGTTGCCCGCCCTGCCTGATCGGTAACAGGCATATGTCCAATCATTGCGCCTATGCTTGGGTGCCTGGGCGATGTTTGCGTCGCCCAGGCAAAACCGCCGATCTGTCTCAGTTCTTCGACAGATATTCGTCGACGTTTGCAGGCGTCACCAGCTTGAACGGAATGTAGACCTTGGTGTCCACCTTCTCGCCCTTGGCGATCTTGAGCGCGGTGTCCACTGCGCCCTTGCCTTGGCCCGCAGCGTCCTGGAACACGGTAACCTTGAGGTCGCCGGCCTTCATCGCGGCAAGCGCATCCTGAGTGGCGTCAACGCCTCCGATGATCTCCTTGGTGGTGTCCTTGCCAGCAGCCTTGAGGGCCTGGATCGCGCCGATCGCCATTTCGTCGTTGTTGGAGACGACGGCGTCGAACTGGACACCGGCCGACAACCAGTTGGTCATCAGGTCGGAAGCCTGGGTGCGCTGCCAGTTGGCGGTCTGCTCCTCAACGATCTTCATGAAAGAACATTCCGGCGTGGCGATCACGTCGTGGACATCCTGGGTGCGCTGGCGCGCAGCCTGGTTGGAAAGTTCGCCCATCATGACGACAATGTTTGCTTCCGTCTTACCGGCCTCCTTGAGCAGGCGGCAGATTTCCTGTGTTTCCAAAGTGCCGGATTCACGTTCATCGGATGCGACGAAGGCTTGCTTTTCAGGCAGCTTGTCGACGTTCACAGGTTCACGGTTGACGTAGACAAGTGGAATTCCGGCATCGGCCGCGATCTTCGACAAGGCAACCGTAGCGTCCGTATCGACCGGGTTGACGATGATGGCGTCGACGCCGCTGGCGATGAAGTTCTGCACCTGGCTCTGCTGCTTGGCAACGTCGTTTTGCGCATCCTCGACCTGCAAGGTCACGCCGTCGAGCGTCTTGCCATAGTCGATCATGCCGTTGCGCAAAACGGTCAGGAAATTGTCGTCGAACAGCGCCATCGACACGCCGATGTTTTCCGCAAAGGCCGAGCCTGTCATCAGCGCTGAAAGTGCGGCGCCCAAAAGCAGTTTCCTCATGTCACATCTCCTCCCAGTGTTGGTGTCCGGCGGCACCGATTGTTCCGGAATCCTCGGCTGGCCGAGGAATTGCTCCCACTTCCTCATCACATCCGCCAACAGGTTAAGACGGAATGTAAGAACCAAAATGAACCTATATTGAAATATTTATTCCATTTCTGCGGTGAACGTCAAGCTGAATTCCATCGCTGGAGCATCCAGCGATCTGACTTGATAACTTGTCCTGGAATGCGCGGCCGAGGAGCTCTCCATCGGGCTCAAGCGCAGTGTGCTGCGCTCCGGAAGCCGGAGCGCATGTTTAGAATGACGCTGGAAATTGCGCGGCTTTAGGCCGGCTCTTTTGCTGCCTGCCGCAACAGCATGCCGAACAGGTCGCGCGGCTCGTCTGGATCGGCGAGCAAGTCGAGTTCATCGAAACGCTTCGTATGGCGAAGCTGGTCGCGGACATAGCGGAGCGCCGAAAAATCCTCGATGGCGAAGCCGACCGAATCGAAGAGGGTGATTTCTCTTGGGTCACGACGACCCGCGGTCTTGCCGATCATCACTTGCCACAACTCCGTCACCGGATGATCTGGCGAGAGTTGTTGGATTTCGCCTTCGATGCGTGTCTGCGGCGGATATTCAACGACGATATGCGAGCGCAGCAGGATATCGCGGTGCAGTTCGGTCTTGCCGGGGCAATCGCCGCCAACGGCGTTGATGTGCACGCCGGCGCCGACCATGTTGTCGGTGAGGATCGTCGCGCTTTGCTTGTCGGCTGTGACCGTCGTGATGATGTGCGCGCCTTCGACAGCTTCCTGCCCGGTTGTGCAAATTGCGATGTCGAAGCCGAGCCCTTCAAGGTTGTTCGCGCATTTGCGGCTGGCCGAGATATCGATGTCGTAGAGCCGCAGCTTGTTGACGCCGAGCAGGGCCTTGAAGGCTATCGCCTGAAATTCAGATTGCGCACCGTTGCCGATGATCGCCATCGTGTCGGAACCCTTCGGCGCAAGGTATTTGGCCGCTACTGCCGAAGTAGCGGCGGTGCGGAGCGCCGTGAGGATCGTCATCTCGGTAAGCAGCATCGGATAGCCCGAGCCGACATCGGCAAGCACGCCGAAAGCCGTGACCGTCTGGCGGCCCTCGCGCATGTTCTTGGGGTGGCCGTTGACATATTTGAATCCGTAGAGCTGGCCGTCGCTGGTCGGCATCAACTCAATAACGCCGTCATGGCTATGCGAGGCGACGCGGGGTGTCTTGTCAAACAATTCCCAGCGCCGGAAATCTTCCTCGATATAGGCAGCAAGATCGGTGAGGAAGCGCTCGACGCCGATATCGAGAACAAGCTTCATCATGTTCTCGACGCTGACGAAGGGTACGATGTTCAAATTGGCAATCGTCATCAAAAGCTCCTCGTCGGTCGGTCCATGATGCGGCGTCCCATCAGGCTTGCCGTCAGGTCGACGAGCAGGATGGCCGTGCGTCCTCGCTCGTCCAAAAACGGATTGAGTTCGACAAGGTCGAGGCTGGTGACCAGGCCGCTGTCATGCAGCATTTCCATGACCAGATGTGCTTCGCGGAACGTGGCTCCGCCCGGAACCGTGGTTCCGACTGCAGGCGCGATGAATGGATCGAGGAAATCCACGTCAAGGCTGACATGCAGCAATCCGTTCTCCTGCCTGACGCGTTCCAGAAAGGCACGCAGCAACGGGGCCATGCCGTACTCGTCGACCGTGCGCATATCATGAACGGTGACGCCCAGGCGGGAAAGTGCCTCGCGCTCGGCCGGATCGACACTGCGGACGCCTAGCGTGCAAACGCGCTTCGGATCAACAGTGGCTTGGCGCGCCGGAAAGTACCCCTCAAATCCCGGCAGGCCGGAGGCATAGGCAAGCGGTACGCCGTGCAGATTGCCGCTTGCCGTCGTGTCGAGGGTGTGAAAATCCGGGTGCGCATCGAGCCATAGCACGAACAGGGGGCGGCCTGCTTCGGCCGCACGGCGGGCAACGCCCGAGACCGTGCCTGCCGATATGCTATGGTCGCCGCCCAGAAAGATGGGCATGGCATCGGCGGATGCGGCATAGGCTGCGTCGGCGATTGCCGCGGTCCATGCCGATATCTCCGGCAGGGCCTTCAGAGCCTTGTTGCTGTGCTGCGCTACCGAAACAGGGGTCGAGATGACGGTTCCCGCATCGCTTACGGTGTGGCCGAGCTCGACAAGCGCTTGTCCAAGGCCGGCGGTGCGTAGCGCACTTGGCCCCATTTCACACCCCATGCGACCGGTTCCATCCTGAACCGGCGCTCCCAGAATCTTGCAATGCATATGCTGCCCCCGACGAAGGAAAGCGGCATTGAACTGGAAAGGCTTGGCGAAATGAAGTGATTCAATTGACAAGTTTGGTAGATCGGATGTCCATTCCGGCGGAATTGATTATCGAAATGGAAAGAAGATGGACGATCTGGACAAAGGGCTCGTCACGCTGTTGCGCCATCGGGGTCGACGCAGCGTATCCGATCTGGCGCTGGATCTCGGCGTTTCGCGAGCCACGGTGCGCGCACGTATGGCGCGTCTGGAGAAGTCCGGCGATATCGTTGGCTACACCGTGATCCTGCGCGCCGATGCTGTCGACCAGCCGGTCCGCGGCATAATGCTGATCGAGATCGAAGGGCACGCTGCCGATCGCGTCATCAAGTCTCTGGGCGGATTTTCCGAAGTTTCGGAGATCCACACCACAAACGGCCGGTGGGATCTGGTTATCGAACTTGGCACCGAAACCTTGGCCGATCTGGATAGCGTCCTGCGCAAGATCAGGCTGATCCCCGGAATTACGGGGAGCGAAACCAGCTTGCTGCTTGCCACGCCCCGAAGCACCAAGGCGAAATTGTAGCCTTCGAGGAAGGGTTTCGCGCGCAAATTTCCAGATTTTTGCCAGTCGTGAGGCGACCGCCGCGAATGCCGGGCGACCCCAAGAAATGGCAAGGACATATCTCCCCTGCGCCACGCCGCAGGACAATCCTACTCAATAAGCGCGAATTTTCAGACTGTTACGGCATCGCTCGCCGAAGCGATCGCTTCTATCCTGCGAACGTGCCGATCTCACCAGCCAGACGTGATCCGGCCTGAGAACCAGCGGACTCGACGGCTTTGCGAACAATCGAAGACATCAAGCACTTGACGCCAATTTTTCATTATGCAAAATTCGCAACATAGATAGTTCATCATGCAGTTTTCGAGGGAAACGTGGATCTGAACGGGCTGGAAGCCTATCTTGCGGTCAGCGATCTCGGCAGTGTAACCGCTGCCGCGAAGAGCTTGAATCGATCGCAGTCCAGCGTCAGCCGGCTGATCCAGGAACTCGAGCGCGATCTTGGCTACGCGTTGTTCGAACGCTCCGGCCCCCGGTTGCTGCCGACATCGCAGGGGATGTTGCTGCTAGAGGACGCCGAGCGGGCGCTTGGCAGCATAAGGCAGATCCGTCGCCGGGCTGAACATATCGCACGCGGGCAACAGCGGCCTTTGAGCGTGGGCGCTATATCTGCCCTCGGTATCGGTTTGCTGCCGAAGGCGTGGGCGCTTTGCGCAGGCGATCTGGGCTGCGGTCTGGAAGTTCGCACGACATTGCCGGGTGAAGTCCGGCATTCGGTCATAGATCGGCAGGTCGACATCGGCGCGACCAGCTTGCCGCTCGATCACCGCGACATGGATATCCACTGGATCGGCAGCGCTTCCTGCGTTCTTGCCATGCCGGCTGGTGATCCGTTGAGTTCAGGCAAGGGGCCGGTCCGCCTTTCCGAACTTGCCGGCCGCAAGTTTGTTGGAATGGCCGAGGACTTTCGCGGGTTGCCGGCGCGCATAAGGAATGTGCTTCGCCAACAGGATGTTCCGGTCGAAACGGTCATCCAGACCAGTTCCAGCATGAACCTGCTCGGGTTCATCCGGCAAGGGGCGGGCCTCAGCATCATGGAGCCGGTTACGATTGCCGGCGTGGAAATGGAGGGCGTGGTGACGCGCCCGTTGGAAACCGCCATCCCCTTCTATTTCGGCGTCATCACTCTGGCGTCGGCCGCCCCGAGCGAGGCCGGCCAGACATTCATTCGCGCAATTGCCTCGGCAGCTTCGTCCCTGCTGCCGGACTTCAAGCTTCTTCAGCCTGATCAGCACGAAAAGCTGCTTCTCGAACTCGATGGTCTCGGGGAGTAGCCGCAAGCGTCGCTGATATCCCGCATAACTCTTGTCGCAGCAAACAACAAAAAGAGGGGAATTATGACACACCCGAAGTTATCCAGACGTACCGTTCTGCTTGGAACGACAATTCTCGGCGTCGGCCTGTTGGCGCCTTCTCTGGCGATCGCCCAGCAGGAGCCTCGCCGCGGCGGGACGATGACCGTCCATCTCAACGCCGAACAACGCATCCTCAATCCGGCAGTACGCGCCGGAACCGGCGTCTACATCGTCGGCAGCAAGATCGTCGAACCACTGGTCGACCTCGGGGCAGATGGCGAGATTGTCCCGGTTCTGGCGACCTCGTGGGAAAGCTCGGCCGACGGCCTGTCCATTACTTTCAAGCTTCGCGAAGGCGTGAAATGGCACGACGGCAAGCCTTTCACCTCTGCCGACGTGCAGTTCAGCGCCATGGAATTGTGGAAGAAGGTTCTCAACTACAGCGTCCAGTTGCAGCTCTATCTCGACGCCGTTGATACGCCCGATGCCCAGACCGCGGTCTTCCGCTATTCGCGTCCGATGCCGCTCGGTCTGCTACTCAGGGCTCTTTGCGATCTCGGTTATGTCGCTCCCCGCCATGTCTATGAGGGGACCAATGTTCTGGAGAATCCGGCGAACGTGGCGCCGATCGGAACGGGTCCGTTCAAGTTCGTCGAGTATCAGCGTGGGCAGCACATCATTGCCGAGCGCAACCCCGAATATTGGCGCGAAGGCTTCCCGTATCTCGACAAGGTCGTCTGGCAGGTCATTACCAGTCCGTCCACGGCTGCTGCTGCCGTCGAGGCGGAGCAGGTGCTCATCAGCCCTGACATCACCATGTCACTGGCCGATATCAACCGGCTGTCGAAGGACGAGCGTTTCGAGGTTTCGAGCCGCGGCAACGAAGGCGCGTCGTTCAACAACGACGTCGAGTTCAATTTCCGCCGCAAGGAATTGTCGGACGTTCGGGTGCGCCGGGCCATCGTTCATGCCATCGACGTGCAATTCTTCATCGACAACTTCCTTTACGGGATGGGCGAGATTGGCGTCGGCCCGATCCCGACCTTCTCGAAGAATTTCTATACCGGCACGAAGAACCCTTACCCATTTGATCGGGCCAAGGCGGAAGCGCTTCTGGACGAGGCGGGCTATCCTCGCGGCGCAGATGGAAAGCGCTTTGCAATCAACATCGTGCCGATCCCCGGCGCCGAGGACATGACGCTGTTTGCCACCTTCATGCAGCAATCCCTGGCGGAAGTCGGTATCGACCTCGAGGTTGTCTCGCTCGACATCGCCGGCGCCTTGAAGCGCATCTACGATGACTGGGACTTCGACTTGGCGACCGGTTGGCATCGGTTCCGTGGCGATCCGGCCGTCTCGACTACGGTCTACTATCGGTCAGGCGCCAAGAAGGGCGTGCCTTGGAGCAACCAGTTCGGTTGGCAATCAGATGAGGTGGACAACCTCATTGACTCAGCCGCATTCGAACTCGATCCCGCCAAGCGCAAGGAACTCTATGGCCGCTTGGTCGATCTGGTGAACGCCGATCTGCCCGTATGGATGGCGACCCAGCGCACCGCCGTTTCGACGACGAACCGCAAGGTTCAGAACCACCACAACAGCGCCCGATGGGATTTCGGTAGCTGGTACGACACTTGGGTCGCTGAGTAACAAAGGTCATTGCGGTGCCCTTTGTGGGCACCGCAATGATGAACGACCAGGAAATCAAAAATGCTGAATAGTGCTGCAACTGCCAGCCCGGGGCATGGGTTGGCGGCATTGGAACTTCGTGTCGCTGAAGACCTGAGAAACCTCAATTATCCGGCAAGGAGTTGGGTTCCCAGCCGCGCGCCTGCCGACAACAAGGACGTACAGGATGTCGTTGTCGTCGGCGCTGGCATGTGCGGCCTCGTCGCCGCTTTTGCACTCAAGATGGCCGGCATTTCCAGGTTTCGGATCATCGACCGCAACCCGGCTGGTCTTGAAGGGCCGTGGCTGACCTATGCCCGCATGGAGACGCTTCGCTCGCCCAAGGATCTGGTTGGTCCTGCCTGCGGCATTGGCTCGCTGACCTTCAGGGCCTGGTACGAGGCGTCCTTTGGATTGCAAGCATGGGACGACCTCTACCGGATCCCCCGGGCGGTGTGGATGGACTACCTTGTGTGGTTCCGCGACGTTCTTGGCCTTCCTGTCGAGAATGGCTTCGAGGTTTCCTCGATTGGCCCCGGCGAGGGAAATTTGGTCACGGTGGATTTCGCGGACGGCCGGCCGTCGATCCATGCGCGCAAGATCGTGCTGGCAACGGGGCGTGATGGCGTTGGTGGGCCTGCGATCCCGTCGTTCGTGGAAGGACTACCGAAAGCCGTATGGGCACACACGACCGAGATCATCGACTTTAGCGCCCTTGCTGGAAAGCGCGTCGTCGTGGTTGGTGTCGGCGCCTCGGCAATGGACAACGCCGCGACTGCACTTGAATCCGGCGCCAGCGAGGTCCGCCTGCTTGCGCGCCGTCCGGTCATGCCGTGCGTCAACAAGCTGATGGGAATTGGCAGCTACGGCTTGAGTGCCGGCTTTTCTGCGCTCGACGACAATTGGAAGTGGCGAATCTCCGAATATGCGATGCGTCAGCAGACGCCCCCGCCCCGCAGTTCTGTTCTGCGGGTCAGCCGGCATGGCAACAGTTCATTCCATTTTGGCCAGGGCATCGAGAGCATCACGCTCCAAGGTCACGAGCTTGATATCCGCACGACGGCAGGTGCCTCCATTCAAACCGATTTCCTGATCCTCGGCACAGGTTTCGAGGTCAATCTCGATACGCGGCCCGAACTGAACAATATTGCTCGCAACGTTGCGCGTTGGCGTGATCGCTTTGAAGCTCCGAAAGGCATGGAAGCTGCGGATCTTTACCGCCATCCATATCTGAATTCCGACTTTTCCTTCCGGGAGAAGACGCCGAATTCAGCCCCCTGGGTCGGAAACATCTACTGCTTCAACCACGCCGCCGCTTTGAGCATGGGCAAACTGAGCAGCGATATTCCAGCTATCAGCGAGGGTGCGCAGTTGCTCGCCAAGTCGATATCCGAAGCATTCTACGTCGAAGACATAGAGCATCACTGGGGGTTGCTCGAGAATTATGAAGAGCCGGAGCTTTTCGGAGATGAATGGATCGGCTCCGAAATATAGCACGCTCAAATCTTGAGATATTTGGGAAAAATATATCGATGCAGACCATATCGTTGGAAGCCCTGATCGGGCCTTGTGATAGTACCGCCTCCGACCTGTTCGAGAAGCGGCGCGAGATTATCGACTTAAGCGATGCATGTTTGCAGGCAGCAATTGCCCCGTCAGACCCCGGTGGCATTGGTCATGGGCTTCGTTGGGCGTTGGCGCTGCGAATGGCAAGATTGCACAGCATCGACGAACTGGTCGATGTTCTGGAAGCAAGCGAGCCGGAACAAGAGGTTTCGGATATTCTAGGCTCGATCGCCGTGGGCCGCGAAGCTGCCGGTGCCGACCTGCGTGTGCGCGCCATCGTTGCTCACGCCGACATGTTGGCGAACGAGCCCCGTGCAGCCACGAAACAGTGCATCGTCAAGCTTGTCGAAGCCGGCGTGGAACAGGCTGATATCGTCCGCCTGTCAGAATTTGTCGGTGTCCTGAGCTACTACATGCGCGTCGTTGCCGGCGTGAAGCTGCTGACGGGGAGGGCATGATGACCACTGTCGTCGAGCATTTCACCACGAAGATTCCGTACTGGAATCCCTACATCGTGCCCGTCGATCTTGAGACCGCATCGCAAGAGCAGAAGGAGGCGCTGAAGATCACGCCGTCCAATATGAAGGTTTCGGAATATGTGCTGGTGCTGGCGCATGATCCCGAGACCCTTGCCGTCCGATCCCCGCTTTTCAACGAAGTGATGTATGGCAAGGATGGCCTTGGCCGGGCCGAGCGCGAACTGGCGGCCCTTGGCGCTTCGATCTACAATGGCTGCGTCTATTGCACGGCTGTACATTCGAGCCGCTACATCTCGCTGTCGAAACGCCCGGAAGTCGTCGACGAGATATTCGCAAGCGGCGTCGATGCCGAACTCGACGAGAATGCGTCCGCCCTTTTTGACCTGAGTGTAAAGCTTTCCAAGGCGCCGCCTGAAATTCCGGAAAGTTCGATCGGCGACCTCAGGGCGATGGGTTACTCGGACCTCGAGATCTTCGATCTGATCTTGTCAGCCGCGATGTTCGGCTGGGCGAACCGGCTGATGCATTCACTGGGCGAGCCGTTGATGTCGAAACCTTAGCCCACGGCAGAACCAGGAAGGCATTCCATCGCGTAGCGGACAAGCCGCTCATCGTTGAGCGGCAGACGAATAAGTGAGAAAGTGAAAATGAAACCATCTTCCATAGCGGTCTCAGTCGATGTCGGCGGCACTTTCACCGATATCGTCTACCTGTCCGGCGACAACAAGCTCAACGTCCTGAAAGTGCCGACCAGCAGGCCGAGCCCTTCCGATGGCATGCGGCAGGGTCTGTTGGAGATCGCCGGCAACGACGAGGGTTTTCTCAAGCGGGTCGATCGCTTTGTTCATGGCACGACGGTTGCCACCAATGCGGTTCTTGAGCGCAAGGGGTCGCCTACCGGGCTGCTGGTAACCGAGGGTTTCCGGGATGTGCTGGAGATTGGCCGCTCTTTCCGCCCGAACATGTACGACGTATTTGTCGACAGCGGGACGCCGATCTTCCTCGCCGGGCGCTCGCGTCGTCTCGGCGTCAAGGAAAGAATAGGCCCCAAGGGAGAGGTTATCCAGGCTCTCGACGAGGCCAGCGCTCGCGAAGCGATCCGTCAGCTTGTCGATGCCGGCGTCGAGGCTATCGCCGTCGCGTTCCTGTTCTCGTTCGTGAATCCGGAACATGAATTGAGGGTGGCGGAACTGATCGCCGAGATCGCGCCGTCCATGCATGTGTCGCTGTCTCATCAGGTCGATCCGGCATTCCGCGAATTCGAGCGGACCTGCATCACCGCGTTCGATGCCTATGTGAAACCAAAGCTCAGCCATTACCTGAAAACCGTGTCGGAAGATCTGGCCAGTGTCGGCGTTCCGGCAAACCTGCAGGTGATGCAGTCGCGTGGCGGTCTCAGCAACGCCGGCACTGCGGTGCAACGGCCAGTGCGTCTCTTTCTTTCCGGGCCGGCTGGCGGCGTTATGGGCGCGCGCGGCTGTGGCGGCGTAGCCGGTGAGCGTGATCTGATCACCTTCGATGTCGGCGGCACGTCCTGCGATATCGCGCTGATCCAGGATGGCCAGCCCTTGGTCAAGCCGACCAGCTCCATCGACGGATACATGGTCCGCGTGCCCATGGTCGATGTGAACGCGATTGGGTCAGGCGGCGGCAGCATTGCCTGGCTGGACGTCGGTGGCGGCCTGCGTGTGGGACCGCATTCGGCAGGCTCCGTTCCCGGCCCTGCCTGCTACTCAAAGGGTGGCGAAGAAGCGACGGTGACCGATGCCTCCGTCGTGCTGGGCTACATCAATCCGGACTATTTTGCCGCGGGCTCGCTCAAGCTCGATCCGAAACTTGCGCACAAGGCGGTGAAGGAAAAGATCGCGGATCCGCTCGGCATGTCTGTCGTCGAGGCAGCGCTTGGCATTCATCGCGTGGTCAACGCGCAGATGTCGGAAGGCATTCGCCTGATTTCGGTAAAGCGCGGCATCGATCCCCGCGATTTCACGCTTGTGCCTCTCGGCGGTGGCGGTGGCATGCATGCGACCGCGCTGGCGGACGATCTTGGCATGGATCGCATTCTTGTGCCCGTTTATCCGGGTGTTCTGGCCGCCTGCGGCCTGCTCGTATCGCCGGTCCAGCATGAAGCGTCCGTCTCGTTCCAGAGCCGGATCGAAGACACGACGCTTGAACAGATCGAACAGAAGCTGGCTGGTCTGGTCGAACAGTGCCGCGAGTTGATGGCGCTCGAAAATGCCGCATCCGATTTCGAGCTGAACTATTCGGCAGATATCTGCTTCGTGGGACAGTCCCATACGCTTGCCATCCCGCTCGACCTTAAGGCGCTGCGCGCCGACGGCGCTAGCCTGCGCTCGCTGAGCGAGGCATTCGTGCAGGAACACCGCCGCATTTACGGTCATGGCGAGCCGGGTCCGACCAGGATCGTCAATCTCGGCGCTGTGGCATCGGTTTCGCCGCCTTGGTCCTTCGACAAGGTCTCCTATGAGACGGTCGCGGCGACGCGTGGCGGAACCTTCCGGGAAGCCATCTTCAATCTCGAAGCCGGACCGGTAAAGGCAAAGGTGGTCGAGCGCCATTCGCTGGCCGTTGGCGACGTAGTCGTGGGGCCGGCTATTCTGGAACAGAGCGACACCACGACGCTGGTAAGCCCGGGCTGGACCGCGACGGTCATCACCGGCGGCAATATCATGATGGAGCGGAACTGACATGCTCAACACCACCATAAGAGCAATGGACCCGGTCACCATCGAGGTGACGCGCAACAAGCTGGACAGTATCGCGGACGAAATGGAATGGACGCTGCTGAGCGCATCGTTCTCACCTATCGTCAAGGAGGGCCTCGATGCGTCGGCCGCCCTTTTCCTGCCCGATGGAACCACGCTTGCGCAGGCTTGCGCCATTCCGATCCACCTCGGCTCGCTCATCCCCAGTGTCGGCAACATCATCCGTGTGTTCCCGATCGAGACGATGCGCGATGGCGACGTCTACTGCATGAACGATCCCTATGCAGGCGGCACTCACATACCCGACTTGGCGGTCGTCATGCCGGTGTTCCACCATGGCCAGGTCATCGCGCTCAGCGTGACGATGACGCACCATCAGGACATCGGCGGCATGGCGCCTGGGTCCGTGCCGACAAACGCCACCGAGATCTACCAGGAAGGCCTGCGCATCCCCGCGCTGAAGCTGATGTCGGATGGGCGCTACAATGAGACGCTGATACAGCTCATTCGGCTCAACGTCCGCACGCCGGATTACTTCATGGGCGACCTCAATGCGCAGATTGCGGCTTGTACCGTCGGTGCGCGCCGAATTCGCGAACTTGCCGACAAGGTCGGCGGAAGCGAGAGCTTCGTCCAGATAACGGACACGCTCATCAAGCGCTCGGAGATGCTGACCCGCGAAGCCTTGCTAAAGCTGCCGCGCGGCACCTACCGGTCGGTCGACTACATCGACAATGACGGCGTCGATCTCGACCAACCCGTCAAGATTGAGATCGCGGTGACCATTGGCGAAGGCACGATGCACTTCGATTTCACCGGCACCAGCGCGCAGGTGCGTGGTCCGTTCAACTGCGTACCTTCCGGCCCGCAGTCGGCAGCCTACTACACCGTGCGGGCTTTGACTGACCCCACGATCCCCACGAACGGCGGCTGCTTCAGGCCGGTCACGCTGCATTTGCCGCGAGGCTCGCTGGTCAATCCGATCGAGCCTGCCCCGGTCAACGCCCGCTCGATTTCGATCAAGGCACTGGCGAACAACATGATGGGCGCTCTGGCTCCCGCAGCACCGCACCTGGTGCCAGGGTTCAATGCCAATCTCCACCTCATCACTTTTGGCGGCCAGCGGTCCGACGGCTCCAACTTCGTCGTGGGCGAACTCGTCTCCGGAGGCATGGGCGCCACGTCGAGGAATGACGGCAACAGCGTCATGGAAGGCGACGTCTCCAATGGCATGAACATGCCGATCGAGGCGATGGAGCTCGACTATCCCATCCGCATGGTCAGTTCGGAGCTTCGCACGGATTCAGGCGGTGAAGGCCGCTGGAGGGGCGGGCAGGGCTATTCGCGCGAATATCTTGCGCTTGCCGACGGCATAACGCTGACCCATCGCGGCGACCACCACCGTCAGGGCCCGCGCGGTACCGCAGGCGGCGGATATGGCCTTAACGCATCGTCGTGGATCATCCGGGCCGACGGACGCCGCGAGGAGATCAAGTCCAAGCTTGTCACTCATCTCAACAAGGGTGACCGGCTCTTCCTCAATACCGCTGGTGGCGGCGGCTTTGGCAACGTCGCCGAACGGCAGCCGGGCCTGATCAGCAGGGATCTCGCCGACGGCAAGGTTTCGCAGCGTTTGGCAGACGACTGGATGAAGAAGCAGAAAGTTGCGCAATGATCCTGCGTGTCCTCGTTCGACGGCTGATAAGCAGCATTCCCGTGCTGCTTATCGTTCTCATCGGACTGTTCGTGCTGTTGCAGTTCGCTCCCGGCGATACCGTGGATGCGTTGCTGGCCCAACTGGGTGGCGGAGGCAGCGAGGAACTCGCTGCCGAACTGAGGCGCATGTACGGCCTTGATGTGTCGTCGACGGCGCGCGCGCTGAACTATCTCTGGAACCTCGTTCGGTTCGACCTCGGCTATTCCGCCATCTACGGCAAGCCTGTCGCGGATGTCATATTCGAGCGCGTGCCCTTGTCGCTGCTGATGATGGGGTCGGCCCTTTGTTTCGCCTTCTCCATCGGTGGCGCGCTGGGTGTCCTTGCCGCCCGCTATGTCAATCGGTGGCCTGATACTCTGGTGTCCACCGTCGGTCTCGTTTTCTATGCGACGCCTGCCTTCTGGTTCGGCCTGATGGGTATCGTCGTCTTTGCCGTGAAACTCGCCTGGCTGCCGCCGGGCGGCGTCGAGCAGATCGGTTCCGGCTTCACCGGAATAAGGCGCGTGCTGGATATTGCCTGGCACCTCATCCTGCCGGTTTCCTCGCTCGCGCTGATCTTCCTCGCAACGCACCTGCGCATCATGCGCGCTTCCATGCTTGAGGTCATGACACTCGACTTCGTGAGGACGGCACGCGCCAAAGGCGTCCGCGAAAGCACCGTCATCTATCGCCACGTCCTACGCAATGCCCTGCTGCCGATGGTGACATTGCTCGGCCTTCAGGCAGGAACCATGCTCGGCGGCTCCGTGGTGATTGAGAGCGTGTTCTCGGTGCCGGGGTTGGGCCGACTGGCCTACGAGTCCGTCGTTCAGCGCGACCTGAACACGTTGCTCGGCGTGGCGCTGATTTCGAGCATCCTCGTCATCGTGATCAATCTGTGCGTGGACCTTCTCTACGCATGGCTCGACCCGCGCATAGTTGCGAGGTGACACAATGGAATTCCTGAAGCTCTACAGACGCTCGCCTGTCGCCATGTTCGGGCTGATCCTGCTGCTCGGCTTTATTGTCATGGCGCTGGTCGCGGGCATCGTCTTCCCGAAAAATCCTCTTGCTCTCGTCGGGCGGCCACTGCAATGGCCGTTCACCAATCCGCATTACCTGCTGGGCACGGACAATCTGGGCCGGGACATCGCGGCGCAATTGTTTTACGGAGCCCGGGTATCGCTCCTCATCGGTCTCGTGGCGACGTCGATATCGATCGTCATCGGCGTGGTGATCGGTGCCTTGTCCGGTTACTACGGCGGGTGGGTGGATGATGTTTTGATGCGCATCACGGATGCGTTTCAGACGCTTCCCAGCTTTATACTCCTGCTTGTCGTCGTTGCCGTGTTCGGCACGGACCTCAAGACCGTCACCATTGCCATCGGCCTTGTCTCATGGCCCTCTCCCGCCCGGCTGACTCGTGCGGAATTCCTCAGTTTGCGCACGCGTGAATTCGTCGAATCGTGTCGGCTGATCGGCCTGCGCGACCGGCAGATCATCTTTCGCGAAATACTTCCGAACGCGCTTCCCCCTATCATCGTCTATGCCAGCGTCATCATGGCGACGGCGGTGATCCTGGAGAGCTCGCTCGCATTCCTGAACCTGTCCGACCCGAACATCGCGTCATGGGGCAACATGATCGGGTCCGGTCGTGCGGTCCTGCGCAGCGAATGGTATGTGGCCGCGCTGCCCGGCATTGCAATCTTGCTGATCGTTCTTGCTGTGTCCCTGGTGGGCCAGGGCCTGAACGACATGCTCAATCCGAGGTTGAAGCGTCAGTGACCCAGCCCCTGCTTGAAATCGAAGGGTTGAATGTCCGCCTGCCGGACTGGGCCGATCGCGCCTTTGCGATCAAGGACCTGTCCCTGACGATCAACCGCAACGAGATCGTTTGCCTTGTTGGCGAAAGCGGTTCCGGAAAGTCCCTCACTGGAACCGCGGTCATGGGCCTGTTGCCGCCCAGCATCAAGGTTGAATCCGGCCGTGCCGTCTTTGATGGAATGGACCTCCTGAAGCAGACGCCGGAAACCATCCGCCGGCTTCGCGGTTCGCGCATCGCCATGGTCTTCCAGGAGCCGATGACGGCTCTCAATCCTGTCCGGACGATCGGCGATCAGATCGGCGAGATGTTCCGTTCCCACGTGAAGCTTTCGAGACGAGAGATCCGGCAAAGATGCCTGGCGCTTCTGGAAGAGGTGCGCATCCCCGATCCGCAGCGGGTCATCAACGCCTATCCGCACCAGATGTCCGGCGGCCAGCGGCAGAGAGCCATGATCGCCATGGCGCTTGCGCTTGAGCCTGACCTTTTGATCGCAGACGAACCCACTACCGCTCTCGACGTGACGACGCAGAAGCAGATCATCAGCCTGATGCAGGAGATTCAGCGTCGCAAGGGTATGTCCATCCTCTTCATCACGCACGATCTCGGCGTTGTCGCCGACATCGCCCATCGTGTCGCCGTGATGCAGGGTGGCGTCCTGGTTGAAACGGGAACGGTCCAGGAGGTGCTGGACAATCCGAGCCAGGATTACACGAAGCGCCTTCTGGCTGCGGTCCCTTCCATCGATCCACCGCCGAAAAGACAACGAAATGAAGCCGAGGTCCTGTCGGTCAACGCGGTCTCGAAAACCTACAGCAGCAGGGGTTGGTTCGGACGCCCGACGCGCACGACCTATGCCGTGTCGGATGTAAGCTTTTCCTTGGCGAAGAACTCGACACTCGGAATCGTGGGCGAAAGCGGCTCGGGCAAATCCACGCTAGCGCGATGCATTGTCGGTCTTCTCAAGCCCGAATTGGGCCAGATGCAGCTTGACGGCCAGTCGTTGCTTGGCATGAACCGACGGCAGGCGCGGGAAAATGCCCGTCGCGTACAGATGGTGTTCCAGGATCCCTTCGCTTCCCTGAACCCGCGCCGCAAGGCGGGCGAACTGGTCATGCAGGGCCTGCTCGTCCACGGCACGCCGAGACCTGAAGCGCGCCGCCGTGCGGAAGAGATGTTCACGATGGTGGGTCTGGACCCCGCATCGATGGACAGGTACCCGCATGAATTCTCGGGCGGCCAGCGCCAGCGTATCGGCCTTGCCCGTGCCTTGACGCTGGGGCCGGAACTTCTTGTTGCGGACGAGCCGGTCTCGGCGCTCGACGTGTCGGTCCAGGCACAGGTTCTCGACCTGCTCGTCTCCCTGCGCGAGCGGCTTGGCCTGACCATGGTCTTCATCACGCACGACCTGCGCATCGCCGCGCAACTTTGTGATGAAATCGCGGTGATGAAGTCGGGCAAGATCGTCGAGCATGGGCCAGCCGCCGACGTTTTCGCCAATCCTCAGCACGCCTATACGCGCGAACTGATGGACGCCATTCCGGGTCACGACTGGTTTCTCCGGAAGAAGCGCGTTTCAGCGCCGGCAACTTAACCGCAGATATTCAGGACGACAGGCATGTATCCAGAACTCTTCCTTTTTATCGACGGTGCCCGGCACGGCGTTGAAGGCCGTGCGCACGAAGCGGTCATCAATCCGGCCACTGGCGAGACAATCGGAATGCTGCCGCTTGCTGGCGAGGCTGACCTGCAAATGGCGCTGGAGGCGGCCGACCGTGCTTTCAAGACATGGCGTCTTGTGCCCGCGGCGGAACGTTGCCGCATTTTGCGCAATGCCGCAGGCTTGCTGCGCGCGAGGGCCGGTGAGCTTGCCTTGCGCCTGACGCTGGAACAGGGCAAGCCGCTGCGCGATGCAGCAGCTGAGTATGTCGGCGCTGCGGAAATATTCGAATGGTACGAGGAAGAAGGCCGGCGCGCCTATGGTCGGGTGATCCCAGGTCGCGCGGTGGGCTTGCGTCAGATTGTGCTCCAGGAACCGATTGGTCCGGTCGCGGCGTTTTCGCCATGGAATTTCCCGGTCATTACCTCTGCAAGAAAGATTGCCGCCAGTCTCGCGGCGGGGTGCACATGCATCCTCAAGCCTTCCGAGGAAACGCCGTCGTCGGTGCTGGCCGTGGCTTCCATCCTCGAAGAGGTTGGTCTGCCTCCAGGCGTGCTCAACATCGTTTTTGGCGTGCCGGAAAAGGTCTCGACGACGCTCGTGCGTTCCCCGCTGGTTCGAAAGGTAAGCTTGACCGGCTCGACAAGGGTTGGCCGGGAGCTAGCGCGCCTTGCGGCCGAAGGCCCGAAACCGGCGACGATGGAATTGGGCGGCCATGCCCCCGTCATTGTTGCGGGTGATGTCGATGCCAGTGTGGCCGCACGTTTGTCGGCAATGGCCCGGTTCAGGAATGCGGGACAGACCTGCATCGCGCCAACGCGCTTCTACGCGCACAAGTCGATTGCAGCGAAGTTCGTCGAAGGCTTTGTCGAGCAGGTCAAGACCATCAAGCTTGGCGACGGACGTGAGGACGACGTCACGATGGGCCCACTTGCCAACGCAAGAAGGGTCGAGACGATCAGTGAACTCGTCGATGACGCGGTGCAAAAAGGTGCGAAGGTCGCTCACGGCGCCAAGCGCTCCGGCAATCGAGGCTACTTCTACGAGCCAACTGTACTCGTCGATGTGCCGGGTGACGCGCGCATCATGAGTGAGGAGCCGTTCGGTCCAGTCGCAATCATCAATTCCTATGACGATCTGGACAGCGTCATAAGAGAGGCAAACGGGCTGCCCTACGGTCTGGCGGCCTATGTCTTCAGCAACTCCGACCCTCTTCTGGCCAGGCTTGTTCGTGACATCGAGGCGGGCGCCGTTGGTATCAACAGTTTCGGCGTGTCGTTGCCCGAGGCACCGTTCGGGGGCGTCAAGTCGAGCGGCTATGGCTCGGAAGGCGGCTATGAGGGTCTGGGTTCATATCTGGTCACCAAATATGTGAACCACGCGCTCATGCCACAATCGGGTAGCTGACGAGACTTCTTTGGCCGGAAAACGCTGGATTTTCCGGCGAACGGACTACCCGTAAAAGCTGTAAAGTATCGCCACGTCGACGGACCGATTCGCAAGCGCATCGGTCCGTCGATTCGGCTGGCGGCTATTGATCTGCTCTAATCCTAATAATTTTAGGATTATCTTAAGTATTAACCAGCTCCAAATATTCCGTAGTTTGACATAACCCATTATATTGGACCGCGCCGCTCCCCATTGATCGCTCGAGAATTTCGTGGATTCCGTGCGTTAAGTAACAAGGGGTTTGGCGATGGCTACCGAAAGCTTCACTGAGAATCTGTCTTCCGATACGGCACACGAGCAAGTTGAGCGCCCGGTGGCGTTCCAGGGCGAACAGCAAATCCAGGTTGCACAGGCTGAAACCGCGCCAGCGGCCGCTGTCGAAACGGCGGCTCCAAGCGGAGCGCCTGCGGAGACGGTCGTTGCGGTTGCGGAAAACAACACGGTGAAGCTGCCGGCCGGCACCTCTATCGAGCGGATCGAGATCGATGGCGACAACCTTGTACTGGTTCAGCCAGACGGCACTCGCATTGTTATCGAGCACGCGGCGCTGCATGTGCCCACCTTCGTCATCGACGATGTCGAGATCCCCCAGGAAGCCTTGGTAGCTGCGCTTCAGGCCAACGACATCAACGTAGCAGCCGGTCCCGACGGTGCCCTCACCGCATCGGCATCTGGTTCCGAGAGCGCTGGCGGCAACTTCGATCTGCCGTTCCCAGGAATTGGCGATGCCGGCCCCATCATCGACCTCCTTCCTCCGACCGCGCTGCAGTTTCCGGAACTCGAACGGCGTGAACTTTTCCCGGGCCGCACCAATCGGGGCCCGTCGATCGATCCGGATCCCGGCAATCCAAACGACCCCAATAACCCCGGCGGCATCGGTGTCAGCGATCGCATCGTGAATGAGGCCGGTCTCCCAGCCGGCTCGGCCGCAGGCAGCGGCAGCTCCGTTGTGCATGGGATATTCCAGCTTTCCGACCCGGATGGCGTGAGCGATATCGTCAGCATCACCATCGACGGTCAGACTTTCACCGTCGGTCAGCTTGCCGATAATTCGGTCGTCAAGTCGATCGTTGGCGATTTTGGCACCTTGACCATAGACAGCTACGACCCGGCTACCGGGCAGGCGACCTACACCTACACCTTGACCAAGCCAGTCGATGGGCCTGATGCAAACAACGGGACCAATACTGAAGAAAACAAGGATGTGTTCCATCTGACGGTCACCGATGTTGGCGGGCTCACCGGTTCCGCGACATTGAACATCGATATCGTCGACGACGTTCCGCTTGTTACGGTTGATGGTGCGGTGACGGTTGTCGAGGGAGCTGCTGCGGTTGGCGGCACGTGGTCCCTGGTAGCGGGTGCGGACGGTGTTGCGCCGTCGCAGTTCACGATCTCGATTGGCGGCGGTGCGCCGCAGGCCGTGTCGTTCGGCACTGCGATCGACACCGGCAAGGGTCTTTTGACGATTGCGTCTGACGGGACGTGGACGTTTGCACCGGCGAACGGTCTGGACAACAGCGTAGCCCAACAGGTGAGCTTCACGCTGAAGGGCGTCGACGCCGATGGCGACGAGACGAGCGACAGCCACACGATTGCGATCACCGATGGCGATGGCCCGACGGTGAGCAGCCCGCAGGGCGGGACGATCACGCTTGGTCTTGACGACCAGAACCTTGCCGACGGCAGCACGCCGGCTGGCGACGACTTCGACACCGATACGATCAGCTTTGCGCCGGGTTCGGATGCGATCGCGTCGATTGCGTTCGGCCAGGACATCTCCGGACTTGCCGGCGGCCTGACCTGGGTGCGCGTCTCGGACACGCAGATTGTCGGCCGCGACGGGGCGACGGACATCGTGCGGCTTGACCTCGTGCGCAACGGCAACGATGCGCAGGTGACGGCGACGCTCCTGAACAACTACGACAGCCATCCGGCCTTCACGGCGGACGACCTTGTCCAGCTTGGCTCGGTCAAGGTGGTTGCCACCGACACCGACGGCGATGCGGCCGAAGGCACGGTCAATGTCAGCGTCTCCGACGACGTTCCGCTTGTGACGATCGGAGGCAATGACAACGGAACGCCGACCTCGAGCAACGTGAACGAGGGCACTACAGCGACAGGCAACTGGACATTGACGCCGGGTGCCGACGGTGTTGCGGCAGGCCAACTCACGATCACTGCCGACGGAAGCAGCCACACGATCGTGTGGACGGCGGGCAAGTTTGAGTTCGATGTTCCCGGCAAGGGAACGATGACGCTGTTCCAGCCGGACGCCAATGGCAACGGAAGCTGGAGCTTCGCCGCCAACCAGGTTTCGACCACTGGTGTGAACGTAAGCTTCACCATCAAGGCGGTTGATGGCGACGGGGATCAGGACACCGACTCCCACGTCATCAACATCGTCGACGTCAATCAGCCGCTCGTCATCGGTGGTGCGATAAGCGGCGTAGTCGAGGAAGAACATGGCTTGCCGGGCGGGCTTGAGGACGTCAATGACGTCCAAGGCCTGGATACCGATGAAAGCGGATTTGGCTCGGTTACCAACCAGGTTACGGGCAGCTTCGCTGATGCAATCGTAGGCGGCATCGATGGCGACCTGACCTTCAATTTCGCAGCGCTATCAGGAAATCCGGCGGTCGTTCGTACGGACGGCCAGGCCCTGACCTCGGGCGGCCAACCGGTCCTGTTTGCAATGGATGGCGGCAACCTCATTGGTTACGTCAACAACGGCGGTTCGAGCGGTTACCAGAACGGCACCGACACAAAGGTGTTCACGCTGACGCTCGATCATGACACAGGCAACTACACCTTCACGCTGAATGCCAAGGTTGACCACCATCCGGTCAACAGCGCCGATGATGTGGAAAACATCATCGCCATCAACCTCAATGGCCGTGTAACGGTCAGCGACGACGGCGGCCCGGCAGCTGATACCGACGTGCCTCTCGACGCATCGATCACCGTGATCGACGATATCCCGGTCGGCACGAATATGGCGGTCGATGCGCAGGCCGGCGTGCGCCCAAGTGTCAACATCGTGCTGATGATCGACACGTCCGGCAGCATGGGCAGCGGCAGCGGATCACGTATGGAGCTTGCCAAGGCAGCGGCGATCAACCTGTTGAACAACCCCGACGTCGACTTCAACCAGATCATGGTTGTCAATTTCGGCTCTTCCGCGTCGATCAACACGGAAACTGGAGCGCTTTGGACTAGCAAGGCCGACGCAATCGCATACATCAACAGCCTGACGAGTGGTGGCACCACCAACTATGATGCAGCCCTCAATCTGGTTCGCAATAGCTGGGGATCGGGACCGACCGACGCGACCAAGACCATCTCGTATTTCATTTCGGATGGTGCGCCTAATCCTGCGAGCAGCGGCATCGACTCGGGCGAGCAGCAGGTGTGGGAAACCTTCCTGGACGGCAAGGTTGACGTGTCCTATGCCATCGGCGTGGGCAACGGCGTCAATACAACCAACCTGGATCCTGTATCCTGGGCGCCGGAAGACGCGAACCTGCCGCCAGTGCTTATCAACAACGCTTCCGAACTCAACGTCCTGCTTACGGGCTCGCTCCCCGGCAATCCGAGTGGCAACATTTTCGACAATGGTGGCGGTTTCGGTGCCGACGGCGGTCATGTGCAGTCGGTCGAGTACAATGGGCATACCTATACCTTTGACGGTACGCACCCACAGGTCGTCATTACTGACGCGCTCGGCGGCAAGTTGATCTTCAACTTCGTCGACAATGGCCTCAATAAGGCCGGTGACTGGGATTATTACGCACCAACCAATAATGGCGGAAACCTGAAATTCGACTACACACTGGTCGACGGTGATGGCGACCATGCCAAGGGTTCACTGACACTCAACGTCAAGGTGGACAGCGCGCCTGGGATCAGTGACCTTGATGTAGTCAATGGCGATACCACCGTATACGAGGCGGGTCTCGTGGACGGATCGCATGCCGGTGACAATGCCTATCCTGCATCGCAGGCCGGCACATTCACTGTGACGTCGAAAGACGGCATCTCCTCGCTGACCATTGGCGGGCAGGCCATAAGCCTGTCGGAACCGACGACGATAACCACGGGCCTCGGTAACCAATTGACAGTTAACAGCGTCAGTGGCCCAGATGCGAACGGCAACTATACTGTCAGTTACACGTACAAGCTGAACGATAACGAAACGCACGACAAACCGACGAACGACCAGAACCTGTTCGAAGATCTGAGCGTCAAAGTAGTCGACAACGACTCTTCCGGTACAAAGGAGGAGGCTACGAGCACCCTTCGTGTCAACATCGTCGACGATTCGCCGGCCCTCAATCTGGTGGCAAGCGATCCGGCAATCACTTTGACGACGCAGGATGCCCAGACCATTGGAGCTGCCAGCGATACCGATAGTGCAAGCTTTGCCGGTGCTTTTGCGGTCACGGTCACGCCGGGTGCCGATGGGGTCGGCGCGGTTAGCTGGACTTACGGCCTTAGCCTCACGACGCCGGGAGGCTCGTCTGGCCTGTCGAGCAATGGCGCTGCGATCAAACTGTTCATGGTGGGCGGCGAGGTCGTCGGCACGACAGCCACGACCACAGGAGGCATCTCTGCTGCCAATACCGTGTTCAAGATCGCGGTGGATACGGCTGGCAAGGTCACGTTGACCCAGAATGCCGAGATCGACCACGTCGCAAATGGCGATACTGGAAACTACGATCAGCAGTTGGCCAAGCTTGCCGACGGCTTAGTCAAGTTGAATGCCACCGCCACCGTCACCGACGGTGATGGCGACGTTGCGACCTCGACCAAATCGATCGACCTGGGCGGTAACGTCCAGTTCGCCGACGACGGCCCGACCGCACGCAACGATGTCGCCACAGTTATCGAAGGGCAGGGTCAGAACTTCAACGCCGTGTTCGTCCTCGACTTCTCGGGCAGTATCGACAATACCGAACTGAACCAGATGTTGCAGGCAGTTCGTTCTGCCGGTCAGGCGCTGTTCAACAGCACCAGCGGCGACGTGCAGATACAGATCGTCGCCTTCTCCGGAGATGCCAGGTCGTATACGGCCGCAACCGACTACACGAGTTTCTCCAACCTGATCAAATCGCTGAATCCTGCCGAAGGCGGTACCCGTCCGTACAGTGGAAATACCGATTTTACGGCTGGCATTGAAAAGACTATGGACGTCTACACGCCGCTGGCGGGTTGGAGCAACCAGGTCTTCTTCCTCAGCGATGGCAACCCCAACGAGCAGACAGGAACAGGCGGGCATTCACTTGCGAACCAGACCAAGACGGACTGGACCGCGTTCCTGAATGGAGCAAACCCGGTTAACGTCACGACCGTCGGCATAGGCAACGGTGTTAGCGATCAACGCCTCATTGACGTTGATCTCGATGCCAATACCGACAGGACGCCGCTGCGCGCCAACACCTTCGATGCGCTGATCCAGACACTTCTCGATGCTATCGTTGGCGGTGACGTGTCCGGCAACGTGCTGGAGGGCACCGATGGACAGGTCAATACCGCCGATGACGACGGCTTCGGCGCCGATGGTCCAGGCCGCATTCTGTCGATCAAGATCGGCAGCGTGACTTATACATGGGATGGCAACAACATCATTGACCCAGATGGTCCGGGTGCCAACATTGCCGGCACCAAGCTCACCAATGTCGCAACGCCTGAGGGTGGCAAGCTCACCTTCGACTTCGCGACCGGCGAGTGGAGCTATGTCGCGCCGCAGGGCCACGCTGGAACCGAGACCTTCACCTACACGATAGTCGATGGTGATGGAGACAAGTCGAGCGCCAATTTGACGATCAATGTGGTGGCTCCGATGACGGCTCAGGACGATATAGTTCTGACCAACATCTCCGATGGCTCTCCAATCACCATTCCGACTGCGGCGTTGCTGCACAATGATGGTGGCGGCACCCAGTCTGGTTCGTTGAATATCCAGTCCGTCGGCAGTGCGTCGGGTGGTACGGTGGCAAAGCCGGGAGAAATAGTATTCGATCCGACGAACCCCGCCCAGACGACGGTGGTCAACGAGAACTTCTCGTCCGGCTCGGGCGGATTTACCTATCAGGACAATCTCTATGGTGGAACGGGTAGCGATGCGGATGGCGGAAGAGTAAACGCCGGCCAAGGTGGAAACAACGGCGCATTGCACCTTGATCTGGGTGAAGGCAATACGTCTCGTACCAACATGAACGGCGGCTTCCAGCGTACGTTCGATCTTGCGACGGCAGGTATTGTCGCAGTCTCGTTCTCGTACCGCGTTCAGCTTAGCGGGCAGACTGACAACGGAGATGACGTCAAGGTCCTGGCGCGCATCGACGGGTCTAATCTGGATAGCGACGGCTTCGTGCACGAGCTCAAAGGGGTCAGTAACACCAACGTTGCGCAGGACTCCGGTTGGGTGACAGTCACATATAATGTCCAGCTTGGTGCCGGATCTCACACACTTGATCTTGGTGGTTTGATGACTGCCAAGGATGCCAATAACGAGTATGCCGATATCGACTTCGACAACGTGGCGGTGAAGGTAACGCCAAATGTGTTCGCCAATGGCTCTTTCGAGTACGTCGCCAGCGACGGCATGAGCCAGGACACCGGGGCCGTTACGGTTCAAGCCGTAAACAGCAGCACGATCACCGGCACCAATGCCGATGAAGTCCTCATCGGTGGCAGCGGAGACGACACGCTCAATGGCGGCGGTGGCAAGGACTACCTGATCGGTGGGGCCGGCAACGACATCCTCAACGGTGGCGCCGGCGACGACATCCTCGCAGGAGGACTTGGTAAAGACACGTTGACTGGAGGCGCAGATGCGGACACGTTCGTCATCGATCCGTCTGCATTGACCGAAGGGTCGTCGATGGCCGACATCATCACCGACTACAAACTCGGTGAAGGAGATGTGGTTGATCTTTCCGAACTGCTGGGCAGCAATGTCAATGCCGGCAATATCGGCGACTTCGTTCGCACGGTGGAAGGCGGCAATGGCGCCGCCGACCAGTTGCAGGTCAATCAGAGTGGTTCGGGCAACGACGCCGACTTCGTCACTGTCGCCCATCTCAACGCCGATGCCGGCGTGAAGATCCTCTATGATGACGATCTGGCGGCGGCTACCGTCAATCATACCCCTTGATAGGGGATACTGCCGGCCTGCCATCGGGTGGGCCGGTGTTGAATTCACGCACTGGTTGTTGTAGTTGTGGCCGTCGCAGGACGGGTAGATTTCGGGGAACGATTGACATGATCGCAGTGCGCAAAATCCTGGCGATGGCAAGCTTGCTCGCCGTCGTTGTTCCGGCCCAGGCAGCCGATCTCGGTGTCGGTTCCAATCAGTGCCAGTTGGCGACAAGTTCCACCTTGCTCAGCCAGACCAGCAACGCTGCTCTCAAGGAAGATGTTGTCAAGCTGATGAACGAAGCCGTCAGCGTCGCTGACGACAGCCAGTGGATCAATTCGCGTCGGCCCGCCTTCACCTGGGCATCCGAAGCCAAGGTGGCTTGCGGCAAGGCCTACGGTTATCTCAAGGCCGATTATCGCGATGAGGACACGCTCAACAAATGCGAGTGCTTTCACGCCCGCATGGTTCAGTACATGAACTGATCGCCCGCATGGGCCTCTTCCATATCCGGCGTGGCGTCTCCTGTCTTGCACTGAGTTTGGCGGTTTTTGCCGGCGGTTGTCAGTCGTCCGCCGGGCCGGAAGCTCTTGAAAGTGCTAAGGCAGAAACCGGTGTCAGCTCAAGCGCACCTGTTGTTGCCTCACAGTCGTTTGGTGCTGGCCCTGCGCGCATCGATTTGTTCCTGGATTCCAGCATCGGCGCTTCGGCCAATGACTATCGAGATGGAGCCGCGCTTGCGGTCAAGGAACTCGGTGCGGGACAATTGACGCTGACCTCACACGATCTGCGGGCGCAAGGCGCGGTCGCCGCCGACCAGATCAAGCAATCTGCCGACAGCGGAACGAGAATGCTTATCGGGCCTCCTTCGCTCGCCAAGGCGTTTGCGGAAGCTCCATCCAAGCCGCCGGCAATGCTTTTGGACGTCAATCCCGTGGCGTCTGCGGTTGCGATCCAGTCCGATGAAATCGGTGGGGCTATCGAAATTGCTTCATATGCAGCCGGTGCGGGTCGCACCAAGATCATGGTCGTTGCGACGCGTCCGCTCGACGTAGCAGAGGTGCAGCGCCTGCGCACTGGCATGAACAAAGGCGGCGTACAACTGCTGGATATCGTCACCGACCCGACATCGGCCGATGGTATGGCCAAGCTTGCAAAGCTTGGCGCCGCGCAAGCCGTGTTGCTCATCGGCCCCGATGCTCCGAAAGTTGCCGCCCCTGCGTTGCGTCAACGTGGCGGGCTTGATGCCAGCGTTCCCTTCCTCGGCACCTTTACATGGCCTGCTAGCGCATATGGAGAACCGGCGCTGGAGGGCTCGCTGCTTGCGTTGATCGACCAGAATGCGCTGAAGCGAATATCAGGGCGTTTCCAGTCGGCTTATGGGCGTCCGCTGTCCCTGGAGGCGGCTTACGGCTTCGATGCCGTCGCCGTGGCTGCCGGCATCGTGCGCACCAAGGGGGTTGACGGGTTGAAGCCGGCCGCCTTGCGGGCAAACTCTGGATTCATCGGGGCCACAGGGACATTCCGCTTCGGTTCCGACGGTCATGTCGAACGGCGATTGGCGATATACCGCTTGTCCGGCGGCAAGCTGGTCCTTCAGGACGCAGCCCCATCAGGCTTCTGAAACGAGGAGCTTGGGTTGCCGGCTATCTTCTCCGGCAACCGTAGATAAGCAATCCCTATTGAAGCCGGGTGTCATTTTCGCCTGAGGCATCTGGCGAGTTCAGGAACTGGTATTCGATCCAGTCATGCCCTGGCGTCCGCGTCATGGCGAGCGTTCCAACGGCAGTGCGAAGAAGATCATCGAAGCCGATACGGCTGGATACGATCACCGCCCCGGCCCGAATGGACATTGGGTAATGGGTGCCGGCCGGATAGAACTGCATCTTGGTCACATTGTCATGGATACGCTCGGCAACGCCGCGCGCATCGGTCTCGTTTGCGCCAGGCAGAAATACCCCGAACTGGTCACCGGATACGCGGCCGACAATATCGCCGTTTCGAACGGTGTTTCTGATTGTCGCCGCGACGCTGCTGAGCGCCTCGTTGCCCCAACTGAAGCCGAAACGGCTGTTGATGACTTTGAGGTCATCGAGCTTTATGAGCAAAATCGAGCCGAGAGGATTGCTGCCCGGCGCGGAGTTGCGATTGGAATAGGTATCGACAAGCGCCGAGAAGGTCGGTTCGTTGAGGCAGGACGTCAGGCCATCGTTCTGTGCAGATTTTTGCGCCTGCTTGCGCAATGCCGAAGTTCTGGACGCGAACAGCCCACAGGCGATTGCGAGCGGCAGTCCGACAAGAATCGAAACCGCCAGCGTGAGGCCAAGCTCCCTGCCTGCGGCGAGCGAGGGTGACACGGCATTTAAGATGCCATACGCAGCCAAGGCAGTTACAATGCCGGAAACGGTTCCACCTGCCGCCCAAGAAAGGGCTGGCTTGTAGCGGAACAAGAAGGTCTTCGCTGATCCCCAGTCCATCGTCCTGTCAAATCCCCGTTTTTCTATCTCCTGTTCAATAATGCACCGGTGTAAAATTGACGTTGCGTCGACATTTCACATTTGATCGATTTGACTAAAGTCTGGGTAACGGAAACCTATTTTGGAGCGGCCTCAATGCCATCAAGCCTGATTTCCCGTTCTGCCGCATCGCTCGCACTTCTTTGCTTCGGCTATCTGATCTTGCTGGTGTCGGTCGTCCAGCCGGCCGCAGCAGCCTCGGCGCAAACCGAAGTCCGCCAGTTCGATGCGAGTACGGGCAAATGGGTCAAGAAGCATGTGGACAACCGTCAGCTTGCTCGCAAGCTGAATGTCGCGCCAGTTCCACCGCAGATTGTTCCTTATGAAGGACGTGCGCGACCTGGAACGATAATCGTGGATACCGGCCAGCGGCGTCTTCTCTATGTCAACAGGGACGGCACCGCGACCAGCTACATTATCGGCGTCGGTCGGGAAGGATTTAGTTGGAAGGGGTCGGAAAAGATAAGTCGCAAGGCGGAGTGGCCAAGTTGGACTCCTCCCGAAGAAATGCGGCAGCGCGAAGCCGCCAATGGGAGAATATTGCCTGTATCCATGGAAGGTGGTCCGGATAATCCCCTTGGCGCTCGTGCACTCTACCTTGGAGGTACACTTTATAGAATACATGGAACTAACGAGCCGTGGACGCTGGGGAAAGCGGTGTCATCTGGCTGTATAAGAATGGCGAATGAGGATATTATTGAGCTCTACAATAAAGCTAATATTGGAAGCGTGGTTATAGTTCAGTAAAATCTTATGTATATGTGTGGCGGAATCGCAACAATAATCAGGATTTCTTTGTGACGAAGAGCCCTCGCGGTCGTGGGGGTTGATGATTCTTAATCCAATCGGCATACGGTACGAGGGATTGATATTGTGAAGCCGCTGTTAAATGCGGTTCTATGTGGGGTGGCGGGCAATGCGTATCTCAGTACTCCGGGTCATGTCTGCAGCGCTGCTCGCGGGGGTCGTTCTGGCTCCGGTGAGCACCAAGGCAATGTCGCTCAAGGAAGCGATGGCTGTAACGCTGGAATCTAATCCAGAAATCGGACAGGCCTCCGAAAATCGCGAGGCGATCGAGTTCGAGTTGCGTCAGGCGCGCGGTCTCTATCTCCCCAGCGTCGATCTGGAAGCCTCGGTAGGCGCCCGCGATCTGGACAATCCGTCACGCCGGCTTGGTGGGCTCGATGACGATCCGCTTTATCCATCTGAAGTCGGCCTTACCATCACCCAGAAGCTCTTCGACGGCGGTGGACGCCGGGCCGAACTTGAGCGTCAGGCCGCCCGTGTCGACAGCGCGGCATTCCGGGTTCTTGAGCGTTCAGAGACGCTCGGGCTGCAGGTCGTACGCGAGTATCTTGAGATTCTCCTGCAGGCACAGATTGTCGAGGAATCCCGCCGCAATATGGGTTTCCATCAGCAGGTGATTTCGGACATCGGTTCGCTGATTTCTGGTGGCACCTTGACCGAGGCCGACCGCCAGCAGGGGCAAGAGCGTTTGCTGGCCGCGAAGGCCCGCATGAAGGAAGCAGAAGAAGAACTGGAAGCAGCGAAGGCCCGCTTCCTGACACTCGTGGGCAAGCCCTTCTCGAACGCCTCCATGCCCGGCTCGATGGCTGCAGCCTTGCCGAAGTCGCTTGATGCGGCGATAGGACTGGCGCGCGTTAACAACCCCCGTATCAAGGTTGCCAATGCGGACATCGATGTCGCCGATGCGCAGGTCGATGCAGCCCGCTCCAAGATGCTTCCCGAGATATTCCTCGAGGGCCGGGCTCGTACGGGAAATGACATCGATGGCAGCGAGGGCCGTACGTCTGACATGCAGGCGCGTGTCGTCGCCAAGTGGAACCTCTATCGCGGCGGTATCGACATCGCCAACGAGCAGGAGCAAATCCGCCGGGCCAGCGAACAGCGCCTGGTGCTTCACCAGAACTACCGTGAAGTCGAGGAAGCGGTCCGGATTTCGTGGGACCGTCGCCTGCGCCAGATAGACTTGGCTGGCACGTTCCGTGAACAGGCTGCGTCGAACGGACAACTGGTCAGCTCTTACCGCGACCAGCTTGCCGTTGGCAGACGTTCCCTGCTTGATGTTCTCGGTGCACAGAACTCGCGCTACACGGTCAACATCCTGGCAAAGACTGCGGAGTTCGCAGCTCGCTTTGCCGAGTACCGCCTCTTGGCAGCGACAGGAACGCTGTTGAGCACGATGAACCTGCAGGCGGCCAAACAGTCCGACGCATACGCGCGGAAGGAATTTAACGTTCCGGAAACCGCTCCGACGGAAACCTATCGTCGCCTGCCGTCTCAGCAGGTCAACGACTTGCCGCTCGATTTGCTGGCCCCCATTAAGTAACCAGCGGGAAAGTCTTTGCGGCATAGGCTGCGATGGACAGAGCGGTTAGAACGCAGGCAGCCCTTTATCCGATGGAACGCAGGCTGCTTGCTTTCCTTCGCGTCATGCGTCGTCTCGTATAGCGAGAGGCTTTTATGAATTCGGCGCCCGAATTGTCCGTTGTACGGGCCGAAGCTACCGAGATCGATGTCCCGGCACGGGGGCAATCCTTCAGGGCTGCCTTTCAACGGGTCGCCATATTTCTCGGTAGGCCGGGTTCCGATGTTGTGCTTTTCTCCGGCATTCCGTTCGATGAGGCATCGCCCGGCCTGGAAGACGTGCAGCGGCTGAGCGATCGCATCGGCCTCGAAGTGAGAGACTTTGGTTGGCGTGAACTGACCTCTGGCAACCTTGATTTGCCGGCAATTCTTCTACTGAACGATGGGTCGGCCCTGTCCCTGCTTGAAAACATGGCGGGAGCTGACTTCGATTCCTCACTGCTGGCGTTGGCCAATTCCCAGGTTCAGGGAGGCCCGCTGCGCAAGGAGGAAGTGAGGGCGGTTCTGTCCTTCAGCATTGTCAGTGCGGACACGATACAATCCGCAGTCGAAGGCATGGACGGCAACATCGTTCGGCGGCATTGGCTGGCGAGCGCGTTGCTGCCGTTCTGGCGATCCTATGCTCAGGTCGCGTTGGCGGCGCTGTTTATCAATCTGTTGGCGCTGGCCTCGCCGCTCTTCACCATGAATGTGTACGATCGCATCCTGCCCAATGACGCCAAGTCGACGCTTTGGGTGCTTGCCATCGGTGTCGCCGGCGCGATCCTGTTCGATCTGCTTTTGAAAACCGCGCGCTCGGCCCTTATCGACTATGCGGGCAGACGTGCCGATATCAAGCTGTCGTACCTTTTGTTCGAAAAGGTTCTCAATGCGACGATGGCATCGAGGCCGATGCAGACGGGCGACTATGCCAGCCGCATCACCCAATATGAGTTCGTACGCGAGTTCTTCACGTCGAACACGATCAGCGTCTTGATCGACACGGTCTTCGTGTTTGTGTTTCTCATCGTGATCTATCTCGTGGCCGGCTGGATCGTCATCGTTCCGGCATTGGCCTTCGTTATCGCGCTGGCCATCGGATTGGTTTCCCAGCACAGGATCGGGCGCAGGGTAGCAGCCGCCTCCAACGAATCTTCGATGAAGCAATCGCTTCTCGTCGAGACCATCTCGACGATCGAGACAGTGAAATCGCTGAGCGCGGAGCGAATGCTCCTGCGCAGATGGCATGAACTGTCGAAGAAGGCCTCGCTGACATCCGAAGAGATCAAGCAATTGTCGGCATCGGCTGCCAACTGGACACAGTTCGTCCAGCAACTGGTGTCGATCGTCATCATCATCGCGGGCGCCTACCAGTTCTCGCAAGGCCAGATGTCGTCGGGCGCCATCATTGCCGCCGTCATGCTTTCGGGCCGCACTGTCGCGCCAATGGGCCAGATTGCCATGACGCTTTCGCGAATGCGGCAGGCGATGCTGTCCCTGCGCATCCTGAACTCCGTGATGGAACAGCCGGAAGATCGGCCGACTGGAACAGGGTTCGTCAATCGTGAAATCCACACCGGAAGCTTTGCCTTCCAGAACGTTGAATTTGCTTACCCGAATTCCGACCAGAAAGTGCTGAACGGCCTCACCTTCGCGGTCCAGCCCGGGCAGCGTGTCGGCATTATCGGTCGGATAGGGTCAGGCAAAACCACCCTTGGCCGTCTTCTCGCGGGTCTTTATCCACCGACGGGCGGCAGCCTGATGATAGATGGCATCGATGTGCGCCAGTACCATCCGGCCATCGTCCGCTCGGCTGTTTCGGTGGCCTCGCAGTCGGCCGACCTGTTTTCGGGTTCGGTCAAGGAAAACCTGCTGATGGGTCGCGCCGATGCGACCGACGCGGAAATCATCGAGGTGGCGCGAAAAACGGGTGTCGACGAGTTCGTCTCCCGCCACCCCCGCGGCTACGACATGCAGGTCGGCGAACGCGGCAGCAATCTGTCCGGGGGGCAGAGGCAGGCCATGGCGATTGCCCGGCTATTGCTGGCAAGGCCCAAGATCATATTCCTGGACGAGCCTTCGGGTGCGATGGACCTCGCTTCAGAACGCAGGCTGATAAACCAGCTTGCGACAGCGATAAGCCCGGAAACCACGCTTGTTATCTCGACGCATCGTTACAGCATGCTGGAATTGATCGACCGGCTTATCGTCCTGGAAAATGGCCGGGTGATCGCGGACGGCCCCAAGAAGGCGGTCATCGAGCAACTCCAGAAGAACGTGGCGCGTCCGACATGATCCGGTTCTGCGACCAGTCTGCATCTTATCAATCGGAGGGGGTGCGGCCATGACCGACAACCCTCCGTTCTGGGCGCGCGCCAGCCTTATCGTCGTTATCCTGCTTGTCATCTCGTTCGTGGCCTGGGCGGCGGTCACCCAGGTCGAAGAAATCGCCCGTGGCGAGGGTAAGGTGATACCGGTTTCGCGCACCCAGATCATCCAGGCGAGCGAGGCCAGCGTCGTACAGGAGATCGCTGTAAAGGTCGGCCAGATCGTCAAGAAGGACGATCTCATCGTGCGGCTGGATGATACCGCGACGACCTCGACATTGGGCGAATTGGAGGCACGTGCGCGCGCACTTCGTGTTCAGATCGCACGCCTCGGTTTGGAGCAGACCGGCGACATGGTCTCTCCGATGGTTTGCCCGGAGGAAGTCAGAAAAACCAGTCCGGAAGTTTGCGAAAACGAAGCGCAATTGTTGAAGGCGAGGCGCGATTCTTTCCAGAACAAGTTCTCGGTTTTGCAGGAGCGTCACCTGCAGCGGCGCAAGGAACTGGATGAAGCATTGGTTGGCATCCAGCGTCTGGAGGCCAACATCGAGGTCTCGCAGAAGGAGGCCTCGTTGCTGGAACCGCTTGTTGTTCGCAAGCTTGCACCGCAGACTGACCTCTTGCGCATCCAGAAGGAGTTGACGGATTCCAGCGGTCAGCTGAAGTTGCTGCAGGAATCGCTCGACCGAATCCGCGGCGCGATCAAGGAAGCTTCCCTTCAAGTCGATGAACTGACGCTGATTTTCCAACAGGAAGCGCTTGCCGAAAAGACCAAGGTTCTCGCAGACCTGTCGGTGGTAATGGAAACCATCCGCGGCGCGTCGGACCGGGTCCAGCGAACGGACCTGCGGTCGCCGGTCGATGGCGTTGTAAACCGGTTGGAGATCACGACCATCGGCGCCTATGTGCAGCCGGGAACCGTGGTTGCGGAAGTCGTTCCCACATCCGATGTCTTGTTGGTGGAGGCTCGCATATCACCAAAGGACGTCGCCTTTATCCGCGTTGGACAGCCGGCGCTCGTCAAGGTCACCGCCTTCGATTTCTCCATTTATGGAGGGCTTGCGGGTGAGGTGTCGAATGTTTCCGCCGATTCGATGTTTGACGAGAAGTCAGGAGAAACCTTCTATCTTGTGCAGGTTAAGACCGACAAATCGGAGATCATTCACGATGGTAGATCGCACGCGATCATTCCCGGCATGATAGCCTCCGTCGATATCATGACGGGCAAGAAAACGGTCCTTCAATATCTGCTGAAACCGATCAACAAGGCCAGAACTGAAGCCATGCGGGAGCGATAGTGTGGCTTCTGCATCTGGCGAACAGAAACCCAGTTCACTTGCCAGCGATGCTGAACCTGTCTTCCGGGTCGTGGAAGACCAAGATACACGCCGTGGCATTCGCCTCGAGAGAGCTTACTGGCAAGCCCTCAGGGACATCGCGATTACGACAAGGCAGAAAGCAGGCAGCCTTGTTAGCGCGATACTACATCAAGCGCCAGATGTGGCGAACGCGACCTCTCTCGTTCGGGTCTATTGTCTGCAATGGGCGCTGAAGGAACTGGATACAGCCCGTCAGATTTCCAATCCGTCTCTTGTCGTCAATCTTGTTCGGGCTTCGCCAAGCCCCGCTTTCGCGCTGGGTCTCGACAAGCGCATCATCGCCTACAATCAGTCGTTCCTGGCATTTGTCCAAGCCCGCTTTTCATATGCCGCACCCGGCCCCATCGGTAGGGATTTTCGACTTGCGCTGGATGTTCATCTGGCGGATCTGGCGGCAAGCCTGAAGGCCAATGGCAACACGCCGACCACTGTCGGTTTCGTCGTCGGTCTTGGCGATCGGAGATTGCGCGGCAATCTAAATTCGGTTCTAGCGCCGGTCACGGGGCAAGACATCATTCTATGCTACGTGCTGCCTTAGGGTCGCCGTCAGCCAGCTTGCCGCCATTTCAGGACGGGTCGCGAACGCCTTCGCCCGGCTGCACGGCTTCCAGCGATTTCGGTCGCTTTTGCATCGCGAACTCCGAGCCCTTCTTGTAGCCGTGAACCCAAGCCTTCTGCATGCTGAGCGAGTAGAGCGCCTGGTATTGCGGCAACTGCGTGTCGGTCAGCACGGCATCGCGCAGATTGTCGAGTACGTAAGTATTGCTGGACGTCGATACAGCGAGCACGGCGTGGTAGAAGTTCCTGTTTGAATCCCGGAGGACCACCAGTGCCATGCTGTCGGCCGGCAGACCGGCCTCTCTGAGGGCAGCCATCTTCAAAATTGCGAAATCCTCGCAATCGCCTTTGCCGGACGCAAGAACCTCCTTCGGTGTTGCCCAGTAATCGAGCACACCATAGACGTCCTTGTCGCTTCGATAGTCGATCAGGCGATTGATCGCGGTATTGATGGCCGTAATCTTGCGTACCAATGACAGGTCCTGGACGGAATCCGTCGTGTCCTTCAGCAAGCTCAACCTAATGCGGCATTCGGCAACACCGTCACAATCTTCCGCAGCGAGTTTGCCTGAATTTGCTTCTATCTCTGCCCAGCGGACCGCCATGTTGGGTTTGAAGGGAAATGCGACCGAGGCGAATATTCCGGTTACCACCGAACCCGTGCTCATATAGTCGAGTTGGGCACGGATTGGCGTGAGGCCGTCACCGATGCTGGCGATGTTTCCAGTCAACAAACACGTGGCGGCTGCTACAGTGAGGGAAGTCCCAATCCACCTTCGCGCAATACGCATCCCGTTGTGAAACATCTGCCCGTCCTCGGCTTGCCGAGGTAGAGACTATGTCAGGGAGTTGTATATCGACCTAAGGGAGATGGTATAATTTCAGCAATATTGCCGTAAGACGTTTATTCAATAGAAGTTAAAATTGGACATTAAGTATTTGAAGTTAGTGTATATAAAAATGTCAATTTAATTTGCAATTTATTCAAGTTGAGCCACGGGTGCGCAGAGCGACACCCGCAGCCACGATTGGCGCACTGACGTCCTTGTCATCCAGCCATGAGGCCCGATACGCCGCGGCGCCAATAGGCTGCCGCAAGGGTCTGGTCCCTACCGAGCCCCAATTCGCTGCGCCACCGGTCTCGAACACGCTTGGCTGCGATCGCTTCTGCCGCGAACCAGCCAAACGAAATGGGGCCTTGTGGCCATTGAACCGAGAGAACGGCATTGGCGAGACGTTCATCGGCCCCTGCGGCCACACCGTTCCGATAAATCCAGTTGAGTTCGATCCGAGTACGGTTCGCGATATCCTGCCTTTCCTGTTCGTCGGCGACTTCGACAAAGGCTACGCCGGCCGTCGTTGACGGCAGCGTTTCCAGCATTCGAGCCAAGGCGGGGAGGCCCGTTTCGTCAGCGCCCATGACGTACCAGTCTGCTTGGCGCAGCGGTCGGCCCACAGGTCCCATGATGCCAACCTTGCTGCCAGGCGCTGCTTCCAGAGCCCACTTCGAGCCGACGCTGTCTCCCTCGTGCGTAACGAAGTCTACATCCATCCAGCCTTCTTCGACGCTGAAGGCCCGAATTGTGTAGGCTCGTGGAGTCGGACGGCGATCATCGGTCGGCCAGACCGCCAGCCCGTTGCGGCCGAGTGTCGGCCATTGCGGATCAGGCACCTTGTCGGTTGGAAAAAGCATGCGGATGTGCATGTTTCCGTATTTGCCGAAACGTTCCAATCGTTCGCCCGCCAGCCGAACCCGGCGCATATGCGGCGTGAGCAGGCTCGAACTGATAACCGTCATTTCGCGAAACTGTGCCAGTTGCGTTTCGTCGGCCAGATCACCGGACCAGACGATCTGCGGCTGTTCTTCCTTGGCGTAGACCTGCACCGCCGTTGCCAGGAGGTCCTTGATCCGAGCCAGGCCGTCCGCATCGCCGGAGTTCGCCCTCATCACAAGGCTTCCCGGCGCCATGTCGAAGGATGCCGCACCGAAATCAAAGCGAAAATCGATACGGTCGTCCCTCTGCGAGACATCTGCGTTGAAACTATGCAGGCGATCGGTAATCCGGTCGAGATAGTTGGGTAGATGCTGCAGTTGCAGATGCGCCTCGCAAGCAAGCTCGGTCATGTAAAGTCTCCAGAAGTTCAGCCGCCGATGCGGCCCGTCAATGCAATCTTGAATGTTCTACCCTTGCCTTGCTCGCTCAACGGATTGGTTCCCCAACCGGTTTGCGGATCGGTGTAGGCCTTGTCGAAAATGTTATCGACACCGAAGTCGAGCTTGAGGTTGTCGTTCACATCCCAGTTCGCAAACACGTTCACAAGATCCGTACGCGGATAGAACTTGGGTCCGGTGGATAGGACACGAGTTACCTCGCCAAGGCTCTGGTACTGGACGCCGTACACGAGGCGGTCTTCAAGCGCGCGGAAGCCGAGCGTGAGAGATACATTGTCGAGCGGCGTGTTGCTGAGGGTTGCTCCGGCAGTGGGGCCGTCATGCATCTTTGCGTCGGTGAACGATGCGGCAAGGTTCACGAAGCCGATGCCGTAGTCGTAGACACCTTCCAGTTCGATACCCTTCAGCAGTGCCGTTCCGATATTGCGAGAGGTTGTTACCCCGCCGGCGGCGACCGTATCGATATAGTCGTCAACCTTCGTGTGGAACACGTTGACCTTGGCGCGAACCAAGTCGTCGCCCGTGAACACGCCGTCATGCTTCAGATTTATGCCGGCTTCCCAGGTCTTCGCTACTTCGGGCTTGAGTGTCAGGTTTGGCTCGTAGCCTGCGCCATGAGCACCGTTCTGGCGAAACACGTCCTGCATATGCGGGGTGCGGTAGCCTTCGGCATAGGTCCCGTAGAACTGGATTCCCTCAAGTGGCGTAACGCCAACCGTAAGGCGCGGTGACCAACGCTCGCCCTCAAGAGAAACCGGATGTGATGGATTTCCGGGGGCGGGCTTCGACATGCCGTCAAGCTGGTAGCCGTCATAGCGAAGGGCGCCGATCAGATCGAGCCAGGTGTCATACTTGCCCTCCCATTGCAGGAAGGTGCCGTAGGCGCGCTGATCGCCCTTGCCGAAATTGGCGTCAACGGAATGGCCATTCATAAGCGAGTAGTCGCCGCCATAGGTCAGCGTATGGCTCATACCCCAGCCTTCAAAGCGTGAGGCGTTGCGCACGTTCATTCCGCTGGTGGTGACGTCGTAGTAGCGCATCGAACCGACCGCACTTCCCACGATCTGGCGTTGCTCGGCCCGCGTGGCGGCGTGATAGGCCGTTGCGGAGAAGTCCCAGAGGTCGTTGTCGTCCGGCTTGTAAGTGTAGTTGGCGGTATAGTTGCGAACGGTAGTATCGGCGTCGTAGCGGGTCACGTTGATGTTGTTGGAACCTGAAGCGGCCGAGACGATGTCGTCGTAGTTCTGCGCTACGGCGCTAAGCTTCACCTCATGACCTTCGGCTGGGCGGAACGTCATCTTGCTGTAGCCGCTTACCGCCTCTTCGCCGGTAAAGCGCACGGGCGTTCCGTTGCCATCCTTGTATTCGCTGCTGTCGCGCCAGACGATGTTGCCGATGATGTCGATGTTTTCGTTGAACTGATAGGCTCCGGTCGTGCTTGAAAGATAGCCCTTGCCGTTGCTTTCATAACGGCCCTTCTCGCTCAGCGCCCAAGTCTCTCCATCGCGGAGGAAATCGCTGGCGCTCTTGGTTTCGAAGGCAACGACACCGCCTATCGCGCCGGTTCCGTAGGCGTTTGAGACCGGGCCTCGGATGACCGTCACCTGCTTCAGAAGTTCAGGCTCGATATAGAATGACCCCGAGCCGTGGCCGACACGCCAGTAATCTTGGCGCGCCCCGTCGAGAGTAACCGCAACGCGGCCGTACTGCTGAAGGCCGCGGATATTGATCGCGGTTGCCGGATCGTCTCCGTTCAGCGAAGCCGATACGCCTGGAATGTTGCGAAACAGGTCGGCGGCAGTGACAGGCTGCAAGCGTTCGATCTCAGTCGTATCGGCGACGCTGGTTCCGGATAGTGCGTCGATGACTGCCTGCAGCCCCATAGTGGCGGAGATGGTGATCAGGTCGAGAAGGGTGGGTGTCTGCCGGTTGCCTGATGGCTGGACACGATCCTGCTTCTGCGTTGGCTGAACTTGCGTGCTTTGCGCTTGTTGAGCATGCGCGGGAAGACTTCCCGCAGATAGAGCCACGGCCAGAGCCGTACTGGTCATCAGACCCCTAGATGAAAAAGACATAAGCCGCCCCCGAATGCGCTTGAAAAGTCGTTCGCTGGCAGGGCTTTGGACCGGGCTGGCATATGCAGAAATCGCGATCGGACGACCGCGAATACCGGCTGATAGTAAAACTTGATGACAAGAGTCAACTTTAATTATATTGACGGCACGAAAAAATCTTTACGTGAGGTGATCGACAGATATGTGCGCGCGATTTGCAGTTGGAGGGATAGGCACCCCTAAATCCCATGCTGGCGGGTTCGGTCGAAAGGTCGCGGCGATCATGCTCGGCATCTCGGCGCTCATGTTGACCCCATATTCTGGCTATGCCGCCGAAGTCTTCGATGCACGCGGCAGGGTTGTCGAGACGGGCGCGGCGGTGAAGATCGTGACGCTCGGCTCCGATGTGACTGAAATCGTGTATGAGCTTGGCGCAGGAGAAAGGGTCATCGGCGTCGACCGAGCCAGCAAGTATCCGCCATCCGTCAACGCCAAGCCGAATGTCGGTTCGCGCCGGCAATTGTCCGTCGAGGGCCTGGTGGCGTTGCAGCCGGACCTGATCATCGCCGCGAACGATATCGGCCCCCCTGAGGCGATCGATGTGCTGGCTTCCTTGCAAACACCGGTGGTTTTCGTTCCGCAGGAGAACTCTCCGGACGGCATCCGTGCCAAGATCGAACTGATCGCATCGGCGCTCGATATCGAAGAGGAGGGGCAGGTTCTGTCCCGGCGTGTCGTCGAGGATTTCGCGTCGGCTGCCAGCCTTGCGTCCGAGGTGGCGACGGCGGATCGCAAGAAGGTCATATTCTTTCACGGTCTCATAAAACTGTCGGCAGCGGGTGCCGGAACCGCGGCGGATGCGATCATTCGATGCGCTGGCGGGTTGAACCCGATGCAAGTCGTCCAGGGCTACAAGGCGGCTTCGGAGGAAAAGCTCATTGAACTGGCCCCGGACGTCATCCTCATGATGGGCGACGGCAAGGGAGGGCCGACCCCCGACCAGGTATTCGCCAATCCCGCGCTTGCCGCGACGCCTGCGGGTCGTAGCCGGAACCTGATCGTGTTGGACGGAACCTACATGATCGGGTTTGGGCCGCGCACCGCCGCGACAATTCGCGAACTTGCCGAGGCGCTGTATCAGGTCTCCGATGCGCAGAAGACTGCGGACGATTAGTGGCACCACACGTGGTAGCGGATTGAGTATGACAGACCGAAAGTTTGCGCTACCGCGTGGATTTACACGTATGCCATCCAGACTCGGTTGACGCATGTCTTACCTTAAGTCATGATGTGCTTATATTGAACGAGCAAAGGCGCTCTACGGCGGACCAACCGCGTGGAGCGCTTTTTTGTTGGCTCCGGCGTATGAACGGAGTTGGCGTTGGCAAGCAGGAACACAGACAGGCCGATCAGGGTTGGAGTGCTGTTTTCGCAGTCGGGGCCGACCTCGACCACCGAACAGAGCATGCTCGACGCCACCTTGTTTGCGATCGGCGAGGTGAACGAGGCCGGCGGCATCAACGGGCGCGAG
>Ga0066256_1000350_pt1 | contig 153956 bp, 142 predicted proteins | sample ThiBio_1000_biof_FD_87107 | JGI IMG/M metagenome (GOLD analysis project Ga0066256, IMG submission 87107) | Wastewater bioreactor microbial communities from Cape Town, South Africa - Thiocy_expt_1000_biof (version 2) | ecosystem: Engineered > Bioreactor > Thiocyanate-remediating >...
GTACGTTCCCACGCGTTACTCACCCGTCTGCCACTGACGTATTGCTACGCCCGTTCGACTTGCATGTGTTAAGCCTGCCGCCAGCGTTCGCTCTGAGCCAGGATCAAACTCTCAAGTTGGACTTGAACTTTGAACCGGCTGATCACAACGTTTGACGAGGTCCCACCATTGTTGACCGAAGCCAACCTGCTGTCTGCGATTCACATCGCTGACAACGATGGTGTAACCTTTGAAACGTGTACCGCCGAAGTCTTTCGTCCGGTCCCGACCTGAAAGCCGAAGCTCTCAAATTCGAGACCCGCAAGGACTCCGCCGTCCACGTTTCTCTTTCTTCATCTTTACTTGTCAAACAGCCCGGAGCCGAAGGCTCCAGCCACTCGTGGCCGAGCGGCGAAACTAACAGTCTCTACCTTTAGAGAGACTTTTGCAACTCCATCCGACGCCGAATGACAACCGACAACTATCGGCTGTTTTTTCACTCATCGGAGAGAGGAGCTTTTAGAGACACAGTAGCTTGCCTGGGCAGTTGCCCCGGCGCCGCCGCGCTCAGTGGCCGCCTTATAGGCCCCCCTAACTGGGCTTGTCAACGCCCTTGTCGAGAAATCGTCATCTTGCCGAAAGAAATCGACAACCGCTGGGAAACGCTGATTTATCAGGGGTTCGCGCCGTACTTGAGCCACATTCCTGCGACGTTCTGCACAGCGCAGAACAATTCCGCGTCGCGGCCGAGGCGGTTTCGAACCCGGGGTTTTTCGGCTAGCATATTCGTTCCCCGCGGGGGCGGCGGATCTCAGACCTGAAAAGCCATCATGGCGCCCATCTCACGGCGCTTATCCGGCTTAGGCAACGACGTTGGGGACGGCGGTTTTGAACCATAGGACGCCACGCGGGGGATACGACAGCCGCACCGGGATCATCGATCTCGGCCACGAACCCCCGCTCTCCGTCGACGGAACCGAAGCCGCGGTCATCGACCGCCGTCGCGTCTCGGTGCAATGGTTCAGCGGCACGATCCTGACGGGTCTTTGCGGCGCAGCTCTCATCGGCGGCGCCGTTTTTGCGTCCCTCGACGGCGAAATGACCTTTGCCCGCGTCCCCGAGCGTGTGGAAAGCGCGCTGCGCGGCGCCTTCAGCGGCGCCGATAAAGCCGCCGTGGCCCATAAGAGCGACCGTCTGCCGCCACCCAGCGAGAATGCCGGAAGCCGACAGATGATTCGGGTCTCCACCGTCACCCGGGTCGGCAACCGCGACGTGGTCCGCGTCCGCCCCTTCATCCGAATCGCCGGCAACCTGGCGATGACCACCAGCGAATTGTCCGCGAAAGTCCCCCCCTTCAACCCGCAGCGCCTTCTGACCGATGTCGGCGCGCCCGCGGCCGCCGATGGCGATGCCCAGAATCCCAATGCGGGCGAACCCGACGCCGAGGTCTCCTTCGTCACCCGCGACCTCAACGCCGTGCTGCCACGCGCCAGGATCGCCGCCAGCGTTGCCATCGAGGAAGTGCTGATGCGGGTGCGCGACGCCACCAACTGGCGCGGCGCGACCGGGGTCAAGTATGCCTCCAGCTCCGGAACCGACATCAAGATGGCCTATGCCGGCGAAGGCGGCATCGATCCCTATGCCGGTTTCGCGGCGCGCCTCATTCCGGAAAACGTCACGCTGCTGGCCAAGACCAAGGATCAGGTCACCGGCGGCAACCCGACCGGCGAGCGCGTCCATGTCGTCAAGAAGGGCGACACCATCCAGTCCGTTCTGCGCGAGCAAGGCGCCTCCCCTGAGGAAATCCGCGCCATCGCCGCCAATCTCAATGCGCGCGGACGCAACAGCGGGCTGCGCGAAGGCCAGAAGATCCGGATCCTGATGGCGCCGATCGGCCCCGGCCTGCCGCTGCAGCCGGTGCGCGTGATCGTCGCCAACGAAGCCACCATCGAGGCCGTCGCGGCGCTGTCCGATCTCGGCCGCTATGTCGCCGTCGATGCGCAGAGCTTCAACAACGTCACCGAAACCGCGTCGAAAGACGACGATGACGACGAGGAGGATGACGGCACCGGCGTGCGGCTCTATCAGAGCATCTACGAGACCGCGCTGCGCGATAAGGTGCCGCAAAGCGTCATCGAGGACCTGATCCGCGTCTACTCCTACGACGTGGATTTTCAGCGCAGGGTGCAGCCCGGCGATTCCTTCGAGGTGTTCTTCGCCGGCTCCGACGACGAGAACGCCTCCGCCGCCGCCGCCAACGAAAAGAACGAGGTGCTGTTCGCGGCCCTCACCGTCGGCGGCGAGACCAAGAAATACTACCGTTTCCAGACCCCGGACGATGCCGTGGTCGACTACTACGACGAGACCGGCAAGAGCGCGAAGAAGTTCCTGGTGCGCAAGCCGGTCAACACCGCGATCATGCGCTCGGGCTTCGGCGGGCGCCGCCATCCGATCCTCGGCTACACCAAGATGCACACCGGCGTGGACTGGGCCACCGCCTACGGCACGCCGATCTTCGCCTCCGGCAACGGCGTGATCGAGAAGGCGCAGTGGGAAGGCGGCTACGGCAAATACATCCGCATCAAGCATCCCAACGGCTACGAGACCGCCTACGGCCATATGAGCGCCTATGCCAAGGGCATGGAGCCGGGCAAGCGGGTGCGTCAGGGGCAGGTGATCGGCTATGTCGGCGCGACCGGCATGTTGACCGGCGCGCAAGTCCATTACGAAATTCTGGGCCACGGCCGCGTCGTCGCGCCGATACGCGTACAGCTCCCCCGCGGCCGCGCCCTCGCGGGCCCGCTGCTCGCGGGTTTCGAGACCGAGCGCGACCGCCTCGACCGCATGATGGCGTCCCGCAACGCACCGAAGATGGCGCAGGATGCGCCGCCCCCGCCGCCGGTCGCCTCGCTGCCGCCGATCTCCAGCAAAATCTCCAATACCCAGGCCAGCATCCGCTAGCGCTGCTGCGGGATTTAGGACGGGCCGCGGCCCGATTGTCCTGACGCGGGCTTCCTGTGCGCGGCATTCACGCGCAGTGGCGCATCAGGCCTGCCGGTCTCACTGTTTCCGGGCATCGACATCGATGCGCTTGCCCGCGGTGACGGTGAATTCCTTCTCGTGAGATTCGCCGCCCTCGCCCGAGATCACCGCCACGTAGGCGCCGGCGCCGAGCGCGAGATTGAGATTCTCGTCGAAATAGGTGCCGAACGACACCCGCTCGTTGTTGATGTCGCGTTCGGTGCCCAAGATCTCGACCGATTTTCCCGGCCCGAGCTTCATGCCGAGCACGCCGGCATCGAGATTGATCTCCAGCCGGGTCGGCGCGCCGGTCTTGACCTCGACCCGCACAGTTTTCCGCGCCACCCCGACCGAGGCGATGACATCGTAGCTGCCGGCCGGCAGATCGAATTTCGACAGCGGATCGTAGATGGTCGCCACCCATTCGCCATCCTTGCCCTCTTCGACGGACGGCTTGCGCACCTCGACGGCGAAACCCTTTTCCGCCTGCGGGCCACCCGGCGCATAGACCGCGCTGACCAGAAGCCTGCCGGCATCGAGCGTCATCGGCACGTTGATCGAATCGCCCGCCGCCAGCACGAATGCCTTCTCGCTGGCGGCATTGCCGCGGGTCAGCCGCAGCGTGTAACTGCCCGACGGCAGCACGAACCGCGGCACCGGCTTGTATTCGGTGGTGACGACCTCGCCCTTGGCGTTGATCACCTCCCAGGTCGGCTCCTGCATCTTCTCGCCCGAGCCCTGCACCGTGCCCTCGCTGGTGACATAGCCGGCGTCGAGCACGATATCGAGCGCGAGCGGCTTGCCCTTCTCCACCGTGACCGCATGTTGGCGCGTCACCAGGCCATACTGAACCTCCAGCACATACGATCCCGGCGCGATCACGTCGGCGAACGGCGCGCCGTGGAAGGTCGTGACATGCTCACCCTTCTCGCCGCCGCGCGGGGTGAAGAAGCTCCACACCACGTCGTTGTTGCTGTCGGTGACCGGATCGAGACTGGGCCCGAGACGCACCACGCCGCGGATGTTCTTGCCCTGATAGGCGTCCGCCACCGGCTTTGCGGGCGCCTCGCTCTTCACCTTGCCGCCCTGCGCGGCTTCCACGGCGCGGCCGAGCGCCTTTTCGAGGCCGTCCGCATTACCGGCGTCGAGATAGACCCCGCCGGTGGCCCGCGCGATGCACTGGAGCTGAGTCTTGGCGGCCGGATCGGCGACGTCGAAGCCGATGACATGGGCGGTGAAGCCGACGCCCGCGTTCTTGAGCTCGGCGGCAACGGCGCACGGATCGGGATGGCAGGTCTCGATGCCGTCCGAGACCAGCACCACGGTGGCCTTGTTTTCGGTCGCGCGCAGGGCCTGCGCCGCCGCGCGCAAGGCCTCGGCCATCGGCGTCTTGCCCTTGGGATTGAGGCCGTTCACCGCCTCGCGAATTCGCGCGGGGTCGAACTTCGACACCGGCACCAGCAGCTCGATATCCTTGCAATCGCCCTTGGTGCGATGACCGTAGGTCATCAGGCCGAGACGGTCGCCGGGCCGCCATTTGGCGAGAATGGAATCGACCGCGCGCCGCGCCGCCGAGATCTTCGACTGGCCGTCGACCTGCCCCCACATCGAGCCGGACGCATCGAGAATAAGGATGGCATCGCCCTGCGCCGCCGCGGGTGCAACCGGCATCGACACCGACACGAGCAGGCAACCGGCCAGCACGGCCGGACGGACGAATGACGGCAAGACAGCCTCCCAACCCCAACTGGCTTGCGTCATCTGTTGCCAATTCGGCGGCATCTTGGAAGCGAAAATTTCGTCTGCAGCCAAAGGCCGCGCCTCGCCAAGGCAAAACGCGGCCGGCATGAGCCGGCCGCGTCGGGAATTTTGACCGCTCGGGGACCGGTCAGTTCAGCTTGCGCTTCGGCGGCACCTCGAGTTCGGCATCCTCCTCGACGGAACGCGCCGTCTTGCCGTTGAAGGTCAGACCGCCCTTGCCGGCCGAGATCTTGACGATGGCGCCGTCCAGCACCTCGCCGGCGAGGATCATCTCGGCCAGCGGATCCTGCACGTTACGCTGGATCACCCGCTTCAGCGGCCGCGCGCCATAGGCCGGGTCCCAACCCTTGTCGGCGAGCCAGTCGCGCGCGCGATCGTCCAGCACGAGGTCGATCTTGCGATCGTCCAGCAGCTTGCGCAAGCGAGCGAACTGGATGTCGACGATCCGGCCCATCTCGTTCTTCTGCAAACGGTGGAACAGGATGATCTCGTCGATGCGGTTGAGGAATTCGGGACGGAAGTGCGAACGCACCATCGCCATCACCTGCTCGCGCACCGCGCCGGTGTCCTCGCCTTCCGGCTGGTTGACGAGGAATTCGGCGCCGATATTCGAGGTCATGATGATCAGCGTATTGCGGAAGTCCACGGTGCGGCCCTGACCGTCGGTCAGGCGGCCGTCATCGAGCACCTGCAACAGCACGTTGAACACGTCCGGATGCGCCTTCTCGATCTCGTCGAACAGCACGACCTGATAGGGCCTGCGCCGCACCGCCTCGGTCAGCGCGCCGCCTTCGTCATAGCCGACATAGCCCGGAGGCGCGCCGATCAGCCGCGCCACCGAATGCTTCTCCATGTATTCGGACATATCCATGCGGACCAGCGCGGTCTCGTCGTCGAACAGATACTCCGCCAATGCTTTGGTCAGCTCGGTCTTGCCGACGCCGGTCGGGCCTAAGAACATGAACGAGCCGATCGGCCGGTTCGGATCCTGCAATCCAGCGCGCGCACGGCGCACCGCGGTCGAGACCGCACGCACCGCCTGCGCCTGACCGACGACACGCTGACTGAGCATGTCCTCCATGCGCAGCAGCTTGTCCTTCTCGCCTTCCAGCATCTTGTCGACCGGCACGCCGGTCCAGCGCGACACCACCTGGGCGATGTTGTCGGCGGTGACCGCCTCGTCGATGGTCGACGTGCTCTCGCTCGCCTCCACCGTTTCGAGCTTCTTCTCGAGGTCGGGGATGCGGCCATAGGCGAGTTCGCCCGCGCGCTGGTACTCGCCCTTGCGCTGGGCGTTGGCGAGTTCGGTGCGCGCCTGCTCGAGCTCGCTCTTGAGCTTCTGCGCGTCGGAGAGCTTGCTCTTTTCCGCCTGCCATTTCGAGGTCAGGTCGGCGGATTTTTTCTCCAGATCGACCAGTTCGCCTTCCAGCGTCTGCAGCCGGCTCCTTGAGCCGGCGTCGGACTCCTTCTTCAGCGCCTCCTGCTCGATCTTGAGCCGCACGATCTCGCGGTCGAGCGAGTCGAGCTCTTCCGGCTTAGAATCGACCTGCATCTTCAGCCGCGCCGCCGCCTCGTCGACAAGGTCGATCGCCTTGTCGGGCAGGAAGCGGTCGGTGATGTAGCGGTTCGACAGCGTCGCCGCCGCGACCAGCGCGGAATCGGCAATCCGCACGCCGTGATGCAGCTCGTATTTCTCCTTGAGGCCGCGCAGGATCGAGACCGTGTCCTCGACGGTCGGCTCGGAGACGAACACCGGCTGGAAACGCCGCGCCAGCGCCGCATCCTTCTCGACGTGCTTGCGGTACTCATCGAGCGTGGTCGCGCCGATGCAATGCAGCTCGCCACGCGCCAGCGCCGGCTTGAGCAAATTGGAGGCGTCCATCGCGCCGTCCGCCTTGCCCGCGCCGATCAGCGTGTGCATCTCGTCGATGAACAGCACGATTCCGCCTTCGGCGGCGGTGACTTCCTGCAGCACGGCCTTCAGCCGCTCCTCGAACTCGCCGCGATATTTCGCACCGGCGATCAGCGCGCCGAGATCGAGCGCGAGCAGCTTCTTGTCCTTCAGGCTCTCCGGCACGTCGCCGTTGATGATGCGCAGCGCCAGCCCTTCGACGATGGCGGTCTTGCCGACGCCGGGCTCGCCGATCAGCACCGGATTGTTCTTGGTCCGGCGCGACAGCACCTGGATGGTGCGGCGGATTTCCTCGTCGCGGCCGATCACCGGGTCGAGCTTGCCGTCGCGCGCGGCCTGGGTCAGGTCGCGGGCGTATTTCTTCAGCGCGTCATAGGCGTTCTCCGCCGAGGCGCTGTCGGCGGTGCGGCCCTTGCGCAGCGCGTTGATCGCCGCGTTGAGATTCTGCGGATTGACGCCGCCCTTGGCGAGCAGCTTGCCCGCCTCGCTGTCCTTGTCGAGCGCCAGCGCCAGCAGCAGCCGCTCCACGGTGACGAAACTGTCGCCGGCCTTCTCGCCGGCCTGCTCGGCGGCGGCGAAGGCACGCGCGGTCTCCGGCGCGAGATAGATCTGTCCGGCCCCGCCGCCCGAGACTTTCGGCAGCTTGGCAAGAGCATCTTCGGTGGCTTTGAGAATGGCGCGCGAATTGCCGCCCGAACGGTCGATCAGCCCGCCCGCCAGCCCTTCGCTGTCGTCGAGCAGAACCTTCAGGATGTGCAGCGGCGAGAACTGCTGATGCCCCTCGCGCAACGCAAGCGATTGTGCCGACTGGATGAATCCCTTCACACGGTCGGTGTATTTTTCAATATTCATACGATGTATCCCTCAGCCTGCGCGGACGCCTCGAAAGCACGCCCGCCGCATCTTCAATGGGTTGGACCGGCATTGCACCGGCTTGACCACAATGTGGGCACAGTGCGCGCCCGGCGGAAGGGGTGCCGGCGCAATTTCGGCGCCGCGATTTCAAGTCCCCCGATCTCGGACGGCTTGGCGGCCGGATCGTAAAGACGCTAGAACGCGGCATGCTTGACCCATCTCATGGCACGCTCGCCGGCCTGTACCGTTATCCGGTGAAAGGGCTATCGGCCGAGGCGCTGCCCCGCGTCACGCTCGCGCCCGGCCAGAGCGTGCCCCGCGACCGCCGCTATGCCATCGCGAACGGACCGATCGGGTTCGACCCGGCGCAGCCCCGGCATTTCGGCAAAATCCATTTCCTGATGCTGATGCGGCACGAGCGCCTCGCCACGCTGCGCACCCGGTTTGACGATGCGACGAACGACTTCAGCATCGTCCACAACAGCCGCGAGGTGGCGCGCGGCAATCTCGAAACGGCGCAGGGCCGCGCCGTAATCGAGGATTTTTTCACCGGAAATTTCACCAGGGAGCTGCGCGGGCCGCCGAAAATCCTGTCGGCGCCGAACCACAGTTTCTCGGATGCGCCCGACAAGGTGGTCTCGCTGGTGAACCTTGCCAGCGTCGCCGCGATCGAGGATGCCGCCGGCGCGCCGGTCGATCCGCTGCGGCTGCGCGCCAATCTCTATGTCGAGGGATGGCCGGCCTGGCTTGAACTCGGCCTTACCGGCCGCGAGCTTGCGATCGGGACAACGCGGCTGCGCGTCGTGCGCGATATCGTGCGATGCGCCGCGGTGAATGTCGATCTGGTCACCGGCGAGCGTGACCTCAACGTGCCGGCTACGCTGACACGCAGTTTCGACCATCAGCATTGCGGCATCTATACGGAAGTAATCGCCGGGGGCGAGATCGTCCCCGGCGATATCATTCGGATCGTGAAAGGAAGCTAATTCAGCTCGAAGGCATCACGTAGGCATAGATGCGCCCGCGCGAGTAGACCGACTCGGCCACCCGGCGGCCGTGATTGCCGGAGATCACGATCGGATTGCCCTTGGCGTCGATACCGCTGACCACGCCGACGTGACCGCCGCGCCGTCCGCGCGACATCACGGCGATGGCGCCGACCTGCGGCCCCGAGATGCGCTGGCCGTAGCTCGCGAACGAGCGCGCCATGTCGGAGCCGGTGCCCTGATGGCCGGTCCGCTGCAACACCATGTTCATGAATCGCGCGCACCACAGACGCGAACGTCCGGTCGGATTGCCGCCGATGTAGCGCCGCGCTTCATCGACGAGGTTCGACGCGCCGAAGCCCGAGCCGCCAAAGCTGCCGCCGGAATGATCCATCGCAGCATTGGCGTCGGCGACATTCGCGGCGCGCAATGCACGGGCGCTGCGCATCCAGCGCGAGGCGTGACGATGACCGCGATGACGCCGCACATGATGCGCCCGCACATGGGAATGCGCATGACGTTCGACGTGATGATGGCGGTGATGATGAGATGGCCGTGCCGAAGCCGGTGTCGCCAATGCGACGATTGCCGCCGAGCACATCGCAATCGCAACATGACGGAGCCGCACGCTTATTACGCTAGAAAGGTTCATCCAGAAGAGTTCCTATTACCCCCATTGGTTAAGTCCCGAGCAAAAGCCCGGCACTCGCGCGGCGTAAAACGCAATCCCGATGTGGCGAGAACATGGCACGATCAGGCACGCGCGGAATGTTTTCGCGGAGATATCGCGGTCATTCAATGGCGAGGGCTTGACGTAACGCGCCCTATTTCGGGCTAACCTTAATCGCGTTCAGCCGCTAACCTTAATCGCGGCGCGACAGCAGAAACACGCCCTGCTCGCCGAACATATTCCAGAACCACCACGGTGCGTTGAGACGCAGCGGACGCCCGCCTGGATCGAGCGCCACCGCACGCTCCATCTTGACGTTGATCTCGTCGCAGAGCTGCACGAAATCCTTGATGGTGCAGAAGTGAATGTTGGGCGTGTCGTACCAGGTTGCCGGCAGATTGTCGGTGCGCGGCATCTGGCCCTTCACCAGCAATTGCAGCCGCATCTTCCAGTGGCCGAAATTCGGAAACGAGACGATCGCGCGCTGGCCGATGCGCAGCAGATTCTCCAGCACCACGCGCGGCTGCCGCGTCGCCTGCAGCGTCTGCGACAGAATCACGTAGTCGAAGGCATCGTCGGGGTAATTCACAAGGTCGGTGTCGGCGTCGCCCTGTACCACCGCGAGACCTTTGGCGACGCAGGCATTGACGCCCTCGCGCGACAGCTCGATGCCGCGGCCATCGACGCCGCGCGATTCCAGAAGCTGCAACAGATCGCCCTCGCCGCAGCCGACATCGAGCACGCGCGAGCCCGGCTCCACCATCTGCGCGACCAGAAGATGATCGCCGCGCGCGCCCTCGATCCGCAGCGGATGCGCCGTAAGACCGAAACCCTCCTGCACGCTCATGCTAGCTCACCGCCGAGTTCAGGCCGTGCGCGCTGGCCGCCGATTGCAGGAACGCATGCGAGATCGCGAAGAACTCCGGCACGTCGAGCAGGAAGGCATCGTGCCCCTTGTCGGTCTCGATCTCCGCGAACGAGACCCGCGCGCCGCTGGCGTTGAGCGCGTGGACGATGTTGCGCGATTCCGAGGTCGGAAACAGCCAGTCCGACGTGAAGGAGACCACACAGAATCGCGTCGGGCTGCCGCGAAACGCCTGCGCCAGCGCGCCGTCGTGGTCCGCGGCGATATCGAAATAGTCCATCGCGCGCGTCAGATAGAGATAGGAATTGGCGTCGAAGCGCTCGACGAAGGACGAGCCCTGATGGCGCAGATAACTCTCGACCTCGAAATCGGCATCGAATGAGAAGGTCGGCATCTCGCGATCCTGCAACCGCCGCCCGAACTTGCGATGCAGCGCCGCGCTCGACAGATAGGTGATGTGCGCCGCCATGCGCGCGACGCTGAGGCCGCGGCGCGGATGGGTGCCGTGCTCAAAATAGCGACCGCCGCGCCATTCCGGATCGGCCATCACCGCCTGACGGCCGAGTTCGTGGAAGGCGATGTTCTGTGCCGAATGGCGCGTGCTGCACGCCACGGCGAGCGCGGAGAACACCCGCTCGGGATAGGCCACCGCCCATTGCAGCACCTGCATGCCGCCCATCGAGCCGCCGACCACGGCGAACAATTTGCGGATGCCGAGATGATCGATCAGCATCGCCTGCGCCCGCACCATGTCGGGAATGGTGATGACCGGAAAATCCAGCCCCCACGGCTTGCCGGTGGCGGGATTGGTCGATGACGGCCCGGTGCTGCCGAGACAGCCGCCGACCACGTTCGAGCAGATCACGAAATAGCGGTCGGTATCGACCGGCCGTCCGGGGCCGACCAGCGTTTCCCACCAGCCCGGCTTGCCGGTGACCGGATGGGTATTGAAGACATGCTGGTCTCCGGTCAGCGCATGGCAGATCAGGATCGCGTTGGAGCGATCGGCATTGAGCCTGCCATAGGTCTGATAGGCGATCTGGAATGGCGCGAGATCGACGCCGCAATCGAGACGCAGCGGCTTGTCCGCGCCGAACTGCGCGAGCTGCGAGGTCGGATGATCAGCCTCGCGCGCACGCTCGCTGCGAGTCTGTGACGGTTTCACCGGTTGAACATTGACCATCTTGAGACCGGTATCCTTAAGAACACTTTCCCGGGCGACACCACGATCGCGACATCGAACCATCAGGCCATAAAAAAACCCGGCCTGAACGCATGTTCGGCCGGGATCCCATGTGTCCCCGGCCTGTTTAGCAAGTTGTTTAACGTGGCTGCAAGCCGGCCGGCTCAAATGACCACGAAGTGGAAAAACCCTACTCCCCACCCCCGCATGCGTCAAGGCGGGAGCAGATCCGGCGCCCCCGGCATGGCCGAAACCATCGATGTTTTCTTTGCTTTCGGCCACCGTCCTGCCTAATCAGACGGGGCCGGCGAAGTCGCGTCCGCCGCTTTTGAAGGTTTTGTCCATGTCCAATCCGCCGTCCGCCCCGCCCTCCCTGCAGGACCTGCGCCGCGAGATCGACGCCATCGACGAGGAGATCCATGGCCTCCTGCTGAAGCGCGGCGACATCATCGACCGGTTGATCACGGTGAAGCAGACCCAGGAAGTCGGCTCGGCGTTCCGTCCGGCACGCGAGGCCGACATGATGCGCCGCCTCGCCACCCGCCATCGCGGCATCCTGCCGCTCGACACGGTGGAGAGCATCTGGCGCGTCATCATCGCGACGTTCACTTACGTGCAGGCGCCGTTCTCGGTGCATGCCGATCTGTCGTCGGGCGAATCCGCGATGCGGGATTCGGCGCGATTTCATTTCGGCTTCACGGTGCCGTTTCTGGCGCATTTCAGCGCCGCAGCGGCGGTCGATGCGGTGGCCCAGTCGCGCGGCGATCTCGCTCTGGTGTCGGCGGCAGGCAGCCAGACGCCATGGTGGACCGCGCTCGAGCCGGGCGGCACGCCGAAGATCATCGCACGCCTGCCCTTCATCGAGCGCGCCGATCATCCGGCGGCGCTGCCGGTGTTCGTGATTTCCCGCGTCGCGCCCGATGCGCTGGTGACCGAGGTCGAGATGTGGAGCATCCATGTCGGCGGCTGGAGCGCCGGCGCGGCGCGCGCCGTCTCGCCGCTCGCCGAGATCATCGCGGTGCCGGACACCGCCTCCGGCGGCGCGGCGCTGCTGGCGTCGGTGACCGAGCCCGGCGGGGTGACGAAAATCATATCAGCATTGACGCAGGCAGGCGCATCCGTGCGCTCATCGGCCCTCGTCGGCGGCCACGCGACACGCTATACGGTGCCGAGCGGCGGCGGCTCGAAAGCCTAACCCCGCCCCGTTGATCATTCCTCCGGAGCCCCTCCAATGTCACGCCCCGTGCCGAAGCCCGGCATCCTCGATATCGCGCCCTACACGCCCGGCAAGAGCGGCGCGGGCCTGCACGGACGCGTGTTCAAGCTGTCGGCCAACGAGACGGCGCTCGGCCCCTCGCCGAAGGCCGTCGCCGCCTACAAGGCCGCGGCCGATCATCTGGCGGACTATCCCGAAGGCTCGACACGTCTGCTGCGCGAGGCGATCGGCCGCGCGTTCGGGCTCGATCCGGCGCGCATCATCTGCGGCGCGGGCTCGGACGAACTGCTGACCTATCTCGCCAATGTCTATCTCGGCCCCGGCGACGAGGCGATCCACACCACGCACGGCTTTCTGGTCTACCCGATCGCGACCTCCGCGAACGGCGCGACCAATGTCATCGCGGCGGAGAAGAACCTCACCGCCGATGTCGACGCCATTCTCAAAGCGGTGACGCCGCGCACCAAGCTGGTCTGGATCGCCAATCCGAACAACCCGACCGGCACCTACGTGCCGTTCGACGAGATCAAGCGGCTGCGCGCCGGCCTGCCCCCGCATGTGCTGCTGGTGCTCGACGCCGCCTATGCCGATTTCGTCTCGCGCAACGACTATGAAGCGGGCATCGAACTCGTCGCCACCACCGAGAACACGGTGATGACGCGCACCTTCTCCAAGATTCACGGTCTCGCCGCGGCGCGAGTCGGCTGGATGTACGCGCCCGCGAATGTCGTCGATGCGATCAACCGCATTCGCGGCCCGTTCAATGTCAGCACGCCGGCTTCGGCGGCGGCGATCGCCTCGCTGGAGGACACCGCGCATTACCGGACGGCGCAACAGCACACCGAGCAGTGGCGTGCCTGGCTGACGGAGGAAGTCGGCAAGCTTGGTCTCGAGGTGACGCCGAGCGTCGCCAATTTCATCCTGATCCATTTTCCGCAGAGCGCGGGCAAGACCGCGGCGGATGCCGACGCCTTCCTGACGGAGCGCGGCCTGATCCTGCGCGCGCTGAAGAACTACAAGCTGCCGAACGCACTGCGCCTGACGGTCGGCCTTGAGGAAGCCAATCGCCTCGTGGTCGCCGCGCTCGCCGAATTCATGGAGCGCAAGTGAGCACCGCCCCCTTGTTCCAGCGGCTGGCGCTGATCGGCTTCGGCCTGATCGGCGGCTCGATCGCGCGCGCCGCGCGCGCCCAAGGCCTCGCCGGAGAAATCGTGGTCACCGCGCGCTCGCCCGCAACCCGCGCGCGCGTGCAGGAGCTCGGCGTCGTCGACCGTGTGGTGGAAACCAGCGCCGAGGCGGTGAAGGATGCCGATCTCGTCATCCTGTGCATCCCGGTCGGCGCCTGCGGCCCGGTCGCCGTGGAGATCGCGCCGCATCTGAAAGCGGGCGCGATCGTCTCCGATGTCGGCTCGGTCAAGGGCATGGTGGTGCGCGAAATGGGTCCGCATCTGCCGGACAATGTCCATTTCATTCCGGCGCACCCGGTGGCGGGCACCGAACATTCCGGCCCCGATTCAGGCTTCGCCGAACTGTTCATCAACCGCTGGTGCATCCTCACCCCGCCGCCGGACACCGATCCGGCCGCCGTCGAGAAGTTGGCGACCTTCTGGCGCACGATCGGCGCCAATGTCGAGATCATGGCGGCCGAGCATCACGATCTGGTGCTGGCGGTGACGAGTCACCTGCCGCATCTGATCGCCTACACCATCGTCGGCACCGCCGACGAGCTGGAAGACGTCACCCAGGCCGAGGTGCTGAAATTCTCCGCCGGCGGCTTCCGCGATTTCACCCGCATCGCCGCGTCCGATCCGACGATGTGGCGCGACATCTTCCTCGCCAACAAGGACGCCGTGCTGGAAATGCTCGGCGCGTTCCAGGAAGATCTGTCGAAGCTGACCCGCGCGATCCGTCGCGGCGACGGCGAAGCGTTGTTCGATCACTTCAAGCGCACGCGCGCCATCCGCCGCGGCATCGTCGATCTCGGGCAGGAAACCGCCAGCCCCGATTTCGGTCGCCCGCTCGCGCCGCTGCCGAAGAAAACCTGATTGCGCTGACCGCGCTCGCTCAGAACAGCGGCGGCGTCTGCGCGACGCGGAACGGGCCGAGCACCACCGCGCCATCGACGAATTTCAGCGTCATCGCCCGCGCCGGCTTGCCTTCGAGCACGCTCGGCTGGCCGAGCAGATTGAGCCCGGCAATCACGCCGGCATTGGCGTTCTTGCGCACCACATTGCCGAGGCCCGGTATCATCCGGTCGAGCGCGCCGATCACCTTATTGACGTCCTGCGCGCGGCCGCCGGGAGCCTGTCCGTCGGGCGACGGCGGCGGTTCAGCCAGAATCCGGTCGAGACCCAGCGCCGGCACCAGGCGCTCGAAGCCGGCAATCGTCATCTGCAATTCGCCGTCGAGATGGCCGCTCGGCGTCAGGCCGAGCGCGCCGGCCGCGACGATGATGGTGTCGCCCTGCTGCACGCGTGAATGAGTGAAGTCGATCCGGCCGCCCGCGGCCTGAATCTCGCGAAACCGTTCCGGCCAGGGCTTGGGCGAGAAATCGCGCAAGCCGCGCAACTGCGCGCGCACGTCGGCGTCGAACGGCTCGACCAGCAGCGGATACACACCCTGAATGCTCGCGCCCTGCAGCAGCAGCACGCTTTCGAGGACCGGATTGTCCGCCGTCGAGCCTTCGGCGAGACGACCATGCCATTCCAGATGTTTGGCGCGCAGCAGCGGCGTCTGCCCGCCGCCCGCGAGGCGATCGACCGCCGGATCGTCGAACTCCAGCGAGACCTGCTGCGGCACAGACGGCAGGCCGCTGGCGCTGGCTCGCCCGATCCGCCAGTTCGCCGTGGCGAATGGCGGCTGCGCGCTGTCGGCCAGCGTCGCCGGCCCCTTGAATTCGGCGATCACGCGGGTCGGATCATAGACCTGCGCGACGGCGAGAATTTCCTCAAGTCGCGCCACCAGCGGCGTGCGCGAGGCGAGCTGCGCGGCGGTCTGCGCGTTCAGCGAGATCACCGGCCTGGCGCAGCGCACCTCGAGCCGGAATGGATAGCCGGCGACGGAGCGGTCGGCGCACTCATAGGTGCGGCCGGATTTGGCCTCGCGCGCGCGCCAGCCGTCGAATTTCTCATCGACCTGCGAGGCGGCATAGAACCAGAACGCGCTCCACGCCACGGCCAGACCCAGCAACAACACGGACGGGATGAAGATCGGGTGGAACCGGCGGCGGGGTGCAAGATCCAAATTATCCATCGCGATGCTCAACCATCCGAATTTGGCAATTGAAGGGTGAGTGAGTGATCGCCGCGAACGGCGGCGAAGTCCAGCGATTTGGCCCCAAATCACAATGCCGTCGCAGGGGCGCCGTTCCGATCACGCGATTTTCAGGCGAGATCGGGCCCGAGCGGTTAAAGTAGGCAACGGGCGCGATTCGACGCGGAGCGCCGCCCGATCGAGGCGTAAGGTATGGCGGCGCGACCTCTGGCAGAGACGGACTTTCCCAAAGGCGACTTGTGGGTGTTCGGATACGGATCGCTGATGTGGCGGCCGGGATTCGAATTCCTCGTAGAATTCCCGGCACGGCTGATCGGCGAGCATCGCGCGCTGTGCGTCTATTCCTTCCATCATCGCGGCACGCCGGAAAAACCCGGCCTCGTGCTCGGGCTCGACCGTGGCGGCGCCTGTCAGGGCACCGTGTTCCGTGTCGCCGCCGACCTGCGCGCCGCGACGCTCGCTTATCTGCGCGAGCGCGAGCAGGTCACCGGGGTTTATCGCGAGGTGCTGCGTCCGGTCTGGATCGAGGGCGATGCCCGCGAGCGGGTGCAGGCGCTGACCTATGTGGTCGATCGCAGCCACCCGCAATATAGCGGCCGCCTGACGCTGGAAGAGCAATTCCATCACATCGCGCACAGCCATGGCATCTCGGGCGCCAACCGCGACTATGTCATCTCGACGGTCAAGGCGCTGGAAGCGCGCGGCTGCCGCGATCCGCAATTGCACACTTTGATGGCGATGCTGCAAGGCGACACCGTGCTGCACCGCTGAGGCGCGCGTGGTTCTTACGATGCGGCGTCCATGACCGGCGCCGAGAAGCCGAGCAACCTGATCTGCTCGTCTTGCGCCGCCTTCACCAGACTCGCGGTCGCGCCCTCGATGGCGGCGGACACCCGCGCGGTGAATTCATCGCGCTTGAGTCCCGGCGGAATCGGATCGAGGAATTCCACCACCAGCGTGCCCGGATAGCGCAGGAACGAGCGGCGCGGCCAGAACATCCCGGCGTTGAGCGCCACCGGCACGCAGGCGACGTTGCAACTGACGTAAAGCTGGCTGACGCCGGACTTGTATTGCGGCGGCGCGCCGACCGGCATCCGCGTGCCTTCCGGAAAGATGATGAGCTGGCGGCCGCCGCGCACTTCATCGCGCGCGCGCTTGAACATGTCGATCAGGACACGCCCGCCCGCGCCGCGATTGACGCCGATCATGCCGGCCTTGAGCAGATACCAGCCGAAGAGCGGCAACCACGTCAGCTCGCGCTTGAGGATATAGAGCGGCCGCTTGAAGAATTGCAGCAGCGCGAAAGTCTCCCACGCCGACTGATGCTTCGAGGCGACCAGTAGCGGCCCCGGCGGGATCTTCTCGAGGCCGCGATACTCGACCCTGGTGTTGCACACCACCCTCATCAACCAGATGCTGGTCTTGCCCCAGTTCTGCGCGATCCAGATGATGCCCCAGCGCGGCATGACATAGGTCGGCAGGCCGAGCAGCACCCAGAACACCAGATTGAGATAGAACAGGATGTTGTAGAGCAGCGAACGCAGGAACAGCGCGACCATCGACAATCCGATCACTTCACCAGCGCCGTGGCGGGCCTGCGGGGCGGCGAGGCTCCGGTCACCGGAGGGTCATCGCTTTCCGGAAAAAGATCGAGACCGAGGCTCGCGAGCCGGACCCGCACCTCGGCGGCAACAAACTTGAAGTATTCCGATAGCAGCAGCCGCGCCGCAGCGCCACTCTCCCACCACGGCTCGTCGCGCCATTTTTCGCCGATCACCGGATAGAAGATCAGATCGATCTCCGGCATCGCGTACGACAGCTCCACCATCGCCCGCGGCATGTGATAGTTCGACGTCACCACGATCAGCGAGCGGAAGCCGCGCTCGGCGACCCAGCGCCGGGTTTCGGTCGCATTGCTGCGGGTGTTGACGGCGGAACGGTCGAGATCGACGCAGCAATTGAGCAGCGCCTGGCTCTCCGGCAGCGAGCGGACGATATCGGCGGTGCCGTTGGCGCGATGCACGCCGGAAATCAGCAGCCGCTTGCCGTAACCTTGCGCGAGCAGATCCATCGCATCGGCGATGCGCGAGGAGCCGCCGGTGAGCACGACGATGCCGTCGGCCTTGCGCGGCGGCCTCTGCTCGTCGGAGTGCAGTTGCGAGACGAACCAGCCGAAGCCGGCCACCGCCGCCACAACGACCACGGCAAACGCCTTGACGAAACCAAAGCCGGACCGCCGCCGCGTGGCGCGGCTCGTCCGTTCCGACCTGCTCACATCAGACTTCACGATCACGCTGATCCGCTTGTTTCGCCGCAAGATTCAAAAGCGCGGATAAATTGCCCGAAGATCGCATTCTCCGCAAACCCGTCACGGCGCAAAAAAACCGCAAGACCGCCATTCGTCAGTCGATGTCGTCGAGCGTGGCGAACAGCGTGCGCCGCGACGCCCAGGCGGTGATCGCGGCAATCAGCACGGCCTGCGCCAGCAACACTAGATAGCCCGAGGCCGGCAAGGCGAAGGTGCCGAGCAGCGCCGCGAACTGATCGCCCACCGCCGTGCCGGAAAACCATCCCGCCACCGATTCCGAAAAACCGAACACCAGCATCGCCGCCACCACGCCGATCAACCCGCCTTCGAGACCGAGCCGCAGGAAATGCCGCAGAAAACGGTTGGCGATGAAACTGTCCTGCGCGCCAACGAAATGCAGCACCTCGACGATCGGCCGGTTCGCCGCCATCGCACCGCGCGTGGCGAACGATACCGAAATGATGGTGGCGATGATCACCAGGATCAAGACGCCGGTGCCGGCCAGCACGATCGCGCCGGTCATCGAACGCATCCGCTCGATCCACGCACGATGATCGTCAACGCTGGCGTTCGGATTGATCTGTCTCAATCGCTGACGCAATTCGGTGATGTCGAGCGCCGTACCGGGCGTCACCCGCGCCACGATGACGCGCGGCACCGGCAGATCGTCGAGCGACAGGCCGGTGCCGAGCCATGGCTCCAGCAGCTTGGCGGATTCCGCTTTGGTGAACGGTCGCACATCGAGAATGCCCGGCTGCGCGCGCGTGGCCTCGGCCACGTTTGCAACATCGCGCTCCAGATCGCGGCCCTGCGCCGGGCGCACCTGAATGGTGATCTCGCTCGCGATGTCCGATTGCCACTCGCCGGCCGAGGCGCGCACCAGCAGCACCACGCCGGTGGTGATCGAGGCGAGAAACGTCATGATCGCCACCACCGCCACCAGCGCTCGGCCGGAAATCGAACCGCGCGGCACGATCGGCGAGACATTGCGCGGCTGGCCGGGCTGGTGAGACTGATCGCGCGAACCGATCATGATGCGGCGTCCATCGCGGGCGTCCTATTCATAGATGTGCAGACGCGATTCATGCAGCACCATGCGGCGCGCGTCGTATTGATCCATCAAGGCGATGTCGTGGGTGGCGATGATCACGGCGGTGCCGGACCTGTTCAACTGGATGAACAGATTGAGCAGGCGTCGCGCCAGCGTCGGATCGACGTTGCCGGTCGGCTCGTCGGCGAGCAGAAGCTGCGGCCGCGCGATCACGGCGCGGGCAATGGCGGCGCGCTGCTTCTCGCCGCCGGACAGAATCGGCGGCAGCGCCTCCATCCGCTCGCCGAGCCCGACCCATTTCAGAAGATCGATGACTTCCTTGCGATAGCTCGACTCGCTGCGGCCCATGACGCGGAACGGCAGCGCGACGTTCTCGTAGGTCGTCATGTGGTCGAGCAGGCGGAAATCCTGCAGCACGATGCCGATGCGCGAGCGCAGGCCGGCGATGGCGTCCTTGTTCAGCAGCGAGACGTCCTGCCCGAACAGATTGACCAGCCCGCGGGTCGGCCGCAGCGACAGGAACAGCATGCGCAGCAGCGAGGTCTTGCCCGCGCCGGAGGGGCCGGTGAGGAACTGGAAGGAATGCGCCGGAATCTGGAACGTCAGATCGCGCAGGACCTCCGGACCAAGCCCATAGCGCAGGCCCACATTTTCGAATCGGACCAAGGTCAGCTCCGTTCGGCCAGACGGGCGCATGGCAGGGCGGGGCCGATCCCGCCATCCAATGCCCGCAATTCTCTTGCGATCGTTATGGTTTCCGATTCGTTAACGGACACCGGATAGGGTTGGCCGCGGTACATCCAGAAGATTCGTTCGATGCAGATCATTTGTCCCCATTGTACGACATCCTATGCCGTCGATCCGGCCAAATTCGGCGCGTCGGGACGGACGGTTCGCTGCGCCCGCTGTCATGAAACCTGGCTGGCCCAGCCCGAGGAAATGGCGGCCGCATCGGCCCATGCCGGGCCGGGCAGCCGCGACGGCTGGGACGAGCCGCCCGCCGCCAATAACGACTGGCGCGAGGACGTTACCCCGCATGTTGAAAGCCCGTCGATCGCATCGACCTGGCCGGACTCCGGTGAAACCGCGCATGCCAATGACGAGGCCGGCAGCGACTGGCCGAGCGAGGAACCGCCGGACAGCCGCCGCAAGCTGCCGCAACTGCTGCGCGGCCTCGTCCGCCCGGCGTGGCTGATGGACAGCCTGGCCTATGTCAAGGCGCATCCGCCGGTCCGCCTGCCCGCGATCAATCTGAACATCGCCTGCGGCGTGATGGCGGCGCTGACCATGGCGCTGATCTTCTGGCGCGCCGAGGTGGTGCGGCTGATGCCGCAGACCGCGAGCTTCTTCCAGCTGGTCGGGCTGCCGGTCAATCTGCGCGGCCTCGCCTTCGCCGACATGAGAATCTCCACAGAAACCGTCAACGGCAAGCCGGTGCTGGTGATCGAGGGCGCGATTCACGATGTCGCGCGCAAGCCCGTGGAACTGCCGCGCCTGCGCTTCATCGTGCGCAACGCGCAGGGCAACGAAATCTACGCCTGGAACTCGGTGCTGGAGCAGGCCAAACTGAATCCGGGCGAAAAAATCTGGTTCAAGTCGCGCCTCGCCTCGCCGCCCGCCGAGGGCCGCGAAATCGCGGTGCGCTTCTTCCACCCGCGCGATATCGCCGCCGGAGGCATCTGATGGCCCGCGTCCTGATCGTCGATGACGAGGAATCGATGCGCCTTCTGGTGGCGCGCGCCATCGCCATGGACGACCACGAGATCGTCACCGCGCAGGACGGCGCCGAGGCGTTGGACCTCATTGTGGAAGCGGCCGGCGCGTTCGACCTGCTGCTGACCGACATCAAGATGCCGGTGATGGACGGCATCGCGCTGGCGCTCGCGGTGGCGCGCGACTATCCGCGCCTGACGATTTTGCTGATGACCGGTTTCGCCGACCAGCGCGAACGCGCCTCCGGGCTCGACGCCATCGTCCACGATGTCGTCACCAAGCCGTTCTCGATCGCCGACATCCGCACCGCGGTGGCCGACGCGCTGGCCTCAAGCAGCGACGCTCAGTAGTCCTTGAGCAGGCGCTCGATGTAATCGAGCTCGATCTGCGGGCGCTGCGGATCGGCGAAACGGCGGCGCAGCTCCTCCAGAATCCGCCGCGCGCGCTGCACGTCGATCTCGCCCGGAATCTTCACCGACAGATCGTCGCTGTACTCGCGGCCGCGCAGCGGACGGCCGAGCGGATCGCTGTCGTTGCCGGTGTTCTGCTGACGCCCGACCCTGTTGTTGGCTCCCTCGCCCTCGCCATCGCCTTGCTGCTGCGCGAGGTTCTGCGCGCCCTTGCGCATCGATTCCAGCGCGCGGCCCTGCGCGTCCACGGCGCTGTCCGGGCGGCCCTGTCCGAGCCGGCCGTCGGCATCGCCCATCGCCGAATCGGCGTCGGCGAGCGGATCGCCGTCGCCGCCACCGCCGCCCTGCTGCGACTTGTCGCCGGGCTCGCTCTGCTGACCCGGCATCATGCCTTTCTTCTTCAGATCCTCGAGCAGCTTCTGCAGGCGATCGCGCAGACCCTGCTGATCCTGCTGCAGATCGTTCATGGCGTTCTGATCGCCCGGCTGGCCGCGATTGCGCTCACGCCGCGACTCCTGGCCCTGCCGGAAGGTCTTGTCGCGAAGCTGCTGCTGCTTGCGAATGATGTCGCCGAGCTCGGCCAGCGCCTGCTCGTCGTCGTCCTCGCCGCCCTGCCCCGGCTGCGCCGTTTGCAGGCCCTCCATCATCTGCTGCATCTGGTCGAGCAGCTGCCGCGCGGCATCCTTGTTGCCGGACCGCGACAGCCGCTCCATCCGGTCGATCATGTTCTTGAGGTCCTGCTGGCGCATCACCTTGGTGTTGGGATCGAGCGGCCGCGCAAGCTGCTGCGGATTGTTGCGGAGCTGCTCGGCAAGCTGGCGCATGAAATTGTCCAGCGCCGCGCGCAGATTGTCGGTGAGCTTCTTGATCTCCTCGTCGCTCGCGCCGTTCTCCAGCGCCTGCTTGAGCGCCTCCTGCGCCGCCTGCAACGCCTTCTGCGCATCGCTGATGTCGCCGTCCTCGATCGACACCGCGAGATTCCACAGGCTGTCGACCGTCTCGCGCATCGCCTCGTGCGACCCGGCGCGGGCAAGCTGCTGCGCCACGCTGCGCAGGCCGAGATATTGTCCCGTCTCCGGGGTGAAATTGGCCGGCGAGATCAACAGCGCCTCGAGCGCGATCATCACCAGCGGCTTGCGGTTGGCATCGAGCGCCAGCGCGCGGCGCTGCTCGATCAGCGCCCGCGCGAGCGGCTTGGTGAACAGCCGCTCCGGCAGCTTCATCTCGAACGGCGTGCTGCGTCCTTCATTGCCCGCCTCGTCTTTGGCGACGAGCGTCAGCGTCACGTCGGTGCCCGCGAACGGATGCTCGCTGAGATCCTTCACGGTCTGGCCGACGCCGCTGCGGGTGCGCGCGTTCGGCAGGCCGAGCGTGATCTGGGGCGGATCGTAGAGCGGCTGCGCCGACGCGCCGTCGCCGTCTTTCTGCGGCTCGCCGCGCGGGGCGAAATGCGCCTCGGCATGGGTGACGCCGTAATCGTCCTCAAGCTGATAGGACAACAGCAGCGCGCCCTTGGCCTGACGCTCCGGATCCTTGGCCAGCGCGATGGTCGGCGCGCGATCCGGCATCGCCTTGAAGGTCCATTCCGGCTGGCCGGACGGCGACTTGATTTTGGCGGTGCCATCGCCCGCGATGGTGAAATGACGCTCGGTGGTGCCCTGCGGCGCCGGCTCTGCCGCCGCTTCCACGACCCCGCCGCTGACGGCGACATCGAGCTTGCTGCCGCTCGCGCGGGTGACCAGCGTGCTGCCGGCCGGCACCGTGATGGCGCCGCCCGCCGCGGTCTGCGCCGCCCTGCCGTCCGCCGCCGACAGGATGATCGGCGCGCGATTGGTGTAAGCCGGCGGATTGACCCAGGCATCGACGCGGACGGGCGTCGCGGTGAACACGCCGTTCCAGTCGAACGCCGCGGCGACCCGCGCCATGCGGTCCTCGCCGGCGGCGACGAAGGTCGCCAGCAGCAAGAGCACCGCCAGCGCCCGCACCGCCCACGGGTCGTGCAGCGACAATTTGGGTGACGGCAGCCCGGCGCGGATGCGCCTGAGCGAAGCCAGCGTGCGCGCGCGCTGCGCCTGCCACAGCGCCTGCGTCACCGGATCCTTCGAGGCCTGCGTGTCGGTGATCGCGGTGGCGGGGCGATGCGCGATGCCGGCATTGCGATCGAGCCGCTGCAAGCCTTCGGCACGGGTCGGCCAGCGGAATCGCGTCAGCGGCAGCAGCGCCGCGACCGTCAGCAGCGCGAACACCGCGACGCCGAAACCGCGCGCGACGACCGGCAGGTTGATCCACAGCCCGGCCCAGGACAGCGCCAGAAACAGCCCGGCAAGCGTCAGCGCCCGCGCCAGCGAAGGCCATGCCCGCTCCCAGGCGATCGCCGCCCGCGCCCGCTGCAGCGCCTGCGCGAGATCGCGATGGACCGGCCCGGATTCGGGCACGTCACGGGTCGGATCGGGTGGGGTTCCGCTCACGCTGTCCTCCAAACTCGAATGGAGCCTAGCACGGTGGCGGCAGCGAGGCACCCGAGGCCGGCGTTCTCCCCCGGCCTACCGGCGCATGTTCCGGCGCGCTTCCAGCCTCACGATGGCGTGAGGCGAGCGGCCCGGCCCGAACAGGTTGCGGGAATACGCGGCCAGCTATCGGCGGCCTGCGATCAGGTCACAGCCAGGGCGCGACCTGATCCAGCGCGATCAGTTGCTCGACCTCGACGCGCGGGCGTACCACCGCATATTGGTCGCCCTTGACCAGCACCTCGGGCACCAGCGCGCGGGTGTTGTAGGTGCCGGCCTGCACCGCGCCATAGGCGCCGGACGACATGATGGCGAGAAGATCGCCCCGCTCTGGCTGGTCCAGCGTGCGGTCGAGCGCGAGATAGTCGCCGCTCTCGCACACCGGGCCGACCACATCGGCCACCATCCTCGGCGTATCGGCCGCAGGCTCGCGCACCGGCACGATCTCATGATGCGCCTCGTACAGCGTCGGGCGGATCAGATCGTTCATCGCCGCATCGATGATGACGAAATCGCGCGCATCGCCGTGCTTCACATAGGTGACGCGGCTGACCAGAATTCCGGCATTGCCGACGATCATGCGGCCGGGCTCGAACAGCAGCTTGCAGTCCAGCCCCTTGGTCACCCGCTTGACCACCTCGGCATAGGCGTCCGGCGCCGGCGGCACCGGCAGATCGGTCTCGTAGGGGATGCCGAGACCGCCGCCGAAATCGACATGGGCGATGTCGTGGCCGTCCGCGCGCAAGGTGCGCACGAAATCGACCAGCATGCGGAACGCGGCCTCCATCGGCGCCAGATCGGTGATCTGGCTGCCGATATGCATGTCGATGCCGGTGACCTTGATGCCCGGCAGCCTGGCCGCCCGCGCATAAACCTCGCGCGCATGGCTCAGCGGAATGCCGAACTTGTTCTCGGACTTGCCGGTGGAGATCTTGGCGTGGCCGCCAGCCTCGACGTCCGGATTGACGCGCAGCGAGATGCGGGCGGTGCGGCCCATGCCGGAGGCGACCTGCGAGAGCAGTTCGAGCTCGGGCTCCGACTCGACGTTGAGGCACAGGATGTCCTCGGTCACCGCCTGCCGCAGTTCGGCTTCGGTCTTGCCGACGCCGGAAAACACGATCCGCTCCGGCGGAATGCCGGCGGCGCGGGCGCGCTTGAGCTCGCCGCCGGAGACCACATCGGCCCCGGCGCCGAGCCGCGCCAGCGTGCGCAGCACCGACTGGTTGGAATTCGCCTTCATGGCGTAGCACACCAGCGTCGGCACGCCGGTGAACGCCTCGGTGAAGACGCGGTAGTGACGCTCCAGCGTCGCGGTGGAATAGCAATAGAACGGCGTGCCGACCCGCGCGGCAAGCTCGGCCAGATTCACGTCTTCGGCGTGAAGCACACCGTCACGGTAGTGGAAGTGATGCATGACGGCTCAATCCAGGATCGGATCGAGGATGATGCGCTTTTTCTGTCCCGGAGGCGCGGTGATCGTCGTGCCGCGGCGTCCCGTGCTGGAACCGAACACATTGCCCTGCGCTGTCGCGGCCCCCGCCGCATCGCCGGGGCCATAACTTCGCTGATTGGCCGGCACTTCGCCTTCGGCGTCGAGCAGGCCGGGCTGCGCCGCCGCGTTCGGCGGCAGATCGAGGGGCCCCTTCCGGCCACAACCGCCGAGCACGCAGGCCGCGGCCAGCAGCGCGATCGCCGCGAGTTTCGGGGACAGACGAAAATGGGAGTTATGGCTCACGGGTCGAAGTTCCTGAATGCGGCGCCACCATACAAAGAACGTCCCGCTCTGGCGAGACCCGTAAGCCGGCAATATCGCAAGCTTTTTCGCGGGCAGACGGCGCGCCCCGCCGCGAAAACGGCCGATTTGCCGGGGGAGTGACCGCTTCAGGCGGCCCCCTCCTCCTTCTCCAGCCGCTTGAACCAGCCCTTGGCCTGTTCGCGCACATTGTCCGGCGCGGTGCCGCCATAGGAGGTACGGCTCTCCACCGAGGCCTGCACCGACAGCACATCCAGCGCATCGGCGGTGATCCGCGGCTCGATCGCCTGCATCGCGGCGAGCGGCACCTTGTGCAGCGGCAGGTTATCTTCCGACGCCTTGGCGACGATCCGCCCGGTGACGTGATGCGCCTCGCGGAACGGCATCTTCAGCGTCCGCACCAGCCAGTCGGCCAGATCGGTCGCGGTGGCGTAGCCCTCGCCGGCGGCGACCTTCATCCGCGCCGCGTCGGGCTCCAGATCGAGCACCATGCCGGTCATCGCGCGCACCGCCAGCGACAGCGCCGCGAACGCCTCCATGGCGCCGGCTTTGTCTTCCTGCATGTCCTTCTGATAGGCGAGCGGCAGGCCCTTCATCACGATCAGCAGCGCGTTCAGCGCACCGATCACGCGGCCGGTCTTGGCGCGCACCAGTTCGGCGGCATCCGGATTGCGCTTCTGCGGCATGATCGAGGAGCCGGTGGTGAACTTGTCCGACAGCTTGACGAGGCCCACCAGCGGCGAGGTCCAGATCACGATCTCCTCGGCGAAGCGCGACAGATGCACCGCCGTGATCGCCGCCGCCGACAAGGTCTCGAGCACGAAATCGCGATCCGACACCGCATCGAGCGAATTGGCCATCGGCCGGTCGAAACCGAGCGCCGTCGCGGTCGCGTTGCGGTTGATCGGAAACGAGGTGCCGGCGAGCGCGGCCGCGCCGAGCGGGCTTTCATTGAGGCGCTTGCGCGCGTCGGCAAACCGGCCGCGATCGCGCGAAGCCATTTCGACATAGGCCAGCAGATGATGGCCGAACGTCACCGGCTGCGCGGTCTGCAGATGCGTGAAGCCCGGCATCACGGTGTCGGCATGTTCCAGCGCGCGATCGACCAGCGCGCGCTGGAACGAGGCCAGCGCCCGGTCGGTCTGATCGATGGTGTCGCGCACATAAAGACGGAAATCGGTCGCGACCTGATCGTTGCGCGAGCGCGCGGTGTGCAGGCGGCCGGCGGCCGGGCCGATCAACTCGCCGAGGCGGCTCTCGACATTCATGTGAATGTCCTCGAGCGCGCGCTTGAAGGTGAAGCCGCCCTTGCTGATTTCTGACAAAATCGTGTCTAGACCCGCGACGATGTTTTTTGCATCGTTTGACGTAATGATGCCTTGCGCGGCCAGCATGGACGCGTGAGCCTTGGACGCGGCGATGTCCTGGGCATAAAGGTGCTGATCGACGTCGATCGAGACGTTGATCTCCTCCATGATCGCATCGGGGCTTTCACCGAAGCGTCCACCCCACATCTTGTTGCTCATGACCTGCCCGTCCATCCACTTCCGTTCATCTCAAATCAACGCTAAACGACACGCCGATGACTGATCCCGACCAGACCAAATCCGCCGAAACGCCGCGCCGCCGCTCCCGCGTCGCCATGACGCTTGCCGGCGTCGTTGTCGGCGTGGCGATCGGGTTCGTGGGGGTATACGGGATCGGCGGGCTGCTGCGCAATCCGCCCGGCGATCCGGCCTGCCGCCCGGCGGTCGATCTCGCCAAAAAGATCGCGCCGCTCGCCAAGGGCGAGGTCGCCGCATTAACCATGGCGAGCGCGCCGCTGCGCGTGCCGGACCTCGCCTTCACCGACGCCGAGGGCCAGCCAAAGAAACTGTCCGATTTCCGCGGCCGCACCGTGCTGGTCAATCTGTGGGCGACCTGGTGCGTGCCCTGCCGCAAGGAAATGCCCGCGCTCGACGAGTTGCAGGCCAAACTCGGCAGCCCGAATTTCGAGGTCGTCGCCATCAATATCGACACCCGCGATCTGGAGAAGCCGCGCACCTTTCTCAAGGACGCGAACCTGACCAAACTCGCTTATTTCGCCGATCCGAAAGCCAAGGTGTTTCAGGATCTGAAGAACATCGGCCGCGCGCTCGGCATGCCGACCTCGATGCTGGTGGACGGCGCGGGTTGCGAGATCGCGACCATCGCCGGCCCCGCCGAATGGGCCAGCGACGACGCGGTGAAACTGGTCAAGGCCGCCAACGGACAATAAGCCGCTGGCGCCGGCTTCTTCCTCCCCGCCTCAAGGTTGCTACGTTTTCCTCCCACACTGGGCGCGCCAACGCGCCAACACAGGGAGGCTCATATGCAATATGTCGACGGATTCATCGTGCCGGTGCCGAAGAAGAATCTGGACGCCTATCGCGCGCTGGCGCGCAAGGCCGGCAAGGTCTGGCGCGAGCACGGCGCGCTCGACTATCGCGAATGCGTGGCCGAGGACGTCAAGATGGGCAAACGGACCTCGTTTCCGCGCAGCGTCAAACGCAAGCCGGGCGAGACCGTGGTGTTCTCTTGGATCGTCTACAAATCGCGCGCGCACCGCGACCGCGTCAACGCCAAGGTGATGAAGGACCCGCGCATCGCTGCGATGGGCGATCCGAAATCGATGCCGTTCGACGGCAAGCGGATGATCTATGGCGGGTTCGAGACGCTGGTGAAACTCTGACCCTCGGCATCAGCACACACCCATGCTTCGCAAAGGAGCGCCAATGCCCGTAATCCCCTATCTGTTTTTCGACGGTCACTGCGAGGAAGCCCTCGCTTTCTACAAGAAGGCACTCGGCGCCGAGATCGGCATGATGGTGCGCTTCAAGGACGTGCCGGCCGGTCCCGAGCCCGGCGACTGCGGCGGCATCGATCCGGCGCTGCTTGCGGACAAGATCATGCATGCGGCGCTCCAGATCGACGGCACCACGGTGATGGCCTCGGACGGCTTTGCGCGAGGCAAGCCCAGCTTCAGCGGGTTCTCGTTGTCGATCAACGGCAAGACCGAGGCTGACGTCGACCGCATCGTCGCCGCGCTGGCCGAGGGCGGAGAGGTGGACATGCCGCCCGACAAGACCTTCTTCGCCAGGCGCTTCGGCACGGTCAAAGACCGCTTCGGCGTGAGCTGGATGGTGATCTGCGAGTAATCGCGAAGGCGGGATCAGACCGAGATGTCGAGGCTGCCGCCGACGCCGGGCGCGTTGTTGGCGGCCGGCTGCAGCAATTGCAGGACCGATTTCTCGGAATCGATATTCTGCTTCATGACGCTGGTGGCGATCTGCTGCTGGGTGTTGGCCGCCTGCATGGCCATCATGCTGCTTACGATACTCATCATGTCCATGGGCAGGGATCCGCGCACTCAAAAACTGCCGGCGAGTCTAGCCGCCGACGGTTAACAAATGCTGGCCAGAAACCGCCGCGGCGTTACCGCGTCGGCACCGGCGACTCGCCGCGATAATCGTAGAAGCCGCGCTGCGTCTTGCGGCCGAGCCAGCCGGCCTCGACATACTTCACCAGCAGCGGACAGGGCCGGTATTTCGAATCCGCCAGCCCCTCGTGCAGCACCTGCATGATCGACAGGCAGGTATCGAGGCCAATGAAATCGGCGAGCTCCAGCGGACCCATCGGATGATGCGCGCCGAGCTTCATCGCGGTGTCGATCGCCTGCACGTTGCCGACGCCTTCATAGAGCGTGTAGATCGCCTCGTTGATCATCGGCAACAGGATGCGGTTGACGATGAAGGCCGGAAAATCCTCCGAGACCGCGATCTGCTTGCCGACCTTGGCGACGAATTCGCGCGTCGCCTCGAAGGTGGCGTCGTCGGTCGCGATGCCGCGGATCAGCTCGACCAGCTCCATCAGCGGCACCGGATTCATGAAGTGAATGCCGATGAACTTCTCCGGCCGGTCGGTCGAGGCGGCCAGGCGCGTGATCGAGATCGAGGAGGTGTTGGAACCGATGATAGCGTCCGGCTTCAGCACGGCGCAGAGGTCGTGGAAGATCTTGCGCTTGATCTCTTCCTTTTCCACCGCGGTCTCGATCACAAGATCGCAGGAGGCGACGCCGTCGAGGCTGTCGGCCGACTTGATCCGGGTCAGCGCCTGCTGGTGCGCCGCCTCGGTGATCACCTTCTTGGCGACCTGCCGCGACAGATTGCCGTTGATGGTCGCCATCGCCGATTTCAGACGGTCGGCGGAGACGTCGTTGAGCACGACGTCGAACCCGGCGAGCGCCGCTACATGCGCGATGCCATTGCCCATCTGGCCCGACCCGATCACACCTACCGTCTTGATCTTTATTGCCATTTCCCTATCGCCATCTATCCGCCAGCGGCATTTCCGCCTTCACGTACCCGGCGCGAACCGCGCCCGTCATCCTTATAACAAACCCCGGCCGGAATTTTATCATCCAGCCGTCACCGTTAACGCGCCCGCTTGCCGAGCTCCTCGGTCAGTTCCGGCACCGCCTGGTAGAGATCCGCCACCAGGCCGTAATCCGCCACCTGGAAGATCGGCGCTTCCTCGTCCTTGTTGATCGCCACGATCACCCGCGAATCCTTCATGCCGGCGAGATGTTGGATCGCGCCGGAAATGCCGATCGCGATGTAAAGGTCCGGTGCCACCACCTTGCCGGTCTGGCCGACCTGCCAGTCGTTCGGCGCATAGCCGGCATCGACCGCCGCCCGCGACGCGCCGACCCCGGCCCCCAGCCTATCCGCAAGCGGCTCGATATATTTAGCGAAATTGTCGCGGCTCTGCATTGCGCGGCCACCCGACACGATAATCTTGGCCGACGCGAGCTCCGGACGATCGCTCTTGGCGACCTCCTCGCCGGCGAAACTGGACAGGCCCGGATCGCCCGCCGTGGCGACGGTCTCGACCTGCGCCGAGCCGCCCTCGGCGGTCGCGGTGAAGGTCGAGGTGCGCACGGTGATGACTTTCTTGGTGTCCTTGGACTTCACGGTCTGGATCGCGTTGCCGGCATAGATCGGCCGCTCGAACGTATCGGGCGCAATCACCCTGGTGATCTCCGACACCTGCATGACGTCGAGCAGCGCCGCGACGCGCGGCATCGCGTTCTTGAAGCGCGAGGTCGCCGGCGCGACGATGGCGTCATAGTTCGGCGCCAGCGACACGATCAGCGCGGCCAGCGGCTCGGCGAGATCATGCGCATAGGCGGCATCGTCCGCGAGCAGCACCTTGGCGACGCCCGAAAGCTTGGCGGCGGCATCAGCCGCGCCCTTGGCGTTCTGGCCCGCCACCAGAACATGCACCTCGCCGCCAAGCGCGAGCGCGGCGGTGAGCGCCTTGGCGGTCGAATCCTTGAGAGCGTCGCCGGCGTGATCCGCCATCAGCAGCGTGGTCATGTTACAGCACCCCCGCTTCGGCGAGTTTTGACACCAGTTCAGGCACCGAACCGACCTTGACGCCCCCCTTGCGGCCCGGCGGCTCCGACGTCTTGAGAATTTCGAGATGCGGCGCGAGATCGACGCCGTAATGTTCGGCGCTCTTCTCGTCGATCGGCTTCTTCTTCGCCTTCATGATGTTGGGCAGGCTCGCGTAGCGCGGTTCGTTGAGGCGCAAATCCGTGGTGACGATCGCCGGTCCCTTGATCTTGACGGTCTGCAAGCCGCCATCGACCTCGCGCGTCACCTTGAAATCCGCGCCTTCGACCTCGAGCTTGGAAGCGAATGTCGCCTGGCCCCAGCCGAGCAATGCGGCGAGCATCTGGCCGGTCTGATTGCAATCGTCATCGATCGCCTGCTTGCCGAGAATGATCAGGCCGGGCTTCTCTTCCTCGGCCACGCCCTTGAGCAGCTTGGCGACGGCGAGCGGCTCGACAGGGCCGTCGACCTTGACGTGCACGCCGCGATCCGCGCCCATCGCAAGGCCGGTGCGGATGGTTTCCGCCGCCTGCGCCGGGCCGATCGAGACCACCACCACTTCGCTCGCCTTGCCGGCTTCCTTCAGCCGCAACGCCTCTTCGACGGCAATTTCATCGAACGGGTTCATCGACATTTTGACATTGGTCAATTCGACGCCCGTTCCGTCGCTCTTGACCCGGACCTTGACGTTGAAGTCGATAACTCGCTTGACCGGCACCAGAACCTTCATCGGTTCCCCTTTGAATATCGCCTCACTGCGCGCGGAACCTAAAGGTCCCGCATCGCCGGGTCAACGCGGCTGAGCCCGGCGATCCTTTGAGCTCGACCATCGAAACCCGACCACGGCCGTTCACCTGTTCTGCCCCGGTACCCAAAGCACGTCGCTCGCACCATTGCCGTTGGCGACGCGCGCGGCGACGAACAGGAAATCCGAAAGCCGGTTGAGATATTGCAAGGCCGCCGCGCTGACCGGCTCGTCCGGCAGCGCCGCCAATTCCACCGCGGTGCGCTCGCCGCGCCGGCAGATGGTCCGCGCCAGATGCAGATAGGCCGCGGCCGCCGAGCCGCCGGGCAGAATGAAGGAATTGAGCGGCGCCAGTCCGGCATTGAGCGCGTCGATATCGTGTTCCAGCCGTTCCACCTGCGCCGGCACGACGCGCAGCCGCTCGGCCTTGCCGTCACGCTGCGGCACCGTGAAATCGGCGCCGAGATCGAACAGATCGTTCTGCACCCGCGCCAGCATCGCATCGATCTGCGGCAGTCCGGCAAGGTGCAGCCGCGCGACGCCGATCGCGGCATTGATCTCGTCGGCGGCGCCGCAGGCGGCAACACGCAGATCGTATTTCGCGCGACGCTCGCCGCTGCCGAGCGCCGTGGTGCCGTCATCGCCGGTCCGGGTGTAGATCTTGTTGAGCACGACCATGGGATTTGTCCGTGCGCCGTCCTGCTAGCGTCCCATTGCCCAAACCGCGCACATCGCGATCACGATGGCGATGAACTGGAACAGGACGCGCAACCGCATCAGGCGCTGCGAGGTATCGGGCGAGCCGCCACGCATCATGTTGGCGAGCCCCATCAGGAGCACGAGCGTCACGGCGCCGAGCGCGATGGGAAGGGCGATACCGCTGAGAAATGACATGGAGCGTACATAACACTCCGGAACTTCGCCCCCAAGTCCCTATTCCTTCTTTCATGCCTGCCGGGCACCGCCGTCATGCCGGACTGAGCCTCCGGCTCCGCCGGAAACAGCGCGACTTCCCGGACGGCCCACGTTACCGTGAGCGTTCCGGAATTGGGAATTGATGTGAAGCCGCTTCGCTATGCATTCCGCGTCGGGCGCGACGCGCTGGACGCCTTTCTGGCCGACGACGGCTGGGCGATCGCGAGCCATATCGCGCTCTCGTCGCTGATGGCGCTGTTTCCGTTCCTGATCGTGCTGACCTCGCTCGCCGGCTTTTTCGGCTCCAAGGATCTTGCCGACCAGGCCGCGAGCCTGATGCTGCAAACCTGGCCGGCGCAGGTCGCCGACGCGCTGGCGGGGGAAATCCACAACGTGCTGACGACGACGCGCGGCGACGCCTTCACCGTCGGCCTCGTGCTCTCGATCTATTTCGCCTCCAACGGCATCGAGAGCCTGCGCGTCGCGCTGAACCGCGCCTACAGCGTGACCGAGCTGCGAAGCTGGTACTGGCTGCGGCTGGAATCGATCGGCTACACGCTGATCGCGGCCTTCGTCGCGCTGGCGCTGGCGCTTCTGATCGTGCTCGGACCGCTGCTGCTCGCCGCCGCGCGGCGCTACATTCCGCTGATCGTCGAGCCGAAGGAAAACATGCTCACCGTCGCGCGCTATGGCATCGCCATCGTCTCGCTCGCCGCCGCGCTGATCGTGCTGCATGCCTGGCTGCCGGCGGGACGGCGCCGGTTTCGCGACATTCTGCCCGGCATCGTCTTCACCCTGGTCGCCTCGCTGGCGTCGGCCATGGGCTTCGGACAATATCTCGCGCGTTTCGCCGGCAATTACGTCACGACCTATGCGGGCCTCGCCTCGGTCGTGATCGCGCTGGTGTTCCTGTATTTCATCGCCGCGATCTTCGTCTATGGCGGCGAGCTCAACGCCGCGATCATCAAGTCACGGCTTCCGCGCGGCATGTCGCTGCAGCAAGCGCAGTCGCCAGCGCCCGGGGACTGACCGGCTTCACCACGAAGGCGTCGGCGCCGGCGGTGCGCGCCCGCGCCTCGTCCTGAGAGCGACCTGAGACGCCGACAATGCCGATCTGGCCATGCGGGTCGCGCAGGCCGCGAATCTGCCGGATCGCCTCGATGCCGTCGATGCCGGGCAGCACCATGTCCATCAGCACGGCGTCGAACCGACCCTCGACGATCCGCTCGGGCGCCAGTTCGCCGCGCCCGATGAATTCGGTGCGATGGCCAAGCTCGGTGAGAATCGCGTTCAGCACCACGCGGCCGAACGGATTGTCCTCGATGCTGAGAATGTGCAGGCTGCGCGGCGGCGCGGCGAGCGCATCGCCGCCTTCCGCTGCCGGCACCTGCGCCGGCGCAAGCGTCACCGTCAATGTGAACACCATGCCGCCGCCGTCCTTCGGCGCCGCGACCACATCGCCGCCCATCGCGCGGGCGAGCTGGCGCACCGACGACAGGCCGAGGCCGGCACCGCCGAACCGCGCGGCGATGGTGACATTGGCCTGCGAGAACGGCCGGAACAGCCGCTTGATCTCGGCCAGAGACAGGCCGATGCCGCTGTCGGAGATGGCAAAGGTCACGACCAGCCTGCCCTTCGCGCCCGGTTTGGCGCCGACCTTGAGGCCGACCTCGCCGGCCTGCGTGAATTTCACCGCATTGTCGATCAGGTTCTCCAGCGCCGCGCGCAGCCGGACCGGATCTCCGGTGACGAAAGCAGGCAGATCGCCGGCGATCTCGATCCGCGGCTGCAGGCCCTTGGCCGCCGCGCGTCCCGACAGCGAATCGCCGCAGGTCTGGGCGAGCGCGCGCAGATCGAAGAATTCCTCGCGCACCAGCAGGCCCGAGGCATGGCCCTTGGCGGCATCGACGAACAGCGTCGCCAGCGCGGCGAGGTGCTCGGCGCCAACCTGGATGGTGTCGACCCAGCGCCGCTCGCGCTCGCCGAGATCGGAGGTGGCGAGCAGCGAACTGATGGCGAGAATGCCGGTGAGTGGGGTGCGGACCTCATGGGCGAACGCCGCCAGCGCCGCCTCGACGATGCTCGGCTCGGACGGCCGCACCGCCTTCGCGCGCACAGCTTTCGCACGCACGACTTTCGCCGGCGACGCCTTGCGCCCGCGCACGGCGGCTTTCTTCGCGGCTGATGCTTTCGCCGCAGCCTTTTTGGCCGGCGCCTTGCGCGCAGGTTTTGCCGCCGCGCCTGCGCGCCGCTTGCCGGATCTGCCGCCGGCTTTTGAACGCGACGTTTTCGCCATGATTCCCCCGCTGGTTCCATTCTGCCATCCGGCCCATGGAGAGTCACCAGCGACCTGTGGCCGGGATCAAAGCCCGACCATGCGGCGGATATCCTGTGGGCCGATACCGTCGGCGCGCAATTCGCGCAGGCCGGTCGCGCGCGAGGATTTCGACAGCTTGCGGTCGTCCGCGTCCCGCAACAGCGGATGATGGTGGTAGGCCGGCGCGGGCAGACCCAGCAACCGCTGCAACAGCCGGTGCACGCCAGTCGCCCGGAACAGATCCTGTCCCCGCACCACCTGCGTCACGCCCTGCAAGGCATCGTCCACCACCACCGAGAGGTGATAGCTGGTCGGCGTCTCCTTGCGCGCCAGAATGACATCGCCCCATTCCAGCGGCGAAGCGGCGATGGTGCCGGTCTCGCCCTCCGGGCCCGCGCCCTGCTCGCTCCAGGACAGATCGCCGGCGCGCTCGCACGCCGCCGCCATGTCGAGACGCAGCGCATAGGGCGCGCCGCTGCCGATCCTGTCCTCGCGCTCGGCGGCGGAGAGGTCTTTGGCGGTGCCCGGATAAAGCGGCACGCCGTCGGGATCGCGCGGCCAGCCTCCCATGCTGTCGCGGGCGGCCACCATGCGCGCGATCTCGGCGCGGCTCTCGAAGCTCGGATAGATCAGGCCCTGCCCGGTGAGCGTTGCCAGTGCCTGCGCATACAGCGGCAGATGCTCGGACTGCCGCCGCACCGGCTGCTCCCACGCAAGGCCCAGCCAGCGCAGATCCTCCTCGATCGCCGCTTCAAATTCGGGACGGCAGCGCGCCGAGTCGATATCCTCGATGCGCAGCAGGAAGCGGCCGCCGCTCCCCCGCGCGAGGTCATGGTTCAGCAGCGCCGAATAGGCATGCCCCAGATGCAGGTAGCCATTGGGACTGGGGGCGAAACGGAAAACGGGTGGCGGCATCGGTCCTGATCGAAAACAACGGGTCGGCGATGACAATACATCTGGAGACGCAAACCGATCTTGAAGACGCGATCCACGCGCTGGTCAATCTCGACCCGCGGCTGCGGCCGGTGCTCGAGGTCGCCGGCATGCCGGCGCTGCGCCGGCGCGAGCCCGGATTCGCCGGCCTTGCCGCCATCGTCTGCGGCCAGCAGCTCTCCACCTACGCCGCCGCCGCGATCTGGCGGCGGGTCAGCGCCGCGTTCGATCCGTTTCATCATGACCGGATCAAAAGCGCGCGCGGCGACCGCCTCGCCCGGCTCGGCCTGTCGACCGCCAAGATCAAATCGCTGAAGGCGATCGCCGCCGAACTGGCCGCCGAGCGGCTCAACCTCGACGTGCTGGCCGAGGAAGACGCCGACGCCGCCCATCACACGCTGATCGCGCTGCACGGCATCGGGCCTTGGACCGCCGACATCTACCTGTTGTTCTGCCTCGGCCATGGCGATGCCTGGCCGGCGGGCGATCTTGCCTTGCAGGAGGCGATGCGGATCGGGCTCGGGCTGAAAGCGCGGCCGAGCGCGAAGCAGATGCTGCCCTTGGCGGAACCGTGGCGGCCGCTGCGCGGGGCGGCGGCCCATCTGTGGTGGAGCTATTATCACGCGGTCAAACGCCGCGAAGGCGTGCTGCCCGCCGACAAGCCGCGCGCGGCGGGTTCCTCGCCGCGCAAGACCAGGGCGACCAAAACGCCCGTCAAACCGGCGAAAACCGCGACGGCGACGGCCCGCAAAAGGACGGCGAAGACGAAGGCTTCGAAAGCGGCGACGCCGGGCAAATCCCCCGGCAAATCACCGCGTGGCGGCGGGGGATAGGCCGGAAACACCCTTCACAATTCCGTCGCGCTCCCTGTATTATCTACGCACAAGCTGCTTCGCAGCGAGGCGCGCGTATTCCGCAAAAGTGGATACCGGTTTTGCGATGGGGAATAGGCGCTACGTCATGTAGAGCGTCCGTGCGGCAACCGGCTGCCACTTTGTCGCAAAGATGCTCCGAGGCCAGGAGCGTTATTTGAACGCGCATGTCCAGCAAGGCGGTTGGCCGGCACTCGTGCTGAACGCCGACTTCCGGCCGCTGAGCTATTACCCTCTCTCGCTTTGGTCGTGGCAGGATGCGATCAAGGCGGTCTTCCTCGAACGCGTCAACATCGTCGCGAATTACGACCACGCGGTGCACAGCCCCTCTTTCGAGATGCAACTGCCGAGCGTGGTCTCGCTCAAGTCCTTCGTGAAGCCGACCACGCATCCCGCCTTCACGCGGTTCAACGTCTTTCTCCGAGACCGCTTCACCTGCCAGTACTGCACCTCGCAGGAAGACCTCACCTTCGATCACATCGTCCCGCGCTCGCGCGGCGGACAGACCACCTGGGAAAACGTGGTCGCGGCATGCTCGCCCTGCAATCTGCGCAAGGGCAGCATGACCATGCAGCAGGCCAAGATGTTTCCGCGCCAGACGCCCTATGCGCCGACGGTGCATCAACTGCATCGCAACGGCCGGCTGTTCCCGCCGAACTACCTGCACGAGAGCTGGCTCGACTATCTGTATTGGGACACCGAACTCGATCCGTAGGACACGGCTCGCATGATCGTCATCCGGTCGCGGGCAGGATTCGTCCGCCGCCGTCAGCGCGAATTGGCGCGATAAAGATCGGCGACGCTGTTCCAGATCGTGTCCTTGAACACGATGGCCGGCGGATCGGGAAGAATCTCCGGTGGCTCCGTCCGCTTCGCGCAACTCTCGACCAGCCGCAGCACCCAGACCTCGCCATCGGTGAAATAGGGATCGCCACCGCCATTGCGGCCGAGCAGCGTCGGCCCCAGCCCCATCACCTGATAGCGCGCCGCCAGCATGCCGGCGGCCGCAAGATCGCCGGCGATCAGCGTGCGCTCGGCGTCGACATCGGGCGCGATGTGATGGGTGATCGCGGCGGTGTAGTGGCTGAAGCCGACGCCACGGTCGAACGTCGCCGCGCCCAGCCACACCGGACGGCCCTCGTCGCCCTCGTCCAGCACCTTCCAGAGCCGGACATGATGGCGCTGATCGGCGCTTTTGCCGACCGGCCGCTCGAAGGCGAAGTCCTCGACCCGTCCGGCATAATAGAGCGGAGAGACCGGCGCGGTCGGATAGGGCCGGTCGAAGATCACGCTGCCGGAAATCTCCAGACCGGAGCGCCACGTCACCTTGTCGGCGGCGTACCAGCCGGCCGCATGCATCGCGCACAGGATGTCCCTGGCGCTGCCGACCATGCCGATATTGATCGGATCGCCGGGAATTCCCTGCGCGGTGGAGGTCACCATCGGCAGGCCGTCGAGCTTCTTCTGATGTTCGTAATGCCGCCACAGCGAGGGCAGCAGCAGATAGGCGAGCGCGCCGTAGAACAACAGCGCCGGCACCAGAATAACGAGCGCGCGCCGCAGGCGCGCACGCCAGCGGCGTCGATGAGGGGCCGGCGGCGGCGAAGACGGGTCCACGACGATCAGTGATCAGTCAAAGGCCGTTTCAGCCGGGCCCGGACAGCCCGGCCGAATCCGGCGCGCGGCGTCAGCCTTTGAGCCGCTTGGTGCATTCGCTGTAATAGCCGCCGCCCTTCTGGATCCACTTCAGGCCGCCATTGGCGCCGGTGGCCTTGTTGGCGTTGTACTGATCGACGCAGGTGTGCATGCGGGCCTTGCCGGGGGTCTCGCTGGAATATTTCGGCGCGACGGCGGTCGGGAAGACCGCGGGGCCCGAGGGCGCAGCCGCAGGAGCCGCGGCGGTTTTCGGCGCGGCGGCAGGCTTGGCCGCGGCCGCGGGCTTGGCCGGCGCGGCCGCCGGTGTCGCCGCCGCCGCGTCACCGCATTGCGACTTGCGGAAGTCATTCCACTTCTGGCCGCCGAGCGTGCCGGCAGCCTTGGCGGCTTTGTACTTGGCGCTGCATTCCTGTGCCGTCAGCGCCTGTGCCGGCAGCAGGGCCGCGAACGACATCACGGCCGCGGTGGCCGCCGCGCAGATCAAATGCGATTTGAGACTCATGGCAATTACCTCCTGAAAAGGGCGGCACGATCCTAGCCCAGCGGCGCGGCGTTTCAACGAGTCACGCGGCGATCAAAATCATTTCATCGCATGCCGCCGTTCACCCACAGTTCAGCTTGGCGGACCGACGCTCGCCGCCCCTATCCCATGAGGATCATGTCATGAGCTTGATGTCCCGGACTCTCATCGCCGCCTGCGCCTCGTTGCTGCTCGCAGGCTCCGCGCTGGCGCAAACCCCGGCGCCCGCGACCGGCGCCGCGCCGGCCGCCAAATCCGCGCCGGCCAAATCCATGTCCGCCAAGCCCGCCGCCGCGAAGCCCGAGCGCAGCGCGGTGTCGCTCGACTGCTCGAAGCAGGCCGACGCCAAGGGCCTGCACGGCAAGGAGCGCAAGAAATTCCGCTCGGATTGCAAACGCGACGCCGCCAAGAAAAACTGAAAGCGCGAATATCGAGCCGGCGGCAACGCCGGCTCTTTTCGCCCGTGAGCGAAAACTAGCGCGGCCGCTTCGCGCCGCCGAGGCCCCAGAGCGCGATCGCCGCCATCAACAGCGAGATCAGCACGTTGTAACCCGCCATCGACAGCCCGAGAAAGCGCCACTGCACCTCGTCGCAGCGCACCACCTTCACGGTCTTGAGGCTCTCCAGCAGATTGCCCGGGTTGCCGAAATCGGTGAGCGGACCGGAGCATTCGGTCGGCCCCTGCCACCAGCCCCATTCGACGCCGGCGTGATAGGCGCCGAGACCCGCATTGGCGAGCACCACCAGCGCCAGCACCACCAGGGCGGCGCGCAACACCCCGCGCGCCGCGCCACGGCTCGCCGCGAAGGCGATCAGCAACGCAAGCGGGATGCCGACATAATAGGCGTAACGCTGTTCGAGGCAGAGCTGGCAGGGCTTGTAGCCGAGCACAAGCTGGAAGAACCAGGCTCCGGCAATGGTCGCGAGCGCGATCAGCGCGACGCCGGACGCCGCGAGAACGATGCGCTCGCCCGGCCGGGCCGGATCAAGAGAGCGCAGGGCGGTATCGGACGACAAGGGCTTCTCCATGCTGCGACGGCGCCTGGGTTCTTCGTCGTTTCATGAACATGACGACAATCCCAGGCCTTTGATCGGACGCGCCTTCTTCACGCGGACCGCGCCCGCTTCGCGCGAAAACGCTCTAGCGCGGCGTTCGCAGGGTGTCGAGACACCCCGCTTCACAGCCGGTTGACCGGCGGCGGACGGCCGCTATAGTCCGCCCGCTTTGCGCCGGCATCCGCCGCGACGCGATGCCCCTGTGGCGGAATTGGTAGACGCGCTCGACTCAAAATCGAGTTCCGCAAGGAGTGCTGGTTCGATCCCGGCCAGGGGCACCACCCTTCCCTCATCGCTTGACCTCATCGATCCGGTCCCTTGCGCACTCGGCCCGACAACCGACCGTGCCGGCCTTCCTGACCTCGCGCGCCCTTCGGTGTCTCAATGTCGCGGGAACCTCCCGGTACGCCGGTCGTTAGCGTTATCGCGTGTTCGACGCCATACCTGCAAAACAGGAGAACAGTATGTCGGTTGCCAAGGTCATCGAGATTACGTCGCTGTCGCAAAAGAGCTTCGAGGATGCCGTGCTCCAAGGCGTCAAACGCGCATCGAAGACGATCGACAACATCGAGGGCGCCTGGATCAAGGAGCAGAAGCTGCAGATCAAGGACGGCAAGGTGATCGGCTTCCGGGTCAACATGAACCTGACCTTCATCCTCGACGAATGAAGCCAAGCGCGATCACGCGATCTGATCTGGCGGCGCACGCGGACAGCGCCCATCGAGACAATCGTGAATCGCAAACACGTCGCCCGGGCGGCGTCACTGACAGATCGCGCGGGTGACGTAATTCTCGGTCCTGCATTCGCCCGGCGCGCCGGTGCGGCCGGACAGATAGACCTTGGCCGGGCACTTCTCGGCGGTTTCAACGTCGAGGCTCTTGCCGTCCTTGTAGCCCTTGGCCCTGCACAGATGATCGGCGGCGCTCTTGCAGTCCGGCGCGCCGTTGCCGGCGACCGGACAGAGCGCGCGGCCGTTGACCACCGTCTGCGGCGCAAGCTGCAGATTGCCGGCGGCGTCCTTGGCGCGGTTGTGAATGTTATCGATGGTCTGCTGCGAGCCCTTCAGCGACGATGAAATCCCCGACGCCGAATCCTTCAGCAGCTTGCCGAGTTCTTCGACCAGGCCCGGATTGGCGCGCGGCGGCTCCGGGGCGTGAGCAGGCTCGGAGGGCGCAAGCGCCGGGCCCTGCGATGACGGCGGGGCGGCATCCGGTTGCGGCGTCATCGTCTGCGGCCAGGCCGGCGCGGCAGCAAGCAGCACGATGGCGACCATCATGGCAGGTAGCGGCCACCGGCGAAACATGCGCAGGCGAAACATGCCGATATCGTTCTGCACCGGATCGCTCATGCGCATCACACTAGTCCTCCCCGGCGCAGCGGCAAGGCCCGTTCGCTACATCAGGCGGAAGGCGATGACGAAGCCGAGCACCAGCACCACCGCGCCGATCGCGACCCATAACCCCAGACGCTTCTCGATGGTGTGACGGATCCATTCGCCATAACGGTTGAGCAGGATAGCGACGATGAAAAAGCGGCCGCCCCGCGCAATCACCGAAAACACGATGAACAGCCAGATATTGTATTCGGCGAATCCCGACGTGATGGTGACGATCTTGTAGGGGATCGGGGTCAGGCCCTTGAGCAGGATGATCCAGGCGCCGTATTGCGCGTAGGAGGCGCGGAACGCCTCGACCTTGTCGCCATAGCCGTAAAGATGGATCAGCCACTGCCCGATCGATTCATAGAGCAGCGAGCCGATGCCGTAACCGACCACGCCGCCCGCCACCGAGGTGACAGTGCAGACCAGCGCGTAGAGCCAGGCGCGCTGCGGCCGCGCCAGCGACATCGGGATCAGCATCACGTCCGGCGGCACCGGAAAGAACGAGCTTTCGGCGAACGACACCGCGCCCATCAGCCACAGGGCATAGGGCTTGTCGGCGGCGGCGATGCACCAGTCATAGATCCGTCTCAGCATGCCGCGATCAACCATCCTTGGATGGTTTTGTCCATGCGGGACTTGAGAGCCGACGGAGGAAATGAGACGAGCCTCAGCGCGCCTTGGCCGCGCCGGCAACCTGCGGGGCAACCATCGGCCGCCAGGCGCTGCCGAGCGCCGCCGCGGCCTTGCTCAGCGCGGGCGCCATTTTGCCTTTGGCCTGATGTTTGGGGGACGCTTTCGGCAGTTTCTCGGCGATGCCGAATTCCCGCTCGCGCCGGTCCATCTCGGCCCAGACATCCTCCGGGCGGATGCCGGCACCCGCCCACAGCACCGTCAGGTTGTACAAGAGATCGGCGCTTTCGCGGACGATCGCCGCCTGATCGCGATTGACCGCGTCGATCGCGACCTCGATCGCCTCCTCGGCGAGTTTCTTGGCCATCTTGGACGGCCCGCGCTTCAACAGCCGGGCCGTGCGCGACGTCGCGGGATCGAGGTCCCGCGCCGCGGTCACAGCCGTATAAAGCCGGTCAAGTGAATCAGTCATGATTCAAGTTTAACGAAAGGTTGTGGCTGGATTATTAACAGGGCGTGTCCGCACCGGGGCGCGGCATGACGACGCCCTCGCCGGCCTCGCGGCGAGGGCGCGATCGGAGCCGGTGCGACCTCAGTAGCCGTAATAATGCTGGTAATACGGGCCGCCATAATAGCCCGGACCGCCATAATACGGCCGGCCGTAATAGGCCGGGCCGCCGTAATAATACCGATCCCGGTAATAATCGCGGCGGCGCTGTTCGGCGATCACCGCGCCGACGGTGCCGAGCGCAAGCCCCATGAAGGCGAGGCCCGCCGCATTGTTGTTGCGATAAACGTGCCGTCCCCGGCTGCGCGTCCGTGCGCGCGAGCTGACGTCGGTCAGGTCAAGCGATGCCGCCGACGGCACTCCGGCAAGAGCTGCTTTCGAGGCCGGCGCGGGTGCCGGCGTCGCCGCGCCCGCAGGCAGGGTCGCGGTCAGAACGATGGCAGCCGCCGCCGCTGCGACGCGCGCGCCGATGGGAAAGTGCCGTGTGCCATATTTCATGTCGCCGTCCTCATGGGCTCCGCCAGCCTCGATGGACCGGCCATAGGGAAACCCTTCTTTTCACATTGGGTTCCCGGCGCGAAATACAAGACGGCGGGGGACGGAGCGCAGCGGACGATTGGCGCTGGCGGGCCGGCCTGCTATCGGTCGGAAGACCCACCGCGCAGACCCCCATGTCCCTGATCCGCCTTTACATCCGCGTGCTCGACCTGCTCGGCAGGGAGGCGCGGCTCGGCTGGTTCCTGGCCGTCGCCAATTTGCTGCTGGCGATCGCCCAGTTCGCCGAACCTGTGCTGTTTGGCCGCATCGTCGACGTGCTCTCGCACAGTCCGACGCCGGGCAACACCGCCGCCGTGCTGCCCGCCACCTCGCCATGGCCGCTGCTCGGCGCGTGGGTCGCGTTCGGCCTGTTCACCATCGTCTGCAACGCCGCCGTCGCCTGGAACGCCGACCGCCTCGCCCATCGCCAGCGTCAGGCGGTGCTGACCAGTTATTTCGACCACATCCTGCAATTGCCGCTGACCTTCCACACCGGCACCCATTCCGGTCGCCTGATGAAGGTGATGCTGCAAGGCACCGACGCGCTGTGGCGACTGTGGTTGTCGTTCTTCCGCGAACATTTCGCCGCCATCGTCTCGCTGTTCGTGCTGCTGCCACTCTCGCTCTACATCAACTGGCGGCTCGCCAGCCTGCTGTTCAGCCTGTGCATCGTGTTCACGATCCTGACCACGCTGGTGGTGCGCAAGACCTACGGCATGCAGATGGAGGTCGAGGAGCATTACGGCGATCTCGCCGCGCGCGCCTCCGATGCGCTCGGCAATGTCGCGCTGGTGCAGAGCTTCGTGCGCATCGAGGCCGAGGTGCAGGGCCTGCGCGGCGTCGCCGACAAGCTGCTCGCGGTGCAGATGCCGGTGCTGTCGTGGTGGGCGCTGGTCGCGGTGATGACGCGCGCCTCCACCACCATCACCATCCTCGCCATTTTCGTGGTCGGCATCATTCTCAACGGACAGGGCCTCGCCTCGATCGGCGAGATCGTGATGTTCGTCTCCTTCGCCACCATGCTGATCCAGAAGCTGGAGCAGGTGGTCGGCTTCATCAACAGCGTATTCATGGAAGCGCCGCGGCTGCAGGAATTCTTCGACGTGCTCGACGCGGTGCCGGCGGTGCGCGACCGGCCGGACGCGATCGATCCCGGCCGCCTGCAAGGCCTCGTCGAATTCAACGACGTGTCGTTCTCCTATGACGGCAAGCGCCCGGCGGTCGCCGACCTCTCCTTCACCGCGCTGCCGGGCCAGACCATCGCCCTGGTCGGCGAGACCGGCGCGGGCAAATCCACCGCCATCGCGCTCTTGCACCGCGCGTTCGATCCGCAATCGGGCATCATCAAGATCGACGGCATGGATGTACGCGGCATGACGCTTGCCGCGCTCCGCCGCAACATCGGCGTGGTGTTTCAGGAGGCGCTGCTGTTCAACCGCTCGATCGCGGAGAATCTGCGCGTCGGCAAGCCGGATGCGACCGACGCCGAACTGCGCGCCGCCGCCGAGGGCGCGCAGGCGCTCGATTTCATCGAACGCAGCGAGCACAAATTCGAGACCAGCGCCGGCGAGCGCGGCCGCCTGCTGTCCGGCGGCGAGCGCCAGCGACTCTCCATCGCCCGCGCACTCCTGAAGAATCCGCCGATCCTCATTCTCGACGAGGCCACCAGCGCGCTCGACGCGGTGACCGAGGCCAAGGTCAACGCTGCGCTCGACACCGTGATGAAGGGCCGCACCAGTTTCGTGATCGCGCATCGGCTCTCGACCATCCGCAACGCGACCCGCATTTTAGTGTTCGACCAGGGCCGCGTCATCGAAAACGGAACTTTCGACGAACTGGTCGCGCGCGGCGGCTATTTCGCCGAACTCGCCCGCGCCCAGTTCATGGTGCAGGACGCGGGCCGGACCGGAGCGCCCGCCACAGCCGATAGTGCTGCAATCCCCAAGCCTTAGCCCCGCATGTGAAAGCGCGCCGAAATTTGGCCCATTTAATGCGGGATGGAAACGCCGGACGGCTGTTCTCGCCCGCCCCGCCGGTATAGGTTTGCGGACGCGGCAACATCCGGCTCGATGACATGTTCCGCGAGAATCGCGGAGCATTCACGGCTTCATCACTCACGTTGCCATCAGGCGCTGCTCAAAACCGGATTCACGCGTGGCTTTTGTTGCATCATCCCGGCTGTCGATCGTGTCTCGCGCGGCTGTTGTCGGCCTCGCGCTGATCCTGACGACGCTGGCTGGCCAGCGCGCCGCCCATGCCGAAGCGCTGCTGCTGATCGAAGCCGACACCGGCAAGGTACTGCAGGCCGAGAACGCAACCTATCCGTGGTATCCCGCCTCGCTCACCAAATTAATGACCGCCTACGTGACGCTGAAAGCGGTGAAGGACGGCCGCGTCTCGCTCAATACGCTGCTGACCGTGTCGCCGACCGCGGCGGCGCAGGCGCCCTCGAAGATGGGCTTCCGTCCCGGCACGCAGGTCACCATCGACAACGCGCTGAAGATGATGATGGTGAAATCGGCGAACGACATGGCGGTCGTGCTGGCCGAAGGCGTCGGCGGTTCGATCGACGGCTTCTCCGCCGAAATGAACAAGGCTGCGCAGCGGCTCGGCATGACGCAGACCAGCTACGTCAATCCGAACGGCCTGCCCGCCGACGGCCAGATCACCTCGGCGCGCGACATGGGCATTCTGGCGCGCGCCATCATCCGCGACCTGCCGGAATACGAATATTTCGTCCACATTCCCGCGATCAAATTCGGCCGCCGCATCACCGGAAACTTCAACAAGCTGATCGGCCGCTATCCCGGCGCCGACGGCATGAAGACCGGCTTCATCTGTGCGTCCGGCTTCAATCTCGTCGCCAGCGCGACACGCAACAACAAGCGGCTGATCGCGGTCGTGCTCGGCGCGCAATCCTCCGCGCAGCGCGCGATCAAGGCGGCGCAACTGCTCGAGAAAGGCTTCCACGGCAACCGCCTCGCCTGGCTGCGGCCCTCGCTCGGCAACGTCGACATGCTGGCGCCGATCGACGCCACGCCGCCGAACCTGCGCGAGGAAATGTGCGGCCCGCGCCGCAAGCGCCCCGCCGCCGACGAAGACGACGATGTCGAAATCACGATGGACGGCGACAGCAACGGCGCGAGCAGCCCGTTCGCCTTCGCCGCCGCCGGTCTGCAAGCGCCGAACATGAAGGCGTCCGATCTGCTGGCGGCGGCGCCGACGCCGGCCGCGCCGGTGATCGTCTATACCGGCCCCGCGCGCACCGGCGCAGATATCCTCGCGGCGGACGCAGCCGAGACCGAGCGGCAGGCCGCCAACGTCAAGAACCGCAAGAAGGGCGCCAAGCCAAAGGTGGCCGCGAAGCCCGACGCCAAGCCGGCGGCAAGCGCCGCTGCCAAGCCGGTTGTGAAACCGGCCGCCAAACCCGTGGCCGATGCCAAGCCGGCGGCGAAACCCGCCGCGAGCGCTGCTGCAAAGCCGGCAGCGAAACCGGCGGCGCATGCGGCATCGGCGGCCGCGAAACACGGCGCCAAACCAGCAGCCAAGCCCGCGGCGAACGCCGCGGCGGCCAAGCCGAAGGCCAATGCGAAATCCGGCGCGGCCGCCAAGCCCGCAGCGGACTCCAAGAGCGCCAGCGCGCCGCGCAGTTAGAAACATTTTTTCTGGGATAGAAGCGCTCTCTTGCGTCGTTGCCGGGCTTGACCCGGCAATCCATCGGTATTGCAAGATGGATACCCGGATCAGGTCCGGACATGACGAACAGTTTCCATCAAAGAGACGCATTCAAGCGCGTGCCGCGTCATATCGGCATGCACGCAATTTTCACCTCGGCCGACCCTGCATGCGCGTTTCGTCGCGCATGGGTTGCCATGACCGGAGCTTGGCTCGATACTTCACGGATCGAAGCTCGCTCTCATCGAAATGATTCCCGTTCCGGTCACCGAGGACATGATGGATCGCATCTGGCTCAAGCACTATCCGCCCGGAGTGCCCGCCGATATTGACTTTGGCCACTATGCCTCCCTTGTCGATCTGCTCGAGGAAAGCTTTGGCAGATACAGCGATCGCGACGCCTTCATCTGCATGGGCAAGGCGATCAGCTACCGGCAGTTCGACGAACTGTCGGCGCAGCTAGCCGCCTATCTGCAAACGCTCGGCCTTGCCAAGGGCGCGCGCGTCGCGGTGATGCTGCCCAACGTGCTGCAAAATCCGGTCGCGCTCGCCGCGGTGCTGCGCGCCGGCTTCACCGTGGTCAACGTCAATCCACTCTACACCGCGCCGGAGCTCGAGCATCAACTCAAGGATTGCGGCGCCGAAGCCATCGTCGTGCTGGAGAACTTCGCCGCCACGCTGCAGAAGGCGATCGGCCATACCGCCATCAAACACGTGATCGTCGCCACCATGGGCGACCTGCTCGGCCTCAAGGGCGCGGTGGTGAATTTCGTGGTGCGCCACGTCAAGAAAATGGTGCCGCACTTCACGCTGCCGGGTGCGGTGGCGTTCAACGACGCGCTCGCGCAGGGCCGCAAGCGCGCCTTCACCCGCCCCGCCATCGGCCGCGACGATGTTGCCTTCCTGCAATACACCGGCGGCACCACCGGCGTGTCCAAGGGCGCGACGCTGCTCCATCGCAACATCCTCGCCAACGTGCTGCAGAACGACGCCTGGCTGCAGCCGGCGTTGCAGAAGCCGCCGAAGACCCCCGACTTCATGATCGTCTGCGCGCTGCCGCTCTATCACATCTTCGCGCTGACCGCCTGTTTCCTGCTGGCGATGCGCAGCGGCGGCGCCAATCTCCTGATTCCCAATCCACGCGACATGAAAGGCTTCGTCAAGGAACTGCGCAAATATCGCGTCAACAGCTTCCCCGCCGTTAACACGCTTTATAACGGCCTGCTGCATGCGCCGGGGTTCGACGAGATCGATTTCTCCGCGCTCAAGGTTTCGGTCGGCGGCGGCATGGCGGTGCAGGCCTCCGTCGCCGAACGCTGGCGCAAGGTGACGGGTTGCGCGATCCTCGAAGGCTACGGGCTGTCGGAGACCTCGCCGGTGCTGACCTGCAATCCGTCCGATGCCGACACGTTCAACGGCACCATCGGCCTGCCGGTGCCTTCGACCGACATCGTCATCCGCGACGACCAGAACCGCGACGTGCCGCTCGGCGAGCCCGGCGAAATCTGCGCCAAGGGCCCGCAGGTGATGGCGGGCTACTGGAACAGGCCCGACGAGACCGCGAAGGTGATGACGCCCGACGGCTTCCTGCGCACCGGCGATGTCGGCGTGATGTCGCCGGAAGGCTATATCCGCATCGTTGACCGCAAGAAGGACATGATCCTGGTCTCGGGCTTCAACGTCTATCCCAACGAGGTCGAGAGCGTGATCGCGAGCCATCCCGGCGTGATCGAATGCGCGGTGATCGGCGTGCCGGACGACAGAACCACCGAAGCGGTGAAAGCCTTCGTGGTGCGCAAGGATCCGAACCTGACCGCGCAGGATCTGATCGCCTACGCTCACGAGCAACTCACGCATTACAAGATTCCCAAGCAGATCGAATTCCGCACCGAATTGCCCAAGAGCAATGTCGGCAAGATCCTGCGCCGCGCCTTGCGCGAGGAAGCCCCCCGCGCTGCGGACGCCAATTGAGAGGTGCCATGACCGGACATCCCCTTCTCACCGCGCAGGACGTGCTCGCGTTCTGGCGCGAGGCCGGCGAAGAGCGCTGGTTCACCAAGGATGACGCATTCGATACGCAAGTGAACGAACGCTTCGCACAACTGCTGGGCGACGCGAAAGACGGCAGGCTGGACTCATGGAAAGACAGCGACGAGGGCCTGCTCGCGCTGATCCTCGTGCTCGACCAGTTTCCGCGCAACATCTACCGCAACGACGTCCGCGCGTTCGCGACCGACGCGATGGCGCGGCAACTCACCGAGGAGGCGATCGCGCGCGGCGCCGACCAGCGGATCGACCGCAGCCTGCGCGCCTTTGTCTACATGCCGCTGATGCACTCGGAGAGTCTGGCCGATCAGGATCGCGGCGTCGCGCTCTATCGCGCGCTCGGCAATGCCAACAATCTGAAATTCGCCGAACTGCACGCCGACATCATCCGCAAGTTCGGCCGCTTTCCGCACCGAAACGCGGTGCTCGGCCGCTCGACCACGCCGGAGGAAGCCACCTTCCTCGCCGAAGGCGGCTTCGCGGGTTGACCCATCCAACCGAATGTTAACGAATCCTTGCTAGGCCCGCAGTCGTAGCCGGCCCGAAATCCGCCGGCGTTTGGGATCACTGCGTTGGCGATGACGGAAGCACAGGGCGCAAGCGAGGCACGGCCCGCCGGTCTGATCGCACGGCTGCGCGGCATGCTCGGCGGCAGCAACGAAGCTTCGCTGACCAAGCGGCTCGCCGGCACCGTGTTCCTGATCCGCGTGCTCAGCGCCGGCCTTGCCTACCTCTCCCAGATCCTGCTGGCGCGCTGGATGGGCGGCTCGGACTACGGCATCTACGTCTATGTCTGGACCTGGGTGCTGCTGCTCGGCAGCGTGCTCGATTTCGGCATCGCCGTCTCGGCGCAGAAGATCATTCCCGAATATCGCGGCAGCGGCGACTTCGCGCTGCTGCGCGGCTTCCTCTCCGGCAGCCGCTGGATCACGCTTGCCGCCTCGAGCGTGGTGGCGCTGCTGCTGGCCGCCATGGTGAAGCTGCTCGAACCAACGCTCGATCCGGCGATGACGACGCCGCTTTATCTTGGCTGCCTCACGTTGCCGGCTTTTGTCGTCGCCAACACCCAGGACGGCATTGCCCGCTCGCATGACTGGATGCGGCTCGGCCTGATGCCGCAGTTCATCGTGCGTCAGGCGCTGATCATCGGCTTCACCGCCGGCGCGGTGGTGCTCGGCCTCAAGCTCGGCGCCACGGCGGCGATGCTCGCCAGCGCCGCGGCGGTGTGGTTCGCCATGACCGGGCAGATGCTGGTGCTGAACCGCCGGCTGCGCGCCCATGTCGAACGCGGGCCTCGCGCCTATGATTTCGCAAGCTGGCTGAAGGTCTCGCTGCCGATCATGATGGTGGAAGGCTTCTACCTGCTGCTGTCCTACACCGACATTCTGGTGTTGCAGCACTTCCGCCCTTCCGAGGAAGTCGGTGTCTATTTCGCCGTGGTCAAGACGCTGGCGCTGGTGTCGTTCATCCATTACGCGATGTCGGCGACCACCGCGCACCGCTTCACCGAATATCATGCGTCGGGCGACACCGAGCGCCTGTCCGCCTATGTCGCCCATGCGATCAAGTGGACGTTCTGGCCCTCGCTCGCCGCCACCGCGGTGCTGCTGGCATTCGGCAAGCCGCTGCTCTGGCTGTTCGGCTCGCAGTTCACCGGCGGCTACGGCATCATGTTCGTCGCCGCCATTGGTCTGATCGTGCGCTCGGCGGTCGGCCCGGTGGAACGCCTGCTCAACATGAGCGGCAACCAGAACAGCTGCGCGCTGGCCTATGCGCTGGCTTTCGTGATGAATCTGGTGCTGTGCATCGTGCTGGTGCCGGGCTATGGCGGCTATGGCGCCGCCGCCGCGACCTCGCTGTCGCTGACCTTCGAGACCGTGCTGCTGTTCGCACTGACCAAGAAGCGGCTCGGGCTGCATGTGTTCGCGTTCGGGAAAAGCGAACGACCTTCTCTATAGCCGTCATTGCGAGCGAAGCGAAGCAATCCAGCTTGTTGCTTCCGGATTGCTTCGTCGCTTCGCTCCTCGCAATGACGAAGATAACTACTTCGCGGTCCAGCCGCCGTCGATCGAGAAGTTCGCGCCGGTGATCTGGCTCGCTTCGTCGCTGCACAGATAGAGCGCCATCGCCGCGACCTGCTCGACCGTGACGAATTCCTTGGTCGGCTGCGCCTCCAGCATCACGTCCTTGATGACCTGCTCCTTGGTCATGTTGCGCGCCTTCATGGTGTCGGGAATCTGACGCTCGACCAGCGGCGTCCAGACATAGCCAGGGCTGATCGCATTGCAGGTGATCTTGTCGGTGGCAAGCTCCAGCGCCACGGTCTTGGTGAGACCGGCGATGCCGTGCTTGGCCGCGACATAGGCCGACTTGAACGGCGAGGCCACCAGCGAATGCGCCGAGGCGGTGTTGATGATGCGACCCCAGCCGCGCTGCTTCATGCCGGGCACCGCGGCGCGGATGGCGTGAAACGCCGACGACAGGTTGATGGCGATGATCGCATCCCATTTGTCGATCGGGAATTCCTCGACCGGAGAAACGAACTGGATGCCGGCATTGTTGACCAGAATGTCCACCGAGCCGAAAGTCTTGTCGCCCAGCGCCACCATTTCGGCGATCTCGGCGGGCTTGGTCATGTCAGCCGGCGAATGCACTGCCTTGACCTTGAAGTCGCTCTCGATCCCTGAGCGCTCCTTCTCGATCTCGGCCGGCGTGCCCATGCCGTTGAGCACGATATTGGCCCCGGCCTTTGCCATCGCGCGCGCATACGCAAGCCCGATGCCGCTGGTCGATCCGGTGATGACTGCCGTCTTTCCCGTCAATGATACCATTGCTTGCTCCTTCTCGATCCGCACGCATCAACTCACGCACCATGGCGTCAGTTCGCCATGGCATCAATGACAATGCTTTGATCGGGGTTCAAGAGGGACCGATCGCGTTTTCAAGCAAAGCATGCCCTCGGGCCTGACCCGTGGGTGGGCACCGGTTCGCATGAAGAAAACGCGTTAAAATATGAGGGCAGGAGTCCGGCTTTAAGTCCATCAAAGCCGGAAGGCTCTAGCGGTGATCCGGCGCGGCGAGGATCATGGTCCAGAACACCTTGTATTTGGAGTTCGGCGCATAGACCGCGGCGATACCCATTTTGGTGACGCCGCTCGCCAGCATGTTGGCGCGGTGCGAGGGCGAATCGCGCCAGCCGGAGAACGCCTCCGCCATGGTGTGATAGCCCGCCGAGATATTCTCGACGCCCTTGGCGGCGGCAAAGCCCGATGCCTGGAGCCGCTTGGTGAAGGGGCCGGCGACATCGTGATCGAGCTTGTTGCGGCTCGCCATCGCGCGCGACTGCGCTTCGGCGGCTTTCATCAGTTCCGGATCGATGGTGACGGCGCCGAGACCGTTGTTCTGCCGATAGCCCGAAATCATCGACGCCGCGCCCGCGGCATCGAGCTTGGCATTCGCATTCGCCATGCTGTTATAGAAAGAAGGCTGTTCGGTTCCCGGCCCGCGCTCGCCCGAGCAGCCGGCCAGCAACACCACCGCAACACACAGCCCCGCCCGCCCGATCATTCGTTCCATCCCGTTCATCCCGCGCCGTTGTTGCACACCAACAGTGGCTGAAAGGTGAACGCGCGGCGGATTGAGACCGGAAAACTCACGCCCCGGCGAAGATCCGGTAGCGGCGCGGCTGCAGGCTGACGATCTCGCCGGGCTTGAGATCGCGGTCGCGCGGCGCGTCGATCTCGATCAGGGTTTCGGCACCGCCGACATGCAGCGCGATATCGGCGCGCTGGGTCGGACCGAAAGCGCGCACCCGCTTGACGTCGCCGTCGATCACGCCGCCGCCCGGCGGCAGCACCGTGACATCGTGGCGGCGGATGAACAGATGCGACGGGCCGGTTCGCGCGTCGCGCAGATCGAGATCGAGCACCTTGTCGCCGAGCAGCATCTGCCCGCCGCTGACCTGCACCGGCAGCACGATCGACTCGCCGATGAAACCGTGCACGAACGGCGTCGCCGGATTGTCATAGACCTCGGCGGGGGTGCCGATCTGCTCGATCTTGCCCTTGTCCATCACCACCACGCGGTTGGCGACTTCCAGCGCCTCCTCCTGATCGTGGGTGACGAAGATCGAGGTGACGTGAATCTCCTCATGGAGCTGCCGCAGCCAGCGCCGCAATTCCTTGCGCACCTTGGCATCGAGCGCGCCGAACGGCTCGTCGAGCAAGAGAATGCGCGGCTCGATGGCGAGCGCGCGGGCGAGCGCGATGCGCTGGCGCTGGCCGCCCGACAACTGACTGGGATAACGATCCGCCAGCCAGTCGAGCTGCACCAGTTCGAGCAGATCCATCACCCGCTTGCGGATGCGCGCCTCGTTCGGACGGATCGCGCGCGGCTGCACCCGCAGGCCGAACGCGACATTCTCGAATACATTCATATGGCGGAACAGCGCGTAATGCTGAAACACGAAGCCGACCTGGCGCTCGCCCGCGCCGCGCGCCAGCGCGTCCTCGCCGTCGAACCGCACCTCGCCGGCATCGGGCCAGTCGAGGCCGGCGATGATGCGCAAGAGCGAGGTCTTGCCGGAGCCGGACGGGCCGAGCAGCGCGACGAGCTCACCGGTCTCCACCTTGAGATCGACATTGTCGAGCGCGGTGAAGGTGCCGAACCGCTTGATGAGATGACGCACTTCAATCGTCACGAGCCGTTTGTCCTTCTTCGAGGCGACCTTCGAGAATCGTTTTCACGATCAGCGTCACCAGCGCCAGCATGGCCAGCAGCGAGGCGATCGCGAACGAGGTCACGAACTGATATTCATTGTAAAGGATTTCCACCAGCAGCGGCATGGTGTTTGTCTCGCCGCGGATGTGACCCGATACCACAGAGACCGCGCCGAATTCGCCCATCGCGCGCGCGTTGCAGAGCAGGACGCCGTACAGCACGCCCCATTTGATGTTGGGAATGGTGACGCGCAGGAAGGTGCGCAGGCCGGACGCGCCGAGCGAGATCGCCGCTTCCTCCTCCTGGGTGCCCTGCTCCTGCATCAACGGGATAAGTTCGCGCGCCACGAACGGGAACGTCACGAACGTCGTCGCCAACACAATGCCGGGCACCGCGAACAGGATGCGGATGTCGTGCGCCGCGAGCCATGAGCCGAAATAACCCTGCGCGCCGAACAGCAGCACGAACACCAGACCTGAAATCACCGGACTGACCGAGAACGGCAGATCGATCAACGTCACCAGCAGTGTCTTGCCGGGAAAGTCGAACTTGGCGACCGCCCAGGCCGCGATCACGCCAAACACCAGATTGAGCGTCACCGAGATCGCCGCCACCAGCAGCGTCAGGCGGATCGCCGACAGCGCTTCGGGCTCGGCCAGCGCCGCGAGATAGGCGTCAACGCCTCGGGCGAAGGCTCCGGCGAACACCACCACCAGCGGCAGCACCACGAAGATGGTGAGGAACGTCACCGCGATCGCGATCAGCACGATGCGCACGAGCAAAGGCTCGGTGCGGCCTTGCGGCACGGGAGGGGCGTGAGATTTCGAGATGCTCGTCATCGCCGATGCTCACAGCGCGACCGCAGCGCCGCGCTTCTGCGCCCAGCTCTGGATCCGGTTGATGGCGAAGATGATCAGGAACGAGACCACCAGCATGATCACCGCGATCGCGGTGGCGTCGGCATAGCGGAACTCGGAAAGGCGGATCACGATCAGAAGCGGCGCGATCTCCGAGACATTCGGCAGGTTGCCGGCGATGAAAATCACCGAGCCGTATTCGCCGACCGCGCGGGCGAAGGCCAGCGCAAAGCCGGTGAGGATCGCCGGGGCGAGGCTCGGAACGATGACGCGGCGAATGATGTTCCAGCGGCCGGCGCCGAGGCTGGCCGCAGCCTCCTCGACCTCGACTTCGAGATCGAGCAGCACCGGCTGCACCGTGCGCACCACAAAGGGAAACCCGATGAAGATCATCGCGACGAAAATACCGAGCGGCGTGAACGCCACTTTGATGCCGAGTTCGGCGAGCGGCGCGCCGAGCCAGCCCTTCTGCGCGAACAATGCGGTCAGCGCCACGCCGGCCACCGCGGTCGGCAGCGCGAACGGAATATCGACGATGGCGTCGAAAATGCGCCGGCCCGGAAAGCGATAGCGCACCAGCACCCAGACGATGATCATGCCCATCATGAGATTGACCAGCGCGGCGGCGAACGCGAGGCCGAAGGAAATCCGCAGTGCGCTCAGCGTGCGGCGGCTGGTGAGGATGGCCCAGAACTGATCGGGACTGAGTTCGAAGGTTTTCAGGAAGAGGCCCGCGAGCGGGATCAGTACGATGATCGACAGCCATGTCAGCGTCAGCCCCATGGTGAGACCGAAACCCGGCAAGGTCCGTCGCCGCCCCGATTCTTTGCTCACGGTGTCCCCGATTCCCCTGACTGTCATGCCCGGGTTTAACCCGGGCATCCATCTTTCTTCAGAAGATGGATTGCCGGATCAAGTCCGGCAATGACGCACCTTTTTTGCCGCGCCCAATCTCAGTCCTTGTAAATCTGGTCGAAAACACCGCCCTCGGCAAAGTGCTCCTTCTGCGCCTTGGTCCAGCCGCCGAACACCTCGTCGATCGTGAACAGATCGACCTTGGCGAAGTTGGCCTCGTATTTCTTCGCCACCTCCGTATCGCGCGGCCGGTAGAAATTGCGCGCCGCGATCTCCTGTCCCTCTTTGGTGTACCAGTATTTCAGATACGCCTCGGCCACGGCGCGCGTGCCTTTCTTGTCGGCCACGCGATCGACGATGGCGACCGGCGGCTCCGCGAGAATGGAAACCGACGGCACCACGATCTCGAACTTGTCCGCTCCGAACTCCTTGACCGCGAGATAGGCTTCGTTCTCCCAGGCCAGCAGCACGTCGCCGACGCCGCGCTGGACGAACGTCACCGTCGAGCCGCGCGCGCCAGTGTCGAGAACCGGCACGTTCTTGTAAATATCGCCGACGAATTTTTTGGCCTTGTCTTCGGCGCCGAATTTTTTCAGCGCGTAGCCCCACGCCGCGAGATAGTTCCAGCGCGCGCCGCCGGAGGTCTTCGGATTCGGCGTGATGACCTGCACGTTGCTCTTGAGCAGATCGTCCCAGTCCTTGATCGCCTTCGGATTGCCCTTGCGCACCAGAAACACGATGGTCGAGGTGTAAGGCGCGGAATTTTGCGGCAGCCGCTTCTGCCAGTCCCTGGCGAGGAATCCCCTGTCCGCGATCGCGTCGATGTCATAGGCGAGCGCCAGCGTCACCACATCGGCCTGCAATCCGTCGATCACCGAACGCGCCTGCGAGCCGGAGCCGCCATGCGACTGCTTGATCTCGACGCTCTTGCCGCTGTCCTTCTGATACGCGGCGATGAACGCCTTGTTGAAATCGACATAGAGTTCGCGCGTCGGATCGTACGACACGTTGAGCAACGACACGTCGGCAGCGAACGCAGAGCCCGCCCACACAACGGCGGCAAGAACTGCGAGGATACGGCGGATCATCTCGATCTCCATGGCAAGTGACAGCTTGAGCGCTATCGATGGAGGCACAACCCTCTGGAATTTGAGCTGTCAAGTCAACGAAACGCGGTTTCGTTGTTTGCGTGCGGCCGGCGTAAACGTGCTACGAAATCTTCGTCACGTGAATGCCGCATTCCGTTTTGCCTTTTCCACGCCAGCGGCCGGCGCGCGAATCTTCTCCCGGCGCGGTCCGGCTGGTGCACGGCATGCAGCCGACCGAGGTGAATCCGGAGGACGCCAGAGGATGCGGCGGCAGGCCCGATGTCGCATAGAGCGTCTGCAACTCCTGCGGCGTGACATTGGCGAGCGGATTGAACTTCAGTCGCTCGCCATCCGCCTCGACGACAGGAATCGTGGCGCGGTCGCCGCCCTGGAATCGCTTGCGTCCGTTGAGCCATGCCGAAAACGGCGTCAGCGCGCGCGCCAGCGGCTCGACCTTGCGGATGAAGCAGCAGCGGTCCGGATCGGAAAACCACAATTCGCGATCCCCGTCTTCGCGCACGAGAGCCTCCTCGCGCGGATAAATGGTGCGCACATCGGTCAGACCGAGCAGCCGCGTCAGCGTGTCGCGATAGGCCAGCGTCTCCTCGAACAGCCAGCCGGTGTCGAGAAACACCACGGGGATCGCGGGATCGACGTCGGCGGCGAATTTCAACAGCGCGGCGGATTCGGTGCCGAACGACGACACCAGCGCCAGCCGCTCGCGGCCGACTTCGCTGACCGCGGCGCGGATGATCTCGGCCGGCGAGGCCTGCGCCAGCGCCGCATCGAGCGCGGCGGCGCGCGGCGCGCTCGCTTGCGTCACGTGATGAACTTCAATGCCGGGCGCGCTCATTCGGCGGCCGCCATCATGGGAGCGGCGAAGCGAGCCAGATCCGCAGCACGCCATGGCGCCGAATGCGCCACCACGTCGCCGATGATCAGGATCGCGGGCCCGGTCTCCACCTGCGTCACCAGATCGGGAAGTTGATCGAGCGTGCCGACAATGGCCTTGGCGTCGGGCCGTGTCGCGCGCGCGAACACACCGACCGGCGTTTGCGGCGAGCGGCCGGCCGCAAGCAGGCCTTCGCGAATGCTCAGTGCGGCAGTGATACCCATATAGACCACCATCGTCATCTTGGTGTCGGTCAGAGCGCCCCAGTCGACCGCCTCGGCATCGCGCGCCTTGTGCGCGGTGAGAAAGGTGATGCGCGTCGCCTGCTGGCGGAAGGTCAGCGGCACTTCGGACTCCGCCGCAGCGCCGATTCCGGCGGTGATGCCCGGAATGACGGCATAGGCGACGCCGGCCTCGCGCAGCGCCGCGACTTCCTCGCCGCCGCGTCCGAAGACAAAGGGATCGCCGCCCTTGAGCCGCACCGCGCGCTTGCCGGCGCGTGCCGCCTCGATCAGCAACGCGTTGGTGGCATCCTGCCCGATGCCCGGCTTGCCGATGCGGCGGCCGACCGAGACGCGCGCCGCATCGCGCCGCGCGCGATCGAGTATCTCCGGCGAGACCAGATCGTCATAGAACACCACATCAGCGTCCTGCAGCGCGCGCAGCGCCTTCACCGTCAGCAGATCGGGATCGCCGGGGCCGGCGCCGACCAGCGTCACCAGGCCCTCGCCATCGGCGCTGGCGAATTGCGCCGGATCAAGGATGTTGTCCAGCGCGGCGTTAGCTTCCGCGCTGCGCCCGGCCAGCACCAGCGCGCCGATCGGCCCATCCACCACGCGCTCCCAGAACCGGCGGCGCAACGCGAATTCCGGCATCCGCTCATGAATGTGTCTGCGCCAGCGTCCGATGAAACCGGCGAGATCGCCGATCCGCGCCGGCAGCAGCGCCTCGATGCGCTCGCGCACGCGCCGCGCCACCACCGGCGACGCGCCGCCGGTGCCGATCGCGACCACCACGTCGCCGCGATCGACGATCGCGGGAAAGATGAAGGTGGAATGCACGAGGTCGTCCATCACATTGACCGGAAGACCAAGCGCGCGCGCCCGCGCCGACATGCGCTCGCCCGCCTGACCCGCGCCCGCGCACAGCACCGCGATCACGCCGGCAAGATCGATGCTCTCGATATCGCCGTCGACGTGTTCGATCCGCTGCGCGTCCTCTGCACTGAATTCGCCGATGTCGCGCACGCCGTCGAGCGTCAGCCAGCGCACGCGCGCGCACGCCGCCAGCAACAGCCGCAGTTTGGCGCGCACCAGCTCGCCCGCTCCGATCAGCAGAACAGGGCCGGCACGCAAATCGAGAAACACGGGCAGAAACTGCATCAACGACTCCGGATTCCCGAATTCGGGGATTGACGGGAATTATTTTCTATATATGTATCTCGTCGCGGCGACAAAGAGAAATAAATTTCTTCTTTCTCTGCTGCGCTCCTGGAAAATTCACACTGCGGATTCAAGTGCAAGAGATGCATCTTCTCGTCGTCGATCGTCAGGGTCAGGAACATCGTCTGGAAGCGCTGGAAGGCTGGCGCGTGATGGAGGTAATCCGCGACTGGGGTCTTTCGATCAAAGCCGAATGCGGCGGCGCCTGCGCCTGCGCCACCTGCCATGTCTATGTCGATCAGGAGTGGATGTCGCGCCTCGCGCCGCCGACCGATGAAGAGATCGACCAGCTCGACAGCGCGTTCTTCGTCGAATCCAACTCGCGGCTCGCCTGCCAGATCCTGATGTCGCCGCAGACCGATGGCCTGCGCGTCACGCTCGCACCCGACGGCGAGTGATCATGAGCGCGCAGCACGCGAACGATCATCTCGACGAACTCGAAGCGCAGAGCATCTACATCCTGCGCGAGGGTTTCGCGCGGTTGAAGAAGCTCGCGCTGCTGTGGTCGCTCGGCAAAGATTCCAACGTGATGATCTGGCTGGCGCGCAAGGCGTTCTTCGGCAAGGTGCCGTTCCCCTGCCTGCATGTCGACACCGGCAAGAAATTTCCCGAGATGTACGCCTTCCGCGATCACTACTCGAAGGAGTGGGGTCTCGATCTGCGCGTCGATCCCTGCCCGCCGATCGATGCGGTCGATCCGACGCTGCCGCCGGCGGCACGCTCGGCCGCCCGCAAGACCGAGGGCCTGAAGATGGCGCTCGGCAAATACGGCTTCGACGGACTGATCGCCGGCATCCGCCGCGACGAGGAAGCCACCCGCGCCAAGGAGCGGGTGTTCTCGCCGCGCGGACTCGAAGGGGGATGGGACGTGCGCGACCAGCCGCCGGAATTCTGGGATCACTTCAACGCCTCGGTGCCGCCTGGCGCGCATTTGCGCATCCATCCGATCCTGCATTGGACCGAGACCGACATCTGGGCCTACACCCAGCGCGAGAACATTCCGATCATCCCGCTTTATCTGGCGAAGGACGGCAAGCGCTATCGCTCGCTCGGCGATGCCGACATCACCTTCCCGGTGGCGTCGAACGCCTCCAACATCGCCGAGATCCTGACCGAGTTGCGGGAGACCAAGGTGCCAGAGCGCTCCGGCCGCGCGCTCGATCATGAAACCGAGGACGCTTTCGAGCGGCTGCGCGTCGCCGGGTATCTTTAAAGCCTCACCAACACTGCGAGTGCGCCGATGAACATGGCCGTCTCCCAAACCGATCTGCCGGCTCCGAGCAACAACGCACGGCCGCAGGTCAGCATCGTCATCGTCGGCCATGTCGATCACGGCAAATCGACCTTGGTCGGCCGCCTGCTGCACGAGACCGGCAGCCTGCCCGACGGCAAGCTCGAGATGCTCAAAGCGGTCAGCGAGCGGCGCGGCATGCCGTTCGAATGGTCGTTCCTGCTCGACGCGCTACAGACCGAGCGCGACCAGGGCATCACCATCGACACCACGCAGATCCGCTTCCACACCGCCTCGCGCGACATCGTGCTGATCGACGCGCCCGGCCATGCCGAATTCCTGCGCAACATGATCACCGGCGCCTCGCAGGCCGATGCCGCGGTGCTGATCATCGACGCGCTGGAAGGCGTGCGCGACCAGACCCGCCGCCACGGCTATCTGTTGCATCTGCTCGGCGTGAAGCAGGTCGCCGTCGTGGTCAACAAGATGGACCGCGTCGATTTCAGCGCGGCGCGTTTCAACGAGATCCGCGATGAAATCTCCGCGCATCTCGTCAGCGTCGGCGTCGCGCCGGTCGCGGTCATTCCGGTGTCCGCGCGCGAGGGCGACGGCGTCGCCGAGCTCACCGCACGCATCGGCTGGTATAACGGCCCTACCGTGGTCGGCGCGCTCGATGCGCTGACGCCGAGCCGGGCGCTGACCGACCTGCCGCTGCGTCTGCCGGTGCAGGCGATCTACAAGTTCGACGACCGCCGCATCGTCGCCGGCCGCATCGAATCCGGTCACCTCGCCGCGGGCGACGAGATCGTCATCATGCCCGCCGGCAAGGTCGCGAAGATCAAGACGGTGGAAAGCTGGCCCACCACGCCGCTCACCGCGCGGCAGACCGCCGGGCGTTCGGTCGGCATCACGCTCGACCGCGAGTTGTTTCTAGAGCGCGGCGACATCATCGGCCGCGGTGCGTCCGCGCCGCGCGACACCCGCCGCCTGCGCGCCCGCATCTTCTGGCTGCACGAGACTCCGTTGCAGCCCGGCGCCTCGATCCTGGTCCGGCTCGGCACCATGGAAAGCCGCGCCAGCGTCGTCGCCATCGAAGAGGCGGTCGATCCCGGCGATCTCGCCAGCGTCGCCACCTCCGCGATCGCGCGCAACCATGTCGGCGAAATCGATCTCGCGCTGGCCAAACCTGTCGCCGTCGACGCCCACACCGACAATCCGCGCACCGGCCGCCTCGTCATCGAAGTGAACGGCCGCATCGCCGGCGGCGGTCTCGTGCTCAGCGTCGATGCCGGCGAGCGCGCGCTGCCGGTCGATATCGTGCCGGTGGAATCCGCATTGCAGCCGGCCGAGCGCGCCGCGCGTTTCCATCATCACGGCGCCGTGGTGTGGTTCACCGGCCTGCCGGGCGCCGGTAAATCGACGCTGGCCCGCGCGCTGGAGCGCAAGCTGTTCAGCCGCGGCGGTTCGCCGATCCTGCTCGACGGCGATACGCTGCGCGCCGGCCTCAACGGCGATCTCGGCTTCTCGCCGCAGGACCGCCGCGAGAACATCCGCCGCCTCGCCGAGATCGCGACCCATCTGGCGCGCAACGGCCATATCGCCATCGTCGCCGCGGTGTCGCCCGCCGCCGACGATCGCGCGCAGGCGCGCCAGATCACGGGCGACACCTTCCGCGAAATCTATGTCGCGACACCCGCCTCCGTCTGCGAGAGCCGCGATCCCAAGGGCCACTACGCCAAGGCGCGCGCCGGACAACTGCCGGGCTTCACCGGCATCGGGCAGGACTACCAGCCGCCGACGGATGCCGAACTGACGATCGACACCTCGCAGCGCTCGATCCTCGAGGCCACCGGCGCGATCGAACAGATGCTGACCGCAAGCCATGTGCTGCTCGGCGAGCCGGCCGATCTCGCCGCGCACATCTGATCGTTTTCCATCATCCTGACGACATCGCATTCGCGCGCCCGCGCGCGCGTTTCGCGCTGCGTGTTTCAAACCGCGCGATGCGTGCGAGCCCGGTTTAGTGTGATTTGTCACGCGCACCGCGCAGTTGCGCCTGCGCTGTCACGAGTTGTCATGTTGTGACAATTGTGACTAACAACTTTCACCTCAAATACTTGGAACTAAAGCGAACTTTTTTCGTGTCACAAGCTGTGGAATGGCCTTTGGTATAACCTCGCAATGCGGTAAAGGGCTTCTCATCGCGACAGGTTTGACGTTAAAACGCTTTTCAGCGTTCAAAATTTCAGTTGCATGCGTTCCGGTTTCTGGAACGGCATGTCGAACAATCTGCGAGACACTCGGAAATGAAACGTATCGATATCGGCGGCCTCAAAATCGCACCTGCCCTGTTCGACTTCGTCGAGCGTGAAGCGGCGCCGGGCACCGGCATTTCATCGGAAACATTCTGGAGCGGGCTCGCCGCGGTGATCCGCGATCTTGCGCCGGTCAATCGGGCGCTACTCGACAAGCGCGATGTGCTGCAGGCGAAGATCGACGCGTGGCATCGCGAGCGCAAGGGCAAGCCGTTCGATCTCGAAAGCCACACCGCCTTCCTCAAGGAGATCGGCTATCTGCTGCCGGAGCCCGCCACCGAGCAGGTGCGGACGCAGAACACCGACGACGAGATCGCGCGCCTCTACGGTCCGCAGCTCGTAGTGCCGCTGAGCAACGCGCGCTATGCGCTGAACGCCGCGAATGCGCGCTGGGGCAGCCTGTACGACGCCTTCTACGGCACCGACGCCATTCCGTTCGATCCGAAGGAGCGCGGCCCCGGCTACAACAAGGCGCGCGGCGAGCGCGTCATCGCCAGGGCCAAGGCGTTTCTCGACGAGACCGTGCCGCTCGCCTCCGGCAGTCATGCCGATGTCACGGCCTACAGCGTCGCGAACGGCGCGCTGGCGGCTACGCTTTCTGACGGCGCGACCACCGCACTGAAAGATCCGAAGCAGTTCGCCGGCCATCAGGGCGAGGCAGCGGCGCCCTCCTCGGTGCTGCTGGTCAATCACGGCCTGCACATCGACATCCGGATCGACCGCACCGCCGCGATCGGCAAGGACGATCCGGCCGGCGTCTCCGACATCATCATCGAAGCCGCGCTCTCGACCATTCTCGACATGGAAGACAGCGTCGCCGCGGTCGATGCCGAGGACAAGGTGCTGCTCTATCGCAACACGCTCGGCCTCTTGAAGGGCACGCTGTCGGCGCAGTTCGAGAAGGGCGGCCGGATGCTGACCCGCTCGCTCAACGCCGACCGCACCTACATTGCGCCGGACGGCAAGACGCTGACGCTGAACGGCCGCAGCCTGCTGCTGGTGCGCAATGTCGGCATTCACATGTACACCGACGCCGTGCTCGACCCGGCCGGCCGCGAGATCCCCGAAGGCATGCTCGATGCCGCGATCACCGCGCTGGTCGGCATGCACGACCTGCGGCACAAGCGCAACAGCCGCAAGGGCTCGATCTACATCGTCAAGCCGAAGCTGCACGGGCCGGAAGAGATCGCTCTGGTCGGCGAACTGTTCGGCCGCATCGAGGCGATGCTGTCGATCCCGCGCAACACGCTGAAGATCGGCATCATGGACGAGGAGCGCCGCACCACGGTCAACCTCAAGGCCGGCATCCAGCAGGTGCCGGACCGCGTGTTCTTCATCAACACCGGCTTCCTCGATCGCACCGGCGACGAGATCCACACCTCGATGGAAGCCGGACCGCTGCTGCGCAAGGGCGACATGAAGTCGGCGGCCTGGATCAAGGCCTATGAGGACTGGAACGTCGACAATGGTCTCGCCTGCGGCCTGCCCGGCCACGCCCAGATCGGCAAGGGCATGTGGGCCGCGCCCGACAAGATGGCCGACATGCTGGTGCAGAAGATCGGCCATCCGCGCGCCGGCGCCGCCACCGCATGGGTGCCCTCGCCGACCGCGGCGACGCTGCACGCGCTGCATTATCATCAGGTCGACGTCGCCGCGCGCCAGCAGGAACTGCGCAGCCGCCCGCGCGCCAAGCTGTCGGACCTCCTGACCATTCCGCTGTCGAACTCGAACTGGTCGCCGGACGACGTCAAGCAGGAGATCGACAACAACTGCCAGGGGATCCTCGGCTATGTCGTGCGTTGGCTCGATCAGGGCATCGGCTGCTCCAAGGTGCCGGACATTCACGATGTCGGCCTGATGGAAGATCGCGCCACGCTGCGCATCTCCAGCCAGCATCTGGCCAACTGGCTGCATCACGGCGTCGTCACCCACGAGCAGGTGATGGAATCGCTGCGGCGCATGGCCGCCGTGGTCGATCGCCAGAACGCCGGCGATCCGCTGTACCGGCCGATGGCGCCGAAATTCGACGGCATCGCCTTCCAGGCTGCCTGCGAACTGGTGTTCAAGGGCCGCGAGCAGCCGAACGGCTACACCGAATTCATCCTCCACGCCCGGCGGCGCGAGGTGAAGGACGGCGAATTGCAGCGCAAGGCGTCCTGACGAACGCCGCGATCATCGCACCGAAAAATCCCGGCTGGAATCTCCAGCCGGGATTTTTTGTTTGCCGCATCCGACCTGACCGCGAGCGGCGGATCCGCGGGATCTTCGAATGAGAGATCGCTATTCGGCGTCCGGCGTCTCGTCGGGATGGCCGCGCCGCGCCAGGAGGCCGATCGCGACCCCGCCGATCGCCAGCAGCGGAACGAGACGGCGAAAGCCGATGGTGCGGATCGCCTGCAATCCGACCGCCAGCACCATCGGATCGGTCAGCGTCGCCTGCATTGAGGATTTCGCCGCCTGCGCGCGGCGCACCGCTTCCTCGCGCTTGGCCTGCTTCTTCCTCACCGCGTAACCGATCGCGCCGACGATGCCGGCGAGCAGAAAGACGCCGGCGCCGGCCAGGCAGGCTTCGAGCAGGCCATAGTTCTGCAACACATAGACGAACGCCGCCGCGCACAGAAATGCGACGGCGATGAAAAGACAGACCGCAATCGCAATCGCCAGAGACGCCAGACGCACGAGCGAATCGGCGCTGCCCCTGAGATCGTCGATCAGTTTCTGCAACATCGGGGAAAGCCCTCAAAGTATGGATCACTGAAAAACGCGATCGGTGGAGACCGATCGCGCAGGGAGACTGGAAAAGCCCGGCCTCAGCGCCGCCAGGTGACGCCGATCAGGAAACCGAGGCCGAGCGCAAGGCCGACGGCGGCCAGCGGCCGCTCGTGGATGGCGTCTTCCAGCGTGTCTTCCAGGGTCGCGGCGGCGTCCTGCGCCGCGTTGAGCGCGGCGGTGCCGCGCTCGCTGGCGTCCTCGACAAGGGAATCGACATTGGCGCGCGCCTGCTTGTAGCCTTTGCGCGCCCGCTTGCGCGCGGTGCCGGCGAATTCTTCAAGCGCGTCGGAAATCTGTTCGGTCAGGGCTGAAATATCGTTCTTCACGGCTTCGACATCCTTCTGAAGGCGTTCATAGGTGGCTTTGTCCGTCATCTGTTTCATTGCGTCTTCGCCATCGCTGCTCGACATCGAGAGCTCCAAGAAATGCGGGATTGCGTGCCCTGCCAACGCCGCCGCGCCCCCGAAGTTCCATCGCGCTAGTCGTCGGGGATTTGCGGCTCGTCCGGCGGTGCCAGATGCTCCCTGACGATCAGGCCGACGATCAGCAGAGGCGAGGACAGAAAGGCGCCCATCGGCCCCCACAGCCAGGTCCAGAACGCCAGCGCGACGAACACCGCCAGCGCGTTGAGCGCGAGACGGCGGCCGATAATCGCCGGGGTGATGAAATGGCCCTCGAGGAAGGCGACGATCATGAAGCCGAGCGGCGCGGCAAGGCCGAGGATCAGCGTCTTGGAGGTGATGATGCCGACCGCCAGCAGCACCACGAACATGAAGACCGGGCCGATGATCGGAATGAAATTCAGCGCCGCCGCCAGCGCGCCGAGGCCGGCGGGGCTCGGGGTGCCGGCCACCGCGCAGACGATGCCGGTCGCGATGCCGACGCCGAGATTGATCATCGTCACGGTGAGCAGATAGCCGCCGAGATGGGTTTCGATGGCGTTGAGCATGCGTAGCGTGCGCAGCCGCGACTCGCGGTTCGGAAAGGTCATGATCAAAGCGCGGCGCAGGTCCGGCCAGCTTGCGACGAACAACACCAGCACCGCGAGAAACAGCAGCAGCTCGGTGAAGGTCGGCGACAGAAATTCCAGCGTCGGCTGCACCCACGAGATCTTCGGCAGTTCGACGGACGACCCCGCGCCCGGCGTCTCGCCGAGCAGCGCCTGCAACTGATGCCAGAGCGCGAGCGGCCGGTCGAACACATGCATCTTGTCGCGCAGGATGACGCCAAGCTCGGGCAGACGATTAGTCCATTCCATCAACGGCGCGGCGAACAGGCCGATCATGAAGGCGACACCGGCGAAGCTGGCGGCGACGATCAGCACCGCCGAGACCGGACGCGGGACGCGATAGCTTTCCATGAATTTGGCGGCAGGCGAGAGCATGGTGCCGACGATCGCCGCGGTCACCACCGGCAGGAAGAACGCGCGGCCGACATAGAGCACCGCGACGACGGCGATCACCAGCAAGCCGACCAGCGAGAACGCGACGACTTCGGTGCGCCGGATCAGCGGCGGTTGTTCGGCGCTGCTGCTCAGCAGGGGCTGGCCTTCCATCTCCTCGGCCCGGCGCTGATCGTGCCGCGCGCGGTCGTCGCCCGCCTGCCCGCCACCGACTTGCCCGGTCCATGCTGTTCGCATCTGGCATCCCATGCGCTGCCGAGTTGGCTCTGCCGGATGCGGCCGGCGCAGTGATCAATGCGTGCGCGGCAAAGCGGTTCCGTCGCGGCTTCGTGATCTTCGCGCCTCTTGACGTCGCGCAATTTTGTCGCGCGGCAGCGGAACTGCTTCGGCCTTTGGCGTGTTTGTTTGCCGGCGCGCACCACCCGGTGCGGCAACAAGGCGGGACACGGTCATGCGTAAAACGATCCGCGAAGCCACAGGTGCTGACTGCTTTTGTGCAACATTCGCTGCAACGCCCGCCGCACCGGCATCCCGCCTGAAAATCATTCTGCTCGCCGGCGCCGTCATTCTCGCACCGGCGCTGTTCGCCACCAGCGCATCGGCACAAGTGCTTGACCGTCAGGTGCTCGGTTATGCCGATCCGTCGGTGTCGCATGACTGGAGCGACGAGGCACTGTCCTCGCCGCAGGTCATCACGCCGGAAAGCAACAGCGCGGATGTGCTTCCGGCACGCTTGCGGCGGACCGTGGTGACGTTTCCGACGCGCGAAGCGCCCGGCACCATCGTGATCGACACCCGCAACACTCAGCTTTATTACGTGCTCGGCGACAATCGCGCGATCCGCTACGGCGTCGGCGTCGGCCGCGAGGGCTTTACCTGGTCGGGCGTGCAGACCGTGGCGCGCAAGGCGGAGTGGCCGGACTGGACCCCGCCGCCCGAGATGATCGCGCGCCAGCCCTATCTGCCGCGCTTTGTCGCCGGCGGGCCGGGCAATCCGCTGGGCGCGGCCGCGATGTATCTCGGCGCCAGCGCCTATCGCATTCACGGCACCAACGATCCCTCGACCATCGGCAAATTCGTCTCGTCCGGCTGCATCCGCCTCACCAATGAGGACGTCAAGGATCTGTTCAGCCGGGTGCGGGTCGGCGCCAAGGTGATCGTGCTGCCCAAGAACGGTTCGGGCGTCGGATCGCTCCAGGTCGACAATCATTCTTCATCGCCGCGAAAGCGCGCGGCCACCATCGCACCGCATCGGGTTTGAGCCTTTACGGCCGGGCTCTGCGAGGCCGGGCGCCGAACGCGCGGGCGTGACAGACAAAAGATCGAGGACGACATGACGGGTTCGGCGTGGAAACGGACGATGACGGGGGTAGCGGCGCTGGCGCTGCTCGCCGGCATCTGCGCCCCGCGCGCCGAGGCGCGCGATTTTCTCTCGGAGCTGTTCGGCGGCTTTGCAATGCCTGCGCCGCCGCCGTCCTTCGTGCCCGGCTTCGGCGGACCGCATGAGGACGGGCCGCCCGCGCCGCGCGCCACCGGTCCGGCGATGGCCTATTGCGTGCGCACCTGCGACGGCCGCTATTTCCCGCTCGCCAACACCGGCGGCCAAAGCCGCGCCGCCACCTGCAAGAGCTTCTGCCCGGCAAGTGAGACCCGCGTGTTCGTCGGCAGCGGCATCGACAACGCTTCGGCGGCGGACAACGGCAAGCCCTATGCGTCGATGCCGAACGCCTTCCGCTATCGCACCGAACTGGTCGGCGGCTGCACCTGCAACGGCAAGGATCCGGGCGGCCTCGCGCATATCGAGCTCGAGAACGATCCGACGCTGCGCAAGGGCGATCTGGTGGCGACCGCGAGCGGCGCGCTGGTCAAGGCCGGCACAGCGCAGCGCAGCGCCTCTTCGACCCCGGTGCATGCCCGCGCACCGCATCCGCGCCTGAGCCGCGTGCCGGTGATGGCGGCGGAATAAGGCCCGCGTTCCTCAAATGGAACCCACCCCCTCTCACAGAGTTGATCAGACATCGGCGGCGCACGTCCGCCAGACCATTTCGAGGTGACCATGTCTTTGCTCATCAGCATTCTGATCACGTTCGTCGTGATCATTCTGGTGCTTTATCTCGTTAACATTCTGCCGATCGAAGGCCGCGCCAAGCAGATCATCCGTATCGTCGTCATCATCATCGGCATCCTGTCGCTGCTGAAATATCTCGCGGTGTTCTAAAATCTGACCGAAGAAAAAGGATCGTCCCGGCGCAGGCCGGGACCCATCATCCCGGTCGATGACTTTGATGATGCGCCGGAGATTCAAAAAGCAAATCGCGCCGGACACATGTCCCGGCGCGATTTGCGTTCAATTCAACTGTCGTGTGGTCAGGTGATGCAGCGCACCGGCTGCAACTGCTTGGCCACCGTGGTCAGCACGCTGACCGCCGGCTCGCACGCCACGGTGCGGCGCGTAGTGACATTGTTCGGAGGGGACGCGGCGGACGGCGATGGCGGCGCCGACATCTGCGCCACCGGCATCCGCATCATCACCGAGGTATCCGGCAGCCCGTTGAGACGGAACGACAGCGTGACGAAATCAGCCTGCCCGGGCGCGCCGGCGCGATCGGCCTTGGCGGTCCGGTTGACGTTGACGACACTGTCCTGAATCGTCGCCGACGGCATTGCCGAGGCGAGATGTTTCGGGCCGAGCAGATCGTTGCCCGCGACGTTTTCCAGATGAGCCGCGCCCAGCGCCAGCGTCGCGGCGAGTGCGCCAAGCAGTCCTGAAGCAAGCTGAATCATTGTCCACGGCCTCACGCATAGAGGTACCGCGTAACAACGGTTCGGCGCAGGCTTCGTTCCGGCGCAGCGCCATCACTCAAAGGTGAGACTGCCGGATCAGCCGGATGGGGGATGCGTTGAGTTGCGGAAACCAATCCGCGAAAGACACCCGCAAACGACAAGGCCCGGACCTTACGGTCCGGGCCGATAACGTTGCGCGCGATCACAGCCCGATCAGGACGCTTTCTTCTGATTGCGGTTACGCGAATTGCGCTGGAAGAACAGCGCCTGGCTCGCCACCGCCGACACCATCGCCGGCTGGAAGGGTTTCGAGATCAGGAACGCCGGCTCGGGGCGCTCGCCGGTCAGGAAACGCTCCGGATAGGCGGTGATGAACACCACCGGCACCTCGAAGGTGCGCAGCAGTTCGTTCACCGCGTCGAGACCGGACGAGCCGTCCGCGAGCTGGATGTCGGCGAGGATCAGGCCGGGTTGCTTGGTCTTGGCCAGCGCCAGCGCGTCGGTATGGGTACGCGCCACGCCGATGACATGATGGCCGAGATTCTTCACCAGGCTTTCGAGGTCCATGGCGATGAAGGTCTCGTCCTCGATGATCAGAACGTCGGTCGCAATCTCGGCAGCCAGTTCGCGGCCCGCGGCATCGGTCAGCCCGCGCACGTCGCTCACGCTGGTGTCGAGGATGAAGGCGACCTCCTCCTCGGAGAATCCTTCCAGCGAAAGCAGCAGGAAAGCCTGCCGCGCCAGCGGCGTGATGTTGGTCAGCCGGCGCTCGGCGGCGGGCACCGCCGGCTCGCCATCCTCATTGATCGACACCGAATTCCAGATCTTGGTGAAAAGCCGGAATAGCCCGACACGGGCGCCGTGGCGCTCGTCGAGCAGGGTTTGATCCTGCAACAGCGCCTCCAGCATCGCGGCGACATAGGCATCGCCGGACGTCTGGTTGCCCGTCAGGGCGCGGGCATAACGGCGAAGCAGCGGCAGGTGTTCAGCAACGAGCTGAGATCGGGACATTCCCCCTCCAATCGATGGTTCGGTGCTCTGGGCCGACCCGGGACCGGGATGTCGGCCCGGGGGCAGTATCTCCCCGAAAGCACGCGCTAATCTACTCCCGGAACGGAGAAAAGTTCCCTCGGGTTCTGGAACTTTTTCGGCCTCCCGCGCATTAGGTTGCGGAAGCTGGCCTCAGCGAACTGGGCGTAACCAGAAAAAAGATGAGCAATCGAAACGATTTGCTCCGTGGGAAGTGGATAAGAGCATGAACGAGACGAAACCTCCCGCCGTCAGGCCCGGTCCCGGATCGGGCAAGCCGGGCGGCCTGAATGCAGAAATTCAGGCCAGGATCGGCCACCAGTTGCGCGCCATGTATGACGACGTCGTCAAACAGGGCGTTCCGGATCGTTTTGCGGACCTGCTGCGCCGGCTGGACACGCCGGAGGCTGCAGCCGCCGAGGTCGCCAGCACTCAGGGGACGGCTCAGAAAAGCAGCGGGAGGGATTGATGCCTCTCACAGACTCCCTTCGGGACGACATTCTGGCGGCCGTGCCGAGTTTGCGCGCGTTCGCGATTTCACTGAGCGGCAAGAGCGATCGTGCCGACGACCTCGTGCAGGAAACGCTGCTGCGCGCGCTCGCCAATATCGACTCGTTCCAGCCGGGCTCGAATCTGTCGGCGTGGCTGTTCACGATCCTGCGCAACCTGTTCCGGTCGGATTACCGCAAGCGGCGGCGCGAGGTCGAGGACGCCGAGGGCAGCTATTCCAAGACCCTCAAATCGCAGCCGGCGCAAAGTTCGCATCTGGAGTTCGAGGAATTCCGCACGGCGCTCGAAAAACTTCCGCAGGACCAGCGCGAGGCGTTGATCCTGGTCGGCGCCTCTGGCTTCTCCTACGAGGATGCGGCGGCGATCTGCGGCTGCGCGGTCGGCACCATCAAGAGCCGCGTCAACCGCGCCCGCTCGAAACTGAGCGCGATGCTCTATGTCGAGGGCGCGGAGGACTTCGGACCGGACTCCACCGTCCGCGCCGTGATCGGCAGCAGCGGCAACTGACGGGCGGCACGGCGCTTCGATATTCTGCGGCGTCCTGCAAATCTCTGATCGTCCCGGCCTGCGCCGGGACGACCCGCTCCATCGACGATCGCAATCGCCGCCACGGCGTCAGCCATGCCGCGTGATCTTGGTGGTGCGGTTCAATTCGTGCTCGTCCACCACGGTCACCATCGGCGCCGTCAGCTCGTAGACATAACTCACATCGGTGAAATAACGCTTCGAGGTGCCACCCAGCGCTTCGGGCGCGACGCGCTCCAGCAGCGCGATGCCGAATTCGCTGTCCGGCCGCCGCGTCGCCATGCTGGTGTTGAACTCCTCCCAGCGAAAATGGAAGGTCGTGTCCGGCCGCTCCCCGCTCACACTCCAGTTCGCCACGATATGCGGGTGCTTGCCGACCAGCGACAGCCCCTCGTCGGAATGCGAGGCGAGCTCGAAAAACAACAGCGACAGGCTCTGCGCCGCGCGCGCGCTCACCGTGATGTCGGGACCATCGATGGCGATGCGGTCGGCATGTGGAATCGAACGCGCCTCGAACAGGCCCCTGAGCTTGACGCCCTGCCACTGGCTGTCGCTGAGCAGCGTCACCACGTTCGACATCGCATGGATGCGGCCGATCAGAAGATCGCGCGCGCTGTCGAGATCGGCGCCGTGGCGCAGCGTCCGCGTCACGATCGACTGGATCACCGCCAGAATGTTCTTCACCCGGTGATTGAGTTCGTCGATCACCGTGGTCAGCCGGCGCTCGAAGCCGATCCGCGCCTGGATTTCGCGGCTGAGGCGGACGTTGTTGTAAGCCACATAGCCGAACAGGCCGCACAGCGCCGCGGTCAGGCCGAGGCCGATCGCCAGTACGATCAGCCCGAGATCGCCGGCGCGCGACGTCGAGTTCGGCTTGGCGTAGTATTTCAAGGTCCAGTCGCGGCCGCCGAACGACACCTTGCGCAGGAACGGCACCCAGCCTGATGCCGGCGGCGCCGTCGCGGTCACGACCTCGCCATTGCCGTTGACCGCGAGCTCGCCGCCACCGGGCCGTGGATTGGCCAGCGTCACGTTGAACAGCGACATCTCGTCATTGCCGAGCATCAAGGGGGCCAGGCGGTAGGAAATGGTGATGAAGCCGACCACGCTCTGGCTGTTCTCCTTCATCACCGGCGCGGCGAGGACAACGCCGAGCTGGCGCGGATCGCCGAACAGCGCGATCGGATCGGATGAGACCGGCGTGCCGTGTTCCATCGCCTCGCGCAGCATCGGGCCGACCACCGGATGGTCGTCGAGGATACGGCCGGGAAAGACCAGGGTCTGCTGATTCTGCGGTTCGACATCCATCACGACGTCGGCGGGCTCGTGGATCGCGGCAAGATCGATCGGGGAATCGTCAAAACTGCGGATCGTCGGGCGCGCAAATCCCGCCCGCTTCAGTTCGGCTTCCAGCCTGCCGAACTCCTGCGGCGGCACGCGGGCGATCCAGCTTGCGACCACAAAATCGGTCTTGAACGCATAGATCGAGGCGCGCAGCGGCTGCAACGCGTTGGCGGAGGCGACCGTCGAGGGCCGGAAGATGCCGACCGCGACGCGCGCCAGCAATTCGCGCTCGCTGAGCCGCTCCTGGACAAGATTGGCATGGATGTCGATTTCGCGGGTCAGCGCGCTGCGGTCGAGCATCGATTCCTGATCGTAGACCCGCATCGCCGCGAGACCCGAGATGAGGGTTCCGACAAGACCCAAAACGCCAATGAAAAGTCCAACCCGAAGCACGCGTCTACTCGAAAATCACGGGGAGAAAGAAAGGGAAATGGCGTCTCATCGAACGGATGGGTCCGCCAGGGAGCGTACCGAGGGGATCGGCCGCAAGATCCGTCATCGGCGGACAAATATCATCTGCATGGGCAACCCTATCTCCAAGGACTAAGAATGACCAAGACGCCGGGGACCGAATTTGTTCCACGCGGTAAACGCCGCCGAACGCTTTTGCGCGACAAGGCTCCGGCGAATTCCGCGACACCGGCACGGCCCATCGCTCGCGCGCAGCTTCCGGCCCGCTGCGTCTGCCTACATTAACCATCTGGAATTCCTCGATTTTCCAGATTTTCCCAGTCCAACGCACCAGGACCGTGGCCGTTCCGCCACCATCTGTATCATTCCCGACCCTGCGGTTGATGGTGAATGCGGCGGGAGAAAATACGAAAGTCGGCGGCAGGTATCGGGCTTGTCCGCGCATTTCATCTTGAAAGCGCCGCCTTCTTGCTTCATAGCTTCGCCGCGACCTTGAGAATCGTCAGGTCCCTGCGAGCCGCGTGTTCTGATGCCGATAAAACGGCTTCTGGCTTGCCTTTTCAGCTAACCACATTCGACGCCCCAAGCACGCGGGTGTCTCCGACACCCCCGGCTGCACCCGAACTCCGATACGGACGGGCGCGGGCCATGACTCATAGGAAGACTGTCTTTTGACCTCTTTTCAGGATTTCGGCCTCGCCGATCCCATTTCGCGTGCTCTGAAGGAAGAAAACTACCACACACCCACCCCGATCCAGGCCCAGGCGATTCCGATCGCCATCACCGGCCGTGACCTCGTCGGCATCGCCCAGACCGGAACCGGCAAGACCGCCTCCTTCGCGCTTCCCATTCTCCATCGTCTGCTCGAGAACCGCACCCGTCCGCAGCCCAAGACCTGCCGTGTGCTGGTGCTGAGCCCGACCCGCGAATTGTCGGGCCAGATCCTCGACAGCTTCAGCGCCTATGGCCGCCACATCCGCCTCACCTCCACCCTCGCCATCGGCGGCGTGCCGATGGGCCGTCAGGTCCGTGCGATGATGCCGGGCGTGGAAGTGCTGGTCGCCACTCCGGGCCGCCTGCTCGACCTCGTGCAGGGCAACGCGCTGAAACTCAACCAGGTCGAGTTCCTGGTGCTCGACGAAGCCGACCGCATGCTCGACATGGGCTTCATCAACGACATCCGCAAAATCGTCGCCAAGCTGCCCGCGAAGCGCCAGACCCTGTTTTTCTCGGCCACCATGCCGAAGGACATCGCCGATCTCGCCGAGCATATGCTGCGCGATCCGGCGCGGGTCGCGGTGACGCCGGTGTCCTCGACGGTGGAGCGCATCACCCAGCGCGTGATCCAGGTCGATCACACCGCCAAGCCCGCAGTGCTCGCCGAACTGCTCGCCAACGAGCCGGTCAACCGCGCGCTGGTGTTCACCCGCACCAAGCACGGCGCCGACAAGGTTGTGAAGGGCCTCGCCAAGGCCGGCATCGCCGCCGAGGCGATCCACGGCAACAAGTCGCAGAACCATCGCGAGCGCGTGCTCGCCGCGTTCCGCAACGGCGACATCCGCACCCTGATCGCGACCGACATCGCCGCGCGCGGCATCGACGTCGACGGCATCACCCATGTGATCAATTTCGATCTCACCAACGTGCCCGAGACCTACGTGCACCGCATCGGCCGCACCGCGCGCGCCGGCGCCGACGGCACCGCGATCTCGCTGGTGGCCGGCGAGGAAAACACCTACCTGCGCGATATCGAGAAGCTGATCCGCATCTCGCTGCCGCGTGAGGATCGCCGCACGCCGGGCCATGCCCGCGCCGCGGCGCCCGCACCGGCGCAGCAGCCTCGCAGCGCGCGCGGCCCGCACGGCCATCCGGCGCGCGGACAGGATGGCGCTCCGTCCGCCAAGGGACCGCGCCGCCGGCGCCGGCCCGGAGGCGGCGCGCCGAATGCGCACCGGCACGAGACCGCCAGCCACGGCGCCGGTCAGAAAACCGGCCACGGCCGGCACGATCAGGCCCGGACTTCGCAGGGCGGCAAGGCCGACGGCATTTCCGGCGTCGCCTTCCTCCATCGCGAAAGCCGCCCTTCCCGCCCCGTATCGCAACCCAAGCGCAATCAGCGTCCGCAACGCTAACCGCAAGACGTCCTGGAGAGACAGATGGCTAAAGAAGAGCTGATCCAGTTCGAAGGACTGGTGACCGAAATTCTTCCCGATGCCCGCTATCGAGTGCAGCTCGATGCCGGGCATGAAATCGTGGCCTACACGGCCGGCAAGATGAAGAAGAATCGCATCAAGACGCTGGCGGGCGATCGGGTGACGATCGAAATGTCGCCGTACGATCTGGAAAAGGGCCGCCTGATTTTCCGTCACAAGGACGAGCGTCCGGGCACCGCGCCGCGCGGCGCGCCGCCGCGCGGCCAATTCCGCCGCCGCTGATCATTTGCTGTGCAACGCGCCCGGACCTGTGCCGGGCGCGTTTTGCTATCCGTATGCCACGCGTATGCCACGGAAACCGCGGTAAAAAATCTGCGCATGGCAGGATTGTTTTGGCAGCATGTTTCCCATAGGATGCCCGCCATCGAATTTCGGCCGGACGACATTAGCTATCACCGGTACAGCCGGGACAGACGCTGACGACCTCTTCCAAATTTCGATCTCACCGGCCCATCTGAACAATGGGCTTCGATTATCTACTTGAGAGGACTACCCCACGTGAGCATGGGAACAGTGAAGTGGTTCAACGCGACCAAGGGTTACGGGTTTATTCAGCCGGATGACGGCGGCAATGACGTGTTCGTGCACATCAGCGCCGTCGAGCGCGCCGGTCTCGGAACGCTGCGTGAAGGCCAGAAGATCAGCTACGAGATCGTCGCCGATCGCCGCTCCGGCAAGTCGTCGGCCGACAATCTCCGCGCCGCGGGCTGATTGAGGGCTGATCGGACGATCGCGGCGGCCGCCGCGATCACCGGAAGCGAAAATTGAATAATGAAAAGGCCGCATCGCATGCGGCCTTTTTATTTGCCCGGGTCTTTATTTGTCCCGGTCTTTATTTGCCCGGCGATTTGCATTGCGCGCGATGTCCGCGGGCGCCCCTCCCATATTTCGAAGGCACGGGCTCATGTGCACGCCGGCGCGCTCGGATACTGGACGCTGACAGACTGGCGCGGGCGCGTGAACGTGCGGTCGTGAAGCGCGAAGACCGGCGAGATGTAATTGAGCGCGGAATCGTAACCGACCACCGGCCGGAAATTATAGGTGACCTCGCTCATGATCAGATAGGTGCCCGGCACCTGAAGTCCCACCGGAAGCGTGATGACGTCATTGCAGCCGCGCGCGGTCGCGTTGCTCGACTTGCTCCATTTCACCTTGGCGATCTTGTTCGCGTCGACATAGATCTGCGACACGATCGCCTGGATCGGCGCCGACGGATACGGCGTCATGACCACGCCCCCCATCACGAAGGCGTTGGCAACGTCGATATCGCTGATCTGCGAGGCCTGCGAGATCAGGTCCGACACGGTGCGCGTGACCATCGTCACCTTGCGATCGACCGCAAAGCCTGTCGAAACCTGGATCGCTCCGAAGAAGATCATCAGCATCACCGGCACGATCAAGGCGAATTCGATCGCCGCGACGCCGCGCGCGTCGCGCGCGAAGGACGTCGTCCGCAGCCGTTTGAGAAGATCAGGCGTCGTCATGACAGCGATCCTTCACTGAACACGAAACGCGGTGGTCGCCGCGAGCAGCTTCTTCGGGCTGCTGCTGTCGGCGCCGATATTGGCGATGTTGTAGCCGAGCCGCGTGACGTACAGCGGCCACTGATAGAACGTGCGCACCACCACGGTGTTGGCGCTGTTCTGCGGCGGCGGCTGATAGACGAAATTGTTGGTGAAGTTCCCGGATCCATCGATCGGATTGGAAATCACGATCGGCGTATTCGGCGGATAGGACTGCACGTCGACATAGATGCCATTGCACTCGAAAAGCAGCGAAACGCGGTCGCACAGGTCTTTCTTGAAATCGGCCTGCCCCCAACCCTTGCTCTGCGCCTGTTGCGTCAGCAGCAGCCGTGCGGTGTCCTGCGTCCCGGTCTCCAGCACCTGCCCGGCAAAAAACACCAGCGATGTTTCCATGATCGCGAAGATCAACGCGAGAAAGATCGGTGCGACCATCGCGAACTCGATCGCCGCCGAACCGCGCCGCTGGCGAGGGAAGCTTCGGAGCGCGGCGCGCAGGCGCGCAAGAAGGCGGGACGGCGCAGACATCGTATTATCCTCAACGGCGGCGTTAGAAGGCTACCGTCGAACCTATCCCAGAGAGATTGTCGAAAGCTTGCCGCCGATCCGGACAAACCGCGTGCCGGCGCTAACCAGCCGTCAACCATATTGCAGCGCCAAAGGCTGACGGGGATGACTGTCGTCCCGACGCAGGCCGGGACCCGTCATCCCGGGCGATGATGTGGGAATGGCAGACCCGGCCTCATGGTTCGAAACGCAAGGCTGCCGCCTCGCTTCTCTCCAGGAGAAAAGCGGGATCAAGCGCTAGCCGCCGTCGCTCGACTGTTTCTTGCACTCGGGCGAGCAGTTATAGACGTTGCGGTCGGAGCCCCGGTAGATGGTGATCGACTGGCCGTCACCGTCATTGGCTTCCGCCTTGGTCTGGCGGTGGGCATCGACCAGGCTGCGCAGCGCCAGCGACAGCGTGCCGCTCTGGCGCGCGCGCGCCAGGGTCTCGGCCTGGCGCGGCCGCAATTCCAGCGTCGCGGTCTTGCCGACCACGACCTTCTGGCCGTTCTTTTCCTCGATGGTCTGATCGATCGCCAGCACCCGCACATCGTGCAGAATGATGTCCGAGGAGATGATTTCCCGGCTCGATACGTTGCCGTTGGCGTCGATCGCCTTCTGCCGCCGCGACAGCAGGACGTCGACGCGGTCGTTCGGCAGGATGAAACCGCCGGCGCCGGTCTCCGGCGAAATCTCGGTCGAAATCGCGCGCATGCCGCTCGGCAGGATCGCGGCCATGAAGCCGGAGCCATCGCCCTTCACCAGCTTGGTTTCGCGCACCGGCTCGCCGGCCATCAGCGGCGAGCGGGCGATCGTGCCGGTCATGTCCTTGATCGCGTCGGCGCGGTCGCTGCGCTTGATGAAATTCGCGCTGGTGGCGCCCGCCGGCCAGGTCTGCCATTTCAGATCGTCGGCGGTGACGGTCTGGCCGAGCCCGATGTCGGACTTGGCGATCAGCACGTCGGTGGTTTCGATCTGGGGAACGGGAGCCGCGGTCTGCACCGGGGGCGGATTCGAGCCGCTGGCGAGATAGGCGGCAAATACGCCGGCGACCAGGGCAATGGCAAGAACGGCGATACGCGCTCTGTTCATACGCTTTTACTCTCTACACAACGCATCGGCCACCGACGAGGCAGCCCGATATGGCAAATCTGCCGTTAATTAATGAATGAAGTGCAAATAGCCGGCGCCCCGCCCGCGCGGCGCATCGCGATCACGGCACGCCGCCTCGGGTATCCGGCGACCGCAAGAGCGCGCAAACCGCTTTGTGCAAAGCCGCGGCGCGCGCGCCACCGACATTCTGCGTTCAATTTAAGTCTGCATTTACCGTGAGTCAGAACAGCCCGATATGGCCGAGTTTCTGCGGTCGGATTAACCGTGCCGAAATTCCTGCGTCGTTAAGTTGCGGCCATGGCCACGGTGCACACCACACCGACGGACCAATTAGTTCGACAGCCACGTGTACCATGGAGTTACCAATGACCAATCTGATTTCCCGCTTCGTCAAGGACGAGTCCGGCGCCACCGCGATTGAATACGCGCTGATCGCCGCCGGCATCGCGCTCGCGATCATCGCGGCCGTGCAGGGCGTCGGCACCGCGCTCGACCTCAAGTTCAAGGACATTTCCGGCAAGGTCGGCTCGATGTAAGCCGAGCCGCTTGCAAGAAGTTAAAAGGAGGGCTTCGGGCAACCGAGGCCCTTCATTGTTTCCGCTCCGATCAACCTTGTCCTGTGGCGTATCGACATGACATCAAGCGAGCACCCTTCCGATCCCCGTCTGAAAAACCGGCGCATCGCCGCCGAACGCACAATGGCCTTGCAGGCCAGCGTGTTCGGCCGCGAGCCGCTCGGTCTCATTTGCGCCGCGCTGGCGCTGGCATGGATCGCCCTGATCTGCCGGATTGCCAGTATTTGGTGACCGGCGTTTTTCGATTGTTCACTCCTGCGCCTTAGATTGGGGCCTCAAGATCAGCAATCGGCAGCCTCCATGATCCTCGATCTCGCCCGCCTGTTCGTCTTCCCCGCTCTGATGGCCTTCGCGGCCTCGAGCGATCTCCTGACCATGACGATCTCGAACCGGGTCTCGCTGCTGCTGATCGCGGGGTTCCTGATCCTCGCCCCGCTCACCGGCATGCCGCTCGCCGCCATCGGCCTGCATGTCGTCGCCGGCATGGCCGTGCTGGTGGTCGCCTTCGCCTGCTTCGCCCTCGGCTGGATCGGCGGCGGCGACGCCAAGGTGGCGGCGGCCGCGGCGCTGTGGTTCGGCTTCGATCACCTGATGCCCTATCTGCTGTTCGCCGCGGTGTTCGGCGGCGCGCTGACCCTGCTGATGCTGCAGTTCCGGCAATGGCCGCTGCCTTACGCGCTGGCGGCGCAACCCTGGCTCAGCCGCCTGCATGGCCGCGACAGCGGCATTCCCTACGGCATCGCGCTCGCGCTCGGCGCGCTGATGGTCTACCCGCAGACCGCCTGGGTGCAGGCGGTGGACCTCGCCCGCCTGGCCATGCCCTGACTGGCGCGATAAGGCCCCGTTAACGTCATTTAGATACGCCTCATTAACCATGCTTTGACGAATAGCTGGTCAAATCCCTTCACTGCGACGAGCCGTCGCAAGCGTGAAGTTGGAACATGAAGCGTATGACATCCGCCCCTCGCATCGTGCGAACATCTCTGGTCCGCGCCCTCTGCGCCGCGGCGGTCTCCGCGCTGGTGCTCAATCCGGCCATCTCTCCGGTGGTTGCGGGGGATGCACGCCCGATTCCGGCCCGCGCCGATGGCAGCGGCCTCAACGCCCGCACCCTCGCGCTCGGCATCGGCAAATCGCTCGTCATCGACCTGCCGCGCGACATCAAGGACGTCCTGGTCGCCGACCCCAAGATCGCCAACGCGGTGGTGCGTTCGGCGCAGCGCGCCTACATCATCGGCGCGGCGGTGGGCCAGACCAATATCGTGTTCTTCGACGCCGCGGGCCAGCAGATCGCGGCCTATGACATCGCGGTGACCCGCGACCTCAACGGCATCCGCTCCGCGATCCGGCAGGCTCTGCCGAACTCCCAGATCCAGATCGAGGGCCTCGGCGACGGCGTCGTGCTGTCGGGCTCGGCCGCCAACCAGGTCGAGGCGCAGCAGGCGGTGGAACTGGCAGCGCGTCTTGCCGGCGGCCTCGATCATGTCGTCAACAGCATCGCGGTGCGCGGCCGTGACCAGGTGATGCTCAAGGTCACCGTGGCCGAAGTGCAGCGCGACATCATCAAGCAGCTCGGCGTCGATCTCAGCGCCAGCCTCAATTACGGCACCGCCGTCGTCAACTTCAACAACACCAACCCGTTCACCGCCTATGGCCGCCAGCTCGTGTCCGGCAACAATCTCGCCGGCTCGTTCAAATCGGTGACCGCGACGCTGCGCGCGATGGAAAGCGCCGGCGTGGTGCGCACCCTCGCCGAACCCAATCTCACCGCGATTTCCGGCGAGTCGGCCACCTTCGTCGCCGGCGGCGAATTCCCGGTGCCGGCGGGTTACAATTGCGATCCCGTCACCCATGTCTGCACCACGCAGATCAGCTTCAAGAAGTTCGGCATCTCGCTGAACTTCACCCCGGTGGTGATGACCGAGGGCCGCATCAGTCTGCGCGTGATGACCGAAGTGTCGGAGCTGTCGAACGACAACTCCATCACCATCACCCAGGGGTCCGGCTCCTCCACCGCGAGCGCGCTCACGGTGCCTTCGATCAAGACCCGCCGCGCCGAAACCACGCTGGAAATTCCCTCCGGCGGCTCGATGGCGATGGCCGGCCTGATCCAGGAGCAGACCAAGCAGGCGATCAACGGCATGCCCGGCGCCTCGCAGATTCCGGTTCTCGGCGCGCTGTTCCGCAGCCGCGACTACGTCAACCGCCAGAGCGAATTGATGGTGCTGGTGACGCCCTATGTGGTGCGCGCGGTGGCGCAGAAGGACCTGTCGCGGCCCGATGACGGCTTCGCCGACGCCTCCGATCCGCAATCCGTTCTGCTCGGCAGCATCAATCGCATCTACGGCGTGCCCGGCCGCGTCAAACCGGACCAGAGCTATCGCGGCAAATACGGCTTCATCACGGATTGAGACCGGGCAAGGACAGTTCCATGACCAAACGCGTATCCCGTCTCGTTTCCCGCCTTCCGCTCGCACTCGTGGTGATCGGCGCGGCCGCCGCGCTCGGCGCCTGCACCCATCGCAGCCAGGAAGCGGAGATCGCCACCGGCAGCCTGCCGGCGGATTATCGTCTACGCCATCCGATCGTGGTGCAGGAGGCCAGCAAGACCACGGAAATCTTCGTCGGCCGCACCCGCGGCGGCCTCACCGCGGCCCAGCGCGCCGATATCGGCGGGCTCGCCCGCGACTGGCTGCGCGAGGGCACCGGCGTGATCAATGTCGATGTTCCGCATCAGACGCCCAATGCGCGGGCCGCCGCCGATTCGGCGCGGGAAATCCGCGCCATCCTGCTGGGTTCGGGAATCCCGCCGCGCGGCGTCGTGCTGCGCGACTATCGCCCGACCGATCCGCGCCTGTTCGCCACCGTGCGCGTCAGCTATCCGCGCATTGCGGCCGACGCCGGGCCGTGCGGCCTGTGGCCGGAGGATCTGGGTCCCTCGATCAAGGACAAGAGCTATCTGGAGAACCGGCCGTATCACAATTTCGGCTGCGCCAGCCAGCGCAACCTCGCCGCGATGGTCGATAACCCGGCCGATCTCGTGCAGCCGCGCGCGGAGACGCCGCCTTATGCCGCGCGCCGCGACATCGCATTCGACAAATACCGCAAGGGCACGCCGACCGCGACCGTCTATCCGGACGGCGACAAGGCCAAACTCAGCGATCTGGGCAAATGATCAGTTACGCGCGTCAGAACGAGGATAACGAGCAGGCCGCACCGGTTGTGGCCGACGAACATATCGCGCCGGCGCCGCGGGTGTCGGTGCAGGCGTTCTGCGAGACCGTGAAGACCGCCGCGGCCGTGCAGGCCGCCGGCGAGGATCGTCGTCTCGGCAAGGCTCACCTCAAGGTGCAGATGGGCGGCATGACCGCCGCGATCGAGGCCTATCGCACCGCGCCGACGCCGAACGTGATCGTGCTCGAGACCGAGGGGCGCGGCGACCTGCTTGCCCAACTCGATCAGCTCTCGACCGTGTGCGATGCCGGCACCCGTGTCGTGGTGATCGGACGGATCAACGACGTCACGCTCTACCGCGAGCTGGTGCGGCGCGGCGTGTCCGACTACGCCATCGCGCCGGTGACGCCGATCGACGTGGTGCGTTCGATCTGCAATCTGTTCTCGACGCCCGAAGCGTCGGCGGTCGGCCGCATCATCGCGGTGGTCGGCGCCAAGGGCGGCGTCGGCGCTTCCACCATCGCGCACAACGTCGCCTGGGCGATCGCCCGCGATCTTGCGCTGGATTCGGTGGTCGCCGACCTCGATCTTGCCTTCGGCACCGCCGGGCTCGACTACAATCAGGACCCGCCGCAGGGCATCGCCGACGCGGTGTTCTCGCCGGACCGCATCGACACCGCCTTCCTCGACCGCCTGCTGTCGAAATGCACCGACCATCTCAATCTGCTGGCCGCGCCGGCGACGCTCGACCGCGTCTATGATTTCGGCGCCGAGGCCTTCGACTCGGTATTCGATACGCTGCGCACCACCATGCCCTGCATCGTGCTCGACGTGCCGCATCAATGGTCGGGCTGGACGCGCCGCGCGCTGGTCGGCGCCGACGATATCCTGATCGTGGCCTCGCCGGATCTCGCCAACCTGCGCAACACCAAGAACATCTACGACTTGCTGAAGGCGGCGCGGCCCAACGACCGCGCCCCGATCTACTGCCTCAATCAGGTCGGCGTGCCCAAGCGGCCGGAAATCTCGACGAACGAATTCTCCAAGGCCATCGAAAGCGAGCCGATCGTCACGATTCCGTTCGAGCCGCAGATCTTCGGCGCGGCCGCCAACAACGGCCAGATGATCGCCGAGATCGCCGCCAGCCATCGCACCACGGAAATCTTCCTGCAGCTCGCGCAGCGCCTCACCGGCCGCGCCGAGGCCAAGAAATCCCGCGGCTCGTTCCTCGCTCCGCTGCTCGGGAAACTGCGGGGAAAATAGCTCTGGCGTGAGAGGTTGTAGTGTTCGGCAAGCGTAGCGGAGAAGACATCGCACGGGCTCCCAAGCCCGCGATCCGGCAGGAGGAGCCGCCGGCTGCCGCCGCGCGTCCGCTTGCCGCTCCCGATGCGCCCGCCGTGTCCTCGCCGCCGCTGGCGCCCGCACGCCCGGCGACGCCGCCGCCTGCTGCGCCCGAAACCCGGCGCTCCGACAACTACTACCAGATCAAGAGCGCGATCTTCGGCGCGCTGATCGAGGCGATCGATCTCGCCCAGCTCGCCAAGCTCGACACCGAATCGGCCCGCGAGGAAATCCGCGACATCGTCAACGAGATCATCGCGATCAAGAACATCGTGATGTCGATCGCCGAGCAGGAGGAACTGCTCGACGACATCTGCAACGACGTCCTGGGATACGGTCCGCTCGAGCCCCTGCTGGCGCGCGACGACATCGCCGACATCATGGTCAACGGCGCCGGCACCGTGTTCATCGAAGTCTCCGGCAAGATCCAGAAGACCGGCATCCGCTTCCGCGACAACCAGCAGCTTCTCAACATCTGCCAGCGCATCGTCAGCCAGGTCGGTCGGCGCGTCGACGAATCCTCGCCGATCTGCGACGCCCGCCTTGCCGACGGCTCGCGCGTCAACGCCATCGTGCCGCCGCTCGCCATCGACGGCCCGGCGCTCACCATCCGCAAATTCAAGAAGGACAAGCTGACGCTCGATCAGCTCGTCAAGTTCGGCGCGATCTCGCCCGAGGGCGCGCAGATCCTGCAGGTCATCGGCCGCGTCCGCTGCAACGTGCTGATCTCCGGCGGCACGGGCTCCGGCAAGACCACGCTCCTGAACTGCATGACCAATTACATCGACGACGACGAGCGCATCATCACCTGCGAGGACGCCGCCGAGCTTCAGCTCCAGCAGCCGCATGTGGTGCGTCTGGAAACCCGTCCGCCGAACATCGAGGGCGAGGGCCAGGTGACGATGCGCGATCTGGTCAAGAACTGCCTGCGTATGCGGCCCGAACGCATCATCGTCGGCGAAGTCCGCGGCCCCGAGGCGTTCGACCTGTTGCAGGCGATGAACACCGGCCACGACGGCTCGATGGGCACGCTGCACGCCAACAACCCGCGCGAGGCACTGTCGCGCTGCGAATCCATGATCACCATGGGCGGCTATTCGCTGCCCTCGCGCACCATTCGCGAGATGATCTGCGCCTCCATCGATATCGTGGTGCAGGCCGCGCGTCTGCGCGACGGCTCGCGTCGCATCACCCACATCACCGAACTGATGGGGATGGAAGGCGACACCATCATCACCCAGGACATCTTCCTGTACGACCTGATCGGCGAGGACCTCAACGGCAACATCATCGGCCGTCACCGTTCCACCGGTATCGGCCGGCCGAGATTCTGGGATCGCGCGCGTTACTACGGAGAGGAAAAGCGGCTCGCCGCGGCGCTGGACGCCGCCGAGGCCCCCGATCCGGAACGATAGGGCATGCAAATGAAGCTGCAGACATTTGCCATCGCCTTCATGAGCGCGGTCACGCTGGGCGGACTCGCCTGGGTGTTCCTCTATCCGCTGCTGTCGGGCGAGAAGCAGGCCGAGAAGCGCCGCGCCTCCTTGACGCGCACCGAGCCGGTCGCGCGTCGCGTCGACCGCAACCAGCGCTCGCGCCGCGAGCAGGTCGAGAGTTCGCTGCGCGAGATCGAGGAACGCGCCAAGAAGGCGCAGAAGCAGCAGATCGCCACCCGCATCACGCAGGCGGGCCTGTCCTGGACCAAACAGCAGTTCATCATCGGCTCGGTCGTGCTCGGCGTGGTCCTCTTCGTCGCGCCGCTGATGGTGGGCGTCGGCCTTCTTCCGGCGGCCTTGCTCGGCCTGTCGGGCGGCTTCGGCCTGCCGCGCTGGGTGCTGAACTATCTCAAGAAGCGCCGCGAGAAGAAGTTTCTCGATGCGCTGCCGGATGCGGTCGACATCATCGTCCGCGGCATCAAGGCCGGCCTGCCGCTGTTCGATTCGCTGAAAGTCGTGGTCGCGGACGCGCCTGAACCGATCAAATCGGAATTCCGCGCCATCGTCGAGACCCAGAGCATCGGTATGCCGCTCGGCGAGGCGTGCCAGCGGCTCTACGAGCGCATGCCGCTGCCCGAGGCCAATTTCTTCGGCATCGTGATCGCGATCCAGACCAAATCCGGCGGCAACCTCTCCGAGGCTCTCGGCAACCTCTCCAAGGTGCTGCGCGACCGCAAGAAGATGAAGGCCAAGATTCAGGCGATGTCGATGGAAGCGAAGGCGTCCGCCGGCATCATCGGCGCGCTGCCGCCGGCGGTGATGATGATGGTCTACGTCATGTCGCCCGACTATATCTCGCTGCTCTGGACCCACCCGACCGGCCGCCTGATGATGGCGGGCTGCGTGGTGTGGATGACCATGGGCATTCTCGTCATGAAGAAGATGATCAATTTCGATTTCTGAGCGGGCACCATGCTGGATCTTCTGATCGAGAAACTCCACGACATCAAATTCATGACGATGTTGCTCGCCGCGACCGCCGCGGCCGCCACCGTCTACGTCCTGGTGACGCCGCTGCTGGCGGGCGATCCGCTGTCGAAGCGCATGAAGGCGGTGGCGAGCGAGCGCGAACGGCTGCGCCAGCGCGAGCGCGACCGCATGGCCCGCACCGAGAAGGTGACGCTGCGGCAGACGCCGAAACAGCTGGTCGGCCGCATCGTCGAGGACTTCAACCTCAGCAAATGGCTGGCGCAGGAAGAGGCCCGCGACAAGCTGGTGATGGCCGGCTATCGCGGCCAGGCGCCCTACATCACCTTCCTGTTCTTCCGCATGGTGATGCCGATCGTGTTCCTGGCCGGCTCGGCGCTCTACATCTTCGTCATCACCCATATGGACCGGCCGCTGGTGACGAAGCTCGCGATCTGCCTCGTCGCGGCCTGGGTCGGCATGCAGGCGCCGATGCTGTTCCTCAAGAACGCCATCAAGAAGCGGCAGCTCTCGATCAAGCGCGCCTTTCCCGATGCGCTCGACCTGCTCCTGATCTGCATCGAGTCCGGCATGTCGATCGAGGCCGCGTTCCGCAAGGTCAGCCAGGAGATCGGTTCGCAGTCGGTGCCGCTGGCCGAGGAATTCACGCTGACCACGGCGGAACTGTCCTATCTGCAGGACCGCAAGCAGGCCTACGAGAACCTGCAGAAGCGCACCGGCCTCGAAGGCGTCAAGTCGGTCTGCCTCGCCTTGCAGCAGTCCGAGCGTTACGGCACGCCGCTTGGCCAGACGCTGCGGGTGATGGCGCAGGAAAACCGCGACATGCGCATGAACGAGGCCGAGAAGAAGGCCGCCGGCCTGCCGCCGAAGCTGACGGTGCCGATGATCGTGTTCTTCCTGCCGGTGCTGTTCGTGGTGATCCTCGGCCCGACCGGCATCAAGGTCTCCGCCTATATGAATTGAGGCGGGCGTCGCGCGCGGGAGCGCCAATCATCTCGCCATTCGTCATGGCCGGGCATAGGCCGTCGAAGACGGGCGTAAACGCCCTTTTGACCCGGCCATCCACGTCTTGCTCACTGATCTTTCGTATCACGCCGTCATTGCGAGGCGCGTAGCGCCGAAGCAATCCAGCCCCGTTTATGCGGCGAGCCAGACTGGATTGCTTCGCTTCGCTCGCAATGACGGTAAATGAGAAGAGTGCTCGAAAGCCAAAGCAGCTTTTCAATCGCCTCAGGAGCGATGCGACGCGACCGAGCTGGTCTGCGCGCCGCCGGGACCGCCGCCCTGCAGCATCTGGCGCAGATAGGCGACATTGGCCTCCGCCTGGTCCGGCGGCAGGTCGGCTTTCACCAGCGCCTCGGCTTCGGCGAAACGGCCCTGCAGGCCGATGGCGAGGCCGAGATTCTGCCGCACCCGCGGATCGCCGGCGTTGCGCTGATAGGCGCGGCGCAGCGCCGCCTCCGCCTTCGGCAATTCCTTGGTCAGCACATAGGACAGGCCGAGATTGGACAGCACCGAGGGCTCGTCCGGCGCGATCTTGAGCGCGCTGGCGTAATAGCGGCGGGCGTCGTCGTGCTTGCCCATCTGGTCGAGCACGGTGCCCTGAATGGAGAGGATGCGCCAGTCGGGGTTCGACGGCGTATGCGCGCGCGTCAGCGTGTCGAACGCCTGTTGATAGTTGCCGTTGTCGGCGAGCGCGCGGCCATAGGCGCCGAGCAGCATGCGGTTGCCCGGATTGGCGATGGTCGCCTGCTCCAGCACCGCCACCGCCTGCTGGCGCTGGCCGTTCTGGCGCAGCGCGTTGCCATAGCGCAGCGCCGCCTCGGCATCGCGCGGATTGGCACGGTAGCGATCGCCCATCGCCTCGATCGCGCGATGGCTCTCCGCCTCCGGCGGCAGCGCCGCCTGCGCACCGAGCGCGCCGGTGACTTCCGGCGATCCGGTGGTCTTGCAGCCACCGAGCCCGCTCGCCAGCAGCGCGATCACCGCCGCGGAACCGCACAGACGGGCCAGAGAGCAGACAGGGCTGGACGAATGACGCATGGCAATTCGCTCGCGAGAACCGGCGGATGGCGCCCGGCGCCCCAGCAATAAAGTGTTAACCCTAATGAGTGGTTAATCCGGGTATTCGACGAGCCTTCAGATTTGTTGGCCTCGTCCCGAAGGTTTTGCCCGGCGATACGCCTCCGAGGAGGTGTCCCGGGCGCGATGCAGCGTGTAGCGCTGCTTCGCAGAACCGGACCGTTACAAACTCCGAACGTGGAACGGCCCCGGATCAGCGGGGAGACATTGCCTGTCGCGCCGCGTCCGGGGCACCTGCTCTTTTGACGTTATGGCTTGCGTTTTCTGCATCCAAGCCGATACCCGTTTCGCCTGAAACCACTCTACACTGCCGCCGCCACCATCCCGGGATTCTCCATGACCTCCGCCTTCGCGCCTGCTTCCACCGCCACCACGCCGATCACCTTCGCCACCATTTCGACCTGGGACAGCGTGAAGGCCGGGCTTTCGCCCGCCGCGCGGCAGTTCGCCGAGGCCTCCGGCTTCACCGGCAAGGCCGGCAAGCTGCTGGCGCTGCCGGATGCCGAGGGCCGCATCGTGCAAATCCTGTTCGGCCTCGACGATGCCGGCCGCCCCGCCCTCGACCGCTTTCGCGCCGGACAATTGCCGGCGCTGCTGCCCGCCGGCATTTATCGCTTCGACAACGCGCCGCAGGACGCGCGGCTTGCTGCGCTGGCCTTCGCGCTCGGCAGCTATCGCTTCAATCGCTACCGCAAGGCCGAGCCCTATAATGTCAAACTGGTGCCGCCGCAGGGCGTCGACATCGCCGATGTCGCGCGCATGGCGGAGGCCGCGACGCTGGCGCGCGACCTGATCAACACGCCCTCCAACGACATGGGACCGGAGGAACTCGCCGCCGCCGCACAGGACCTCGCCCGGCGCTATGGCGCGGAGTATCGCTGCATCGTCGGCGACGAGTTGCTGGCGCAGAATTTCCCGCTGATCCATGCGGTCGGCATGGCCTCGCCGCGCGCGCCGCGGCTGATCGATCTGTCCTGGGGCGATGCTTCACATCCGAAAGTCACGCTGGTCGGCAAGGGCGTCTGCTTCGACACCGGCGGCCTCGATCTGAAACCCTCCAGCGCCATGCTGATCATGAAGAAGGACATGGGCGGCGCCGCCAACGTGCTGGCGCTGGCACAGATGGTGATGGACGCGAAACTCAGGGTGCGGCTGCGCGTGCTGATTCCGGCGGTGGAGAATGCCGTCGCCGGCAACGCCTTCCGCCCGATGGACATCTTCCGCTCGCGCAAGGGCCTCACGGTCGAGATCGGCAACACCGACGCCGAGGGCCGTCTCGTGCTGGCCGACGCGCTGGCGCTGGCCGACGAAGAGAAGCCCGATCTGCTGATCGACCTCGGCACGCTGACCGGCGCGGCGCGGGTCGCGCTCGGCCCCGACCTGCCGCCGTTCTACACCAACGACGAGACGCTGGCCGCCGACATCGCGCGCGCGGCGCAGCAGGAGAACGATCCACTGTGGCGGCTGCCGCTATGGCCGGCTTACGATTCGTGGCTCGATTCCAAAACCGCTGATATCAACAACGCGCCGTCCGGCGGCTTCGCCGGCTCGATCACCTGCGCGCTGTTCCTGCAGCGTTTCGTACAGGCGGCGACGCGCTGGCTGCATGTCGACATCTATGGCTGGACACCGTCGGCCAAGCCTGCGCGCCCCGAAGGCGGCGAATGCCAGGCAGCGCGCGCGATCTACAGCGTGTTGAGCCGGCGCTATGGCTGAGTCGCTCGATCCACGGCTGACACCGGCGCGGCCCGATCTCGCCGCCAAACACCTCGAAGGCCGAGTGAACGCCGCGCGCTTTGTCGAAGGCGAGCTTTATGCCGTGAGCGATGCGCTGGCGCCGATGCGCCGCGCCCCCTCGCCCGACGCCCCGCTGGAGACGCAGGCGCTGAAGGGCGAGCGCGTCACGGTCTATGACCGCAGCGACAATGGCTGGGCGTGGGGCCAACTCGCCAGCGACGGCTATGTCGGCTGGCTGCCCGAGGCCGCGCTAACGCAAACCCTGATCAGGCCGACCCATCGCGTTATCGCGCTGCGCACCTTCGCCTTCCCCGGCCCCTCGATCAAACTGCCGCCGGCCGAGCACCTGCCGCTCGGCGCGCGGATCGAGATCGTCGAGCAGGACGACACCTTCGCCGTCACCGGCCAGCAGCATTATCTGCCGCGCCGCCATGTCGCGCCGCTCGAAACGCACGAGCCGGATTTCGTCGCGGTGGCCGAGCGCTTCGTCGGCACGCCGTATCTGTGGGGCGGCAAGTCGAGTTTCGGCATCGATTGTTCGGGACTGGTGCAGGTCGCGCTCGATGCGGCGGGCATCACCGCGCCGCGCGACAGCGACATGCAGGAGCGCGCGCTCGGCCTCAATGTGCCGCCCTCGCAATGGCAGGCGCTGCGCCGCGGCGATCTGATGTTCTGGAAGGGCCACGTCGCCATCGTGCGCGATACGGACAGCATCGTGCACGCCAACGCGCACCATATGGCGACCGCGATCGAACCGCTGGCGGCGGCGATCGCGCGCATCGCGGCGGCCGGCAGCGAGATCACCGGCGTGAAGCGGCTGGTGACGATGTAATTTGCGCGCCGTCCCTGCTCCTCATGGTGAGGAGCGAGGCATGGCCTCGCGTGGGGAATAAATCTATCGATAAATCCTAACCCCTCACCCGCTCGCGACCTCTCCCCATGGGAGAGGTAAAAGGAAACGCTGCTTGCGCGTGACTAAGCCAAAGCAAAAACACATCCGTCATGGCCGGGCCTGACCCGGCCATCCACGTCTTCTTTTTCAACAGCGACGGCAAAGACGTGGATGCCCGGCACAAGGCCGGGCACGACGAAACCAGCTACCGGTTATCTGACAGCGCAGGAAACCAACCCCTCACGCTTCCGGCGCGATCGAGCCGGCGGCCTCGATATTGAACGCGGCGGCGAACAGCGCGCGCGTGTAGTCGGTCTTCGGATGCTGGAACAGTTCCGACGCCGGGCCCTCCTCGACGATCTTGCCGTGACGCATCACGATCAGATGGCTCGCCAATGACGCCACCACGCGCAGATCGTGCGAGATGAACATGTAGGTCAGATCGCGCTGGCGCTGCAGATCACGGAGCAGATCGACCATCTGCGCCTGGAACAGCATGTCGAGCGCGGATGTCGGCTCATCCAGCACCACGAAATTCGGCTCCAACACCACGGCGCGCGCGATGCTGATACGCTGGCGCTGGCCGCCGGAAAATTCGTGCGGATAGCGGAAGCGGCTCGCCGGATCGAGACCGACATCGGTCAGCGCCTTGACGACGCGCGCCTCGCGTTCGTGCTCCGCAAGCTGCGGCTGATGCACCGACAGGCCCTCGGCGATGATGTCGCCGACCGCCATGCGCGGCGACAGCGCACCATAGGGGTCCTGAAACACGATCTGCATGTCGCGGCGATGCGGCCGCATCTCGGCAAAACGCAGCCCCTGAATGTTGTGGCCGAGAAACACGATCGGCCCGTCCGACGAGATCAGCCGCAACAGCGCGAGGCCGAGCGTGGTCTTGCCCGAACCGGATTCGCCGACCACGCCGAGCGTCTCGCCCTTGCGCACCGCCAGCGACACGCCATCGACCGCCTTGATGTGACCGACCGTCTTGCGCAAGAACCCGCGCTTGATCGGAAACCACACCTTGAGATCGTCCGCCTGCATCACCACCGGCGCATCGGGACACGGCGGCGCCGGATCGGGCTTCGGCTCGGCCGCGAGCAGCGCCCTGGTGTAGGGATGCTGCGGCGACGTGAACACCTGCTCCACCGGCCCCTGCTCGACGATCTTGCCGTGATTCATCACGCACACGGTGTCGGCGATGCGGCGCACGATGCCGAGATCGTGGGTGATGAACAGCATGCTCATGCCGAGCCGGGTGCGGATATCGGCGAGCAGCGCGAGAATCTGCGCCTGCACTGTGACGTCGAGCGCGGTGGTCGGCTCGTCGGCGATCAAGAGGTCCGGCTCGTTGGCGAGCGCCATCGCGATCATCACGCGCTGGCGCTGGCCGCCGGACAATTGATGCGGATAGGAACCAAGCCGGGTTTCCGGCTCGGGAATGCCGACCTGCGTCAGGAGTTCGACGATGCGCGCGCGGGCCTTGGCGCCGCGCAGGCCGCTGTGCAGGAAGATCACCTCGCCGATCTGCGCCTCGATGGTGTGCAGCGGATTGAGCGAGGTCATCGGCTCCTGGAAGATGATCGAGATGTCGTTGCCGCGCACCTCGCGGATCTCGCCCTCACTCAGCGTCAGCAGATCGCGGCCCTTGAACAGGATGCGACCGGAAGGATGCGACGCATTCGGATAGGGCAGCAGCTTGAGCACCGACAGCGCGCTGACCGATTTTCCCGAGCCGGATTCGCCGACCAGCGCGACGCACTCGCCGCGATTGATCGCAAACGAAACATGATCGACCGCAAGCGTCTGGCTCTTGCCGTGGCGGAAGGCCACCGACAGGTCACGCACATCGAGCAGAGGCTGGCTGAGCACATCCATCGGCGTCACTCGAATGTCTTGCGCGGATCGAAGGCGTCGCGCACCGCCTCGCCGACGAAGATCAGGAGCGAGAGCATGATCGCCACCGAGAAGAATCCGGTGAAGCCGAGCCACGGCGCCTGGATGTTGGCCTTGGCCTGCGCCAGCATCTCGCCGAGCGAGGGCGAGCCGGGCGGCAGGCCGAAGCCGAGGAAATCGAGCGCGGTCAGCGTCATCACCGAGGACGAGACGATGAACGGCAGGAAGGTCATGGTCGCGACCATGGCGTTCGGGAGCAGATGCCGGAACATGATGGTGGCATCCGACACGCCGAGCGCGCGCGCCGCCATGATGTATTCGAAATTGCGCCCGCGCAGGAATTCGGCGCGCACGAGGCCGACCAGCGACACCCACGAGAACAGCAACAGGATGCCGAGCAGCACGAAGAAGCCCGGCACCAGCACCGACGACAGGATCAGCAACAGATAGAGCGAGGGAATCGCAGTCCACACTTCGATGAGGCGCTGGAAGGTGAGATCGATCCAGCCGCCGAAATAGCCCTGGATGCCGCCGGCGGCGACACCGATGATCGACGACACGATGGTGAGCGCGAGGCCGAACAGCACCGAGATGCGGAAGCCGTAGATCAGCCGCGCCACCACATCGCGGCCCTGATCGTCGGTGCCGAGCCAGTTGTATTCGAGATCGCGGCAGCCCTTCAGCCCCTTCTTCTCGACCACCGCTTTACAGTCCTGCTCGCTCAGCATCCAGGTCGGCTTCGACGGCGCAGGAGTGGGCAGATCGAGATTGTGGGTATCGTAGGAATAGCGGATCGGCGGCCAGATCATGGTGCCGCCCTTCTGCGCGATCAGCTTCTGCAAAAACGGATCGCGATAGTCGGCCTCGGTCTCGAAATCGCCGCCGAAGGTGGTCTCCGAATAGCTGACGAAAGCCGGGAAATAGAGATGGCCGTCATACTTGATGAGGAACGGCTTGTCGTTGGCGATCAGTTCGGCGAACAGCGAGACCACGAACAGGATCATGAAGATCCAGAACGACCAGTAGCCGCGCCGGTTGGCCTTGAAATTCTGCCAGCGCCGCAAATTGAGCGGCGACGGCGAAAAGCGATGCCGCGTCGGCGGCACCGCCTCGCCGAGCGGCGCCTGCGCCGTGGTTTCCACCGGCACGCTCATGCCTCGCGCGCCTCGAAATCGATCCGCGGATCGACCCACATGTAAGTCAGGTCCGAGATCAGGTTCACCACCAGGCCGACCAGCGAGAAGATGTAGAGCGTGCCGAACACCACCGGATAGTCGCGGTTGAGCACGCTCTCGAAACCGAGCAGGCCGAGCCCGTCGAGCGAGAAGATGGTTTCGATCAGGAGCGAACCGGAGAAGAAGGCGTGGATGAAGGCGCTGGGAAATCCGGCGATCACGATCAGCATGGCGTTGCGGAAGATGTGGCCGTACAGCACCTGCCGCTCGTTGCAGCCCTTGGCGCGCGCGGTGACGACATACTGCTTGCGGATTTCATCGAGAAAGGAATTCTTGGTCAGCAGCGTCATGGTGGCGAAGGCGCCGAGCGCCATCGAGATCAGCGGCAGTGTCAGGTGCCAGAAGTAATCCGCGATCTTCTGGTACCACGGAAAGTCTGACCAGCCGTCCGAGGTCAGGCCGCGCAGCGGGAAGATGTCGTAGAACGAGCCGCCCGCGAACAGGATGATCAAGAGGATCGCGAACAGGAAGCCGGGAATCGCGAAACCGATGATGATGATGCCCGAGGTCCAGATATCGAAGCGCGAGCCGTCGGCGATCGCCTTGCGAATGCCGAGCGGGATCGAGATCAGGTAGGTCAGCAGCGTCATCCAGATGCCGAGCGACATCGACACCGGCAGCTTCTCCTTGATGAGCTGGATCACGCTCACGTCGCGGAAATAGCTCTTGCCGAAATCGAAGCGGGCGAAATTCCACACCATCAGCGCGAAGCGCTCATAGGCCGGCTTGTCGAAGCCGAACTGCTTTTCGAGACTCTTGATGAAATCGGGATCGAGCCCCTGCGCGCCGCGATACTTCGAATTCATCGCGTCCGCCGAGGCGCCGGGCTGGGCGCGCGCACCCATGTCGCCGCCGGAGGAGCCGGAGATGCGCGAGGTGCCGCCGGTGTCCGCGCCGGAGAGCTGCGCGATGACGCGCTCGACCGGACCGCCGGGCGCGAACTGCACCACCACGAACGACACGAACAGGATTCCGAGTAGCGTCGGAATCATCAGAAGGATACGGCGGGCGGTATAGGCGCTCATTTTTTCGGCGCCCTCGGGTCGGGTGTCAGCGCCCGGCTCGGTGCCTTCGCCGGCTCCGACCACCACAGGGCAGGCACGCCGACGCCCGCATATTTCGGCAGTCTGGGCGGATGGCCGCACACCTCCCCGTAGGCAACCCCATGCACCGCCGAATACCATTGCGGCACCCCGTAGCGCCCCGCGCCGGACACGCCGGCGGAAACGCGGCCGGCGGTGCGCAGCGTGTCGCGGTCCGGCGCCGCGATGATGCGCTCGATCAGCGCGTCGATCGCGGGATCGGCGACGCCCGCCAGATTCTGCGAGCCCTTGATGCCGGCGGCCTGCGAGGAGAAGAAGGTGCGCATGCCGTCGCCCGGTGTCGAGGACATCGAGAAACGCTGGATCGCGAGATCGAAATCGAAATCGTCCACCCGCGCGCGGTGCTGCACCGGATCGACCAGCCGCACGCTGGCCTCGATGCCGAGCGTGGCGAGGTTCTTCACATAGGGCGCGTGGTGCGCCTGAAACGCCGGCTCGTCGAGCAGGAATTCGATGCGGAACGGCCTGCCGTCGGGCAATTGCCGCTTGCCGCCCTTCACCACGCAGCCCGCCTCCTGCAACAGTTGCGAGGCGCGGCGCAGCAGCGCGCGATCCTGTCCCGAACCGTCGGAGACCGGCGGGGTGAACGGCGCGCCGAACACCTCGTCCGGCACCCGGCCGCGGAACGGCTCCAGCAGTTTCAATTCCTCCGGCGGAGGCGGGCCTTCCGCCATCAGGTCGGAATTCTGGAACGGCGACACCGTGCGCGCATAGGCGCCGTACATGATGGTCTTGTTGGTCCACTCGAAATCGAACGCGTCGATCAGCGCCTCGCGCACCCGCGGGTCCTTGAACTGCGCGCGGCGGGTGTTGATGAACCAGCCCTGCGCGCCGGATGGCGTCTCGTCGGGCAGCTTCTCCTGCTTGACGCGGCCATCCTTGATCGCCGGAAAATCGTAGCGGGTATTCCAGATCCGCGCGGTGAATTCCTCGCGGTAGAGATAATTGCGCCCGGTGAAGCCCTCGAAGGCGACATCACGGTCGCGATAGAATTCATAGCGCACGATGTCGAAGTTGAACGCGCCGCGGCAGGCCGGCAGATCGCGGCCCCACCAGTCCTTGACCCGCTCGTATTCGATATAGCGCCCGGCCTCGAAGCGCCCGACCTTGTAGGGCCCTGAGCCGAGCGGTACGTCGAGCGTCGATTCCTCGAAATTGCGTTTGGTGTAATAGGCCTTGGAGAAGATCGGCAGCCCGGCGACATAGAGCGGCACGTCGCGGCCGCGCTTTTCCGCGAACGTCACCACCAGCGTCGCATCGTCCACCGCCTCGGCGGAGACAAAATCGCGCATCTGCTGATGGATGATGGGATGGCCTTTCGCCTTGAGCAGCGTCAGCGAGAACGCCGCGTCCTGCGCGGTCAGCCTGCTGCCGTCATGAAAGCGCGCCTCGGGCCGCAGCGTGAAGCGATAGGTCAGGCCATCCGGTGAAATCCGCACGCTGCGCGCGGCGAGGCCGTACATCGCATCCGGCTCGTCGCCGGCCCGGGTCATCAGCGGGGCAAAGGTGAGGTCCATGCCGACCGCGCCGTCGCCCTTCAGGATGAAGGCATTCAGCGAATTGAAGGTCTGAAACGACTGGTTGTAGGCGCGACTCGAGGGCACGGTGGAGAGCGCGCCGCCCTTCGGCGCGTTCACGTTGACGTAGTCGAAATGCGTAAAGTCCGCCGGATATTTCAGGTCGCCGAACGCCGACATGCCGTGCGCGTCCGCGCCCTCGGCGGCGCGCGCCGGCGCAAGACAGCCCGCCATCGCGGCACTGCCGCCGAGCACGAGAAGATGGCGACGCGTCAACGCGGTCAAGAACGCCGTCCGATCTTGTTGGCCTTGTCCTTGTCGAACCACCAGATCGACGGGAATGCGGAGAGCCCGTATTTCGGCATCTGCGCCGGGCGGCCGAAGCGATCCCAGCGCGCGGTGCGCACTTTCGGGTAATTCCACTGCGGCACGACGAAATTGTGCCACAGCAGCACGCGATCGAGCGCGCGGGTGGCGGCGACGAGGTCGTCGCGATCCTTGGCGAAGATCACCCGCTCGATCAGTTTGTCGATCGCCGCATCCTTGATGCCGATCAGATTGCGCGAGCCCGCCATATCGGCGGCCCGCGAGCCCCAGAACTCGCGCTGCTCGTTGCCGGGCGACAGCGATTCCGGCCACGAGGCGGTGACGATGTCGAAGTCCCAGTTGCGCTGCCGGTTCTCGTACTGGATCGGATCGATGGTGCGGACATTGACCGTGATGCCGAGCCGCTCCAGCGAGGGCTTGTAGAACAGCATCACGCGCTCGAAGCTCGGATCCTGCGTCAACAGCTCGACCTCGAACGGCGCGCCGGTTTTGGCGTTGACCAGTTTGCGCTCGCGCACCTCGTAGCCCGCCTCCTTCAAGAGCCGCAGCCCCTCGCGCAGATTGCTGCGGACGTTCTCCGGATTGCCGCCAACCGGATTGGTGTAGGCCGTGGTGAACACCTCCGGCGGCACCGCATCCTTCACGCCCTGCAAAATCTCGAGCTCGCGGCCTTCGGGCAGGCCGGACGAGGCCAGCTCGGTGCCGTCGAAATAAGAGGTGATGCGCTTGTACTGGCCGAAGAAGATCTGCTTGTTCATCTCCTCGAAGTCGAACGCGAAGTTCATCGCGCGGCGCACCCGCGCATCCTTGAACTTGTCACGGCGAATGTTGAAAGCGAACGCCTGCATGATGCCGGAGGAGCGGTTGGGAAACTCCTCGAGGATCACGCGCTTGTCGGACACGGCGGGGAAATCATAGGCCGTCGCCCAGTTCTTGGCGCTGTTCTCGGTGCGCCAGTCCACCTGATCGCCCTTGAAGGCTTCCAGCGCCACCGTGGAGTCGCGGAAATATTCGTAGCGCAGCTCATCGAAATTGTAGCGGCCGACATTCACGTTGGTGTCGCGACCCCAATAGTCCTTGACGCGCTCCAGCACCAGGCTGCGGCCGGGCACGAATTCCTTGATCTTGTACGGCCCGCTGCCGAGCGGCGGCTCCAGCGTGGTCGCGGAGATGTCACGCTTGGCGCCCGAGGCGTTGCTGCCTTCCCACCAGTGTTTCGGCAGCACGGTGAGCTGGCCGACGATCTGCGGCAGTTCGCGGTTGCCCGGCGCGTCGAAAGTGAATTTGACGTCGCGCTCGCCGACCTTCTCCGCCTTCACCACATGGCGGTAATAGGCCGAGTACATCGGATGATAGGTCTTGAACGCATTGAGCGAGAAGATCACGTCCTCCGGCGTCACCGACTTGCCGTCATGCCATGTCGCATTGGCGCGCAGCCGATAGATCACGAAGGAGAAATCCGCCGGATGGCTCACCGCTTCGGCGAGCAGACCGTATTCGGTGGAGACCTCGTCGAGCGAGCCGGTGGTCAGCGTCTCGTACAGCCAGTTGATCGGCGCGATCGCGCCTTTCACGCCGGCGACGGTGATGTTGAAATTGTCGAAGGTGCCGATCGCGATCTGCCGTACGCTGCCGCCCTTCGGCGCGTCGGGATTGACGTAGTCGAACCGCTTGAAACCGGCGGGATATTTGATGTCGCCGAACAGCGACAGGCCGTGTTTCCACTCCGCCGCCTCATTGGGCGTCTGCGCCCGCGCCGCGCCGATCAAGGGCAGTCCGGCCGTGGTCTCGATCAGGGGAAGGCTCGCCGCGGCGACGCCGCTTTGCAGAAGATGCCGTCGGGAAATGCTCAAACGTCGAAGTCCTCTGACTGCCGTAACCGCTGCCGTCACGTCTGCCCCGATTGCAGGGCCAAACTCGTCAGCGATTATGTCGCTTTTTGGATCGGACGCCACCCCACCGCGAGGGCTTCTTTGCGGCCAATGGTCCTGCCGCTCGCGCGTCCGCCGCCTGACACATCAACCGGCGCGGCGTGAATTTTTCTTAATGCACGACGGTTTCGAATCGAAGCGTTGCTGTGAGCGCGGCCTGCGGCCTGTTCCTCTTCCATCGCTCGTCGTCCCGGCGCAGGCCGGGACCCATCACCCCGGTCGATTTTCTTAAAACCATGAGTTCGAATGTCTTTTACTAAGACTGGCGGTTATGGGTCCCGGCCTGCGCCGGGACGACCGAACAAAACAAAGGCTTACGAAAGCCGTCATGCCGACAGCAAAACGGCCGGGCGACCCCAAGGTCGGCCCGGCCGCTGACGATACGCGCGTGGCGCGATGTTACTTCTTGCCCGGCAGCGGCGCGGGGCTATCCGACAGCGAGTTCAGATAGGCGAGCAGATCGGCGCGCTCGGTGTCCTTGCTGATGCCGGCGAAGCCCATCGCGGTGCCGGGGATGAAGCCCTTCGGGCTCTCGATGAACTTGTTGAGGTCGTCGATGGTCCACTTGCCGGTCTTGGCCTTCATGGCCGCCGAGAAGTTGAAGTTGTGGCCGACGCCGCGCTCTTCGCCGACGATGCCGAACAGGTTCGGACCGACCTTGTTGGGGCCGCCCTTTTCGAAGGTGTGGCAGGCCGCGCACTTCTTCGAGGCCGCCTGGCCCTTCTCGACCGAAGCGTTGGCCAGCAGGGTCTCGATCGGCACCGCGGCCGCGGCCTTGGCCGGGCCAGCGCCGCCGCTGGCGTCTTCCTTCACCGCGATCTCGTATCCCGGCTTCGCGACCTTCCCCGGCGCGAAGATCGCACCGGCGGTCATGCTGGTGACCAGCAGCAGAAGACAGGTGGCGAGCACCGCACCCATGATTTTGTTGAGTTCGAAGGAATTCATCGCGATCAGGCTCCGGCCTGGAAATGTTGTCTTTGGGCATGCCGGGCCGCCGAAAACGGCCGAAACAGGCATGAAAACCGTGGAAGCGCCGCCGCAGGGCAGCGATTGGGGAATAACGGTTTGCCCGCCTTAAGGCAACCCGTATAAATGCCTCACGCGCGGGAAACGCCCGCATGTCCTCACCGAATCCGGGCTTTTGCGTCCGTCTCTAGATCCCTGCTCCCGCCTCCTGCCCCAGACCGCTGCCCGATGGCTGACCATTCCACCCTGATCCTGATTCCGGCCCGGATGGCGTCGACCCGCCTGCCCGGCAAGCCGCTCGCCGACATCGCCGGGCTGCCGATGATCGTCCAGGTGCTGCGACGGGCGCAGGCCGCCGGGGCCGGCCGCGCCGTGGTGGCGACCGACGCGCCGGAAATCGCCGCCGCCGTGACCGCGCAGGGCGGCGAGGTTGTCATGACCCGCGCCGATCACCCCTCCGGCTCGGACCGCATTTTCGAGGCGCTGCAGAGCCTCGACCCGGACGGCAAGGTCAGGACCATCATCAATCTGCAGGGCGATCTGCCGACCATCGCGCCGGGCGACATCCGCGCCGTGCTGGCCCCGCTCGCCGACCCCGCCGTGGACATCGCCACCCTCGCCGCGATGATCCGCAAGGAGGCCGAGCACACCGACCCCAACGTGGTGAAAGCGGTGGGCAGCGAGATCGCGCCCGGCCGGCTGCGCGCACTGTATTTCACCCGCGCCACCGCGCCGGCCGGCGAGGGCCCGCGCTACCATCACATCGGCATCTATGCCTACCGCCGCGCGGCGCTGGCGCGGTTCGTCGCGCTGCCGCCCTCGCCGCTGGAGCAGCGCGAGCGGCTGGAACAACTCCGCGCACTGGAGGCCGGCATGCGGATCGACATCGCCGTGGTTGACTCGGTGCCGCTGGGGGTCGATACGCCGCACGATCTTGAAGCCGCGCGCCAGGCGCTGGCAGGACAGTCCTGATGACCAAGATTCTGAAGATCGCCTTCCAGGGCGAGCCGGGCGCCAATTCGCACATCGCCATCACCGAGGCCTATCCCGCCGCGGAGGCGCTGCCCTGCGCCACCTTCGAGGACGCGCTGGCGGCCATCACCACCGGCGAGGCCGATCTCGGCATGATCCCGATCGAGAATTCGGTCGCCGGCCGCGTCGCCGACATCCATCACCTGCTGCCGCAGTCGGGCCTCTACATCATCGCCGAATGGTTCCTGCCGATCAGCCATCAATTGATGGCGCCGCGCGGCGCGACGCTGGAAGGCATCAAGACCATCGAGAGCCATGTCCACGCGCTCGGCCAGTGCCGCCGCGTCATCCGCAGCCTCGGCGTGAAATCGATCGTCGCCGCCGATACCGCCGGCTCGGCCCGCGCCGTCGCCGCCGCCGGCGACATCACCCGTGCGGCGATCGCCCCGCGCCTTGCCGCCGAGATCTACGGCCTCGACATTCTCTCCGAGGATATCGAGGACGAGGACCACAACACCACGCGCTTCGTGGTGCTGGCGCGCGAGCCGCAATGGGCGACGCAGGATTCCGGACCGGTGGTGACCAGCTTCGTGTTCCGGGTGCGCAATCTGCCCGCCGCGCTCTACAAGGCGCTCGGCGGTTTCGCCACCAACGGCGTCAACATGACCAAGCTGGAAAGCTACATGGTGGAGGGCAATTTCTTCGCCACGCAGTTCTATGCCGATGTCGACGGCCATCCCGACGACAGGAGCCTGAAATTCGCGCTGGAGGAGCTCGGCTTCTTCTCCAAGGAGTTGCGCATCGTCGGCGTCTATCCGGCGCATCCCTTCCGCGTCGCCTTCACCGAGAAGAACGGGCGCTGAGCCGCGTCAGACACAAGGCGTCATGCGCGGGTCTGACCCGCGCATCCATCTTTTGGAATTAAGGGATGGATTGCCGGGTCAAGCCCGGCAATGACCACTCTATCTCACGCCACCCGCTGCGCAATCCCGAACGCCTCGGCGAGCAGCGCATAGGAGCGCTTGCGCGCGGCGTGATCGTAGGTCGCGGTGATCACCATCACCTCGTCGGCCTCGCTGGCCTCGATCAGCGGCGTCAGCGTCCGCAGCAGGGTCGCCGGGCTGCCGACGAACAGCTTGGCGCGGTTGCGCGCGATGATGGCGCGATCCGCCTCCGAATACGGATAGGCCTTCGCCTCCTCCACGCTCGGCAGCGGCAGGAACTGACCGCGGTCGCGCAACAGGCGGTTGAGATCCATCGACGACGCCAGCTCCTCGGCCTCCGCGTCGGTCGGCGCGGCGATCGCCGCGACGGCGAGGATCGCATGCGGCGCGGCGCGCCAGCGCGACGGCACGAAATGCGCGCGGTAATGCGTCAGCGCGGTCACGGCGTCGAACGAGGCGAAATGATGCGCGAACGCGAAACCCATGCCGACCTGCGCGGCGAGCTGCGCGCTGTAGTCGCTGGAGCCGAGCAGCCAGATCGGCGGCAGCGCCACGTCGTTCGGCATCACCGTGACCTTGCTGTAGGGATGGTCCGGCGGAAAGCCGGTCTGCCACAGCATCAGCTCCTGCAGCCGTTCGAGGAAATCGTCGCCCTCGCGCACGTCGAGGCGGCGGCGCAGCGCATGCGCGGTGACGCCGTCGGTGCCCGGCGCCCGGCCGAGCCCGAGATCGATCCGGCCGGGAAACAGCGCCTCCAGCATCTTGAATCGTTCGGCCACCACCAGCGGCGCATGGTTGGGCAGCATCACCCCGCCAGAGCCGACGCGGATGCGCGACGTCGCCGCCGCGATCTGGCCGATCATGAGGTCGGGCGCCGGGCTCGCCACCGAGGGCAGCCCGTGATGCTCAGCCAGCCAGTAGCGGGTATAGCCGAGCCGGTCGGCCTCGCGCGCCAGATCGATGCTGTTGCGCAGCGCCTGGGCGGGCCTGGTGCCGGTGGTGACGACGGAAAGATCGAGAACGGAGAGCGGAGGCATCGCTGTCAGCTAGTGCTTTTCCACCCGGATTCAAAGCCGGGAGTGGGCAGAAATGATGTTATTCGATAGCGGGAAATAAATACCCACGAAAAATATAAGGCACATCGTTGAAATTACGTAATTTTGTCAGCCCACCCGACTATTAAGAACGACTATTATAGTCGTTCTTAAACAATCAGTGGGCAAATTCCCATGGGAGATAGGCATTCAATGGGCTGTCGGAACGACGCCGTTTCGCTTATTTTAGGCTTTGACCGATAACCAGCGGCGTCCCACGGCGTTCTCGTCGCCAGCGGGGCCAGCTTTCCCATTTCCTTGATTGCCGTGGACACCGCCCGAGGCGCCATGAGTGAAACCGCATCCATCGTTCCGGCCGGCGAGGCCAGGCGGCCGTCGATCTCGTTCGAATTCTTTCCGCCCAAGACCGCGGAGATGGAGCAGAATCTGTGGAACGTGATCGAGCGTCTCGCGCCGCTCGCGCCGGATTTCGTCTCGGTGACCTACGGTGCCGGCGGCTCGACCCGCGAGCGCACCCATTCCACCATCGCCCGCATTCTCAATGAGACCAGCCTGACCCCCGCCGCGCATCTGACCTGCGTCGATGCTGCACGCGGCGATATCGACGAGGTGGTGGACCGCTATCACGAGGTCGGCGTGCGCCATATCGTGGCGCTGCGCGGCGATCCGTCCGGCGGCATCGGCACCGCCTATCAGGCGCATCCGCAGGGCTATCAGAATTCCGCCGATCTGGTCGCATCGATCAAGCGCCGCCATCCCGACATGGAGGTCTCGGTGTCGGCCTATCCGGAAAAGCACCCGGAAAGCGCCAGCCTCGATGCCGATATCGACGTGCTGAAAGCCAAGGTCGATGCCGGCGCGACGCGCGCCATCACCCAGTTCTTCTTCGACAACGATCTCTACTTCCGCTACCTCGACCGCGTCCGCGCGGCGGGCATCGACATCCCGATCGTGCCCGGCATCCTGCCGGTGCAGAATTTCAAGCTGGCGAAGAATTTCGCCACCCGCGCCGGCGCCACCGTGCCGGACTGGCTCGCCGCGAAATTCGACGGTCTCGACGACGACGCCGACACCCGCCGCCTGGTTGCCGCCACCGTCGCCGCCGGGCAGGTGCAGAAACTGTCCAAGCACGGCGTGCAGCATTTCCACTTCTACACCATGAACCGCGCCGATCTCGTCTTCGCCATCAGCCACATTCTCGGCATCCGCCCGAACGGCGCGCAGAAGGCGGCGTAAGTGCTCGCTCATCCGCACGCCGCGACATGCGTGGCCGCCCCCCTTTCTTCCTTTGGGAGCGCAACATCTTCTCCGCCTCCCCTTTGGGTTGCACTTTCTTCCCCCTCTCCCCTTGGGGGAGAGGGTCGGGGTGAGGGGGTTCGGAAGCATCGAGCGACATCGATGACGAGAAACACGCCCATCGCGCGCCGCCTGAGGCAATCGCAAACCGATGCCGAACGTGTGCTGTGGCTTCGGCTGCGCGACCGCCGGCTTCGCGGCTGGAAATTCAAGCGCCAGATGCCGATCGATAGGTTCGTCGTCGATTTCTGCTGCACCGACGGCAGGCTCGTGATCGAACTGGATGGCGGCCAGCACGCCGTCCAGACTTCACAGGATGCCGTGCGCACGCAGACGCTTTCCGCGATGGGCTATCTCGTGCTGCGCTTCTGGAACAATGACGTCCTGACCAATATCGACGGCGTGCTGGAAACCATTCTGTCAACGCTTCCACAACACGCGCCGCTCCCCCCTCACCCCCACCCTCTCCCCCAAGGGGAGAGGGAGTAAAGTTCGAGTTCGCCGATGTCCTCCCGTCCTATTTCTCCCACCGCCGACAAATTCCGCAGCCTCGCCCGCGAGCGCATTCTGGTGCTCGACGGCGCGATGGGCACCATGATCCAGCGGCTGGAGTTCGACGAAGCGGCGTTTCGCGGCGAGCGCTTCAAGGACTTCCATCGCGACGTGCGCGGCAACAACGACCTCTTGATCCTGACCCAGCCGCAGGCGATCGAGGACATCCACTACGAATATCTGAAAGCCGGCGCCGACATCGTCGAAACCAACACCTTCTCCTCGACCTCGATCGCGCAGGCCGACTACGACATGTCGGACCTCGCTTACGACCTCAACCGCGAGGGCGCGCGGCTGGCGCGCAACGCCGCGAACCGCGCCGAGGCCGACGACGGCAAGCCGCGTTTCGTCGCCGGCGCACTCGGACCGACCAACCGCACCGCCTCGATCTCGCCGGATGTCGCCAACCCCGGTTATCGCGCGGTGACCTTCGACGATCTGCGCATCGCCTACAGCGAGCAGATCAACGGCCTGCTCGACGGCGGCGCCGACCTCTTGCTGGTCGAAACCATCTTCGACACGCTGAACGCCAAGGCCGCGCTCTACGCCATCGCCGAAATCTGCGAGGCACGCGGCATCGACGTGCCGGTGATGATCTCCGGCACCATCACCGACAAGTCCGGTCGTCTGCTCTCCGGCCAGATGCCCGAAGCGTTCTGGTACTCGGTGCAACACGCCAATCCGATCACCATCGGCTTCAACTGCGCGCTCGGCGCCGAGGATCTGCGCGCGCATGTCGCCGATATCGGCCGCGTCGCCGACACGCTGGTCTGCGCTTACCCCAACGCTGGCCTGCCCAACGAATTCGGCCAGTATGACGAAACGCCCGAATTCATGGCGAAGCTGGTCGGCGAATTCGCCCGCGACGGCCTCGTCAACGTGGTCGGCGGCTGCTGCGGCACCACGCCGGCGCACATCAAGGCGATCGCGGATGCGGTCGCGCCGTTCCAGCCGCGCATCGTGCCGGCCATCGAGCCGCGGCTGCGGCTGTCCGGCCTCGAGCCGTTCGTGCTCACCAATGACATTCCGTTCGTCAATGTCGGCGAACGCACCAACGTCACCGGCTCGGCGCGCTTCCGCAAGCTGATCACCGCCGGCGATTACACCGCAGCGCTCGCGGTGGCGCGCGATCAGGTCGAGAACGGCGCGCAGGTGATCGACGTCAACATGGACGAGGGCCTGCTCGATTCCAAGCAGGCGATGATCGAATTCCTCCACCTCGTCGCTTCCGAGCCCGATATCGCCAAGGTGCCGGTGATGATCGACTCCTCGAAATTCGAGGTGATCGAAGCCGGTCTGAAATGCGTGCAGGGCAAGCCGATCGTCAACTCGATCTCGATGAAGGAAGGCGAAGAGAAATTTCTCACCGAGGCCGCGATCGCGCGCCGCCATGGCGCCGCCGTGGTGGTGATGGCGTTCGACGAGGCCGGACAGGCCGACACTTTCGCGCGCAAGACCGAAATCTGCAAGCGCGCCTATGAGCTCTTGACGACGAAGCTGAACTTCCCGCCGCAGGACATCATCTTCGATCCGAACATCTTCGCCATCGCGACCGGCCTCGAAGAGCACAACAATTACGGCGTCGATTTCATCGAGGCGACGCGATGGATCCGGACGAACCTGCCGCATGTCCACATCTCGGGCGGCGTCTCCAACCTGTCGTTCTCGTTCCGCGGCAACGAGCCGGTGCGCGAGGCGATGCATTCGGTGTTCCTGTATCACGCCATCAAGGCGGGCATGGACATGGGCATCGTCAATGCCGGGCAGATGGCGATCTATGACGACATCGATCCCGAGCTGCGCGAGGTCTGCGAGGACGTCATCCTCAATCGCGACCCCGGCGCGCCGGAGCGGCTGCTGCAACTCGCCGAGAAATTCCGTGGCCAGGGCAAGCAGGCCAAGGAGCAGGATCTCGCCTGGCGCGAATGGCCGGTGGAACAGCGGCTGTCGCACGCTCTCGTCAACGGCATCACCGACTACATCGAGGTCGACACCGAAGCGGCGCGCCTCACCGTGGCGCGGCCGCTCAACGTGATCGAAGGCCCCTTGATGGCGGGCATGAACGTGGTCGGCGATTTGTTCGGCTCCGGCAAGATGTTCCTGCCGCAGGTGGTGAAGTCGGCGCGCGTGATGAAGCAGGCGGTCGCCTATCTGATGCCGTTCATGGAAGAGGAGAAGGAGCGCAACAAGGCCGCCGGCCTTGCCGAGGGCGTGCGCTCCTCCGCCGGCAAGATCGTGATGGCGACGGTGAAGGGCGACGTCCACGACATCGGCAAGAACATCGTCGGCATCGTGCTCCAGTGCAACAATTTCGAGGTGATCGACCTCGGCGTCATGGTGCCTGCCGCGAAAATTCTCGAAACCGCGAAAAACGAGAACGCCGACATGATCGGCCTCTCCGGCCTGATCACGCCCTCGCTCGACGAGATGGCGTTCGTCGCGTCCGAAATGGAGCGGCTGGATTTCAAGATGCCGCTGTTGATCGGCGGCGCCACCACCAGCCGCGTGCATACCGCGGTGAAGATCGATCCGCGTTATCGCCGTGGTCCGGTGGTGCATGTCAACGACGCCAGCCGCGCGGTCGGCGTCGCCTCCTCGCTGCTCTCGCCGGAGAAGCGCGACGATTTCCTGCGCGACATCCGCACCGAATACGACCGCATCACCGACGCGCATTACCGCGCCCAGCAGAACAAGAAGCGCCTGACGCTGGAATCCGCGCGCGCCAACCGCCTCAAGATCGACTGGTCGAAGACCAAGCCAACGAAGCCGTCGTTCCTCGGCGTGCGCACCTTCCACAATTATCCGCTCGCCGAACTGGTCGAGACCATCGACTGGACGCCGTTCTTCCAGGCGTGGGAGTTGGCAGGCCGCTTCCCGGCAATCCTCGACGATCCCAAGGTCGGCGACGTCGCGCGCTCGCTGTATAACGACGCGCGCAAGATGCTGGACGTCATCGTCAAGGAAAACTGGTTCACCGCCAACGCCACCATCGGCTTCTGGCCGGCCAATGCCGAGGGCGACGACGTCGTGCTCTATAGCGACGAAGCGCGCACCAAACCGCTGACGACGCTGCACACGCTGCGCCAGCAGCTCGAAAAGCGCGAAGGCCGTTACAACCTCGCGCTATCCGACTTCATCGCACCGCAATCGAGCGGCGTGCCGGATTATATCGGCGCCTTCGTCGTCACCGCCGGCATCGGCGAGGACGCCATCACCATGCGCTTCAAGAAATCCAACGACGACTATTCGTCGATCCTCGTGAAGGCGCTGGCCGATCGTCTCGCCGAATCCTTCGCCGAACGCATGCACCAGCGCGTGCGCAAGGAATTCTGGGGCTACGCCGCCGACGAGGCGCTGTCGAACGACGATCTCATTCTGGAAAAGTATCAGGGCATCCGCCCCGCGCCCGGCTATCCGGCGCAGCCCGATCACTCCGAGAAGATCACGATCTTCAAACTGCTCGATGCCGAGCGCAACGCCGGCGTCACTCTCACCGAGAGTCTGGCGATGTGGCCGGGCTCGTCGGTGTCCGGCGTCTATTACAGCCATCCGCAGAGCGAGTATTTCGGCGTCGGCAAGGTCGAGCGCGATCAGGTCGAAGACTATGCCGAGCGCAAGGGCGCGAGCGTTGCCGAGATCGAACGCGCGCTCGCCTCGATCCTCAACTATATTCCGAGCGGCGATCCCAGGCCGGAGGCAGCCGACGACGCTGACGATGTCGCCTCGCTGCCGCTGGCGCAGCACCCGCCCGGCTGCGGCTGCGCGGTGCACATGCGGCTCAACATGAAGCCGCGCGGCGATGCGGCCCTGAACTGAGAAACGCGGCGGTCATCCGCCGCGTCTTTCCGTTTATCGTTATCCCGTCTTGATCACACGGTGCGTCATTGGCCACGCCGGACGCGGGGATAGCGGCCAACATGACAGGTAATATGCATTTAATACTGAGTTCATGTCGATTTCACATGGCCTCAGGACTCGGTCGCGAGCACGCCCTTCACCGCCTGCGCCCAGCCGTGCAGCTTGCGCGTCCGGGTCGCCTCGCTCATCGCCGGCTTGAAGCGCCGCTCCAGCCGCCACAGATCGGCGAAGCGTTGCGGTTCGGGATAGACGCCGGCGGCAAGACCCGCGAGATACGCCGCGCCGACCGCCGTGGTTTCCTGAATCACCGGACGATCGACCGGCACATCGAGCAGATCGGCAAGACGCTGCATGGTCCAGTCCGACACCGTCATGCCGCCATCGACGCGCAGCACCGCATGCGCGCTCGCAGCATCCGGCCAGTCGGCGCGCATCGCGGTCCACAGATCGTGCGTCTGGTAACACACGCTCTCCAGCGCGGCATGCGCCAGCTCCGCAGGACCGGTGTTGCGCGTGAGACCGAACAACGCGCCGCGCACCCGCGGATTCCAGTACGGCGCGCCGAGCCCGACAAACGCCGGCACCAGATAGACCGATTGCGCGCTATCGGCCTGCTCCACCAGCACATCCGCGTCGTGCGCATGCTTGATCACCTTGAGCCCGTCGCGCAACCATTGCACCGCCGAGCCGGCGACGAAGATCGAGCCTTCCAGCGCGTAAGTGCGCTGACCCTTCAACTGATAGGCAATCGTGGTCAGCAGCTTGTTGCGTGATGTCACCGCCGTGGCACCGGTGTTGAGCAGCGCGAAGCAACCGGTGCCGTAGGTCGATTTGATCATGCCGGGCGTAAAGCACGCCTGCCCGATGGTTGCCGCCTGCTGATCGCCGGCGATGCCGCGGATCGCAATCGGACCATCGAACAGATCCGATGCGGTGACGCCGAAATCGCCCGAGGAATCGTACACCTGCGGCAGCATCGCGCGCGGTACCCGCAGCAGCTTCAGAAGATCGTCATCCCATTCGCCGCGATGGATGTCGAACAGCAGCGTGCGCGAGGCATTGGTGGCGTCGGTGGCATGCACTGCGCCGCCGGTCAGTCGCCAGAGCAGATAGCAATCGACCGTGCCGAACAAAAGTTCGCCGCGTTCGGCACGCGCGCGGGCACCAGGAACGAAATCCAGAATCCAGGCGATCTTGGTGCCGGAAAAATACGGATCGATGATCAGGCCGGTCTTCGCCGCAATCATCGGCTCATGGCCTTCGGCCGCAAGCCGCGCGCACATCTCGGCGGTGCGGCGGTCCTGCCAGACGATGGCGCGATGCACGGCGCGGCCGGTGACGCGATCCCACACCACCGTGGTCTCGCGCTGGTTGGTGATGCCGATGGCGGCGATGTCGCGCGCGGCAAGACCGGCAATCCGCATCGCTTCGCGGCAGGTCGCAAGCGTCGACGACCAGATGTCGTCGGGCTCGTGCTCGACCCAGCCCGAGGCCGGGAAATGCTGCGGGAATTCCAGCTGCGCCTGCGCCGCGATCGACATGTCATCGCGAAAGACGATCGCGCGCGACGACGTGGTGCCCTGATCGATGGCGAGAACATACGGCATCGCCGACAGGTCTCCGCTTAAGGGATGATCTCGAACAGCCCGGCCGCGCCCATGCCGCCGCCGACGCACATCGTCACCACCGCGTGTTTCGCCTTGCGGCGACGGCCTTCGATCAGCAGATGGCCGGCAAGTCGCGCGCCGGTCATGCCGTAGGGATGGCCGACCGCAATCGCGCCGCCATTGACGTTGAGTTTCGCAGGATCGATGCCGAGCCGGTCGCGGCAATAGATCACCTGCACCGCGAACGCCTCGTTGAGCTCCCACAGGTCGATATCGTCGATGGTGAGGCCGTGCCGTGCGAGCAGACGCGGCACCGCGAACACCGGACCAATGCCCATCTCGTCCGGCTCGCAGCCCGCCGCGACAAAACCGCGAAAGATGCCGAGCGGCGTCAGACCTTTTTGCGCGGCAAGCTTGTCGCTCATGATCACGCAGGCGCTGGCGCCGTCCGACAGCTGGCTGGCGTTGCCGGCGGTGATGCTGAAACCCTCGCCCTTCACCGGCTTGAGTGCTGCAAGCCCTTCGGCCGTGGTGTCGGGCCGCGGTCCTTCATCCTGCGACAGCGTGATGTCCTTGAACGACACCGCGCCGCTCGCCTTGTCGGCAACCGCCATGCTGGTCGCGATCGGCGAGATCTCGTCGTCGAACCTGCCGCCTTGTTGGGCGGCGGCGGTGCGGCGCTGGCTTTCCAGACTGTAGTCGTCCTGCCGCTCGCGCGAGATGCCATAACGCTTCGCCACCACCTCGGCAGTGTCGAGCATCGACATATAGATGTCGGGTTTGATTTTCTGTAGCGCCGGATCGACGGCGTGAAACATGTTCATCTTGTCGTTCTGCACCAGGCTGATCGACTCGCCGCCGCCGCCCACCGCGATGCCGACGCCATCGAACAGCACCGAACGCGCCGCCAGCGCGATCGCCTGCAAGCCCGACGCGCACTGCCGGTCCACGGTCACGCCGGCGGTTGCGGCCGGCAGGCCGGCCCGCAGCGCCGCCTTGCGGGCGATATTGCCGAAGGTCGCGCCCTGCTGCAGAGCCGCGCCCATCACCACATCCTCGACCTCCTCCGGCGCGATGCCGGCCCGACTCACGGCGGCGGCGACGGCATGACCCAGCAGGGTCGCCCCTTCGGTATTGTTGAGCGCGCCCCGATAGGCCTTGCCGATCGGGGTTCGGGCGGTGGAGACAATCACGGCGTCGGTCATGGCGAGGGTCTCCTTGAGGGGAAGCCGCATTTGCGCATTTTTGACGAGTCATGGCTACCGCCCCCCGCCGCGGCGAGCCCGATCCCGAGGTCACATCGGGCAGACTGAATGTATTTCCCACTCATTGAAATGGCCGGCTACGGTCTGTAAAAAGCCGCAGGTTGGCAGTCCCTTGCTTGTTTGCGAGGGATTTTTCTTTCGATCAGCGTCCGACATATTTTGCGAAGCTCGCAAACCGTGCATAAGGTATCTAATGACCGACAAACGCCCTCTTCTTCGCGCGATTTTCGATGCCGCCGTTGCGGCGGCTCATCCCGACAAGATCCTGCGGCGCCATTTGCCGCCGCCGCCGCGTGGCCGCGTGATCTGTCTGGCCGCGGGCAAGGGCGCCGCCGCGATGGCTGCCGTCGCCGAGCGGCACTACATGGACGACGTCGGTCTCAGCGAGAGCCAGATCGAGGGCATCGCCACCACCCGGCACGGCCATGGCGTGCCGACCCGCCGGATCGAAGTGATCGAGGCCGGACACCCGGTGCCGGACGAAGCCGGCCTCAAGGCCGCCGACAAGACGCTCAAGCTGGCGGAAAGCGCGGGCGAGGACGACCTCGTGCTGGTGCTGATGTCCGGCGGCGGCTCGGCCAACTGGATCGCGCCGGCCGAGGGCATCACTTTCGCGCAGAAGCAGCAGATCAACAAAAGCCTGCTGCGTTCGGGCGCGCCGATCTCCGAGATCAACACCGTGCGCAAGCACCTGTCGCGCATCAAGGGCGGCCGGCTGGCCCGCGCGGCCTATCCGGCGCAGCTCGTGACGCTGGCGGTCTCCGACGTGCCGCATGACGATCCGGCGACCATCGCCTCCGGCCCCACGGTGCCGGATCCGACCACGCTGAAGGATGCCGCGGCGATCATCGCCAAATACAATCTGCAGATCGACGACGCCGTGCGCCAGGCTCTGAGCGATCCACGCAACGAAAGCGCCAAGCAGTCCGAGCCGGCCTTTGTGCGCGCACGGTTCGAGATCGTCGGCCGGCCGCGCGATTCGCTCGACGCCGCGATCCGGGTGGCGACCGAAGCCGGCTATGAGGTGATCGATCTCGGCGCCGACCTCGAGGGCGACGCCCGCGCCACCGCCGCCGAGCACGCCAGACTCGCGCTGAACGCGCAGGCCCAGGGCAAGCGTGCCGCGATCATGTCAGGCGGCGAACTGACGGTGACGGTGCGCGGCAACGGCCGCGGCGGTCCCAATCAGGAATACGTGCTGGCGCTGGTCGAACATCTCGCCGACAGCAAGAATATCTCGATGCTCGCCGCCGACACCGATGGCGCCGATGGCGGCGCGGGTTCGCCCACCGATCCGGCGGGCGCGATGGCAGATGCGCGCACCTTCGCGAAGATGCGCGAACTCAAGCTCGATCCGGAAGCCTATCTCGACAACAACGACGCCACGACCTTCTTCGAGGCGACCGGCGATCTGGTGGTGGTGGGACCAACGCTGACCAACGTCAACGACATCCGGGTCATTCTGGTCGACTGACCCTCGTTCGAGGCAACACATGCACGCGCCTGTCGGCATCTGCCAAAGCTGCGGCGCGTGCTGCGCCTATTCGCGCAACTGGCCGCGATTCTCCACCGAGGACGATGCGGCGCTGGAGCTGATCCCGGCGAAGTTCGTCAATGATACATTGTCCGGCATGCGCTGCGAGGGCGAGCGCTGCTCCGCGCTGACCGGCAAGATCGGCGTCTCCACCGCCTGCGGCATCTACGAAGTCAGGCCCGACGTGTGCCGCATTTGCCAGCCCGGCGATGCCGAATGCACCATCGCGCGGCGCAGCTTCGGCCTCGCCGCAATTGCGATGCAGAACCAGTGAATGGTTGAAAGATCGCCTGCTCAGACGGTCACGGCCTCGGGCTCGTCGTCGGGCAGATCGTCGAGCGGCATCACATTGCTCAGCGGCCTGGTCGAGAGCGTGATGGCGCGGCGGCCGCTGGTGGCGGCAGGCGCCGGAGCCGGGGCTTCACGCGACATCGCGAACAGGGTCGCGCCGACTGCACCGCCCTGCTCGATCAGATCGCGCTCGCTACAGGTCGCCGCGATCGCAAGGCTCATCGAATGAAGATGGCTGCGGCGATAGCAGAACAGCGCAAGCATGGCGCGAACATCCGCAGAGACCGATTCGACCAGAACCGGCAGGCCATGTTCACTGGAACGGTACAGATGGCCCAGCATGTCCTCGCCGATCGGGCAAGTATCGCTCTCGATGTTGGTGCGGTTCGACCACATGGCAAATCTCCTTGCAAAAAGCATGCAATGCAATCTGCTAACGATCGGTTAACCATGACGGCGGACAGCACGAAACCGCGTCGGGGTCGCAAGACCCGTGCAGCTAGCGCGGCGCCATGCGGATGGCCCCGTCGAGGCGGATGGTCTCGCCGTTCAGCATCGGGTTCTCCACGATGTGGACGGCCAGCGCGGCGTATTCCCTCGGATCGCCGAGACGCGAGGGATGCGGAACCTGGGTGGCGAGGCTGCGCTGCGCCTCCTCCGGCAGACCGAGCAGCAGCGGCGTCAGAAACAGCCCCGGCGCGATGCTGTTAACCCGGATCAGCAGCGAGGCGAGATCGCGCGCGATCGGCAGCGTCATGCCGACCACGCCGGCCTTGGAGGCGGAATAACCCGCCTGCCCGACCTGTCCATCGTAGGCCGCGACGCTGGCGGTGTTGATGATGACGCCGCGCTCCTCTCCGATCGGCGGCGCGCTCTGCATCCGCTCCGCCACCAGACGGATCACGTTGAAGGTACCGACCAGATTGATGTTGATGTGACGCTTGAACTCATCGAGCGGATAGGCGCCGTTCTTGTTGACGGTCTTGACCGCGCTGGCGACCCCCGCGCAATTCACCAGAATGCGCACGATGCCATGAGCGGCTTCCGCCGCCGCGAGCGCGGCCTTGACCGGCGCCTCCTCGGCGACATCGGCGATCAGCGCAACCCCGCCGATCTCCGATGCGACCTGTTCGGCCGCGGCCTTGTTCATGTCGAGGACAGCCACCTTCGCGCCCTTCGCCGCCATCGCCCGCGCGGTCGCCGCGCCAAGACCGGAAGCTCCGCCCGTCATCAGAACCGAAAGACCGTTGAGTTGCATCGGAGGACCTTCCGCAAGACGCGCTTTCCAAGCGCTCAGTTTTCCTTGAGCCAGCGCGCGACCGGCATCACGTCCGGCGCCTCGGCATATTTCTTCGGCCACATATCGACCACCCATTCGACGCCGGTCGATTTATCGACCAGCACCGCGGTGTTGTGCGGCAACTGTCCGGCAAGGAAATTGCCGCGATATTTCGGATCGCCGATGGTGTGATGCTTCAGAAGGCCCCACTCCCGCAGCACCAGCAACAGGCTGGCGGCGTTGCGCGTGGTGTCCCAGCAATCGAAGTTGGTCGCAGCAGAGCCGGCGCGAATATCGGCATTGGCGACACGCTTGTCGGTGCCGATCATCGGACCGACACGGCGATCGAACCAGATCACCGCCTTCTGGATCGCCATGCGCTCGGCGGCGGGACTGGCTTTGCCCGCAGCGAGAGTTTGCGTTAGCGTTCTGCGGTCGGCTGCCGAAAAATCCAGCGTCGCGCGACGGCGGCAGCCAAAGCCGTAACAAACCGTCATCTCGCGCGCGGACGGCGGATTGATCGAAACCGAGGAATAAAGATAGGCGACCGGCCCGCTCATCTCGACGGCAAGAGCAGGACTCATACCGATCATCGCAAGACCCGCCAACGCGCTCACGCCCGGCACAAACAGCCCGACGGAGGGTGAGATGGACAACCGTATCATGCCGAACGCCTGATTGCGGACCATTCGCGGACGATCCCGCGCAAGACAACATCAATCAAAAGGCTAGCCCGCACTCTCCATCCTGCCAAGAGCCGGCGCCATGGTTTTCCTCATCACCCGGCACAATCGCGCGATGTGGTGCATTCGCGGCACGATCGCTACAGCACCACCGGATCGTCCGGCAGTTCGTTCACATGCTTGCCCGTCGCCGGAAAATGCCGCACCAAATGCTCCGTCACCGCCGCGAGACCGGCCAGCACGCCCGCCTCGAAATTCGCACAGCGGAACTCGCTTTCCATGGCGGCGCAAATCTTCTGCCAGCCGGCCTTGCCGACTTTGACGTCAATACCGCGGTCGGCGACGATTTCGACATCGCGATCGGCCAGCAAGAGATAGATCAGCACGCCATTGTTATGTGCGGTGTCCCATATCCGCAGATGAGAAAACACATCGATCGCACGCGCACGCGCGGGCTGATCCCCGAGCAACGGCCGGCCCTCCAGCGCGCCCTCCACCACAAAACGGATCTGACCGGTATGCAGTTTCTCGCTTGCCGCGATTGCCCTTTCGATATTCGCGAGCGACTCGCGCGGAAACGCCTTGCGCACCTGCCGGCGCCCGAGAAGAAGATGCTTGCCGATGCGCTTGATGCCCATGATCACCAACTGCCCGAAGCCCCGCCGCCGCCGAAGCTGCCGCCTCCGCCGCTGAATCCACCGCCGCCCGAACTGCCCCAGCTCGATCCGCCGCGAGAGCCGCCGCTGGAGAATCCGCCGGGCCCGCCGGATGTGACGGCGTCGCCCACCAGCGTGAAGACAAATCCGATCAGTCCGACGATCAGCGCGACGCTCCACAATCCGACGAACAGCCACGCCAGAAAGGCCAGCCCGCCGCCGGTCAACAATGCGCCGAACAGGCGGCCGAACATCGCTCGCAAGACGCTGCCGGCCACCAACGCGCCGATGATGATGACGGGGAAGAATTCGCCAAGCGCATCGAGCGTGCCGGGCGACATCCGCTGCAGCGGCTTCGGCGCCGGCAACGGCTCGCCATCGATCACGCCGATCATGCGATCGACACCGGCATTAATGCCGCCGGCGAAATCCCCCGCCTTGAAGCGCGGCGTGATGATCTCGTCGATGATGCGTTTGGCCGTGGCGTCGTTCAGCACGCCCTCGAGGCCGTAGCCGACCTCGATCCGCAGCTTGCGGTCGTCCTTGGCGACGAGCAGAAGCGCCCCGTCATCGACCTTCTTGCGGCCGAGCTGCCATTGCTCGACCACGCGGATGCCATATTGCTCGAGGGCTTCCGGCGCCGTGGTCGGCACGATCAGCACCGCGATCTGGCTGCCCTTGCGATCCTCGAAAGCCTTGAGTTTCTGTTCAAGATCCGAGATCTCTGCCGCGCTCAGGGTCGCGGTCTGATCGACCACGCGGCCGGTGAGCGGCGGCACCGCGACGTCCGCCGCGGCCGCCAGCATTCCGCATAGCGACAGAGCCAACGCGATGACGGCGCATCGAAGGGCGGCCATCAGATGCCTCGCGGCGGCACGCTACTTGGCGGGCTCTGGCGCCGGCGTGGCGGGAGCCGGTGCGGGGGCCGGTGCAGGTGCAGGCGTCGCCGGAACGTTGAAATCCACCTTCGGCGCGGTCGAGATCGACTTCTCGTTCTCCACCGTGAAATTGGCCTTTTCCTTGTAGCCGAACAGCATCGCGGTCAGGTTGTTCGGAAAGGTTCGGATGTCGACGTTGTAGTCCTGCACCGCCTTGATATAGCGGTTGCGCGCGACCGCGATGCGGTTTTCCGTGCCCTCGAGCTGCGCGACGAGATCGCGGAAAAGTTGATCGGATTTGAGCTGCGGATAGTTCTCGGTCACCACCAGCAAGCGTGACAACGCACTGGTGAGTTCGCCCTGCGCGGCCTGAAATTTCTGCAAGGCTGCCGGATCGTTGATCACATCGGGCGAGATCTGGGTGCTGCCGACCTTGGCGCGGGCATTGGTGACGCCGAGCAGCACGTCTTTCTCCTGCTGGGCGAAGCCTTTCACCGAGTTGACGAGATTGGGCACCAGATCGGCGCGGCGCTGATACTGGTTGACGACTTCGGACCAGCTCGATTTCACCGCCTCGTCGTTCTGCTGGATGACGTTGTAGCCGCAATTGGTCAGGCTGAGCGTCGCCAACGCCGCGAGAACCGTCCATAACTTCCGCATCAGAGTCTCCCGTCAAACCGCAGCTCTCATGCGATGGGCTGCCTTCGGACCGGCGAGCATATATCAGTCGGATAGCGCTGCCCATGTCGCATTCGCAAGCCTGCGGCACTCCGGGACAAGACGCGCCCCGCACGCGCCGGAGTAGCCAGAGCACCTGATTATGTGTTTGAATGCGCAGTGTATTTCAATACCGCGAAAAAATCGCGGTAATCAATCGGAATAGGCGGGACGGGGCACGACATGGCCAAGTATGACGACCAGAATATTTTTGCGAAAATCCTGCGCGGCGAACTGCCGGCCTACAAGGTCTACGAGGACGACAAGACCTTCGCCTTCATGGACATCATGCCCCGCTCGGCCGGGCATGCGCTGGTCATTCCCAAGGCGCCGGCGCGCAACCTGCTCGATATCGCGCCGGACGATTTCGCCGCGGTGGCCCGCACCGCCAAGACCATCGCGATCGCCGCGATGAAGGCCTTTGCCGCCGACGGAATCATCGTCCAGCAGTTCAGCGAGCCGGCCAGCGGTCAGGTCGTGTTCCACCTGCACATGCATGTGATGCCGTGCAAGGAAGGCGTCGCGTTGCTGCCGCCGCAGAGCCGCAAGGAAGACCCCAAGGTTCTGGAAGATCACGCCGCCAGGTTGATCGCCGCGCTCAAGGGCTGAGCGCGGCACCGCCGCGTCGTCGTGTCAGACGCCGAGATAACGCTGCAACACTTCCGGCTGCTTCTTGATGTCCAGCGCCGGCCCCTCATGCACGATGTGGCCGTTGTTGATGATGTAGACCCGTTGCGCCAGCGCCAGCGTGGCGGCGAGATTCTGCTCTACCAGCACGATGGTCTGGCCCGCGGCGGCCAGATCGCGGCAGGCCTTGACCAGATCGCGAACGATCACCGGCGCGAGGCCCTCGAACGGCTCGTCCAGCAGAATGATCTGCGGATCGCGAACCAGCGCGCGGGCAATCGCCAGCATCTGCTGCTCACCGCCCGACAGATCGGTGCCGCGGCTGCTGCGCCGCTCCCTGAGACGCGGAAACATCTCGTAGATGCGATCGAGCGGCCAGCGCTTCGGCGCAGTGATGCCGGCGAGAATGATGTTCTCCTCGACATTGAGGCTGCCGAAAATGCGGCGGTCCTCATGGACGAGCTGCATGCCCGCCATCGCAATGGTGTGACTCTTCTTGCCGGCAAGCTCGTTGCCGTTAAGCACGATACTGCCGGATTGCGGCGTCACCACGCCCATCAGGCTTTTCAGCGTGGTACTCTTGCCGGCGCCGTTGCGGCCGAGCAGAGCGACCACCTCGTTCTGCTCGACGCGCATCGCAACATCGAACAGAATGTGGGAATCCCCGTAATAGCTGTTCAGGTTGCTAACCTCGAGCAAGCTCATGCTTCGATCACTCCGCCCAGATAGGCCTCCTGCACGACGGGATTGCCCTTGATCTCTTCCGGCGTGCCTTCGACCAGCACGCGGCCTTCCTGCAGCACCGTCACCTTCTCGACCAGCTCGAACAGCGAGTCCATGTCATGATCGATGATGATCATGGTGCGACCCTGGCTGATCGATTTCAGCAGCTTGACGGTCTCGACGCGCTCCTGCGGGCTCATGCCGGCCAGAGGCTCGTCGAGCAGCAGCAGGCTCGGCGAATTCGCCAGCGCGAGTCCGATTTCCAGCCGCCGCTTCTCGCCATAGGCCAGCGCGGAAACCGGTGTATCGGCGCGCGCGGTGAGGTTCACCATGGTCAGCGCATCGGCGACGCGCTCGCTCAGACCGGGCACGCTGTCGATGCTGCTGAACAGGTCGAGCCGGAACTTGCCGCGCAGCTCGGCGAGCACCGCGATGATCAGATTCTCCCGCACGGTGAGGCGCGTGAACAACTGATTGACCTGATAGCTCTTGGTCAGGCCGAGCTGGCAGACATCGGTGACGTTCATGCCGGTGATGTCATTGCCTTCGAACACGATGGTGCCAGAGGTCGGCGGAACCTCGCAGGTCAGCATCTTGAAGAAGGTCGACTTGCCGGCGCCGTTGGGGCCGATAATGCCGCGCCGTTCGCCATGATTGACGGTGAAGTCGATATCGCTGTTGGCGAGCAGTCCGCCATAGCGCTTGGTCAACCCGCGCGCCTCCAGGATCGGCCCGCTCTGGTGACTGGCGGCGCTCAGACTCGCCGACATATGAGCCGCCGCGACTTCGCGGGCGATTTCGGCGTCCGCTCCCGACTTGCCGGCGGCGGGTATTGCAGCCGCCTCTTCCGCCGGCTCGTGGTGAACGTTCCTACCCGTAACGTAATTGAAGAGATCGACGATGCCGCCGATCAGACCGCGACGGAAGAAACAGACCAGCAGCACGAAGATCAGGCCCAGCACCAGCTTCCAGGCAGCGCCGAGACCGAGCGCGCTCTGCAGGAAATCCTGCAGGAACAGCCACACCGCCGCGCCGAGCAAGGGTCCGAACAGCGTGCCCGCGCCGCCGATCGCGGTCTGCATGATGAGCTGCGCCGAGGTGTCGAACATGAAGGCATCGGGCGGCATGAAAGCCTGCATGACGCCGAGCAGACCGCCGGCGAAACCGGCGTAGGCCGCCGCCACCACGAAGGCGGTCAGCTTGTAGCCGTGGATGTTGTGCCCCACGGCCGAGGCGCGCAGCGGATTGTCGCGGATCGCGCGCAGCACCGCGCCGACCGGCGAGCGGATGATGCGCAGGCCGATCACGATGCCGATGAAGTACCAGAAGGCGAGGAAGCCGTAGAGCGGCCAACCGCTGGAGAAATGGAACTGCGCGAAGCCGAGATCGAAGGACGGGCTCGGCACGCCCGGCAGCCCATTCTCGCCGCCGGTCCAGTCCGCCAGCGGATTGAACTCGACGAAGAAGAACACCTCGGCGATGGCCACCGTGATCATCGCAAAGTAGATGCCGGTCCGCCGCAGCGCGATCAGGCCGACCAGATAGCCGACCACCGCCGAGGCGATCATGCCGATGAACAGCGCCGTGACCACATGCGGGAAGCCGGCCTGGGTCAGCAGATAGGCGGCGACGAAGCCGCCGGTGCCATAGAGCGCTGACTGGCCGAACGACAACAGTCCGGTGAACCCGAACAGGATGTCGAAGCCGATGCCGAACAGGCCCCACACCAGAATGCGGTTCACCGTGTTCGGCGCGAAGCCGAGATGAGGAAGGATGAACGGCGCCACGAGAAGGCCGACTGCCGTCAGGGTTTCGATCAGGAAAGGGCGTTGTTTCAGCATGTGTTTGACCGATTATCCGCGGCTCTGGGAGCCAAGCAGGCCGTGAGGCCGCAGCAGCAGGACCAGCGTCATCGCTGCGAACAGCATGACGTAGGCATAGCCGGGGTTCACCATCGAGGTGAGACTGATGATCTCGCCGGCGATCAGGCCGCCGAGGATGGCGCCGGGGAACGAGCCGACGCCGCCGATCACGACCACGACGAAGGTCTGCACCAGGATCGCCTCGCCCATGTCGGGCGTCAGCGACACCACCGGCGCGTTGACGATGCCGGCGAAACCCGCCGCCATCGCGCCGATGCCGAACACCACCATGAAGATCCGGTAGACGTTGATGCCGAGCGATCCAACCATCACCGAATCCTCGATGCCGGCGCGCACGATCATGCCGAGGCGCGTGCGGTAAAGGATCACGAACAGAACCAGCAATGCCACCGCGACGATGCCGACCAGCGCGAGGCGATAGGTCGGATAGAACATGAAGCCGAGCGACGTGATGCCCGACAGCGCCGCAGGAGCCGGCACCACGTAAGACAGGCTGCCGAAGAAAAATCGGACGATCTCGACCATAACGATGCTGATGCCGAACGTGACCAGCAACTGATCCTCGTCGGGCCTGCCGTAGAAGTGACGGATAATGACCCGCTCCATCACCACGCCGACCACCATGACGAACAGCGATCCGGCGATGATGGCGAGGATGAAGGAGTTGGTGTAACTGAAGGCGACATACCCGGCATAGCCGCCGAGCATGAACATGGCGCCATGGGCGAGGTTGAGAACGCCCAGCGTTCCGTAGATGATGGTCAGCCCGGAGCTGATGAGAGCGAGCAAGGCGCCAAGCACCAGCCCGTTGAACAGCTGCGAAACGAAGTTTGCCCAGTTAATCAATTTATCCTCGCCCGTTTCTGCGCGCGCATGATGAACCGCAGCCGCCGCGCCGGACAGACGCCCAGCGCCGGGATCGGAGCCGGTCCCGCCGTGAGCCTGTCGGCGATCCTGGCCGGCGCGGGTCCGAACGAGACCCGACGCCGGCGCAGAGGTTCAATGTAAGGTCAGGTGTAGTCGCCGAGATTGCAGCCGAAGGCATCGGGCTTCTGGATCAAGCCTTCGCCGGGGACGATCTCGACAACATCCCAGAAGTCATCCTTGCCCTTCATGTCCTTGGCCTCCTTGCCGCGAACGATGATGACCGGACGGATGCACTGGTGGTCCTCCTTGCGGTAGTACACTTCACCGACCAGCGAGGGGATCTTCTCCTCTTTCTCATAGGTCTTGATGACCTCGGGCGGATAGAGGGTACCGGCTTCCTCGACCATGCGCGCCCAGTGCACGAAGCTGATGTAGCCGTTCTCCGCGCCCCATTCGGGGTTGTAGCCGAACTTCGCGCGGAAGGCCTCGTTGAACATCTTGGCGAGCGGGAATTTATCCTCGATCGTCCACCAGTAGTCGGTCGCGGCATAGACGCCGGCGAGCAGATTGCCGCCGACTTCGGGAGCAAGGAACGGAACCTGATACGGCACCACGAGCTTCATCTTGTCGAAGATACCGAACTGCTTGGCCTGCTGGATCGACAGCACGGCGTCATGACCCCAGTTGACGTTGATGAGCACGTCGGCGCCGGAGTTGGCGACGTTGAGCAGGTAGGAGGAATAGTCAGGCGCGCCGAGCGGCGAAACCTGGTTGGTCACCGTCGTCCAGCCAGCCGTGGCGAGATAGTCCTGCATCGACTTGGTCACGGTGTGACCATAGGTGTAGTCCGGCGTCATATACGCCGCCTTCTTGCCCTTGCCGAAAGTCTTGACGAGCTGCGGGCCGATCGCGGCCGCGGCCGTCTGGCCGAAGAAGCACTGGCGGAAGCCGTAACGGACGCAGTCCTTGCCGGTGGTGTCGTTGGAGCCGGAAATGGCGGCGACGTACATCACCTTCTCGCGCTGGGCGAGCTTGTTGAGCGCGACCGCCACCGCGGACGAGGTCGAGCCGGTCATCAGCACGATCTTGTTTTCGGTGATGAAACGCTGCTGCGCCTGCACCGCGATGTTCGGCTTCGCGCCAGAGTCGGCGACCACCAGCTTCACTTCCTTGCCGAGCACGCCCTTCTTGGTCTTGGGCGAGATCTTCTTGACGAGATCATGCGCGCTGTTGAGATGCTCGACCGCGAGCTGCATGCCCTTGAGTTCGTCCTCGCCCTGCACCGCATAGGTGCCGGTGCGCGGCACCGCCGCGCCGATGGTGATGGAATTGCCTTCGGAGCCTGCCGGCCAGGTCCCGATCGGCGGACGATCGGCGGCGAAAGCCGGCATGATCATTCCGCCGGGAAGCATCGCACCGCCGAGAAGGCCCGCGCTGCCCTGCAGCAAGGTCCGGCGCGAAACGTCCATACGCAGGGACTGTTCAAGCTTTTCGTTCTTTGTCATCGATTATCCTCCCGGATAAATTTTGTTCTCGTTTCACGATGAACCGGCAGCGGACGAAAACCGCTCAACCGGTAAGCGCTTTAAAAACACGTCAAAAACAGCGCCGTCGCTCCCGTGAATTTGAATTCCTTTCGCACCAACCCTGTCAATGTGCCTTTCGTCGAAGCAGGCCAAAATTCTTGCATAACTAAACACATCGTCTTACGATGTTCATATATCGCAGTGCGATATATTTTGACGAATAACCTTCCCCCAAAAGAAGCGATGTCGTGAAAATCTATCGTGAATTGCAGCAGATCGTTCACGGGAGCGCGAATGACACGCACCGCACATGCGAGAAGACCGCGTGCATGGCTCGATGCATCTGGCATCGCGGCAAAAAGTCACGGAACTCTTCGTCCCGCTCCTTCCAAGACCTCTTCCGCTTCTGAAGCTCCTTCTGCCGCGCCTGATCATGGTACGGCGCTGGCGGATCTCAAGCCGGCGCGGTCCGCGGAATCCGGCAAGCGCACATCGATCGCGAGCCTCAGCGTTCGCGCCCAGAACGTCCTAAAAGAGCTGGCGCTCGAGCTGACCGGAAAAACACCGCCCAGAGGACCTTGGACTCCGCCGCTCGAACTGGTGCGGCAACTGACCCATCAGCATCTTGCGACCGCGCGCAATTGCGGACGGCAGACCACGGCGGAAATCATCCGATGGGCCGAGGCTCAGGGCACGGCGATCCGCCCGCGATTCTATTCAGGCAAATCGCTGTCGGCGATGTGGCAGGATGCGGTGACGAAGTTCTCGTCCGGCGAGTTCACCAAGACCGAGATCATCCAGGCTCTGGAGAGATCGACCCGGCGCCGGAACACTCAGATTCCGATCGCGCTGCAACTCGTCATCCTGCAAATCCTGCGCTCGACTTGCGAATAGGCCGAATCGCTCCCCTCATGTCGGGGACGGCAGCGTCCCGCCGGGGCGATGATGGCTGTCAATGATTTCCTGCAAACTCTGTCAGAAAATCACTCCGTCGTGAACGGCATAGCGATAGTGCATTGCCACCATTCGCGCGCAGATAAATCTTGAAACTCGTTATCGCCTTTGTAACGTGGCGACATACTCCGGTTGGTTGCATCGGCGAGCTGCCGACGCCGGGTCCGGATGCCTGCGAGATATCCATGCTTCAGTCGAAGCGACGCTCTATCAAGACGACACGTCCTGCCAAGACACGTCCTGTCAAAAAGAACCGCCCCGTCGCATCCGCTTCGATGGGGACAGCCGATTACGAAGCCCTCGCCAGGTTTCGTTACCAGATCCGCAAGTTTCTGACCTTCAGCGAAGAGGCCGCCCATCAATCCGGGCTCACCTCGCAGCAGCATCAGGCGATGCTGGCAATCAAGGGTTTTTCCAAACAGGGCGCCGTTACCGTGGGCAAACTGGCGGAATTCCTGCTGATCAAGCACCACACAGCGGTGGAACTGACGGATCGGATGACCAAGCTTGGCCTGCTCAGCCGGGAGGTCGACCAGGACGATGGCCGGCGTGTCCTGCTCAAGCTGACACGGAAGGGTGAACAGCGCTTGCAGCGGCTGTCCAAGGTCCATCTTGATGAGTTGCGTTCCGCGAGCCCGACCATCGCCAGGATCCTGAAATCATTCCGGGCGATCTCGCAGGGCGCCCTGTTCTGGGGCTGGTGCCATCTCATCCTGTCCGATCTGGTCTGACACCCCATCAGCCTGCATTTTTGTCGATCGGCGCCATTTAAGATACATCTATCATATTGCTTTTTGATCTAGATCACCTAGATTGCAGTCAGATAGGTATGCGGCGGCGCTTCACAGGCATCGTTGAACCAAAGTCAATCGAGATGATTTTCTCGTAGCCATGCATATCAACCAGCGGCAAGGAGAATTCCCATGAACAGAAAAGTCGGGTCGTGGGCCGTCGTCGGTGCCCTCGTTCTCATTCTTCTGGCCACGCTATGGTGGGTGATTGTCGCCTGGAATGGCTCGGCCGATGTTGTGATGAACAAGCACGGCTATATCGCCATGGCCCTCGGCATCTTCTTCTCGATCATCATCGGATCGGGACTGATGGCGCTTACTTTTTACAGCAGCCGCCATGGATACGACGATCTGCCCCAGGCGAAGGAAGCGCATTCTCACGACAACCGGACGAAGTAACATCCTCTCGCGAAGGGCGGTCAGGGTTTGCTCTTCGGATCACATCGGCATTCTCCGTGTCAGCACATAATGCCGCCGGTTCGCGGTCGTCCGGACGCGCCTCGGCCAGCAAGGTGCCAGCTTCCGGCCAATCAAACCCGGTCTGCCCGATCGGTTCGAGATACCCCCGTCGGAGAACTTCATCGCGTCGCGCCGGCGACGTCCCTCGAAACCGAAGCAGCCTGAGGGCGCCAATCGGCGGACGCCGCCCCGCGTTCGGGTGGTTTGTTTCCTATTTGCGACGCTGGCCTTTGGTCTACCTGCGCGAAATTGACGCACCCATGAAGACGGATTTGACGCTCGCTCTCCCCGCCCTTACCACTTTTCGCTCCACACCGGCGGCGCGCGTCAGCACCGTCTCCCCTAATTAATTACCACCAGACATGTCATTGGTTTTAAGCGCTTTTTGCGCCACAAGCTGACGTTCATGCCTTTGAAATCCGGGACAAAAATGCTCGACGAAAAGCTTCAACCCATCTTCGACGACGTCCTGCGCCGCAATCCCGGCGAGGACGAGTTTCACCAGGCCGTTCGCGAAGTGCTCGACAGCCTCGGCGCCGTTGTGGCCAAACATCCGCATTATGCCGAAGACGCCCTGATCGAACGGATCTGCGAGCCGGAGCGGCAGATCATCTTCCGCGTGCCGTGGGTCGACGACAAAGGCCATGTGCAGATCAACCGAGGCTTCCGCGTCCAGTTCAATTCCGCGCTCGGCCCGTTCAAGGGCGGCCTGCGTTTCCATCCGACCGTCTATCTCGGCACCATCAAGTTTCTCGGCTTCGAACAGACCTTCAAGAATGCCCTCACCGGCATGCCGATCGGCGGCGGCAAGGGCGGCGCCGATTTCGATCCGAAGGGCCGCTCGCCCGGCGAGATCATGCGGTTCTGCCAGTCGTTCATGACAGAACTGTCCCGCCACCTCGGCGAGTACACCGATGTGCCGGCAGGCGACATCGGTGTCGGTCAGCGCGAGATCGGCTTCATGTTCGGCCAGTACAAGCGCATCGCCAATCGCTACGAATCCGGCGTGCTCACCGGCAAGGGCCTGGCATGGGGCGGATCGCAGGTCCGCACCGAAGCCACCGGCTATGGCGCGGTGTATTTCGTCGAGCGCATGCTTCGTACACGCAATCACAACTTCGACGGCAAGAAGGTGATCGTGTCCGGCTCCGGTAACGTTGCCATCTACACCATGGAAAAGATCATGGAGCTCGGTGGCAAGGTCATCGCGTGCTCGGACTCCAATGGCTATGTCGTGGAAGAAGCCGGTATCGATCTCGCCTTGCTCAAGGAGATCAAGGAAAAGAAGCGCGGCCGCGTTTCCGACTATGCCAAGGCCCGGCGCTCGGGAGCGACCTACGTCTCGAACGGCCGCATCTGGGATGTGCCGGCCGATGTGGCGATGCCCTCCGCAACCCAGAACGAGCTGAACGGTCAGGATGCGCGCACGCTGGTGAAGAACCGCGTAGTGGCGGTCGGCGAAGGCGCCAACATGCCGTGCACGCCCGAGGCCGTGAAGACGTTCCTCGATGCGGGCGTGATGTTCGGCCCCGGCAAGGCGACCAATGCCGGTGGCGTCGCCACCAGCGCGCTCGAAATGCAGCAGAACGCTTCGCGCGACTCTTGGTCGTTCGAAGCAACCGAGGCGCGTCTTGCCACCATCATGCACGGCATTCACGACCGCTGCGCCGAGATGGCTGACACCTACGGCTCGCCGGGCAACTACGTGCTTGGCGCCAACGTCGCCGGCTTTATCCGCGTGGCCGAAGCCATGCGCGCGCTTGGCATCGTCTAAGCACGATCGCGACTTGTCCCGGCCCCGAATATCGCGGGGCCGGGCACGATCCACGCTCTCGCGCCGGATCAATAGCAAAGCCCTATCAACCGAGCACTTCGAGCGCGACAAGAAAATCGTGCGCACCGCGCATGGCCAGATCGACTACGATTACTTCATCATCGCCGGCGGCATCTGCGCGCGCAGGTGATGCACGCCATGGAGACCGGACTGCGCAAACGCTCCAGCGGAGAGCTGATCCCGCGCCGGATCATCGATCGGTTCGACTGTAACTTCAACGGCACGCCGGTGCTGTCGTGGCGGCTCGACACCGCCGTTTCCATCAATCCCTATCTCGAGTCTCGATTTCGCGCCTCACAAGCGGGCGAGCTGAAAATGATGTGGATTGACGAGGCCGGAGACCGCCTGGAGGCGATCGAAATCATCGAGACAATTTGACCCGCGGCGGGGCCTGGAGCCAAAGCGGCATTTGCATCGCAGGACCGATCCGCCGTATTCTGCGCCTGACAATCTCTCCGCTTCGCGCAGGGCGCGAATTGCCGGCGAGTCTGCCGCGGCGCGGCACGACCCAAGCATTTTTCCGCGCCATGAAGGCGGGACAAATGCTGACCGACAACATGCGTAATCCGGCCGCAATCACATGGCTTTTGCCGGGATGCGCAGGGAGAGTGATATGAACGCACCTGTTTTCCGTCTTACCAGCCTCGCTCACGGCGGCGGCTGCGGCTGCAAGCTTGCACCTTCCGTGCTGCAGGAGTTGCTGGCCAACCAACCCGCGGCCGCGCCCTACAAGCAACTCCTGGTCGGTGTCGAGACCGGCGACGACGCAGCCGTCTGGCAGGTCGACGACAACACCTGCATCATCGCCACCACCGACTTCTTCATGCCCGTGGTGGATGACCCGTTCGATTTCGGCCGGATCGCCGCCACCAATGCGATCTCGGATGTCTACGCCATGGGTGGCAAGCCGATCATGGCGCTGGCGATCCTCGGCATGCCGCTCAGCAAGATTTCGGTCGACGACGTCCGCAAGATCATCGCGGGCGGCAACTCGGTGTGTGCCACGGCCGGCATCCCGGTCGCCGGAGGCCACTCCATCGACGCCCCCGAGCCGATCTATGGCCTCGCCGTGATCGGCATCTGCCATCCCGATCAGGTCCGCCGCAACGCCGAGGCCAGACCGGGTGACGTGTTGATCCTGACCAAGGCGATCGGAGTCGGCGTCTACTCGGCGGCGATCAAGAAAGGCGATCTCGACGGCGATGGCTATGCGGAAATGGTCGCCTCGACGACGCTGCTCAACCGCATCGGCGGCGAGCTGTCCGGCGATCCGGCCGTGCACGCCGTGACCGATGTCACCGGCTTCGGTCTGCTCGGCCATGGTTTGGAAATGGCGCGCGGCTCGAACCTCTCGCTGGTGATCGAAGCGTCCAGGGTGCCGCTGTTCAAGCAAGCTGCAAAATTTGCGCAGAGCGGGCACATCACCGGCGCCTCGGGCCGCAACTGGGCCAGCTATGGCGAGGCCATCGTGCTGGCCGAAGGCATGCCACAGTGGCAGCGCGACCTGCTGGTCGATCCGCAGACCTCGGGCGGACTGCTGATTTCATGCGCCGCTGAAAAGGCCCCCGCTCTCCTAGAAAAGATCAGGGCCGCCGGCTATCCCGCCGCGGGCATCATCGGGCGCGCCGAAGCCGGACCGCCGCTCGTGCGCGTGACGGGCTGAGCGATCCGAAACGGCAGCCGCTAGTTGGCCTCGGCCGGCTCGACCTTCATCCGCCGGCCCCATTTGTCGAAGAAGTGCCCCTCGTTGATGACGAGGCGATTTTCGTTGATGCGCTCTTCCAGCGCCCGCAACTCTTCTTTCGCCTTGGCATCCTCGATCGGACCGCCATCCTCGTCGACTGCCGGCATCAGCAGCACCCCGTCCCAGGGGACGCCGGCACCGCGCACCAGCAGGCTGAAATGGTGCCAATCGAGCTCGTCGCCGATCACATGCATGAAGGTGGACGAGAGCGGTACGACGCCGAGATTGGACGTCGCGACCAGCACGACCAGAGCGGTGAACCCGTCGGTCCGCTCGAATTCCCTGACGATCCAATCGTCGAACAGGAAGTCCTCAAGCTTCTTGTGCCTGGCGGATTTCTTAGCAGACTTCGACAAGCGGCAGCTCCACCACTTCGCGATCGAGCACGCTCAGAAACGCGCTTTGCCGCGCGCCGCCGAACCAATCTTCGAAACCCTTGAGTTCCTCGCCGATCTTCGCGAACGAGGCCTCGGGATCTTCCGATTCCACGACCTGCCATGCCGCGCGGATCACCGGGTGAAAATGCTCCAGCGCTTCCTGCTGCGCCTCGGTGATCGAGCTCCAGCCGACCTCCTGCAGAAAGGCCGCCGAGCCCCTCACGATCGCCTCGTCCTCGTCCTTGCTGCCCGCGATCGCATTGACCACACTGCGCATCAGATTGAGGCGGCGAAAGCCATAGGCCCGCTCCTTCGCCAGCACCTCGAAACGTTCTGCTGCCTCGCGGCGGTAAGTCTCCTCGACGGTGCTGGCGGCATGGGCCACCTGCTCGAGTCCGTCAAGAAAAGCCGTCAGCGTCTGCGCTGTCATGGCACGCTCCTCCGGGGTTTACCGTGGCGGAAGAGAATGGGAGTCGAACCCACCAAGAACCGACTCGCGGTCCTTCCCGGATTTGAAGTCCGGACGCCCCACCGGGAACGATGCTCTTCCTTTGGTTTCCAATATCGGAACCGTGCTCGGCGCCTTCAATACATCGGCTGGCCCGCGAAATAGGTCAAGCCGATGTTTGTTGATCCGTCGCAGATCGCCGCGACGAATTGTAACACCGTGACGGTCAAAAAACTCAAGAATCTGAATCGCGACTTTCCGGCCATTGTCGAGGCAGTCGCGGAATTGCGCGGCGGTGAACTGGCCGTCAGGGATCGTCGCCGCCAGATCGGTCATGATCACGACCATCTCGGCGACGGTCTCGCGCAGGAAGAAATGGTCGTGCGCGACCTCATCGACCCGCCCCATCCGGCCGAGCAATTTGAGCAGCCGGCGCACCTCCTGCTCCGGCACGCAGATGTAGCCGGCGATGTCCCGCACCCGCGGCGGCCGGAAGCGCGCGGCATCCACGATGTAAGGCTTGATCTTGGTCCACATCGCCTCGTCCTGGGGCGTAAGATGGACCTCGTGCCCCGGCAGACGGATCCAGGAGCCGTCGAGCGTGATATCCTTGGTGCGCACCAGTCCATGTAGCAGCGCCACGAAGGCCGGCGCCGGCAGGCGCGGCTCGAGTTGTAGACGGAGCCGCTCAAGGCCGATGCCGGCAAGATTGGGATTGTCGGCATGGAATTTCTTCAGCACGGCCAGAATGTCGTTCTTGAGCCGCAGCCAGCCCACCGGCGAGATCACATATTCGGTCTTCGCGGTCGGCAGCCTCAGCAGACTCATCCGCGCAATCATCGCATCGCGCTCCGTGGCCGAGACGGCATGATCGCGAACAAAGGCGGAAAAATCGAGATAACCCGGCGCGCGGTCGATCAGAGCCGCGAGCGCTTTTTCCGTATCCGGAATCGCCAGCGCCTCAAGCTGCGCCACGCGCTCCTGCGTGCGCCGCTTGCGGGCCGGCGCCCGCAGATCGATGAACGATCCGCCGCCGATGGTTCGTTGCGCCGTGGTGTCGCGCAGCACGAAACGGTCACCGGTCGCGACCGCCACCGGCCGTTCCAGCACGAGCTGGACAAAGGCCTCGCCGCCCGGCGGAACCGGCTCGTCGCCGAGCAACACCACGCGCGCGCCAACCTCCGTCGCGGCATGATGCAGACGAACCGGCATCCACTGTGTGAGCGGCTTCGTTTCCGAGGCAAGGACACGCACGATCGCATCGATGCGATCGGCCGGTGCGTGCAGTTCGGGATCAAGCACGACATCGCCGCGCGCGATCGCATCCTTGCTGATGGAATCGCCGACCAGATTGAGCGCGCAGCGGTCGCCCGCGCGCCCGGTCTGCGCAGGCTGATTCTGTGCATGGATCGCGCGCACGCGCGCCGTTTTCCCCGATGGGCTGATCATCACCTGATCGCCGACAGCGACGCTGCCCGACAGCACCGTCCCGGTCACCACCGTGCCTGCGCCCGCCAGAGTGAAGGAGCGATCCACCGCCAGGCGGAAACGTCCCTTGGCCGACCGGCTCTGTTGTGCCCTGGACTCGGCAAACAGCCTGTCGCGGAGCTCGGAAATGCCCTGCCCGGTCTGGCTGGAGACGGCCAGCATCTGCGCATCGGCGAGGCCCGTCGGCGCCAGCACATTGGCGATTTCGCTCCGCACCTCGGCAAGACGATCGGTATCGACCAGATCCGCCTTGGTGATCGCCACCACGCCATGGCTGATGCCAAGCAGATTGATGATTGCCAGATGCTCGATGGTCTGCGGCATCACGCCGTCGTCGGCGGCCACCACCAGCAACACGAAATCGATGCCGGTCGCGCCTGCAAGCATGTTGTGCACGAAACGCTCGTGACCCGGCACGTCGATGAAGCCGAGAATGCCGCCATCGGGCGTCGGCAGATAGGCGAAGCCGAGATCGACCGAGATGCCTCGTGCCTTCTCCTCCTTGAACCGATCGGTATCGACACCGGTCAGCGCCCGCACCAGCGAGGTCTTGCCGTGATCGATATGTCCGGCGGTCCCGACAATCATGATGCCGGCTCCACGAGGGGCATTTGCGACAGCTTCTGCGCCCGTTCGATATCCGCGTCGGACATCGACGCCGAGGTCGGCGGAATAAAGGAATCCGCAAGCTTGCTGCCGCCGGCCTGCGCCCGCAACAGCCACATCAGCGCGGCGATGGGATCGCGCGGCACGCCGGCCCCGAGCTGATAGGCCGCGCCCAGCATGGCCTGCGAATCCACATCGCCCCGCGCGGCCGCCTTGTCCCACCAGCGCGCCGCTTCCGCCGGATCTCGCTCAACGCCGATCGCGTTGTGATAGATCATGCCGAGCCGGGTCATTGAGGCCACCACGCCCTGAGCGGCGGCGGCTTCCGCCCACTGCTTCGCTTCGGCGATCTCGCCGGGGATCATCTGGTTCTCGAACAGCATCCACGACAGCATGTCCTGCGCCGGACCATCGCCCTGCTCGGCCGCGGCGCGGTAGAGCTCCGCCGCCCGCACGGCATTGGCCTCGACGCCCTCGCCCTTGAAATAGACCTCGGCCAGATTGCGCTGCCCAAGCGGGTCGCCGCCTTCGGCCGCGAGCGTCAGCCATTTCAGCGCCAGCGCCGTGTCGCGTTCGACGCCAAGGCCATCGGCAAAGCACATGCCGATATTGTTCTGCGCCCGCGCCACGCCCTGATGGGCGAGCGGCCCCCAGATCGCGAGCGCGGTTTCATAATCGCTGTGTTCCGCGGCATCGAGCGCATCGGCCATCAATTCGGCGGCCGGGCGCTCCTTGGGCTTGCCGCCAAAAAGAGCAAGGGTGTCGCGCCAGTTCATTGCGAATCCCCTCCCCGCCTCAGTTGCGCCAGATTGCGAACGAACCCCGCCTCATCCTCGAGGCAGCGCAGATCCAGCACGAACGTATCGTCCTCAATCCGACCAATCACCGGCATTGGAAGCTGCCGGAATGCCGTGACCAGTTCGGCAAGCGCGCGGCCGCGGCCGCGCGGACCGGCAAAGCCGATGGCGATGCCGGCGCTCGGAATCGTTTCCAGCGGCAGCGCGCCGGAGCCGATCTGGCTTGCACATGGCGTCACGCTCGCGCTGTAACGCGGCGCCACGGCCGCCGTGATCGCCGGAAGAATACGGGCGGCCTGCGTTTCGATATCCTGTCGCGGGCGCGCCATCATCCGCAGGGTCGGCAACCGCTCGGCCAGACGATCCGGATCGCGATACAGCCGCAGCGTCGCCTCGACGGCGGCGAGCCGGATCTTGTCCATCCGCAAGGCGCGCTTCATCGGATTCTTGTTGAGCTTCGCGATCAACTCCTTGCGGCCGACGATGAAACCGGCCTGCGGGCCGCCAAGCAGCTTGTCGCCGGAGAAGGTGACAAGATCGGCGCCCTCCGCCACCGCCTCGGCCACCGTCTGCTCATGGACGAGGCCGTAGCGCGCGAGATCGACCAACGTGCCGGAGCCAAGATCATTGATCAGCGGCACCTGCCTGGCATGAGCAAGCTCGGCCAGCGCCTTGCCGGACACCGATTTGGAGAATCCCTCGATCCGGTAGTTCGAGGTGTGGACCTTGAGGATCAGGCCGGTTTTCGGACCGATCGCAGCGGCGTAATCCTTCTCATGCGTACGGTTGGTGGTGCCGACCTCGACCAATCTCGTGCCGGCGCGCGCCATGATCTCCGGCATCCGGAACGAGCCGCCGATCTCGATCAGTTCGCCGCGCGAAATGATCACGTCCCTGGCCCGACCGAAAGTATTGAGCGCGAGCAGAACGGCGGCGGCGTTATTGTTGACCACGGTCGCATCTTCAGCGCCGGTAAGCTCGCAGAGCAGATCGCGGACCAGGCCGTCGCGCTCGCCGCGCCTGCCTTCGGCAAGATCGAACTCCAGAGCCATCGCCTCGCGCATGGCACGGGTCGCGGCTTCGATCGCGGCCTCCGCGAGGATAGCGCGTCCGAGATTGGTGTGCAGGATGGTGCCGGTGAGATTGAACACCGGCCTGGCGTTCGGCTCGGCCTGGCGCTCGAGACGCGCCACCGCAGACGTCATGATCGACTCGGCGCTGCTTTTCACCGACGCCGCGTGCCCGTTGGCCTTGGCAAGGCTGGCGCGCACATCCTCCGCGCTGCGGCGAATGGCATCGACGACCGACGGGCGGCCGAAACGGTCGATCGCATCAACCGCCGCCGCGGTCTTCAGAATCTCGTCGACAGACGGAATGCGGCCGGGGATTGTTCGCCCGTCACCCATCTCGGCCTCCTTAATAGCCGATCAGGAAGGGATTGACCCCGCCGCGACGGAAGCCGAGTTCGCGCACCAGCAGATCGAGGCCCAGCGTCGCCACGTCGTCGGCGACCGGATCGAGCGCGGCATCTTTCTGCTGGTTGAGGACCTTCATATAGCCATGGCAATCGTCACAGGTCTCGGCTTTGACGTTGCTGTGACCCTCAACCTCCTGGAAGACGATCTTGCGAGTCGAGCCGCACAGCGTGCACTTGCTGCGGATGTGATTCCACAACGTGCCGCACAGCGAACACGAACAGAATCGCGTTCCCGGCGCACGCGGCCAGTTCACGATCACGGTCGAGGACGGCGCCCCGCCGCAGGACGGGCACACCCCTTCTCCGACGGAGACCAGTTCCTTCGCATTGAGAGTGGCCGCGAGACGGGCAAAATGAACTTGCAGGGCGGCCGCGACAAACACATGTTCGGCGATGGCTTCCACCGGAATCGCCTCGGCGAGAACGTTCTGGATCATCGTCTCGCGGGCATTCTTGTCGGCCGCCAGGACACGGCTCAACGCATCCTTCGCCGGTGCGGGCATCTCCAGACTTCCGGCGGCGCCGAGCAGGCGCTCGAACGTCGCCTCGAAGGCCGGATCGGCGGCAAATTTCCCCCGATCGATCGGCGGCATCTTGTGGGCGTGCGCCCGCGCCAGCACCTCCGGGTCGATCGGGGTCGGCTCGGGCAAATCATCCTGGATGGCGGATTGGGCCTCGCAAAGTCCCGCGAGAAACTTCAGATAGGCCGCAAGGTCATGGCCCTCGGCCAGATAGCGGAATCTCGCCGCGCGGTCTGCAAACAATCGCTTCGGATCGGACAGACGCGCAAAGGGCGGTGTGGGAATATTACCAATAACAGACGGATCTGGCTCAGTCGTATCGACGCGCGACATCTCTATACCTCACGAACCTCACGGGCCACGTGTCTCATCAAACCCGTTATTTTTGCCGGATTGAATGAGTGCCGGCGCATCGCGCCGGCACTCGTAATATGACAGATATTACTTTCCTGCCACCAGTTCTTTCAGCCACTTGCGGTGATGGCGCCAGGCCCAGCCGCCAGTCACCTGGCCACGGGTCATGGCGCTGATCGTGCCACGGACCCAGATCGCGGCGTAGACGTGAACGATCCAGACACAGATCGCCACGATGGCCGTGATCGAGTGGACGAGAACCGCGATCCGACGCTGGTCGATGGTGAAGTACTCCGCGAAATACTGATCCCAGATCACCACGCCGCTGGTGATCAGAACCAGGATCAGCAGCGACATCGACCAGAACACCATCTTCTGACCGGCGTTGTACTTGCCGACTTCCGGCAGCTTGTTCTCGTCGCCCGCGAGGACATCGCGGAGGCGACTGAGCCAGACACTGTCGGTGTGCTCCCACAGATTGAGGCGGAAGAACCGGAAGAACAGGCCCATGAAGCTGACAAACAGCACCACACCGATCCACGGATGGAGCATGCGGGTGGTGCTGCCGCCGCCGAACAGACCGGAAAGCGGATACAGAACAGGCGAAAAGAGCGCCAGTCCGGACAAGGCGAGCAGCACGAGGCTGACCGCCGTGATCCAGTGGTTGATCCGGGCACCTGCCGTGTACCGATCGACAACGACGGGGCCGCCGGGGCTTCCCCGGTGAACGCCGTCGCCTTTTTCGACTTCAGTGCTCATGATTACTGACCCTCCGTAAGCCGCTCAGCGTTCTTCTCGTCCTCAGCCGACACCCGGTTAGGTCCGGAGATCGCATGATGGAGGAAGCCGATCGCGGCAAACGCGCCGATCGCGGCCAGACCCGCATACTTCGTCACACCCTTCCAGATCTCGACGACCGGACTGATCGACGGATTGTTGGCAAGGTTGGCGTAGATCTGCGGTTTGTCCGCATGCTGCAGCACATACATGACGTGAGTGCCGCTCACGCCTGGAGGATCATAGAGGCCGGCATTCTTGAAGCCGCGCGACTTGAGATCCTTGATGCGATGATCGGCCCACTTCTTCATCTCATCCTTGGTGCCGAACACGATGGCCTGTGTCGGACATGCCTTCTGGCAGGCCGGACCCTGGCCGACCGCGACGCGGTCGACGCAAAGCGTACACTTGTAGGCCTTCGGATCGTTCTTGGTGAGACGCGGGATGTTGAACGGGCATCCCTTCACGCAGTAGCCGCAGCCGATGCACTTGTCGTGGACGAAATCGACAATACCGTTCGAGTACTGCACGATCGCGCCCGGAGCCGGACAGGCCTTGAGGCAGCCCGGATCCTCACAGTGCATGCAGCCGTCCTTGCGGATCAGCCATTCGAGATTTCCGGTCTCCGGATTCTCGTATTCCGAGAAACGCATCAGCGTCCAGGTGTTCGGCGTCAGATCGTGGGGGTTGGTGTAACTGCCCACGTTGATGCCGACTTCCTCGGTCAGGTTGTTCCACTCAAGGCATGCCGCCTGGCATGCCTTGCAGCCGATGCATTTCGATACGTCGATCAGCTTGGCCACTTCCGTCAGCCGCTTTGCTGGCGGCGTGACGGATGAAGCGGAGCGACGGATCAGGTCCTGCTCGCCGAACTTCGCAGCGGTCGGCTGGGTCGTGGGGTTTGCAATTGGCGTAAACATGCTGATGCCCTCCCCTTAAACCGCCGGACCCGAGATGGGTTCGATATTGACCAGGAACGCCTTGAATTCAGGCGTCTGCGAGTTCGAATCGCCGACCGCGGAGGTCAGCGAGTTGATCGGCGAGGCCTTCTTGGTTTCACCGATGAAGCCGAAGTTCAGCGGCAATCCGACCTGGTGCACGGTCTTTCCGTCGATCTTGAACGGAACCATGCGTTTGGTCACGACGGCCTTGCCCTTCGCTTCGCCGCGGTTGGACCAGACGCGGACCATCTGTCCGTTTCTGATGCCTTTTTCCTTGGCGAGGGCTTCCGACATTTCCACGAAGAACTCCGGCTGCAAGACGGCGTTCGCATGGACTGTCTTGGTCCAGTAGTGGAAGTGCTCGGTCAACCGATAGGTGGTCCCGACGATCGGGAAGTCCTTGGACGAACCAAAGGCCTCCATATCGTTCTTGAACACGCGAGCGACCGGATTGCCCTTGAGTTTCGGGAAAACCAGGTTGGCCGTCGGTGACTCGAACGGCTCCATGTGAACCGGGAACGGACCGTCGGCCATCAGGCCACGAACCCAGAGACGCGAAACACCCTCTGCGTTCATGATGAACGGACCGGTTGCCCGCTCCGGCGGGATGGTCGGCACGTAGTCCGGCACATCCGGTCCGGTCCAGCGCTCGCCGTTCCAGTACATGTACTTCTTCGCTTCGCTCCACGGCTTGCCCGAGGGATCGGCGGAGGCACGGTTGTACTGGATGCGACGGTTGGCCGGCCACGAGAAGCCCCAGTTGCCGAAGACACCGAGACCCGACGGATCGGAGTTGTCGCGACGCTGGGCGAGATTGCCCGCCGGACCGTACACGCCGGTGTAAATCCACATACATCCGTCGGTCGAACCGTCGTCACGCATTTCGCCAAAGCTGGCGAGCCGCTGACCGGCAGCACGCACCACCTTGCCGTCCGCATCCTTGAGGTCCACGAGCGCCTTGCCGTTGAGCTCGGTAAGGAGCTCTTCAGGGGTCGGATGGAGCGCGTCCTTGTAGCTCCAGTCCACCGCGAGAAGGGCTTCCTTGCCCTTGCCGCCGTCCTTTTCATACAGCTTGCGAATGCGCATGAAGAGGTCGGCCATGACTTCGATGTCGGTCTTGGACTCGTAGTGAGGATCCGCCGCCTTCCATTTCCACTGGATGCAGCGGCTGGAGTTGGTGACGCTTCCGTCTTCCTCGCACCACATCGAGACCGGCAGCATGAACACCTCGGTCTGGATCTTGGCGGGGTCAACATTGTTGAACTCGCCGTGATTCTCCCAGAACCGGGCCGTATCGGTTTCGATCGGGTCCATGCTGACCAGGAACTTGAGCTTCGAGAGACCCTCGCGGCTCTTGTTCGAGTTCGGAATCGCCATCAGGGGGTTGAAGCCCTGACAGAGCAGTCCGTTGGTCTTACCCTGGTGCATCAGGTCGAACATCTTGATGCAGTCGTAAATGCCGTCGAGCTTCGGCAGATAGTTATAGCCGAACTCGTTCTCCTTGGTGGCATTGGCACCGAACTGGCTCTTCAGGAAGGAGACGTAGAACTTCCTGTAGTTCTGCCAGTAGCTGGTCTGGTTCGGCGTCAGCGGCTTGAAGGCGCGCTTGGCCAAATGCGATTCCAGCGTCGGCTCACTTTCGAGCGGCAATGCCAGATAGCCGGGGATGGCTGCCGTCAGCGTGCCGACGTCGGTGATGCCCTGCACGTTGGAGTGACCGCGCAATGCGTTCACGCCGCCGCCGGGGATGCCGATATTGCCGCACAGGAGCTGGATCATAGCCGCACAGCGGATGTTCTGGGCGCCGTGAGTATGCTGCGTCCAGCCCAGCGCGTACATGATGGTCATGGCGCGCTCGCCATTCGCCGTCGACGACACCCAGTCGGCCACCTTCTGGAACTTGTCCTTCGGGGTGCCGCAAACGCGCTCGACCAGCTCCGGCGTGTACTGTGCGAAGTGCTTCTTCATCAACTGGAACACGCAGCGCGGGTCCTGCAGCGTCATGTCGCGAATGGCGAAGCCGTCAGGTCCGAACTTGTATTCCCAGGTGCTGCGGTCGTAGGTGCGCTTGGCTTCGTCGTAGCCCGAGAAGAGTCCTTCGTTGAACTCGAAATCGTCGCGCACAATGAACGCAGCGTTGGTGTAGTTGCGCACATACTCTTTATGGATCTTGTCGTTCGTGAGCAGGTAGTTGATCACGGCAGACAGGAACGTGATGTCCGATCCCGAACGGATCGGCGCATAGTGGTCAGCCATGGCCGCCGAGCGGTTGAACCGCGGATCGACCACCATCAGCTTGGCGCCACGCTCGGCTTTCGCTTCGGTGACCCACTTGAATCCGCAGGGATGCGCTTCCGCTGCGTTACCACCCATAATCCAGACGAGATCAGCGTTCTTGATGTCCGTCCAGGAGTTCGTCATTGCACCGCGACCAAATGTGGGGCCCAAACTGGCCACCGTCGGTCCGTGTCAAATCCTTGCCTGATTTTCGATCTGCAACAGACCAAGGCCACGCGAGACCTTGAATGTTGCCCATCCGCCTTCATTGGCAACCGAGCTGCCGGCAAGGAAAGCCGTCGTCAGCCAGCGGTTGACGGTGACGCCGTCCTTGTTTTTCTCGACGAAGTTCGCGTCGCGATCGTCCTTCATCAGCTTCGCGATACGATCCATCGCGAAATCCCAGCTCACGCGCTCGAAGCTGTTCGAGCCGGGCTTGCGATACATCGGGTATTTCACGCGGGATTTCGACTTGATGTAGTCGATCGCGCCCGCACCCTTCGGGCAGAGGGTGCCGCGATTGACCGGATGGTCCACGTCACCCTCGATATGGGTGACTTCCATCTTGCCTTTTTCTTCCTTGCTCTCGGCTGCGAAGATGATCATTCCGCAGCACACAGCACAGTACGGGCACTGGCTGCGCACTTCCTTGGTCTGCGCAAGTTTGAAAGGCCGGATCGATAGGGCGTGGGCGGCTTCGATTTCACCAAATCCAAGAGCGCCGAGCGTCGTTCCAGCCAAACCCGCGCCGGCCCCGAGCATAAACGAGCGCCGCGAGAGTTCCATGTTCATGGAACATTTCCTCCAAATAAGGCCCCCGCCGGGGGACGCCCAAACTTTAGAGTTTGTCAAAAGAAAAAGTAGGGCGATATCAATCGACTGTCAAAGCCACAAATTCGTCGCATGTTTTTTTCGCAACCATTTTGGTCGTTATTTTCAAATCACTATCTCGTTGCGCCCGCTTGCTTAAACCATTTCCGATGCATCGTCGGAGGAGCAAGCCTGCGACAGGCTGCGACATCACAACCAATTGGTTGTCCCTAGTGATATTGACGGCGATCAATGCGAACAACAATATACCAGCGTGGCGACGCACATCGCTCCCGCGTTGCGGGGCTTTCGAATCAAACGCGACAACGGTTTTTCCGATCGGTCCTTGTTGTCGTATGGCCTTGGCGCAGCGTCGTCAGCGATTACAAATCGAAATCGTCGAACACCTTCATCTATGCTTGGCATACATAGTGCCAGCCTTATTCGACTCGCTCGCCTCCAGCTTCGATCTTTATACTTTTGTCTAACGTCGGGCCTGACGGCGGTGTTTCTCTTCGCACTTGCGTCAGGCGCAGCCGCGGGCGGTGCGCCGACCGCGCCGGCAACGTTCCAGAGCTGGAATTCCAGCGCTCCCTCCTCCTTCACACTGGACGATCTGCACGGCCAGCCGCGCGACCTTCAGGCGTTCAAAGGCAAAGTCGTTCTGCTGCATTTCTTCGCCACATGGTGCGAACCTTGCGTGGCCGAAATCGCCTCGTTGCAACGTCTGACCTCGATCATGCGCGATCAGCCGCTTGCCGTGGTCGCGATCGATGTCGCGGAGATCGATCTGAAAGTCCGCGCGTTCTTTGAGAAGAATCCCGCCGACTTCGCGGTGCTGCTCGATCGCGATCGTGCCATCGCACGAAGCTGGAAAATCAGCGCGCTGCCATCGACCGTCATCCTCGATCCGGGACTGTCGCCGCGCCTGTTCGTCGAAGGCGATCTCGACTGGTCGCGCCCCGACATCATCACCACGCTCAAAACCCTTTATCCGGCCGGCGCAGACGCGGGCGGAAAATGAACATCAACCCACAATCCAGGAGGAATAAAATGGATCGACGCACATTCATCCAGGGCACGGCGGCACTCACGGTGTCTGCCGGCCTCCCTTACAAGGCTTTTGCACAGGCGCGCGCCTTTGCGCCGAAACCCGGCGCATGGCGCACGGTCGATCTGGTCACCCGGATCGAGATCGACGATCCCAAGGGAAAGATGCAGGCCTGGGTGCCGTTACCGTCCGTCAACGAAGCCGACTGGTTCAAATCCGGCGAGACCAGATGGACCGGCAACGCGGCGACCGTCACGCGCGTCCGCGACCCGAAATACGGCGCCGAAATGCTGCATGTGATCTGGCAGGACGATGACATCTCGCCGGTGATCGAAGTCACCAGCCGGATCCAGACCCGCGACCGCGCGATTGATCTGACCAAGCCCGACACGTCCGCCGCGCTCAGCGACGCCGAGCGCAAGCTCAATCTTACCGGCACCGATCTCATTCCGGTCGACGGCATCGTCAAGCAGACGGCCGACAAGATCGTCGCCGACGCCAAGGCAGGCACGGACATCGAAAAGGCGCGCGCGATCTATGAATGGGTGGTCGAGAATACGGCACGCACCGCCGCGACACGCGGCTGCGGCATCGGCGACGTCGCCGCGATGCTGAAAAGCGGAAACCTCGGCGGCAAATGCGCCGATCTCAACGCGCTTTATGTCGGCCTGGCCCGCGCCGCCGGCCTGCCGGCGCGCGATGTCTACGGCCTGCGGGTGCTGCCCTCGCAGTTCGGCTACAAGAGCCTCGGCGCGGGCTCGAGCAACGTGACGAAGGCGCAGCATTGCCGCGCGGAAGTCTATCTCACCGGCTTTGGTTGGGTGCCGGTCGATCCCGCCGACGTACGCAAGGTGATGCTGGAGGAGCCGCCGGCCAATCTGCCGATCACCGATCCGAAAGTCGTCGCCGCGCGCAAAACCCTGTTCGGCGCGTGGGAAGGCAACTGGGTGGCCTACAACACCGCCCACGATATCGCTTTGCCCGGCAGCAAGCATCCGAAACTCGGATTCCTGATGTATCCGCAGGCAGAGCGGGCCTCGCTGCTGCTCGACTGCCTCGATCCGGATCGCTTCCGCTACACCATTACCGCGAAGGAAGCGACTGCCACCTGATGCCGGTTTCAGCTATTGCTACGGGCGCCGCCCAGCGCGGCGTCCGTCGTCTTTTATCCAGTGATCATGCGATGACCATTTATCTCGACCACAATGCCACGACGCCGGTCGCCTCCGGCGTGCTCGACGCCATGCTGCCGTTCCTGCGCGAGGAATTCGGCAATCCATCCTCAAGTCATGCCCTGGGTCGGCGCGCCAGGGATGCGATCGAGAATGCGCGAGCGCAGGTTGCGGCGCTGATCGGCGCTCGCCCCGACGAGATCGTCTTCACCGGCGGCGGCACCGAGGCCAGCAACATGGCGATCCGCGGCACGATGCTGGCGAATGCCGACAAACGTACCCTCGTCACCAGCACGATCGAGCATCCCGCGACGGACGAGCCCTGCGAATGGCTGGCACGACAAGGCTACACGGTTCACCGGATCGGCGCGCGGCCCGATGGGCGCATCGACATGGCCGAAGCACGGCGTCTGATCGGGAAAGATGTTGGGCTTGTCACCCTGATCCACGCCCAGAACGAGACCGGCGTGCTGCAGCCTGTTTCCGAAATCGCCGCGCTGGCGCGCGAGCATGGCGCGCCGCTGCATATCGACGCCGCGCAGTCGGTGGGCAAGATCGCGATCGATGTCGAGGCGTTGGGCGTCGATCTGCTCTCGATCGCAGGGCACAAGCTTTACGCGCCGAAAGGCGTCGGCGCGCTCTATGTCCGGCGGGGCCGGACGCTGGAGCCCGTGCTGCGTGGCGCCGGGCAGGAATCCGGCCGCCGGCCCGGCACCGAGAACGTGCCTTACATCGTCGGCCTCGGCGAAGCCTGCCGCCTTGCCGCACTCCGGCTGCGCGAACAAGGCACACAGATAATCGCGGCTCTGGCCGGCGATCTGTACGCACGCTTGCAAAGCGAAATTCCCGGCGTCGAACTGGTCGGCCATGGCTCGGAGCGCTTGCCCAACACGTTGAATGTGCTGTTTCCCCGCGTATCGGGACGCAAGGTGCTGGAAGCCTGCCCGGATGTGGTCGCGTCAACGGGATCGGCGTGTCACGCCGATCATGAATCGGCATCCGCCGTTCTGCGCGCATGCGGCATTGCCGAGGACAAGGCGCTGGGCGCGGTGCGGCTCTCGCTCGGATTTCACACCACCGCCAATGACGTTAAACTCGCGGCAACCGCCCTGACGGATGCCTGGCGGCGCGTTGCTGCCTAGCCGATTCGCCCGACGACGAACTATGACGTGGCAGACTTGGAGGCCTCGGGATTTTCCGCGTCCGCGGTCTCGCCCTTGTCTTGATTGGCTCGCGAGAACAACCGCTGAATGAAGACGAAGAACACCGGCACCATCAAGAGCGCCAGAATGACCACCGCGATCATGCCGCCCATCACGCCGGTGCCGAGCGCCTGCTGACTCTGGCCGCCGGCACCCGTGGCCACCACCATCGGCAGTACGCCGCAGACGAAGGCAAGACCGGTCATGAGGATCGGCCGGAAGCGCAGATGGCAAGCCTCCAGCGTCGCCGCCACCAGCGGCTTGCCTTGCGCGCGCAGATCCTTGGCGAACTCGATGATGAGAATCGCATCCTTGGCCGCAAGACCGATGATGGTGATGAGACCGACCGTGAAATAGACGCCATTCGGCAAACCGCGTAGCATCGAGGCCAGCACCGCGCCGAAAATGCCCAGCGGAATCGTCAGCAGCACCGCAAGCGGAATGGTCCAGCTTTCATAGAGCGCCGCGAGGCACAGAAACACCACCAGCGCCGACAGCGCCAGCAGGAACGGGGCCTGCGAGCCGGACAGCTTCTCCTGCAGCGACTGGCCGGTCCACTCGTAACCGAACCCGCGCGGCAACAGTTTTGTCAGCCGCTCCATCTCGGCGATGGCATCGCCGCTGGTGTAGCCGGCCTGCGCCTCGCCGCTGATGCGCACCGTGGGATAATAATTGAAGCCGACGATCTGGGTCGGCCCCTTGATCCATTCCACGCTCGCGAACGACGAGAACGGCACCAGTCCGCCGCGTGAGTTCCGGACATTGTAGTTGAGAATGTCCTCGGCGTTCATGCGGTCATGGGAATCCGCCTGCACGATCACGCGCTGCATGCGGCCCCGATTCGGAAAATCGTTGACGTAGTTCGAACCGAGATTGGTCGAGATGGTGTTGTTGATCTCCTCGAAGGTGATGCCGAACGCGCTCGCCTTCTCGCGATCGATCACGAGATTGACCTGCGGCGCCTCGGGCAAGCCTTCGATGAATACCTTCTTCAGCACCGGGCTGGCGTTGGCGTCGGTCACCAGACGCTGCGCGGCCTGCATCAAAGCATGATAGCCCTTCTGGCCGCGGTCCTGCAGGCGGAAGGAGAAACCGCTGGAATTGCCGAGGTTGTCGATCGGCGGCGGTTGCTGTGCGGTGATGCGAGCATCCCGGATATTCGACAGGCTCTTGTTGACGTCGTCCACGATGGAAGCGGCGCTGTCGCCTTTGCCACGTTCGGACCAGTCCTTCAACGTGATGAACGCCTGCGCCGTATTGGTGCCCTGACCAAGGAAGCTGAAGCCGGTGAGGAAGGTGACGTCGCCGACGCCGGAACGCTCGGACAGATACTTCTCGACGCTCTTCACCACGGCTTCGGTGCGGGAAAAGGACGAATCCGACGGCGTCTGCACGTCCGTGGTGATGAAGCCCTGATCGTCGATCGGCAGGAAGCCCGCTGGCATCCGCACGAACGCCCAGCCAAGGCCCGCGACCAGCGCGACATAAATCAGCATGAGACGGCCGGCGCGCTTGAGCGACCAGCCGACCGTGGTGGTGTAACGGTCGCGGGTGCGATCGAGCATGCGGTTGAACCAGCCGAACACGCCCTTCTTCGCTTCATGATGCGCCGGATCGATCGGCTTGAGCAACGTGGCGCACAGCGCCGGCGTAAGCGACAGCGCCATCAGCGCCGAGCAGGCAATCGCGGCGACCATGGTGACCGAGAACTGCCGATAGATGATGCCGACCGAACCGGGGAAGAACGCCATCGGCACGAACACCGCCACCAGCACCAGAGTGATACCGACGATCGCACTGGTGATCTGCGACATCGCCTTGCGCGTCGCCTCCTTCGGCGGCAGCCCCTCCTCCGCCATGATGCGTTCGACGTTTTCCACCACGACGATGGCGTCATCGACCAGAATGCCGATCGCCAGCACCATGGCGAACAGGGTCAGCATGTTGATCGAGTAGCCAGCCAGCAGCAGGGCAGAGCACGCGCCCAGCAGCGCGACCGGAACAACGATGGTCGGAATGATGGTGTAGCGGAAGTTCTGCAAGAACAGGAACATGACGACGAACACCAGGATCACCGCCTCGACCAGGGTCATCAGCACCTTGTGGATCGAAGCCTCGACCACGGGCGTGATGTTGTAGGGAATGTCGTAGGCGATGTTGGCCGGGAAGAACTTCGAGAGTTCTTTCATCTTGGCTTCGACCGCGCCCGCGGTGGCCAGCGCATTTCCAGTCGGCGCCAGCATCACGGAGAGACCGGCCGTCGGCTTGCCATTCAGCCGCGTGGTGAACTGATAGCCCATGCCGCCGATCTCGATGCGCGCGACATCACGCAGCCGCACCGTCGAACCATCGGCATTGGCGCGCAGCACGATGGCGCCGAACTCTTCGGGCGAGCCGAGTTGCCCCTTCACCAGCACCAGCGCGGAAACCTTCTGGCCGTTGGCGCTCGGCTCCGCGCCGACGCTGCCGGAAGCCACCTGAGCGTTCTGCGCATTGATCGCCTTGGTGACGTCGTCGGCGGTGAGCTTGAAGCCGACAAGTTTCTCGGGGTCGATCCAGACGCGCAGCGACTGCTCGGTCGAGTACAGCGTCGCACGGCCTACGCCGGGAATGCGCCGGATCTCGCCGACGATGTTACGCACCATGAAATCGCCGAGGCCGACCTCATCGAGGCTGCCGTCGGTGGAGCGCAAGGTGATGATCTGAAGCACCGCGCTGGAAGCTTCTTCCACCAGAATGCCCTGCTGGATCACCGCGCGCGGCAGCCGCGCTTCGACACGCTTGAGGCGGTTCTGCACCTCGACCGAGGCCATGCTGGTGTCGGTGCCGGGGACGAAATTCGCGGTGATTTCGACCTGTCCGAGCGAATCGCTGGTGGATTCGAAATTCAGGATGCCGGAGGCGCCGTTAAGCTCCTCCTCGATCAGCCGTGTCACGCTGTTGTAGAGATTTTCCGGCGAGGCGCCGGGATAGCTCGTGCTGACCGAAATCGACGGCGGCGCGATGATGGGATACTGCGCCACCGCCAGAAGCGGGATGGAAATCGCGCCGATCAGACAGATGAAAAGCGCCACCACCCACGCGAAGATGGGACGATCGATAAAGAAACTCGGCATCGCGCGGGCTCAGTTGCGCGAGGTGTGCGTGTCAGGCTCGACCGATCCCGTCTTGATCTCATCGATCGGCTGCGGCGAAACCAGATCGCCGGCCACAAACTTCTGGAAGCCCTCGACCACGACACGGTCGCCGGCCTTCAGGCCTTCGTTGATCAGCCACTTACCGTTCTGCACCGCGCCGGTGCGAACCGGCTGCGCCACGATGCGGTTGTCCGGCCGCACCACGAACACCTCGCTGCCACCATCGGTGGTGCGCTGCACCGCCTGCTGGGGCACTGCGATGGCATCGGTATCGATGCCCTGCTCGATCAGCACCCGCACATACATGCCGGGCAACAGCTCGCCCTTCGGGTTCGGAAATTCGCCGCGCAGGGTGACCTGCCCGGTATCCACGTTCACCTTGGCTTCCGAGAACAGCAGCTTGCCGGTGAGCGGATAATTGCCGTCATCGACAATCAGGCGGACTTTCGCCGCGCCGCGATCGATCTCCTCCAGATCGCCGCGCTCGAGAGCCCGGCGCATCTTGTTCAGATCGCTGACCGACTGGGTGAAGTCGGCATAGATCGGATCGAGCTGCTGGATCGAGGCAAGACTCGTGGTGTCGTTGGGCACCACCAGCGCGCCTTCGCTGACCAGCGCCGCGCCGATGCGGCCCTTGATCGGCGCGCGAATGGTCGCGTAGTCGAGATTGAGACGCGCGCGCGCCACATCAGCCTTGCGCGCCGCAAGATCGGCCTCGGCCTGGCGCCGCGCCGCGATCGCCTTCTCGTTTTCGGCGTCAGACACGACATGCTGGCGCGCGAGCGTGGCGATGCGCTCGGCGTGACGCACCGCCTGGTCGAGCACCGCCTGCGCTTTCGCGTAGGCCGCCTCCTGAGCCATCAGGTCCACTTCGAACGGCTTGGAATCGATGTTGTAGAGCGGATCGCCCGCTTCGACGTCGCTGCCCTGATGAAACAGGCGCTCGACAATGATGCCGGAAACCTGCGGCCGCACGTCGGCGACGCGGGTCGGCGCGATACGCCCCGGCAGCTCGCGCACGATCGCGAAAGGCGCAGGTGTCACCGTGACAATGCTGACCTCTGGTGTGGCGGCCGTCTTGCCCGCAACGGCCGACGCCGGATCGTCGCATCCCGTCAGTCCAGCGCCCGCCGCGACAAGCAGCGCCGAAACCATGACAAGCCGCCGTCCCGATCGCATCGTCGGTTCCATATTCCACCAGTCTCCACACAGCCAAAGACGCACTGCGCGAGCATTTCGGCGCAGGCTCTCAGATACGAATCTCAGCTTTTGATGTGCAGAAACTTAAGGCCACGAGATTGCATTGCAACAAAAACCGGTGGCGGCGCAATGCCACAGCAATTGAAGCGATTGAAAAGCTTTGATCTTTGCGGATTCACGGCATCGTGAGCCAGCATGATCAGGAATTGGAAAGGTTTGTCCTGACGCGATGCCGGATCACGCAATACAGAAGCGGAACAATGTCGGATTCAATGCCGAACAAGGCGTGGCGAAATATTGGCCCGCATCGAATCCTGCTTCCATTTCATCGGATCAAAAAGAACGGGCCGGCGTTCGCCGGCCCGTGTCATTCGTTTATCGATCCGAAAGAGCAGGCCCCTAGGCTGCGCTCTCCGATGCCTCGCCGCCGAGATAGGCCGCCTCGAGCGACGGATCTTCGGCAATGATGTTCGCCTCTCCGCTCTTCACGATCGCTCCGGTTTCGAGCAGATAGGCCCGATCCGCCAGCGCCAGCGCCTGTCCGGCCATCTGGTCGACGACCATCAGGGTCATGCCTTCCTGACGCAGTTCCTCGAACGACGAGAACAGTTCGTCGACCACCAGCGGCGCAAGACCAAGCGAGGGCTCGTCCAGCATCAGAACTTTCGGTCCGGTCAACAGACCGCGCGCCACCGCGAGCATCTGCTGTTCGCCGCCGGACAGGAGGCCCGCGCGTTGCTGATTGCGCTCACGCAGACGCGGGAAGCGGTCGTACATGGTCTGGATCGCGGCATCGAGATCGATGCCGGGACGGGCATAAGCGCCGATCTCCAGGTTCTGGCGCACCGTAAGCTCCGGAAACACCTGGCGGCCTTCCGGCACCAGCACGACGCCAATCCGCGCGCGCTGATGCGCCGGCAAGGTGTCGATACGGTTGCCCTGCAGGGTGATCTCGCCCTGCGCCCGCGGCGGAGTGAGACCCGCAATCGAACGCATCAACGTGGTCTTGCCTGCACCGTTGGCGCCCAGCACCGCGATGGCTTCGCCATCGCCGACCAGGACATCGATATTGGCAAGCGCCTGCGATTGCCCGTAGAACGCATCAAGCTTCTTGACCTCGAGCATCTTGCCCTGCTTGGCCGGACGCGCGACGCGGGTTTTCTCGCCCGCCGGCGCATCGCCGAGATAAGCCTTGCGCACCAGAGGATCGTTGCGAACCGTCGCAGGATCGCCGATGGCGATCCGCTTGCCGCCGTCCAGCACCACGATGTAATCGCTCAGCGACATGATCATCGGCATGTCGTGCTCGACGATGATCACCGCGATGCCGAGATCGGCGATCCGGCGCAGCAGCGTCGTCAGACGCTGCTTGTCGCCCTTCGACAGGCCTGCGGCAGGCTCGTCGAGCAGCAACACCTTCGGCCGCAGCGCCAGCGAGCGGGCGATTTCCACCAGCCGCTTTTCACCGTGGGGCAGCGAATCCGCAAGCCGGTCGAGGTCGCCTTCGACGCCGGCAAACCGCAGCAGCGAGCGCGCGAACTGCTCGCTCTCGGCATTGCGCAGCGGCGAGATGATGCCACCGAGCTTGCCGGCGGTCTCGGCGAGCAGCGTGTTCTCGACAATCGTCAGCGTGCCGAACAACTGCGTGGTCTGGAAGGTACGGGCCACGCCGACCCGCGCCAGCGCATGCGAGGGCATGCCGGTCAGATCCTTGTTACCGAGCTTCACCGTGCCCGCATTCGGCTTGTAGAATCCGCAGAGCAGATTGAGCGCGCTGGTCTTGCCGGCGCCGTTCGGCCCGATCACGCTGGTGACATGGCCGGGCTGTGCGGTGAACGTGACCTGTTGCACCGCCTTGACGCCGCCGAACGCAATCGACAGACCCTCGACATCGAGCGGGCTGCTGCCGGTCACGCGCAGCTCGGCGTCCGGATCCTGCACGGCGGTCGCCGCGGTCCGCGACGTCGCGGCCAGGCGCGGCAGGAAACGGCCGATAAACTGGCCGATCAGACCGGCGATGCCGTTCGGCGCCAAACGCAGCACAGCGAACAGCAGCAAGCCGAAAGCGAGCAGACGATACTCGGCAAGATCGGACAGGAACTCTGGCAGCAGCACGACCAGCAGCGCGCCGATGATCGGGCCGACGGCCGAACCGGCGCCGCCGATCATCACCGCGAACAGCAGCAGGATCGACTGCAGGAACGGGAACGAACTCGGGCTGATATAGCCCTGCAGCGGCGCGAACAGAGCGCCCGCCAGCGCCATCATCGCCGCGGAGATGACGAACGCCATGGTGCGCACGATCACAAGATCGATGCCGACCGAGCGCGTCGCGACTTCGGAGTCGCGGGCGGCCCGCATCGCGTAACCCCAGCCGCTGTTCTTGAGCCGGACGAACAGAACGATGGAGATGAAAACCAGCGCCACGCTGATCATCGCCAGACTGCGTTCGGACAGCACCATGCCGGCGATCGAGGGCTGGGCGGTAATCACGAGGCCGTTGCCACCTCCGGTGAGGTCCTTCCACTCCACCGTGCCGTGCTCGACGATAAAGCCGAAAGCGATGGTGACCATGGCGAGATAGGGGCCACGCACCCGCAGCGCCGGCATCGCCAGCAGACCGCCAATGATGCTGACCAGGACGATGCCTGCGCCGGTCGCGGCGAGATAGGGCCAGCCGGCCTTTTCCATCAGCAGCACGGTGGTATAGGCGCCGATCGCCATAAAGCCGACATGGCCGAGCGAGATCTGTCCGGCGAGGCCGAGCAGGACGTTGAGGCCGATACAGGCAAGCGTGGTCAGCGCGACCGTTGCGATCAGGAAGACAGCATAGCTGTCCGCGACCATGGTGTAGCCGAGGGCGGCGACGAGCGCGACAACCCCGGCAAGAAGTGCTGTGCGGGTCATACCTTTTTCACTCCGGCGCGGCCGAGCAAGCCATGGGGCATCACAACGAGGATCACGATGACGGAGGCGAAAGTGATAATCTGGGTGTAGACCGATCCGAGATAGGTCGTGGCGAACACCTCGATCAGGCCGAGACACAGGCCCGCCAGCATCACGCCCCACGCGCTTCCCAGACCGCCGATAATGGCAGCGGCGAACGCCTTGATGCCGAACAACGTGCCCATGTCGGATGCGACGTTGAACAGCGGAGCGATCAGAAGAGCCGCGATACCGGCAAGCACGGCCGAGGCCGCATAGCTGATCGCGATGGTGCGACCCACATCGATACCCATGAGCTTCGCCGCGCCGGGGTTCTGCACCACGGCCAGCATCGCAACACCGTGACGGGTGCGGCGGGTGAACAGATGCAGCGCAGTGGCGAGCAGCAGGCCGACCACCGGGATTACGAGCTGCAGCGGATAGACGCCGGCGCCCTCGACGATCTGGATCGGCTTCACCGCCAGCGACGAGGGGAACCCGCGCGGCTCCTTGCCGAACACGAACAGCATCAGATTGTCGATGATGATGCCGACCGCAACGGTCGCCATCAGCCAGTTCTCCGATCCCCGCGCCACGAACGGCCGCACCGCGTAGCGCTCGATGATCAGACCGTACAGCGCGCAGATCAGCAGCACCGCGGGAATGCCGAGCGCGGACGGCCAGCCCCACAGCACGAGGAAATAGTAGCCGGCGACGGCGCCCAGGGTCATCGAGGAGCCCTGGGAGAAGTTCACCGTGCCGGATACCGCGTAAGTGACGTGAAAACCAAGCGCAAGCAGCCCATACATGCTGCCAAGCGCCAGTCCTGTCAGGATTGCAGGAAGTAATGACATGAGTTGCTTGCCTTGGTTATCGACGAGTCCGTCGTGTTACTTCTTGTTGGCTACCGGAAGGATGTGGTCACCGTCAAAATGGGTCCAGATATAGTCCTCATGAGACAGTGCATCGTGGTTGGTCTTGGTGAACGGCTTGTTGTAGGTCTTGATCAAGCCTTCGACGTTCTCGATGTTGTAGAATGCATCGCGCAGCGCGGTGCCATCGGTCTTGCCGGCCTTGGTGATCGCCGCCGCGATCACCATCACGGTATCATATGCGTTGGCGACACCGACCGCCGGGGTGATGTCGGCAGGACCCTTGATGTCGGAATACTTCTTCTCCAGCGCGGAGAGCACCTTCTTGCCGACCGGAGGAAGGTCGCCGAAGAAGCTGTAGGTCTGCACGAAGATCACGTTCTTGGCGCTCGGGCCCGCGAGCTCGGTGAAACGGCCGCCGGCAACACCCCAGTGGGAAACAATCGGCGGCATCCAGCTCATGCGATCGAGCGACTTCACCACCTGCGAGCCGGGGCCGACGTTGCCGACCAGGAACAGCGTGTCCGCGCCGGCCGCCTTCAGGCGGGTGAGCTGAGGCACAACGTCGACATCGTTGCCTTCGAACTTCTCGATTCCGGCCGGCTCGATCCCGGCGGCCTTCAAGGCAGCCTTGAAGCCATGCTCGTTGGATTCGCCCCACGGATTGTTGACGAGAATTAGACCCGGCTTCTTGGTGTCGAAATTCTTGCGCGCATATTGCACGATCGCCTTGTCGACCTCGTCATCCATCGCCGAGACGCGGAACACATAGTTTTCCGGCGCGCCATTTTGGGTGATCTTGGTGCCAGCCGCCCACGGCACGACGTACGGCACCTTGGCGCCGTTGACGAACGGAACGATCGCGAGCGCGACCGGCGTATCGAGGCCGCCGATCAGGGCCGCGACCTTTTCACGTTGGATCAGTTCGCGCGCGGCGATCAGGCCCTTGGCCGGATTGCTTTCGTCATCGCGACGAACGAGCTCGAGCTTGCGGCCGAGAACGCCGCCCTTGGCGTTGATCTCCTCGATGGCGATGGTGGCGCCGCGCGTGAGCGCTTCGCCCGAACGCGCCGACTGCCCGGACAGCGCGGCGACGAGACCAAGCTTGATCGGATCGGCGGCCTGCGCGCCGCTGGCGACCAGCAGCAACGCGGCACTGGCCACGCCTGTAAGAGCTTTCAGAAACGTCCGACGCCGAAAGGAATGATGCGACGAGGTCAAAGCGTTCTTCATTTACGTCCTCCCCTGAAAGGCAATGTCCGGAACACCCCGGAACACTTGCCGATTATATCGCCGGTCCGTCGTTGACGCGGACCGGATGAAGTAAAAAGTTTCTGACTTGGTCAAGAATGTCAAGCGCCTGATAGTGGATCATGCGCTAAAGCCCCGCATTCTCCGGGAGAATGAGCATCTATCGTACAGACTCTTTTACAACCGTCCATAAAGACAGCATTCCCGCCTCATTTTGCGGCAGGCATTCATTCGTTGTGCACCGTACAATACGTTCTCTCGCCGCAATCGCTGCCACGGCAGGCCTTCGATATTCTTCCGCACACGATCAGTTTGGACGGAACAGTTTCGGCAACTCTCGTTCGAAGGTCAGACGGCCACCCTTGAAACCGAACAGTGGCTGGGCGATTTCGGCTACCGCTCCCGACGGGGTCTCCGCGTCCAACACAACAAGATCGGCCGCCTTGCCGATCCCGATCCCGTAGGCTGCGTTATTGAGCAACCGCGCCGACTGGAGCGTGATCATGTCGAAACATGCATTCATGTCATCGGCTTTTCCAGCCTGTGCGATGTTGGCATAGAGATTGGCCATGCGCAGCAGCGAACAATCGCCGAACGGGGTGAAGGGATTGAGCACGTTGTTGGTGGAAATGCTGCAGGTGACGCCCTGATGCAGCAGCTTGTGCGCCGGCGCGACGCCGCGCGGCACGTTGTGGGTATGCCCCTGCCCCATCAGGAACAGGTCCGTCGACGGCAGCACGGTCAGCGCCACGCCGGCGTCCTTCATCCGTGCCGCGACGCGGCTCAACTCATCCGGCGGCAACGCCGAGATTTTCGAAACGTGACCAATTGCCACACGGCCGCCGTAGCGCGTCGCCTCCGCCTGCCGACAGACTTCGAGCAGGCTCATGCTGGTGGTATCCAGGTCGAAATCGAGATGAAAATCGATGTCGACGTCATAGCGCCGGGCGAGTTCGAAGATGCGCGCAATCTGGCCGTTCGGATTAGTGTCGGTGTAGGGACAGCCGCCGATGACATCCGCTCCGTGTTCCAGCGTCTCCACCAGCAGTTCGTCCGCGCCCGGATCGTTCAGCAGACCTTCCTGCGGAAACACGCAGATTTCCAGATCGACAGCCCAGGCATAATCCTTTTTGAGCTGAAGGATGGCCTCGAAGCTGCGCAGGCCGACGCGCGTATCGACCTCGACATGGGTGCGCATCCGCGTGGTGCCCTGGACGATGGCCTTTTCCAGGACCTTGCGGCCCCGCTCATAGACATCCTGCGTGGTGAATTCGCGCTTGAGCTGCGCCACCTTCGCGATCGCCTGTGAGAGCGTTTCGGAATGACCGCACCGGTCGAGGATGCAGGCCTTGTCGAGATGGATATGGGTCTCGATGAAGCCGCCGCAGACCAGCCGGCCCTTCAGATCAATGGCACGCGCATCCGACGCGATGTGCGGGGCAATCTCCGCGATCTGTCCGGCCCTGATACCGATGTCGAGTGCGCGCTCGTCGCCAATGCCATGGACCCGTCCATTGCGCAGGACAACATCGAGAGCAGCACTCATGTCGACACCTCAAAATCAGATGCGGCCTGGACGCCGCGTTGTTCACTTCACGACGATATGTGTTCCGGTTTCGCCGCGCAAAGCGGGCATGGCGTGGTCGAGATGGGAGATGATGGCGCGCTTGCCGCCGCCCTCAAGGAAGCGGATCGCGGCATCGATCTTCGGACCCATGCTGCCCGGCGGGAAATGGCCTTCCTTGTGATAGGCCTTGATCTCCTCCAGCGACACCTCCTCGAGGTTCTTCTGGGTCGGCTTGCCGAAATTGATCGCCACCCGCGGCACCGCGGTCAGGA